>Ga0302195_10003753_pt1 | contig 11809 bp, 10 predicted proteins | sample II_Bog_N1_2_FD_198778 | JGI IMG/M metagenome (GOLD analysis project Ga0302195, IMG submission 198778) | Peat permafrost microbial communities from Stordalen Mire near Abisko, Sweden - II_Bog_N1_2 | ecosystem: Environmental > Terrestrial > Soil > Wetlands > Peat | place: Sweden: Abisko...
GCAGCGGGGATTTCCCCTCGTCCCCCAGCTGTGCGCCGTGATCGTCCATGAGGATGCCGTTGAATAGGTCGATATTGCGCAGTGGTGCGTGGAGGTCGTGCGCCACCGACGCATGGAACGAGGTCAGGTCGCTGGTCGAGGCATTCATCTGGGCCAAATACCTGCGCAGTTCCCTTTCCAGCTTCTCGATGGTCTTCGCCTGCGTCGTCAAATCGCTGCGCATGCGATGCAGGCGCAGCATGGTGTCGGCCTTGGCGCACAGGAGGTGGCCGCTCAGGCGCAGATCGAAGACATCGACCGCAATCGATTCCAGGCCATGGCATTCGATCGATTCGGGCGAATCCCGGGATGCGCAGATGATGGGGGCGCGCTTCGCTCGCAGGATGGCGCGGATTGCATGATCCTCCTTCCTTCCCGTGATATCGAATAGGGCGCCATCGATGATGACCAGTTGGATGTCATCATCGACGAAGGCCTTCGCCAGCTGTCCTGGCGACATGGATTCAACCACCTTATGCGCTAGCGGCCTGAGCTTCTGCGCGATCTCCTCGATGACTTCACGCTGGTCCGAAGCGACCAGGATGGCGGGGAACTTCCCGGCTGGATTAGCGCTGTCGCCGGACACGTGCGATCCTCGGGAAGACCCCGCGCGGGGCAGCGGGGGAAGGGCTGATTATCGCCGACTGCTCATCGGCTGGTGACGTTGCCGCCATGAGCATGCTCATCGCCAGTGGGGAAAGGGCACCGGACTTGTCGCGTGGTCTCATCCCTAATGATCACGAGAGCTTGGGGATTTCGGAGGAGGAGCCGGCGAGCCAGTGGCCGAAGGACGCGATCAGTTCGATGAGCTCCTGATTGGTCTTCGGCTTGACGACATAGTCGTCCACGCCCAGTTCCCGGCTCTTCTGCATATCCCTGAAATTCTCCGATCCGGTGAGCACGATGACCGGGATGGAGCGGAACCGGGTGTTCTTCTTGAGGACGTCGAGGAAATCCCGTCCGTCCAGCCGCGGGAGGCTCAGGTCGAGGATGATCAATCGGGGACGCTGCACGTGGGCATGGGGACCTAGCCGATTGAGGTACATCAGGGCCTCGCTGGCATTTGCGACGCTGTGTAGAACGCCGATTAACCCACTTTTGGAAAATGCACGTGCGAAGATGATCCGGTCGTCTTCGCAGTCATCGATATGCAGAAGATGTGGAATCGACAGCATCGTCCGATTAGGGTATGCCGGAGATGCTGGCGCCAAGCGCAAACCAACTGCAGTATGTGCTTCGGCGTGGTGCGGCGTGCTTCCTGGCTGATTCGTTTCAACCGGCGCGTGTCATGTCGCCGATCACAGAAAATGTCACGAGATACCGTTAAGCAATTGTAATGAATGCCGATCCTCTCCATTCGCCCTATTTGTTCAGGGCCGAAGTTGCCCGATTACCGCGCAGATGATGCGGATATCTCGCGCGCATGAGCGCGCGGCACGTATGGTCTCTATTCCAATATTGGAATATCATCGGCGCAGAACATGGGTCTGGGCCGATGTTCTTGGCACACCGCTCTTGGCAGCGATAGCTGACATGATACGGTCGCGCCATCTGTCTCCGGTCCCTTCGATGTCATCGCGGTAGAACCGTATGCCCGTCAATGAGCACGGCCTGAGACCTCATGCATCGAGCGAGCTGAGTGTGCAGATGCTCATCGCCCGATGTGGACAGGTCCTATGTGCGGTGCCGGTGAGCGCCATCGCCGAAGTCATGCGGCCGATGGAGATGCGTATTCTGGCGGGGGCCCCATCGTTCATAGCGGGTGTCTCGGTGATCCGCGGGCAGGCAGTGCCTGTGCTGATAGTGGCGCATCTGCTCGGTGCCTCCACGGGCTCGCCGGCGTCGCGCTTCATCACCCTGCGCGTCGGCGACCGCCTGGTCGCGCTCGGCGTCGACGCGGTGATCGGATTCCGCTGGCTGGATCAGGATGACGTGACGCAAGTACCGCCGCTGCTGTCTCAGGCGCATCCTGAGCTCATTGAACAGCTGGGCCGCCTGGATGATGAGCTGGTCGTGGTGCTGCGCTCTGCTGGTCTGATCGCCGACGGCCAATGGTCACTCCTGGCCCAAGACGCGCCACTATGATGGATCAGGCGATATCATACACCGTTGCCCAGTTTCGCGATGCCATTGCGCTGCATTTCGGGCTCACCTGGCCGGACAATCAGGCGCCATTCCTCGCTGATGTCGTGCATCAGCGGGCGGCGCACCATCAGTGCAGTGACAGCGATTACGTCGGCCGGCTGCTCCATCGTGATCTTGACGACCAGGAATGGGCGTCACTTTCCGAGGTCATGACCGTCGGCGAGACCTATTTCTTCCGGGCACGGGAGCAGCTGGATGCGCTTGTCGACGCGGCGATCCCTGCGCTTGTGGACGGTTCACCGAGACGCGATCTCCGCCTCCTATCGGCTGGATGCGCATCGGGGGAGGAGGCCTATACGCTGGCGATGCTCCTGCGCGAACGCGGTCAAGCTGCAGGGGTGTCATCGTGGACGATCTTGGGAATCGATATCAATGAGGTGGCGCTCCGCCGCGCAGCGCTGGGGCTCTATACCGCATGGTCATTGCGTGAGGCACCCCCGCAGCACGTAGCGACGTACTTTACCGGTGCAGGCCGGAGCTTCCAGCTGGCCGCGCAGATCCGCAGCGACGTACGCTTTGAGCGGCGCAATCTGATCGAAGCCGATCCGCAGTTCTGGGGTGCAAGGCGATTCGACATCATCTTCTGCCGCAATGTCCTGATGTATATGACGCCAGGGGCTGCCAGGGACGTGCTCGACCGCATCGCTCATTCACTGGTGCCGGGTGGATACCTGTTCCTCGGCTCGGCTGAGACGGTACGCGGACTTTCATCCTCCTTTTCTCTCTGCCAATCGCATGGCGCCTTCTACTACCGCCTCGGCGCATCCTCGGAGCGCCTATCAGAGAAGGTGACCGATCTGCCGTCAGGTGGACTGCCATCACATTCTGAGGATCGGCTCGAGTGGATCGAGGCGATCGATCAATCGTCACGTCGCGTGGCGCATCTGACCGGGAATCATGCGAATTATAGTCCAGGCCAGCCAGCGATGCCTGCGCTCCCTGATGCGGCGAGTGGTCTGGCCCCGGCATCCGTGCAAGACCTCATCGACCTGGTGCGGTCAGAGCGATTCTCCGAGGTCGCACCTGCGATCACGCGCATGCACGATCAGTCGAAACGAGAGCCATTGCCGCAGGTGATCGGCGCGCTGGCCATGATCCATGTCGGCGATGCCAGATCCGCCAAGGCGGCCTGCCTCGAAGTCCTGCGGGCAGATCCGGCAAGCGATCTCGCGGAGTACCTCCTGGGACTCTGCTGGGAGCTGATCGGCGATCCGGAGCAGGCCATCGCGTCCTACAGTCGGATCATCGCGCGCACGTCGACATTCACCATGGCGTGGGTGCGCATGGCGCTCGTGGCGCAGCGCCGTCAGGATGCCAAGGCCGCGAGCGCGCATGCATCATCGGCCCTTGCCGCCATCGATGGGGATGCGGATCTGCATCTCACCCTCTTCTCGGGTGGCCTGCCAAGGCGTGCGATCGCCGAGCTCTGCCTCCGGCTGGTCCAGGGGGGGGGCAATGGACGGTAACCAGGCGAACCTCCAGGAGCGCATGCTCGAGCTCCGTCAGCATTTCAATGCAGGATTCTCGCGGCTGCTGCGCTGGGACGTTCGTGCCGAGGTCCGCATCCTGCTGGTCGGCGTCGCCGGCGTGGTCCACGCGCTGCCGCTGACCGATCTCATCGCCTTCAGCGCATGCAGGGCGATCATAACGCTCCCAGGCCAGCGGGCCGGGTGCCTGGGGATCACCGGCCATGGGGGCCGGAGCATCCCCGTCATGTCGCTCGCAACCCTTCTGGGCATGGACGAATCCGCTGCGCCGACATGGCTTGCCGTCAGCCGGGATGCAGTCGGCATCGCGGTGACGTCATTCATCGGGCAGGTCATCGTGGGCGCTGATGAGATCCGCCCCCGTGATGCGGCCTCCCCTGCCCTGTTCGCCCATGCCCGGGATGCCGCCTATCCTATCGTCGATGTTCGGGCCCTGACGCGTGCCTTTGCTGCACCCTCGACGTCTCCCGCATCCAACCAATCCTGAAGGAGTGACCGCATGCTGAGTTCGTGGACCATCGGACGCAAGATCACCGCCGGATACGCATTGTCCCTGATCGTTCTCATCCTCATCGGCACGGTGTCCTATCGCAGCGTCGATGCGCTGATCGACGCCAGCACCGCAGTGCACCAAGCCAACCACATCCAGGGGGAGCTGGCCCAGATCCTGTCGTCGATGAAGGATGCCGAGACGGGCCAGCGCGGGTTCGTGATCACCGGCGACGAGACCTACCTGGCGCCCTATCTCTCCGGTCGGGAGGAGGTCGGCAAGGAGGTGGGCCAGTTGCGGGAGCTCTTTAAGGGGGATGCCGCTAAGCAGAAGCAGATCGATGAGGCCGAACGTCTTATCGGCGAGAAGCTCGCCGAGCTCAAGCTGACGATCGAGACGCGTAAGGCGTCCGGTTTCGAGGCCACGCTGAAGATCGTGGTCGGAGGGACCGGCAAGACCTACATGGATGATCTGCGCAATCTGCTCGGGGTCATGGACCAGGAGCAGGCGGACCTGCTCGGCAGGCTCGCGGTGGCCGCCGAAGGAACCTCGGCAAGCGCCAAGAACACCATCATCGCCGGCACCATTGTCGCCATCGCCCTGATGATAGTCGCCGGCGTCATCATCATCAGGTCGACCACCCAGCAGCTGGGCTCAGCCGTCCATGACATGGAAAGCGCCTCGTCCGAGCTCCAGGCGGCGTCGCAGCAGCAAGCGACCGGCGCCAAGGAGCAGGCCACCGCCATGGCCGAGATCGCCACCACCATGAATGAGCTGCTGGCTACCTCGCGGCAGATCGCCGATAGCGCCCAGCGGGTCGCCCAGGTGGCGGAGAAGACCGCTGGCTCGGCACGCATGGGCGAGCAGACGGTGGGCAGGACGCGCGAGTCGATGGCGAGCATCCAGCGCCAGGTTGAGCTGATCGTCACGCACATGCTCGACCTCGGTCGCAAATCGCAGCAGATCGGTGGCGTCATAGATCTGATCAATGAGCTTGCCGAGCAGACCAACATCCTCGCCATCAATGCCACCATCGAGGCGGTCGGTGCCGGTGAGGCCGGCAAGCGCTTCTCGGTCGTCGCTGACGAGATCCGCAAGCTCGCTGATCGCGTGGGGGGATCTACCAAGGAGATCCGCGGGCTGATCGAGGATGTCCGTGCTGCAGTGAATACCACTGTGATGGTAACCGAGGCAGGGTCCAAGGCGGTCGATGCCGGCAGCAGGCAGGTGGTCGATGTCGCCGCCTCGTTCACGGCAATCGCCGGCCTGGTCGAGACCACTACGGCCTCGGCCCAGGAGATCGGATTGAGCACCAAGCAGCAGACGACCGCAGTGGAGCAGGTCAATGGCGCCATCACCAATGTGTCGCAGGCTTCACGAGAGTCGGAGGCCAGCACCACCCAGACACTGCAGACGGCATCGCAGCTGGCGCAGCTGTCTCGCGGACTGAATCGCCTCATCCGCGACTAGCACATGAGCAAGGACCAGTATCGATATTTCCGCCTCGAGGCCCGAGAACTGATCGACGGGCTCGCGGCAGGCATGCTGGAGCTCGAGAAGGGGGATGGCCCCGGGGTCATCGACCGCATGTTCCGCCTTGCCCATACCATCAAGGGCGCTGCCCGGGTGGTACGGCTGGTCGACATCGCCGACCATGCCCATGCGCTGGAGTCTCTCCTGCTACCGGCACGCGACACCAAGCGCCGGCTGACGCGCGAGGAGGTGGAGACCGGCCTCCAGCGCATCGACCTGATGCGTGCAGGGCTCCAGCGCCTGGAAGCGCCAGCATCGGATCGCCCTCCCGCGGAAGCCCCGGCGCCACTGCTTGCTGCGGACACGCTGCGTGGATTGCGCATCGATCCAGCCGATGCCGATGCGCTCCTCGATGGCATCATGGGAGTCAGCAGCCAGCTGGCGGCAGCACTGCATCACGGTGCACAGCTCGGACAGACCTGCCAGAGAGCGGCTGCCCTCGCCGGGCAGCTGCAGGGGATACCAGCGGCAGCCAGCCGGAGCGTAACCGCAAGCCAGGTGGCGAGCCAGGATCTGGCAAGCCACCTGGACCGTGTCCGACGCGAGCTCGTCGATCACCTGGAACGGGCCGAGCGTGGACTGCTCGACGTTCAGGCCCTCACGCAGCGGATGCGCTTGGTGCCCGTTGGCGCCCTGTTCGGAACTCTGGAGCGGACGCTGCGCGATACGTCCCGCCTCCTGGAGTGGCAGGTGCGCTGGCATGCGGAGGGCGGGGAGATCGGCATCGAATCGGCGGCCCTGGACCAGCTTTCGGAATCCCTGCCGCATCTGGTCCGCAATGCGGTCGGTCACGGCATCGAATCGCCGGGCGACCGCGCCAATGCCGGGAAGCCGAGAGAGGGCATGGTGCGACTCGCGGTCCGCCGGCAGGGCGATCGGGTGGTGATCACCTGTGCCGATGATGGACGTGGCATCGATGTCGCGGCGATCAGGAAGGCGGCACGGGAGAATGGCCGCATCGGACCCCACCATCCAGCGCTGACGGACGACACCTCGGCCTTGCGCCTGCTGCTGAACGGAGGCATCACCACCAGCACCACGGTCACACCCGTCTCCGGTCGCGGGGTCGGCCTCGATGTGGTGCGCGTCGCCCTGGAACGCCTGGGAGGGACCATCGATGTGCACAGCCGACCGGGGAACGGTACGACCTTTGAGCTGCGCTTGCCGGCTTCGTTGTCATCCATGCATGCCCTCCTGGTCGAGTCCGGCGGCTGCACGGTCGCCATTCCGCTGGAAGCGCTCGAACGCACGCTGCGCGTGCCGGCGACAGCCATCATCCGATCTGCGGATGGCGACAGCATCCTCATCGATGAGGTCGCCGTCCCCTTCCTGCCGTTGGCGGTCCTGCTCGGTCGTGACGGCGCTCCTGGCCGCTCGCTCCAGGGACAGTTGTCGGTGGTCCTCCTCCACGGCGACTCCGGGCGGGCGGCACTCGGGGTGGATCGCCTCGGCGCCAATCGTGAAGTAGCCATCCGGCCAATGCCTCCCGGGGTCGTCCCGGTGCCTTGCCTGCTCGGGACAGCCGTGGATGAGGTCGGTACGTCCCTCCTGGTGCTCGATGGCCCGGCGACCATTCCCCTAGTGGGCGCTCGCCACATAGGAGGTGCCGCGCCCCCTGCGCCGATCCGCAGGCTCCCCGTCCTGGTGATCGATGATTCCCTCACCACCCGCACCCTCGAACAGAGCATCATCGAATCGGCTGGCTATGAGGTCGATGTCGCCGTCTCTGCCGAGGAGGCCCTCGCCAAGGCGGCGAGACGTGCCTATGGGCTGTTTGTCGTCGATGTCGAGATGCCGGGAATGAATGGCTTCGAATTCGTGGCTACCACCCGCGCCCATCCCGAGTACAGCGGCATTCCGGCCATCCTGGTGACCTCACGCGATGCGCCTGAGGATCGCCAGCGGGGGCGAGATGTCGGCGCCATCGCCTATCTGATCAAGGCGGAATTCGACCAGGTGCGCCTGCTCAGCCTCATCCGCGATGCATTGGGGAGCCGATGAAGCGCATCCGCGTCTTGGTTGTGGAGGATTCGCTGACCATGCGTCAGCGCCTTATCGAGACCCTGTCCGCGGATCCGGCCCTGGAGGTGGTCGGCGAATCAACCAACGGCGAACAGGCGACCAGCATGTGCCAGGAGCTGCGTCCGGATGTCATCACCCTCGATATGGTGCTCCCCGGTCTTGATGGAGTGCAGGTCACCGAAACCATCATGGCGCGATGCCCGACGCCCATCCTGATCATCTCGGGTTCGTTCAATCGTGGCGAAGTGTTCAAGACCTACGATGCCCTGGCGGCTGGTGCGCTCGAAGTGCTGGAGAAGCCCCGGGGAACGGAGCCCGAAGGAGAATGGGAGCGCTCATTGCTGAACCTGGTCAAGCTGGTCTCGCGCATCAAGGTGATCACCCATCTGCGTGGCCGCCAGCGTGGTACGGGCTGGCATGCGACCGCGCTGGAATCTTCTGCACTGCCCCGCGGCGATCATGGCCGAGTAGTGGTCATCGGCACGTCGACAGGCGGACCGGGGGCATTGACGGCAGTGCTCAAGGGTCTCGGCAAGGGTTTCCCCTGGCCGATCCTGGTGGTCATCCATATCGGCGCTCCGTTCAGCGAGGCGTTCGTCTCCTGGCTCAAGGACCAGGTGCAGATGCCAATCAACCATGCACAGGATGGCATGCTCTTGGCTGAGCACACCGGCAGTGTCCTGATGGCCCCACCGGAGCATCACCTGTCAGTCGTTCTGGGACGCGTCCGTCTTACCGAGAGCGAGCCCGTCCATTCCTGCCGACCATCGGTCGACGTCCTGTTCCATGCCGCAGCGCAGGACCTCGGCAACCGCGGAGTCGGCTGCCTGCTCACCGGAATGGGGAAGGATGGGGCGCTGGGACTGTTGGCCATGCGCAAAGCCGGCGGATTGACCATTGCCCAGGATGAGTCGACGTCTGTGGTCTTCGGCATGCCGCGGGAAGCCATCCTCCTGGGCGGCGCTGAACGCGTCCTGCCGCTCGACCAGATCGGTCCGCATCTGCTGCAGCTCGCATCCCGACCGAGGAGCCCGGCATGACACCGTTGATCCTCATCATCGATGACAGCCTGACTGTGCGGATGGACCTTGCCGAGGCCTTCACCGAGGCCGGGTTCCGCGTGCAGGCCTGCGCCAGCGCGACGGAGGCGCGGCAGGAGCTAGCACGTCAAGCCGATGTCCAGGCGTCCTTCGACCTGATCATCCTCGATGTGCTGCTGCCAGATGGCGATGGCGTCGACCTGCTGCAGGAGCTGCGGGCATCAAGCGCGGGGGCACATGCATCGGTGCTCATGCTCTCCACGGAGGCGGAGGTCAAGGATCGCCTTCGCGGGCTCCAGACGGGGGCGGATGAATACGTCGGCAAGCCCTACGAGCTCGGCTACCTGATCGCCCGCGCCGGGGAGCTCATGCGCCGCCGCAGTTCCCTCCCGGACCGCGACCGGACCGATATCCTGGTGATCGATGACAGCTCAACCTTTCGCGAGAGCCTCAGGCAGGCGCTCGCTGGAGCGGGGTACACGGTTCTGACGGCCGGGAGCGGGGAGGAGGGGCTGCGCATCGCCGCGGATCGGCGTCCGGGCGCGATCCTCGTTGATGGAGTCCTTCCGGGGATCGATGGCGCGACGGTCATCCGCCGTCTGCGCCTGGATACCGTGCTGAGACGTGTTCCCTGCATCCTGATGACCGCCTCCGAGGAGCGTGGGGCGGAGCTGCGCGCCCTGGATGCCGGAGCGGATGGATTCGTGCGCAAGGACGAGCAACTGGACAGCATCATCGCGCGCCTCGCGGCGATCCTGCGACGCAGCGCAGCCGATCCGGAAAGCAACGCTACGAGCGTAAGCGTTCGGTGGCTGCGTAAGCCCTGTCCGGCCCTCCCCCGGTATAATGGGCGACCTCAACGGAGGTCACATGCCCACCACATCCCCCACCACCCGACGTGATCCTGCCGCGCGAGCGGCGCTTCTCGATCACTGGCAGCATCGCCCACCCGGTCAAAGCCGTGCTGCCTTCTGCCGTCACTACCGGGTCAAGCCGTGGACCATGGCCTATCTCCTACGACCGCGCCGGGTCCGACAGCGTCCCGGCTTCGTCGAACTCGTCCCCGCGGCCACCGCACCTACCGTGGAGGTCATCATCGGAGGAGCGCGCATCCACCTGGGCCATGACTTCGATCCTGCCCTGTTGCGCCGGGTGGTCGCCGCCTTGGGCGGTCCGGGGAGTACCGTATGCTGACCATCGGTCTCCCCAAGCGCATCTACCTGCGCCGTGGTCCCACCGACATGCGCAAGTCGTTCGATTCCCTGGCCGGCCTGGTGCGCATGGAGTTCGCTGATGATCCGTTGTCCGGCGATGCCTTCGTCTTCGTCGGCAAGGCCGCCAATCGCATCAAGATCCTGGTCTTCGATCGTTCCGGCTTCTGGGTCCTGGCGAAGCGCCTGGCTTCGGGCCGCTTCGGCGTGGCGGGGAAATGGAAGGCAGCTGATAACGGGGGACGAGTCGAACTGTCACAGGCCGAGCTCCAGCTGCTCCTCGAGGGCATCGAGATCCGCGATGCCGCCTACCGGCGGCAGTATAGCCATCCAGTTGGCGCATCCTCATGATACCAATATTGAATAGGGCGGGCCGCATGCGATTTTTCTCTCCGGAATCCGGCATTGGTTTCACACTCATGCGCGTGAGCACGAAGCAGTCACACGGCGAGACGGTCGAACAGGTGCGGGCCGAGAAGGACCTGGTCATCGCCGGCCTTCAGGCATCGCTGGATGATACCCAAAAGAAGCTCGCCGCCGCGCTCTACCGCATTGATCAGATGTCGCGGCGGCTCTTTGGTCGCTCCAGCGAGAGTTACGACCATCCCGACCAGCAGCGCCTGGATCTTGGCGAGCTTACCCCTGCCGCTCCCGCAGGGCCCGTCACCGTCATCCCGCCGCAGGCCAAAGGCATCGTCCCGGGGCGGGAGATCCGCGCCGGCAAGGCCAAGCGCAAGCCGATCCCCGATACCGTCGAGCGCATCCATCTCCCGGCCCGGGAGCTGACCCTGCAGGAGCGCACCCTTCCTGATGGCCGCATCCTGGAGCCGATCGGGGAGGAGACCAACGAGCGGTTGCACGTCGTGCCCATGCAGTTCTTCGCCGAGGTCGAGCATCTCATCGTCTACGGCATCCTCGCCGAGGCTGAGGTCATGCAGGACCAGGCTTTCGCCACCACGCCGCCGCGCCGATCTGCCCCTCCCGTGCTGCGGGTCGCCCCACCGGCGCCGCAGATCATCCCGGACGGCCTGCCCACGACGACGCTTCTGGTACAGGTCGCCTTCCAGAAGTTCGGCCTTCACCTCCCGCTCCACCGCCAAGCCAAGGAATTCGCCCGTCTGGGGTGCGCCATCGCCAAGTCGACCATGTGCGGCTGGCTGGGCGCCTTCGCCGCCTTCCTGGTACCGGTGGTGAAGGCCATTGAGCAGCAGGTGCTCTCGAGCTGCCTGCTGCACAGCGATGACATCCCCGAGACCATGCTCAACCCGGACAAGGGCACCCGGGAGGCGCGCTTCTGGAGCTACCTCGGCAGCGGTCCAGGCGGGGACGGGAAGCCTCAGGTGGTCTTCGTCTTCACCGAGAGCCGGGAGGGGCGACACCCGACGGAGACGCTGCGGGACTACCATGGAGCATTGATGGTCGATGCGCTGGCCCAGTACGACCGCATTGTCGCTGCCAATGGCATCACCCGCCTGCTCTGCTGGGCGCACGCGCGACGCGAATTCTACGATGCCCGACACACCGATCCACGCTGCCATGAGATGGTGCTGCTCATCGCCAAGCTCTCCGCCGCCGAGAAACGGGCGAAGGACCATGCCGAGCGTCATCAGCTGAGCCATCTCGCCGCCTGCCGCTGGCGATGGCGATTGCGCCAGCGCTATGCCGTGAAGGTGCTCGCGCGCATCCATGAGCGACTCACGCGCTGGGAGCCTGTGGTGGGCATCGATCCGGCTCTCCCCGGCAGTCCCTTGTGCAAGGCGGTGCTCTACTCGCTCACGCGCTGGGGCATGCTGACGGCCTACGCTGAGACCGGCGACTGGCCGATCGACAACAATCCGGCCG
>Ga0302195_10003791_pt1 | contig 11778 bp, 6 predicted proteins | sample II_Bog_N1_2_FD_198778 | JGI IMG/M metagenome (GOLD analysis project Ga0302195, IMG submission 198778) | Peat permafrost microbial communities from Stordalen Mire near Abisko, Sweden - II_Bog_N1_2 | ecosystem: Environmental > Terrestrial > Soil > Wetlands > Peat | place: Sweden: Abisko, Stordalen...
ATGTCAGGAGTTTGACGCGCTGGCGATAACCGATGAAATCTACGAACACATCACTTACGATGGCTTGCATCATATCCCCATCGCCACCCTGCCGGGCATGCGCGAACGCACCATTCTGATTAACAGCATGAGTAAGACGTTTTCCGTGACCGGCTGGCGCGTCGGCTGGGTCATTGCGCCGCCGGAAATTACCAATACCGTTCGTAAGGTCCATGACTTTCTGACTGTCGGAGCGGCCACGCCGCTCCAGCACGCGGGAATCATGGCCCTGGGTCTTCCGGATAGTTATTTCAATGGGCTTGCCGCGGAGTATGACGGGCGCAGGCGTGCAGCCATCGCCATGCTCGAAGGCGCAGGTTTCCGCTGCTATGTGCCCGGCGGCGCCTACTATGTCATGTGCGATATCTCCAATTTTGGCGCGATAACGGATGTGGCGTTCGCGCAGCACCTCGTCGAACACATTGGCGTTGCCGGAGTGCCAGGTTCCAGCTTCTATCTTGATCCCGCTTCCGGCGCATCGCAGATTCGTTTTTGCTTCTGCAAGAAATACGAAACGCTGGCCGCGGCTGGCGAGAGGCTGTCGGCGTTAAAAAAGTATTAGTGCTTTCACATACAACTACCACTTAGTGAATGTACCTGTTAATACTATAAATCGCGGTGCTCCCGTTTACACTCCGGGTATCTCCCGGGAACGTCGGGAAACTTAAAAACTTTATTCTCATTCTGTTGCCATGCCTCTTTTCATCCGATAGCATCGGAAGAACTGCTTTTCACGCAGGCTCGTAACTTATGACGTTGAATCCCCCCTTCCGCAGCCTTGTGTTGCTCGCTCCGCCCCAGGCACGCATACCGGCGTCCTTTAACAACCTGCATCACGAGCCGCGCCAACACGCGGATCTCCTGCGCCAGGCCCAGATGCTCAGAGGTTCCGTCTATCTCGAAGACGGTGCCGTCGACCGACCGCATTTGGTCGATGGACGTCACATCGTCGCGAGCGATTCGAAGAGCTGGCACCTACTCGTGCTCGATGACGCCCGGCGGGTCCGCGGCTGCACCCGGTATCACCACCATCCCGCCGAAGTCCAGTTCTCCCGCCTGACCGCGGCCGAGTCGTCTCTCGCGTCCTGTTCGGTGTGGGGCCGGAAAGTAAGAAGCGCGGTCGAAGAAGAGCTGGCTTTGTCCCGCAGCCTCGATATGCCATTTGTGGAGATTGGCGGCTGGGCGCTCGCGGAAGAGATTCGCGGCAGTGTGGAGGCCCTGCGCATGGTGCTGGCCGCGTACGCTTTTTTCAGAATCCTCGGAGGCGCAGTGGGCCTCGCTACCGCGACCAGTCGGCACTCGTCCGCGTCCATTCTGAGGAGAATAGGCGGCAGGCCACTGCAACACGAAGGCCTCCAGATACCCTCCTATCGGGATCACCACTACAACTGCGACATGGAGATGTTACGGTTCTATTCGTGGGCGCCCAATCCTCGTTATAGCTTCTGGATTAGTGAGATTGGCGCGGAAATTCGCTCGACTCCCGTCATCACCTGCGTGGCGCCCGACACTCATCCGCTTCTGGACTATGCCAGACGGGCATATAACCACGAGGAAACCAACTGGTTGGCGCATTGACATCGATATCGATCAGATATCCAAAAAGGTGATCGGGCTCACATTTCGTTACTTCCGCATCGATTCGTGTTTTTTCCAGGGCGATAGCTATCGGCGAGCCCGCCGCAATTGGAAAGCTGGTCTGCACTACACCGCCGCCCTCCCAGATCTCAAGTAGAATCGCCAGTTCCGAAGCGGAGTCGCAGTCGATCCGCACCAGGTCTGCGCAGGCATAATGCCCAACAGTCATATTTCCACCTTTGCATCTGACGGGCCACATCCAAAACAGGGGCACAGGGAAGGTTAAGTTCTCTGTGCCCTCTCAACCTTCGATAATCTGAAGGTAATGAACAACTTACCGCCGTTGGCGACGGCGATACGCGGCGGAACCCGTCAACAAAACGGTACCCAGCAGTAACATGTAGATAGAAGCAGGCTCAGGAGCGGCGGTAACCGGCGTTACGCCGATGGTGGCAGTGGCGGAACTGACGATTGCGTCACCGGCATTGAGATCCGCGAGTATCTGCTGATAAGTGGTGTTGGAGAACGTCGTCGAAAAGGTTCCGGCTACGTTGGACACGTCGCCGCTGCCATCCGTTTCCGTTCCGAGGAACGAGAAGCCAACCAGAACCTGACCGCCGGATTCGTTTATCAGGTTGAACGGCGAGTTCGCTGGTGTGCAGGCCGTTGCCGTGCATGGAGCATTGTCTCCGGGTAGTAACTCCGTCAGCGTGATATTCCAGTCTGGTTCCGCGGTAAACGTGATGAAATTTGTAAGCGGCAGATCGATTCCCGTCGTGGTTCCCACCGGTTCGTCGCTTGCGTCGAGATCGTGCACGGTCGTGGTTGTACTGGCCAGACTGTTAAAACTGCCGGTACTCGCGTTGGTAATGTCGAACAGGCCGTTATCTCCGCTGCCATCCACCGTTCCCGATGTAACAATCGGAGGGAAACCCGTGCTCGCCGTTCCGGAAAAATCGAAGTCGATCATAGAATCATTCACCGCGATCGTTTCGGTTCCATGCGAGGACAAAGACAAATTCCCGTCGAGCGCGGACGCACTCAACATTGCCGGGATGGCTGCTCCGGCTATGAAGAAGATTGCAAGTGGCGTGATCCGGCGGGCTTTGCCCGATAGGATCGCTCTTATTTGGTGCATCAAGTTACTTCCTCCTGGATTGAGATATCGCTGGCGGGGTGCGTCAGGCTCGGGCCAAACGAATGCACGCACCGCGCCAATGAGCTCGATCTCACATGGAAGCAGCATTGCTTGGTCGCTTCCGTACATATGCCGATAACAAATCCGATCCGCGAGGCCTTTGAGATAGCTCTGGGAACTGAATTCGTTATTACTTCGCCGGATGAGATCGCGCGCGCTTCCACCGCCACGTTCGCGACTGCGCAGCGCGTTCCAGCCATCCTGCGCCCCGGTTCCCGCGGCGACTTACAGGCCTGTCTTGCTGTTGCGCGCCGATTCTCCATCGCCGTGTACCCGGTCAGTTCGGGCAAGAACTGGGGCTACGGATCCAGAGTTCCCGTGGCCGACAACTGCATCGTCATCGACCTCAGCCGCATGAATCGCATCCTCGATTTCAGCGAGGAAATGGGCTGGGTGACAATCGAGCCCGGCGTCACACAGCAGCAACTATTTGAGTTCTTATCCGGCCGCAAGTCGCGTCTGTGGCTCGATGCCACCGGTTCCGCGCCGGACTCCAGCATTGTCGGCAACACCATGGAACGCGGTTTCGGACACACTCCTTATGGCGATCATGCCGGCAATGTCTGCGCCCTCGAAATCGTGCTGCCCGATGGCGAGGTCATCGAGACCGGCATGGCAAGATTCAAAGGCTCTCAATCCGCCGAGGTTTATCGCTGGGGTCTGGGGCCGGGTCTCGATGCGTTGTTTACCCAATCGAACCTGGGCATTGTCACCCGCATGACCGTCTGGCTCATGCCCGCCCCCGAGTACTTCCAGGCCTTCTTCTTCCGCTGTGACGACGTCGGAGGGCTTCCCGGCATCATCGATGCGCTCCGCCCTCTGCGCATGAACGGAACTCTCCGCAGCGCCATCCATGTGGCGAATGACTACAAGGTAATCGCGGGCATTCGCCAGTATCCTTGGCAGGAAGCCGGCAACCGCACGCCATTACTGCCCCAGACGATGCAGCTTCTGCGCGCGCGCATGAAGTTCGGAGCGTGGAACGGCTCCGGCGGTCTCTATGGCACGCGAACCCAGGTTGCCGAAGCCCGCCGTTTGCTGCGCCAGGCCCTGAAAGGACGCATCACGAAGATCCAGTTTCTCGACGACCGGATTCTGAATTTCGCGGAACGCTTCTCTCACGCCTTCGCCGTGTTATCGCGCTGGGATATCAGCCGCGCACTGGAGCTGGTTCGTCCGGTCTTCGGCCTGATGAAAGGTATCCCCACCGACAGGCCTTTGGCGAGCGTTTACTGGCGGAAAAAAACTGTTCCTCCCGCACAGATGGATCCCGATCGCGATCGGTGCGGCCTGATCTGGTGTGCACCTGTAGCACCCGCCCAGGGGCAACATTCGCACAGACTCGCAGAAATTGCGTGCCGCATTTTACTCAAACACGCATTCGAACCGATGTTATCTATCACGCTAATTACGGACCGGGCTCTGATTTGTGTGATTTCTTTGACATATGATCGCGAGATACCTGGCGAAGACGATCGCGCCCGCGCATGTTACGAAGAGCTTCAGGCCGAATTGGAACAGGCTGGCTATCCGCCGTATCGGTTGGGCATTCAGTCGATGCAACTGGCGGGCGGTTCGGGAGCTTATGCCCGGCTGCTCGATACGATTCGAAATAGCGTGGATCCCGGAGGAATTCTGGCGCCCGGCCGCTATAAAGCAAGCGCAGCGAGTGAGGCAGGCCCGGGCTGACGGTTTGGTGGTACCAGGCGTACGGCGGAAGTCCCTCGATAAGTCGTCCGTACGCCGTACTGAGATTGTGATACGGTATACCGGGAAAATAATGATGCAGCGCATGGTAGCGCAGCCCCACCGGCGCCCATAACTCCGTCCAGACAGCGCCCGGGGTGTCGATCGAGTCAATGAGTTGCGCATCGCGCGCGATCGGTATGCCGTCGCTCGAATAGCGGTGGGCGCCGAGCGTCCGGATGGTATTGACCACGGCGACTCCGGCGAATGCCGCGTACCAGGTCAGCAGGCAGCGCCACACAACATGGTCGATTACCAGCACGGCGCCGACTCCCGCCCAGCTGATCAGAGTGACTATCTCCCAGCGACGGATATCTCTCTCCAGTTCAGCAGTAACATCGCGGCGAAAGCGAACATTCAGGCATAAAGACGAAAAACAGGTGCAGAGGACGCGGTGAACTGCCGGTATCAGTAGACTTACCGGCGCGAGAACCAGGAACCGAATCAAAAGGAACGCTGGAATGAGCAGCCCCTGCACCACAAACACGGTAATCATGAATGGCTTTCCGGCGAAAGGCAGATACTCAGGGTCGCGGTCCGTGCCGTAAGTAACAAGACTGTGATGATACTGATGTACGCCAACATACATAAAAGATGGCAGTAACAGCCCGATTCCGAAGATCATGTTCCAGGCTAACTCGAAACCGCGCAGCAACCCGCCCCGGATATGACTGATTTCGTGCAGAAAACACAGGCCGCGATAGAGCGCGCAGCTACAGATGAAAAGTGCGGTGAGCATCTGCCAGGACCACGTGCGAAACAGCACAGCCGCTGCAAAAGAGACCCAGCCGACAGCCCCGGTTAGCACTAAGTCGGTCCAATAAATACGCGGGTCAGGTGTGTGAAGGTCGCGGACAAGGTCATGCGCCTGTGCCGCGATTCGGAGCTGTTGCGTGGCTTCAGGACTGGCCAGCATTGACATCCAGTGTAACATTCGGAATACTCAGGCAGGTGCGTCATTTCGGAGTTATCAGCCCGCCCGTCTCCGGACACGTCCATCCTATGTCGGCGCTTGCGCGCGAATTGCAGTCCCGCGGCCATCGTGTTACCTGGTTTCATATACATGACCTGCAATCGAAGATACAAGCTGCCGGATTTGACTTTTGCCCTCTGGGACTGAGCGATCATCCCGCGGGATCGCTGCCTGAATCGCTCGACCGGCTCGGACGCCTGGACGGCATGGCAGCCGTGCGCTACACCATACAGGCGGTAGCGCGAACTACCGAGATGTTCTGCCGCGAAGGGCCGGCAGCGATTCGAAGAACAAAGATCGACGCCCTGCTGGTCGATCAGATGGAACCAGCCGGAGGAACCGTCGCCGATTTCCTCGGGCTGCCATTCATTACCGTCTGCAACGCGCTCGCGATCAATCGCGATCCCGGAGTTCCGCCGCCGTTTACTCCGTGGGCTTACCGGGAGTTGCCCGGATTCGTAACTCGTCTGCGTAATCGCGTGGGTTACGCCATCGGCGATGCCACAACCAAACCGATTACCCGCGTCATAGTCGGGTATCGTCAGCGGTGGGAGCTTCCTCCACTCACGACGCCCGACGATTCGTTTTCACGGCTGGCGCAAATCTGCCAGATGCCGCGCGAACTGGATTATCCGCGCACCACGTTGCCCGCCACTTTTCACTACGTCGGCCCGCTGCGCGAAGCACAGGAGACCACGCCCTTCCCGTGGGAGCGGCTCGATGGCCGCCGCCTGGTGTACGCGTCGCTCGGTACCCTTCAGAACCGGCGTCCGGAGCTGTTACGCACTATTGCGGCCGCGTGCGCAGGCCTCGACGTTCAGCTCGTCATTAGTCACGGAGGCGGACTGGACCACGAGCACGCCGCGACTTTGCCTGGTTCGCCCATCGTAGTTCCCTGGGCGCCGCAGCGCGCCGTCATCGCGCGCTCGTCCCTGACGATCACACATGCCGGCCTCAATACCGTACTCGATTCGCTGGCGGCGGGAGTTCCGACAATCGCAATCCCCATCACGTACGAGCAACCCGCCATCGCGCGGCGCGTGGAACGAACCGGCGCAGGAGCGGCAATTCCGTTCGCGGATCTGCGGGAGGAAAAGCTTCGCGGTCTCGCCGTTCGGGTGATGAAGTCTCCCGAATATCGCAACGCGGCGCAGCGCATGGCCACGTGTATCGTGACAGCGGGCGGAGTCGGACGCGCGGCCGATATTGTGCTCAATGCACTGTAACTATGACGTTCGATGGCGTCGAAACGCCCGAGACGGTTGCCAGCAATGGCTGATCGCCGCCGCTGACCTGAGGGACTATCACGTTGAGCTGATAAACCCCCGCCTCGGTGATTCCCGAGAACAGGACCTTGGCGGCTACTCCGCCGATTGTGACCGATACCGTGTTGGTGGTGGGCGCTGCGCCGGTGTAAGCCTTGCCGGGTGGAACCACCGGGTTGGTAGGGCCGAAGCCGACACCGAATAGTTCCAGAAGCTCTCCGGGCTGCACCGGACGAGTAGTGAAGGTGAAGGATCCGGCCGGGCCGACCAGGTCATACGATCCGCCGCCGTAAGCGCCGGTTCCCGATGGCGTCAGGATCACTCCAGCGGCGTAATTACTCGCCGGAAGCAGGCTGAACGACGGCCCGAAGGCGCCCAGCGTGACCGTGGAAGTGCTGGAACCCGCGGCAGTCGTCACCACCACGTTGACCGTGCCGGTTGCCGTATCGGCCGGAGCCTGTAAATTGATCTGCGTCGGACTCACTGACCAGAGATAAGCGAGCTTGTTATCGATCTTCACACTGGTCCCTGCAAGCGTGGTGGGAAAATTGCCCGTCCAGACGGCAGTCGTGCTGGCGAGCCCTGTGCCATATATCGAGACCCACGACCCAGGCTGTATGACGGTGTTGGCGCTGTAGATCGGAACCACGCCGCCGGTCAAAATCGCGGGCATCGCGGCCGTAATCGGCAGCTTCATGACGGCGGATGGCAAGGGCCCCGGGTTGATCGCCGTAATGCTGGCCGTGCCGGTACCAACCGCCGTGTTCGCAGGTACGCTGGCGGTCAACTGCGTCGCACTGACGAAAGTTGTCGTCAATGCGGTCCCGTTCCAGGCCACGGTCGCGCCGGAAAGAAAAGCCGAGCCGTTCACCGTGAGCGTGAACGGCTCGCCCGACCCGGTGACGGTTGCGGGGCTAAGACTGGTTATCGCAGGCGGCGGGTTAATGGCAAGCTCGGTGGCGCTGGTGGAGGTTGCACCCGCCGTCACCGTGATAGCGGCGCTCCCTGTGGTCGCGATCAGAGCGGCAGTTACCGCCGTCGTCAGCTGCGTGGCACTCACGAATTTCGTCACCAGCGCGGTTCCATTCCACGCTACGGTATTTCCCGTCGCGAACCCGGCGCCATTCACCGTGAGGGTAAAGGCTGCGCCTCCCGCGGCCGCGGAGGACGGGCTTAGCGATGTAATAGTCGGTGGTCCATTGACGGCAAACGTGACCGCGTTGGAAGACGCACCGCCGAAATTCACCTGAATGGTGATGGAGGCGGTGCCACCGATGAGGCCCGCGGGAATGGGCGCTGACAGCTGAGTGGCGCTGACAAACGTGCTGGGAAGCGAAGCGCCGTTCCATTGCACCTGCGCTCCCTGTACGAAACCGGTGCCGTTGACCGTCAAAACGAAGGATGCGCCACCCGCTATGACCGAGGCCGGACTCAGTGTCGTGATGGCGGGCGGCGCGCTGATGGAAAACTTAGTGGCGGCCGAGGTCTGGCTGCCGTTGGCCACCGTGACGTTGACGCTGGCGGCGCTCGCGATCATCGTAGTGGAAATATAGGCCGTCAGCTGCGTGGGGCTCACGTATGTGGTGGTAATCGCAGCGCCATTCCATTGCAGCGTGGAGTTGGCGGTGAACCCGGTACCGCTCACCGTCAGCGTGAGCGCCGCGCTGGTGGCGACCGTGGAGGCCGGAGTCAGACTCGTAATGACGGGCGGCTGCGCAGTGACCGTCAGCGCAACCGTGTTGGTGGCTAGGGCACCGGCGTTGACGACTACCGGGACGCTGCCCGCGCCGTTAATGAGGTTGGCCGGTATAGATGCGGTGAGCTGTGTCGCGCTCACAAATTTTGTGGTGACCGGTATACTATTCCACGCGACGATGGCGGCGGACGTGAAACCCGTGCCATTGACTGTCAGGGTGAAAGCGGCGCTATACGCAACTATGGAAGCGGGACTCAGCGTGGTGATGGCAGGCGGCGCGGTAATCGTAAAGTTGAGCGCGGGCGAATTCGCCTGGCCCGTGTTGACGATCACGCTGGCGCTGCCCGCACTCGCGATCAGGCTGGACGGAACGGAGGCAGTGAGTTGCGTGGCGCTCACATAGGTGGTGGCGAGAGCCGTGCCGTTCCACTCGACCTGCGACGACGGGAAGTAGCCCGTGCCCGTCACGGTCAAAGTGAACGAGGTACTGGTGGCGATTGCGGTTGCGGGACTGAGGGCGGTCAGCCCGGGAGTGGGCGCATTGATTGGAAAGTTGATAGCGCCGGAGGATACGCCCGCCGCGCTAACGGTGACGGTTGCACTGCCGACGGTATTGATCAGGCTGGCGGCGATGGATGCCGAGAGCTGCGTGGCACTCACAAATTTCGTGGTGAGCGATGTGCCGTTCCACTGGATGGTATCGCCGGTGACGAAGTTGGTCCCGGTCACGGCCAGCGTGAAGACGGCGCCCAGGGCTGTGGCAGACGCCGGATTCAGAGCCGAGATGGCGGGCACCGGCGCGCCGACTACCAGCGAAAGCGTAACGCTCGCGGTGCTGTTGGCCGAATCCTTCACGGTCATCTGAAGGCTCGAAGTTGCGGCGGCCGTGGGGGTTCCGCTCAGGATTCCGCTGGTGGTGAAGGTGATGCCTTTGGGCAGACCCGTGGCGGACCACGTGTAGCCGCTGCCGGTTCCCCCCGAGGCGCTGAAGGTAACGGCGGCGTAGGCAACGCCAATGGTACCGGCGGGCAGCGACGAAGGGTTCGCGATACTCAGCGGAATGGGCGTCAATAAACGTATGCGATTGTCCTGTGTATCGGCGATATAGACGTTGCCGGCGGAATCCAGACGAATTCCCTGGGGGCCGCTGAGCAGCGCGGCGGTGGAAATGCCGCCATCGCCCAGCGTTGTGCCGTTGCCGGCGATAGTGGTGATGTTGCCCGCGGAGACTTTTCGCACGGCGTTATTGCCGGTATCCGCGATGAACAGAGCGCCGGCGGAACCGATCGCCAGAGCCGAGGGAGCATTCAGTTCGGCGGCCGTGGCGGCCGCATTGTCGCCGGCGAGGCCCGGCGCGCCGTTGCCTGCGACGGTGGAGATCACGCTGCCGGCGACTTTGCGAATGCGATTATTGCCGGAATCGGCAATGTACAGGTTGCCTGAGGAATCGAGAACGATGTCCGAGGGATTGCGCAGCTGCGCCGCGGTGGGCGACCCGGCATCGCCGCCGAATCCCGGCGTGCCGTTACCCGCGACCGTCGTAATCGTGCCGGCAGCGATCTTGCGAATGCGGTTGTTGGCGGAGTCGGCGATATAAAAGTTACCAGAGGCATCGAACGCGATGCCCAGCGGTTGATTGAGCTCGGCGTTGGCGGCGACGCCGTTGTCTCCGCTATAACCCGCCGTGCCATTGCCCGCGATGGTGGAAATAGTTCCGCCCACGACTTTGCGGATTCTGTTATTTCCGGTATCGGCGATATACAGATTCCCGGCGGAATCGACCGCGACCGCCGAGGGCTGGTTCAGCTGCGCGGCGGTGGCGGCTCCGGCATCGCCGCTGAAACCGGCGATGCCGTTGCCCGCAACGGTGGTAACGATTCCTGCGGAAACTTCACGCACGCGATTGTTTTCGTAATCCGCGAAGTACAGATTGCCCGCCGTATCGAACGCGATGCCCGAAGGGAAGTGCAACTGGGCGCTGATGGGCGAACCGTTATCGCCACTGAAGCCGGCGGTGCCATTGCCCGCCGCCGTGTAGATAACGCCGTTGACGGCGACCTGGCGGATTCTGTTATTACCGAAATCGGCGACATAGAGGTTGCCGCTCGGGTCTACCGTGATGACGTAAGGCTGGTTCAGCTGGGCCTTCGTAGCCAGACCGCCATCGCCACTGTAACCCGGCGTGCCTTTGCCTGCCACGGTAGAAATCACGCCGGCGGTTACTTTGCGGATGCGGTTGTTGGCATAGTCGGCGATGTAGAGATTGCCCGCGGCATCGAGAGCGATGCCCGTCGGGGTGTTGATTTGTGCGGCGGTCGCGGGTCCGCCATCACCGGTGAAGCCGAGCACGCCGTTTCCGGCCGTAGTGCCGATGACGCCGGCTGAAACGCTGCGGATGCGGTCGTTACCGGTATCGGCGATGTAGAGAATGCCCGCGGAATCGACGGCTATTCCGCGCGGGGAGCTGAGCACTGCGCTGGTGGCCGGGCCATTATCGCCGCCGAAGCCGACCGCTCCATTGCCCGCGACCGTGGAGATCACGCCGGACGAAACTTCGCGGATCACGCTGTTGCCAGTATCTGCTATATAGAGGTTGCCAGCGGAATCGAGCGCCAGCCCGAACGGGTTGTTCAGCTGGGCGCTGGCAGCGGGGCCGTTGTCGCCGCTGTAACCGGCCGTCCCGGTTCCGGCGATGGTGGTGATGACGCCGCCAGAAACTTCGCGCACCACGTTGTCCCAGGAGGAAGCGATATAAAGGTTGCCCGCGGCGTCGATCGCGAGACCGCAGGGAGCATGCAACTGGGCGGCGGTCGCCGGTCCGTTATCTCCGGTATAGCCTGCGGTGCCATTGCCTGCGACCAGGGTCAGGAGGCTGGAACCGGCATCCATGCGCAGAATGGTATTGCCATCGACGAAGAAGATATTGCCCGCAGCGTCCGACGTCATGGCGGATTGCGGGCCGTAGAGGCTGGCGCTGGGGCCCTGGAGATTGACCGGAAGGGCTCCGCCGGCGAAGGTGGATATGGTGTAGGTCTGGGCGCCGACGGGGATGGCCATGAGGGCAGCGATCAGCGCGACTTTTTGGAATACCCCAGTTCGACACACCCCAGTTCGACACACCCCAATTCGACACCCCCCAGACTTCGACATTTACAAATGACTTATCGGCATATCCCTCCGTTTGCAATAGAGCATAGTTGTGGCGTTGAATCCTGCCGTGAGTGGGAAATCGAGGTTAAAAAAGCCGGTTCAGGCGGCTTTTGGGACCTGCTGGGCGGTCCAG
>Ga0302195_10003795_pt1 | contig 11775 bp, 9 predicted proteins | sample II_Bog_N1_2_FD_198778 | JGI IMG/M metagenome (GOLD analysis project Ga0302195, IMG submission 198778) | Peat permafrost microbial communities from Stordalen Mire near Abisko, Sweden - II_Bog_N1_2 | ecosystem: Environmental > Terrestrial > Soil > Wetlands > Peat | place: Sweden: Abisko, Stordalen...
ATAGACGTTCGGCTTGTGGGTCGCGACCGACAGCGCCTCCTCCTGCCAGGGAAACGAGGGGTGGGCGAGGATGATCTTGAGGTCGGGGAAGTCCGCCGCCACGTCGTCCATGTACATCGGGTTGGAGTATTTCAGCCGCATTCCCATGCCGCCGGGCATGCCGCTACCGACGCCGGTCTGCCCGGTGTGGAACAGCGCGATCGCCCCGCCGTCGCTGATCGCCTCGTAGAGCGGATAGGCCATGCGGTCGTTGGCGTAGAAGCCCTGCATGGTGGGATGGAATTTGAAGCCCCTGACGCCGTATTCCTCGATCAGCTTCCTGGCCTCGCGGACCCCGAGCTTGCCCTTGTGCGGATCTATGCTGACGAACGGGATCAGAACGTCGGAATTCTCGGCGGCGACCTCCAGCATCTCGTAATTGTTGTAGCGGCGGAATCCGGTCTCGCGCTCGGCGTCGACCGGGAAGATCACCGCCGCGATCTTCTTGGAACGGTAGTAGGCGGCGGTTTCCGGCACGGTCGGCGGATGCTTGTTGGGCGACTTGAAGTAGTCGGCCATCTGCGCCTGGAAATCGTCGTAGCCGTCGTCGCCATGCATGCCGCAGGGTTCTTCGGCGTGGGTGTGGATGTCGATCGCCACGACGTCTTCGATATTGGGCAGCTTCAATTTTGCCATCTGGTCTCCGGCCCCCGATTGGATGTTCGACAAATTGATTATACGATATAACAAATTTGGCAAGCCGGCCGGCCGGCACGCCGCTCCGGCCGAGGCGAAAGTCGCCGCCGGCGCGGCGAGACGGCGCGCGCTTTGCCTGGCCTCGGCTCGGATACGCTTGGCACGCGCGAGTCGGCGCTAACGGGCCGAGGGCCCGTCCTCGTCTGTCCCGCGCGGTTTTTCATCGCGGCGCCCGTGCGTGGCTTCCTTCAGCGCACTTTGCATGGGGTTGTTTTCGATATTTTGGTTGGGAGGAAGAACCGCGTTGAGTCTAGAACTCTCTATTCGTCCGGCACGCCGGTCGTTCCGCGCGTCGTCAGCCTGCCGGTCGTGGACCGTCCGCCGAGACTGGCATTTGGTGTCTGCACCTCGTCGGCCAGTCCCAGCCATGCCAGCAAGCGAACGGTGAGCCAGGTGTTGTCGATCTCCCACCAGAGATGACCGTGGCGCGCCGAACGCGGGTCGGCATGATGGTTGTTGTGCCAGCCTTCGCCATTGGAGATGAAGCCGACGATGAGGTTGTTGCGGCTGTCCTCGTCGGTCTCGTAGTTCCGGTAGCCCCACAGATGCGTCACCGAATTGACCGCCCAGGTGATATGCCAGACCAGCACCGTGCGGACGAAGACGCCGAACATCAGGATGCCGAATCCCGTGTGCAGCGCCGCGGCAGGCGTTTCGCCCAGCAGCCAGCCGACGGCGAATCCGGCGCCGAAGAACAGCGGCATCTGGCCGAGGTTGATCCAGACCAGACCATGATGGCGTTCGAGCGCGACGTAGAAACGGTCGCGCAGGATGTCCTTGGCGTAGCGTTCGTAGATCTTGAGACGTGCGAGTTCCGGCTGATCGACTAGCATCCAGCCGATGTGGCCCCAGAAGAAGCCTGCGAGCGGGCTGTGCGGGTCTGGCTGCTGGTCGGAGAATTGATGATGCCGGCGGTGGATCGCGACCCAGCGCGCGGGCGTTTCCTGCAAGCACGACATCGCGACGACCACCATGGCGTGCTCCAGCCATTTGGGGCAGTTCAGGCCGCGATGGGTCAGAAGCCGGTGATAACAGAGATTGATGCCGAACAGCCCGCACAGATGGGTGCCGAGCAAGGCCACCGCGAGGCCGCTCCAGCTGAAACAGCCCGGCAGGAAGGCCAGCAGCGCCGCCACATGGTAGGCGCCGATCACCACGATATAGGGCCAGTTGGGCCGGAACGGCCGCACGCCCGCCGGCAGCATCAGCCGCGCATTCGCCGCCTGTGGAGCGGCAAGGTCCGCTACCCCCACCAGCACGGCGATCTTCGTCGTCGGGCGCTGAACTGTCGTCATGGCGAGGTCGTTATCCCAATCTCTGCGCAAAACGCAGTCGCCGGCCGGACAGCCCTCCATCTGATACAGGGTCTGGCGGCGCAATGGGTACAAACCTTTGGCTAGATTTGCCTATTTTCATGGATGGAACCCGGATCGGCGCCATTTTCGGCCCAAGGCGGGTCGAAGGCGCGTCGATGGCGCGGTGCCCCTGTTTGGATTGACATTCGACCGCGCAATGGCTTAGAAACCGCGCATCCCGGGCGGCAGGGCCGCAGCGGGATTAATCGCATTTTGCCACTTTCGGCCTGTCCAACACGGCCTTTCAAAGCATCAGGATTGTCCCATGAAGGTCCGTAACTCGCTGAAATCGCTGCGCGGCCGCCATCGCAACAACCGACTGGTCCGCCGCAAGGGCCGGGTCTATGTGATCAACAAGGTCCAGCGCCGCTTCAAGGCGCGCCAGGGTTGATCCATCAAGGCTGAAGCGGGCCTGATTCCGGCCGTTTGAGAAAATAATCGCCTTCACGGGTCTTTGACGCTGTTGCTGCTTTGCAGCGCGTTTTTCCGCGTCTAGACTTTACCCATGGCATTGAGATTCCCTCGCGCGCGTCACGGCCTGACCGCCATTCTGCTGATCGCGGGCATCGCGGCTATGCCCGGTCTGGCGTCCGCGCAGGATCCGCATGCCGCGCCGGCGGCGCAGCAGAAGAAGCCGCCGGAGCCGCCGGGCAAACTGCCGAAGATCGGCGCCGACCGTACGCGCGGACTGGACTTCCTGTTCGGCGCGTTGAAGGCGGCGCCCGACGAAGCCAGCGCCAAGCATGTCGAAGCCCGGATCTGGGCGCTGTGGCTGCACACCCCGAGCGATACCGCAGCGCTCCTGATGCTGCGCGCCAAGGCCGCGATGGACGCCCAGCAGATGGAAGTCGCGCTGAAACTGCTCGATGCCGTAGTCAAGCTGCGTCCCGATTATGTCGAGGCCTGGAACAGGCGTGCGACGCTGTACTATCTACAGAACGATTACGCTCACTCGCTTGCCGATATCGAGCAGGTGCTGGTCCGCGAGCCCCGGCATTTCGGCGCGCTGGCGGGGCTCGGCATGATCATGCAGGACCTTGGCGACGAGAAGCGCGCGCTCGACGCCTTCCGCAAGGCGCTCGCGATCAACCCGCATCTGGAAAAGGTGCCGGAACTGGTCAGGACCCTGACCGAAAAGGTCGAAGGCCGCGACATCTGACCGGTCCTTGAATCGGTCTTTGGACCGAACCGCCGCACGCGGATACGGTGGTCGGCAATCACGCGACCCGTAGCCCCGCGATCCATGCGTGTCTGACCATCCTGCCCGCAGCAGGACTCGTCCGCCCGAGCACGATGCCGGCGGACGGGATTCGCTATCTAATGCAGGACGTTGCTGCCGTGCTCGAACGGGCCGCCGAGGGCGACTGCTGCGTAAAGCTGCTGCAGCTCCGCCTCCAACTGCTCGTTGACCAACAGCAGCGCCCGCAGCGCGCCGTGGATGTCGCCATTGCAACTGGCTACGATCCGGTCGATCGCAGTTTCGCTCGGTCTGGTACTCATCGAAAACCCCTTGTAAACGTCCCCCGGGAATAATCTTCGACGCCCGGCCCATGTTCCTGTGGATAGTGTGGATGGGCTGGGCAACGACAGCTCGATGGCGCGCGCCCGTCACGTCGCTAACCGCGCGGATGACGCTAAATATAAAGTTACCGATGACGGCGATATGAAGGCGCGTGAAATATAACGGGAAAACCCGGTATTTTCCCGGACCAGGCAGGAGTTTCACGAAACCGCGCCGCCTCAGCAGCGTAGCTGAGGGGTGCCCAAGGTCATCCGGACATTGCAAATGATATCAATCGTCGTCGTGGCGGCGCTGGCGAGCCTGGCGCTGATCACGCAGATCGGCGTGCTTGTGCTGCAGCGCGCCTATCCTGCGCAAGGCAGGACGATCGAGGTCACCGGCGGCGGGCTGAACGTCCTGGATATCGGGCCGCGCGATGCCGCCGGCCCACCCATCGTGATGATCCATGGTGCGAGCTCAAATCTCGAGGCCATGCGCCAGCCGCTCGGCGACAGGCTCGCTGAACATCACCGGGTGATCCTGATCGATCGTCCGGGCCACGGCTGGAGCGCACGGACAAATCTGGCGGACTCGACGCCGGCCATCCAGGGCAGGATGATCGACGAGGCGCTGGAAAAACTCGGCATCGGCCCCGCGATTTTTGTGGTGCATTCCTGGAGCGGCGCGCTCGGCGCGCGGATCGCGCTCGATCATCCCGGGCGCGTCGCGGGCCTGGTGATGCTGGCGCCGGTGGCCTATCCGTGGCGCGGCGGCGTCGGATGGTACAACAAGCTCGTCACCACGCCCGTGATCGGTCTCTTGCTCGCCTACACGGTCACGCTGCCGCTCGGCTATTTCATGACCGAGCCGGGTGCGCGCAGGGCGTTCCTGCCTCAAGCGATGCCGGAAGATTTTATCACCCGGACGGCGACGCCGTTGTTGCTCCGGCCGCGCGAGTTCATCGCCAACGCCTGGGACCTGGTGACGCTGAAGGCGGCGGTCGACGAGCAGGCGCCGCGTTATGGCGACATCCGGGTTCCGGCGGTCGTGATTTCGGGCGATGTCGACAAGACCGTCACCACCAATATTCATTCGCGGCCGTTCGTCAAAGCGGTGCCCGGCGCCAGGCTGGTCGTGCTGCCGGGTGTCGGCCACATGGTTCAGAACGCTGCGCCCGACCGCGTCCTCTCCGAGATCGATGAGATGATCGGCAAGCTCGCACAGGCCGTCAACTAACGCGCTGTATCCACAGGCTGCGTCGCTGTGGAGGCGCGCTGCTTCCGGCGCCGGCAAACCCAATGCACCCCGCGCGCTTCAGCCTTCGTTAAGGATAGAACGCGGCCTCCGTAACCGTACGGTATCCAACATTAACAACACGAATATCCCGAGGAGCTAACCTGGGTCGCATTGTATCGGAGCGGATATGTTCAGGATCCTCGATTGCCTCGAAACGCAGCATGATGGATGGCTCGTCCTGCTGGCGGCATGCGTTTGCTTCCTGACCAGTCTTGCAGCCGTCAATTTGTTTCAGCGTGCCAGAACCGTCGAAGGCAAAGACAGTTTGATCTGGCTGGGGATCGCCGGCACGGTTACCGGATGCGGGGTGTGGGCAACTCACTTCATCGCCATGCTCGCCTACACGCCGGGCTTTCCGATCAGCTATGACGTGCCGGCAACGCTGTTGTCCCTCGTCGTCGCGGCCTTCATGACAACGATGGGATTTGCCGTCGTTCGGTTCGGCCGCCGCCGCTGGAGCAGCGCCGCAGGGGGCGCGATGGTCGGTATCGGCATCGCCGGCATGCACTACATGGGCATGGCCTCGCTGCGGATCCCGGCCGAGATCGTCTGGTTGCCCGATCTGGTGATGGCCTCGATCCTCGTCGGGGTGGTGTTCGCCGCGACTTCCATGATGGTCGTCAATCGGAACGAAACGTTCCTGACCTCGGCCTGCGCGGCCGTTCTCCTGACCGTCGCCATCACCGCGCATCATTTCGTCGCCATGGGAGCCATCGCGCTGGTTCCCGGAGCCGCGTCGGGCCTTCGCGAAGGTTTGCTCTCGCCGGTGACCCTGGCGGTGGCGGTTGCAGGCGTGGCGGTGTCGCTGGTCATTGGCGGTCTGATCGTCGCGATATCCGACCGGCGATCCAGCCTGCGGCTCGGCATGCGCAACATGCAATTCGATGCGGCGCTCAACAATATCGGGCAGGGGCTTTCGATGTTCGGCGCGGACCGCCGCTTGCTGCTGTGGAATGAAAACTATCAGCGGATGTACCGTATTCCCGCCGGGAAGATGCGCCCCGGCCTCACCGTTCAGCAGCTCTTCGAACTGCGTGAGGCGGCCGGAACGATCTTCAACGGACCGGATCGGTATGTGGTCGAACTGCATGCCGCGATCGAGAGCCAGCTTCCACTGGAGCGCACCAACGAGCTGCTGGACGGCCGGACCGTCCACGTGACGTCACGTCCGATGCGAAACGGCGGCTGGGTATCGACCCACGAGGACATCAGCGAGCGCCTGCAGAGCCAGGCGCGGATTGCGTATCTTGCGTTGCATGATCAGACGACCGGACTCCCCAATCGCGCGGCGTTCAACGAGCATCTCGCGCGAAGAATCGACGAGGCTGCGGACGGCCGCGGGTCTTTCGCGCTGGTCCGCATCGACATCGACCATTTCAAGGAAATCAACGATGCGTTCGGACAGTCGATCGGCGACGCCGTGCTTCGCAGGCTCGCGGAAGAACTGAAGGCCGGATGCAATGGCGAGTTTCTCGCAAGGCCGGGCGGCGACGAATTCACGCTGGTCTCGACGATCAGCGTCGAACGCACCGTCGCAGAGGACATCTGCGCGCGGCTGGCCCCGATGCTGGACAATTCCTTCGACATCGATGGCGAGATCATACGGGTCAGTTTTACCGCGGGCATCGGCATCTATCCCCAGGATGGGCAGGATACCGAGACATTGATCACGCACGCGGATGCGGCGCTCTATCGCGCCAAGTCCGAAGGACGCGGAAGCATCCGCTTCTTCGAATCGGCAATGGACCGGCAGATTCGCGACAAGCGCCTGTTGCAGCGCGATCTCGCCGTCGCGCTCGAAAACGGCGAGTTCGAACTCTACTTCCAGCCCCAGGCCGAGACCGAAGGCGCAATTTTCGGTTTCGAGGCGCTGCTGCGCTGGCACCATCCGGAGCGCGGCCTCGTCTCGCCGGGTGTCTTCGTTCCGCTGGCGGAAGAGGCCGGTCTGATCGGGGCGATCGACACATGGGTTCTGCGGGAAGCCTGCCGCGAGGCGGCGTCCTGGACGGTTCCGCTATCCATCGCGGTCAATCTCTCCCCGATCAATTTTCGGCGCCGGGACGTGCCGGAACTGATCCATTCCGTCTTGCTCGATACCGGTCTCGACCCGGCGCGGCTGGAAATCGAAATCACCGAGGGCGTCCTGATCGACGATTTCGCGGGCGCGATCTCGCTGCTTCGCATGATCAAGAACCTGGGCGTCCGGGTCGCGATGGACGATTTCGGAACCGGATATTCGTCCTTGTCCTATTTGCAATCGTTCCCGTTCGACAAGATCAAGATCGACCAGTCCTTCATTGGCAAGCTCGGGCACAACGTTCAATCTGCCGCCATCGTTCAGACCATTCTCAGTCTGGGCCGCGCGCTCAAGTTGCCGGTGATCGCCGAGGGGGTTGAAACCGAGCAGCAACTCGCCTTCCTCGCCAGCGAGGGATGCGCTCAAATTCAAGGCTACCTCATCGGGCGCCCGCAGCCGATCGCCTGCTACCGCGATGTCGTCAGTGGCGTCGAGCGGGACTCCGCCCGGGTCGCGCTGGCCGGTTGATCGGACGTACGGGGATCCGGCGGCATCATGGATGGGCGGCCGCCGTGGTCGCGTTCGGGCCATCTTCGATGCAGCGGGTGATGGCAGCGGCCTGATCTCTCGGCAACACTTTGGCGGCCTCGATCTTGTGACGGCATTCCAGTTGCTTGATTTGCTCGGCCCGGCGCTTTTCCGCGGCCTCGCGAAACTCGGGAGCAACCGTGTTCGGATCCACCAGCTTTTGAGCGAAGCACGGCTCGGCGAACGCGAGCACGGCAACAAAACACATTTGACAAAATGATCTCATGGGAAAATTCCTCGGCGCAAGATTTCCCGGCGTATTCGCAGTAACCCGGCCCGCCTGCGATGCATGTGAACGAGATCACACCGCGAACGACGGACCGGCGTCCAGCCAGCATTTTCAAAAACAGTTTTTCACGAAAAGAATGAGGGCCATGCTGAACCGCAACCGGAGGCATTGCAACGGTCGATTGGATCGACGTCGGTTGGCGGAATTTGACTGACCGCGGCGGGATTCGGGTTTTGCGGTAAAATACTCCCGGCTGGCGGGAATCAGTGTTCCAATGCAGTCTCTCGCGGCGGGGCGTCAACGCCGCCATTGGGACGCGCCGCGACGCGAATTTATCGAACCAGACACGGGGGGGCATGCGACGCTTCGTTGTTTTGATCGTAACGGCCGTGGCGATGATTTCCTGCTCGCCCGAGGACGAGGTGACGGGATCGATCCACAGCAGATGCGCGGCCGATCTCTACGGCAGCTATAGTCCCAAAGTGATGGATCAGTGCGTGGCGGTCTGCATCAAGTGCGACCGCGGCAGCAGGGTTACCTGCTCGACGTCGTGCACGTTGAAGGGGGCGCGCTGAATCTTCGCCGCGCCCGGCAGGAGCCACAGCGATCGCACTCTTTGCCGCCGGCGTAAAGCCGGGCGCCGCGAGGGATCGCTGCTCGCTCCGGCATCACCCGCGGTGATGCCGGAAGGACTGTGTTCCGCGGGTCGCCGAGACGGCCATTTAGGCGTGCCGGCGGTTCGCGCCGACGCGGGTTACTTGGTCTTGCCGTCCTTGTCGTATTGCGAGACGAACGCCCAGAGATCGTTGATCTCCTTTTCGTTCTTGATGCCGGCGAACGACATCTTGGTGCCGGGCACCTTGGCCTTCGGGTCCTTGATGTATTCCTTGAACTGGGCCTCGTTCCAGGTGATGCCGGAGTTCTTGTTGGCGTCGGAATAATTATAGCCATCGACCGTGCCGGACTTGCGGCCGTCGAGCCCGTTGAGTTCCGGGCCGACCTTGTTCTTGGCGCCTTCGCCGATCGAGTGGCAGGCCATGCACTTGTTGAACGAGGTCTTGCCGGCGGCGGCGTCCTGCGCCAGCGCCGCGGTGGCGGCAACGGACGATGCGATGACGACCAACGCGCTCAGGGTCAGTTTTTTCATGGTGTGCTCTTCGTGGTTGCGGGGGTGGCTCCAGCGTCCTTGTGGCATGGCACGCGCATCGGGGACAAGCCGGGGGAGGCCATTCGGACCGTGATCCTGCCTAAGCCTTTCGGATAGCCGGCTGTGCGGCTCACGGCGCGGCCCGGCAAGCTACCCAAAGCGGCGCAGACGTGCTTGATTTGCCATGATAAATCGGCGAGCACGAAGGCGCTCGCGGCCCGAAGCGGCCCCCGGGGAGAAGAGACACATGGCCATTATGATGCCGGCACCGGATCAGGCGGTCCTTGGCCGCCGCGACGCGATCGTGGCGGCGTTGCGCGCGATCGTGCCGGGCGAGGGCGTGATCGACAGTGCCGCCGAGATGATGCCTTACGAGTCCGACGGCCTGATGGCCTACCGCCAGCCGCCGATGGTGGTGGTGCTGCCTGATACCACCGAGCAGGTGTCGCGGGTCCTGAAATACTGCTTCGAGCAGGGCATCAAGGTGGTGCCGCGCGGTTCCGGCACCTCGTTGTCGGGCGGCGCGCTGCCGCTCGCCGACGGCGTGCTGCTGGGGCTGGGCAAATTCAAGCGCATCCGCGAGGTCGACTTCGACAACCGCGTCGTCGTGACCGAGCCCGGGGTCACCAACCTCGCCATCAGCCAGGCGGTGGCGCATGCCGGATATTACTATGCGCCCGACCCGTCGTCGCAGATCGCCTGTTCGATCGGGGGCAATGTCGCGGAAAATTCCGGCGGCGTGCATTGCCTGAAATACGGCATGACCACCAACAACGTGCTGGGCTGCGAGATCGTGCTGATCACGGGTGAAATCATCAGGGTCGGCGGCAAATCCGCCGAGACCTCGGGCTACGACCTGATGGGAATCATCACCGGCTCCGAAGGCCTGCTAGGCGTCATCACCGAGGTCACGGTGCGGATCCTGCAGAAGCCGGAAACCGCACGCGCCCTGATGGTCGGCTTCGCGCAGGTCGAAGCGGCCGGGGAATGCGTGGCGCGCATCATCGGCGCCGGCATCATTCCGGGCGGCATGGAGATGATGGACAAACCGGCGATCCACGCCGCCGAAGCCTTCGTCCATGCCGGCTATCCGCTCGACGTCGAGGCGCTGCTGATCATCGAGCTCGACGGCCCCGCCATCGAGGTCGACGAGCTGATCCGGAGGGTGGAGTCGATCGCGCTGGGCTGCGGCTCGACCACCTGCCAGATTTCCACCTCCGAGACCGAGCGCAATCTGTTCTGGGCCGGCCGCAAGGCGGCGTTTCCAGCCGTCGGGCGGATCTCGCCCGACTATCTCTGCATGGACGGCACCATCCCGCGCGGCAAGTTGCCGGAAGCGCTGGCGCGCATCCGCGACCTCTCGGCCAAATACGAACTGCGCTGCGCCAACGTGTTTCATGCCGGCGACGGCAATCTGCATCCCCTGATCCTGTACGACGCCAACAAGCCGGGCGAGATGGAGCGGGCCGAGGCCTTTGGCGCCGACATCCTGCGGGCCTGCGTCGAACTCGGCGGCGTCCTCACCGGGGAGCATGGCGTCGGCATCGAAAAGCGCGACCTGATGCCGGAGATGTTCAGCGAGATCGACCTCAACCAGCAGCAGCGGCTGAAATGCGCGTTCGACGCCCAGGGGTTGCTCAATCCTGGCAAGGTGTTTCCGACCTTGCACCGCTGCGCCGAGCTCGGCCGCATGCACGTCCATGGCGGCAAGCTCGCCTTCCCCGACCTGCCGCGGTTTTGAGGATGAAAGAAATCGGTTTCGCATCAAGGCGCGGTCTGCTCTCTCCCCCCTTGTGGGGGAGAGCTGGAGAGGGGGGTACAACGAACTCCGTCGTCTGCGGCTTACCTCTCTCCCTGACCCTCCCCCACAAGGGGGAGGGAACGCACCGTCTGTGGGGCTATAGTGGACACTCTGAAAGTACGTGACGCCAGGGATGTCGAGGATGTGGTGCGCGCGGCGATCGCCAGCGAGCAGCCGCTGGAAATCGTCGGCCATGGCTCCAAGCGACTGATCGGCCAGCCGATGGCGACCAACGCGCTGCTCGATCTCGCGGCGCTGAACGCGGTCACATCCTACGAGCCGAACGAGCTGATCATCACCGTGCAGGCGGGCGCGCCGCTCGCCGACGTCAGATCGCTGATCGATTCCAGGAACCAGCAATTCGCGTTCGAACCGATGGACACCGCGCCGCTGCTGGGCACGGCGAATCTCGGCACCATCGGCGGCATGATCGGCGCGGGCCTGGCCGGTCCGCGCCGGATCAAGGCCGGCGGCGCCCGCGACCATCTGTTGGGGGCGCATGGGGTGTCCGGCTTCGGCGACAGTTTCAAGGCCGGCGGCCGGGTGGTGAAGAACGTCACCGGCTACGATCTCTGCAAATTGCTGGCGGGGTCATGGGGCACGCTGGCGGTGATGACGGAAGTGACGCTGAAAGTGATGCCGCGGCCGGAGAGCGAACGCACGCTGGTGCTTCGCGGGCTCGACGATGTCGCCGCCACCCGGGCGATGACGGCGGCGCTTGGATCGCCATTCGACGTATCGGGTGCCGCGCATGTGCCGAATTCGGCATTTCGCGCGGCCGGGAGCGGGCTTGGCGAACTCGGAGGTCGCGGGGAGGCGGTCACCCTGCTGCGGCTGGAGGGCATTACCGCCTCGGCGGCCCATCGCGCGGCGGCGCTTGGCAAACTGCTGGCGCCGTTCGGGGCGGCGGATGTCCTGGAGGATGACGCATCGGCCGCGCTCTGGGACTCGGTTCGCGACGTGCGGCCGTTCGCGGCCAGCGGCGCGCTGGCGGCGTGGCCGGTGTGGCGGATCGTGTGCCCGCCGGCCTCGGGCGGCGCGCTGGGGCAGGCGCTGTCGCGCGACACCGGGGGCGACGTGATCTACGATTGGGGCGGCGGCCTGAT
>Ga0302195_10003812_pt1 | contig 11749 bp, 9 predicted proteins | sample II_Bog_N1_2_FD_198778 | JGI IMG/M metagenome (GOLD analysis project Ga0302195, IMG submission 198778) | Peat permafrost microbial communities from Stordalen Mire near Abisko, Sweden - II_Bog_N1_2 | ecosystem: Environmental > Terrestrial > Soil > Wetlands > Peat | place: Sweden: Abisko, Stordalen...
CGGGACGAAATCGCTCATCGGCCTGATGGTCGAGAGCCACTTGAACGAGGGCAACCAGCCGATCCCGAAAAATTTGGGCGAGCTGCGCTACGGCGTAAGTGTCACGGACTCGTGCATCGGCTGGGAGGCGACGGAGCGGATGCTGCGCTGGGGCTACGCGACGCTGGCGTAGGATTTATTCAGCCGCGCAAATCCGTTTCACCGATCACGGCCAGTTCCAGGAGTAGGGGAAGCGCAGGCGGTAAAACTGTCCCGCCGAGTTGAAAAACGTGTTGGTGCCCGACGCATTCGTTGATGGGGGATCATTTGGATTAATATCGCCACCACCACCTGAAATGTTGGTCAGGCCGGAACCGAAGCCAGCGGGCAGCGGCGGCGTGGGGATGAAGATGGACTGCGTGCTGGTGAGGCCGGTGAAGTTGGTGACGCCCAACGTCCAGCTTCCCGGCACCGGGTTCGTGCTGTTGTCCACGAAGCCGCCCAGGCCCACCGGCATGTTCACCACGTCCAGCCGGTTGCTGCCGCCGACCTGCTTGAGGCGGCTGAACTGCACGGGCGACAGGCATTGCTGGGCAAAATCGGCGATGACTTCACTCATGGCTGCGGTCGGGCTGGTCTCATCCCAAAAAATATAATTGGTTCCCGGGCTATTTGTGATGTTGGCGTTATTAATTAGGCCATAAGCATAAGCGTCAATGGCATCAATGGGTTGCGGACCAAAGCCGTTTCCCTGATCATAAAGGGCGTTGGTCAGTCCATAGCTGGCGGCGTTGGTCAGGACGTGGTTGAGCAGACTGTAAATGTCGGGATTGTAAATCACCAGACCGGGGGAACTGGTTGCAATCTGGTTGAGCATCGTGGCGTATCTGGTGTTGAAGCTGACAATCTGCTGGCGCACAAAGGCGCAGTAAGCGGCTCCTGAATTGTTGAATTGCGGAATGGTTGTGATATCCGCCGCGTTGGGCGCAACCAGGGTGAGGCAGCCCTTGGCGTAAAGATTCACGATGGCGTTTGAATGATTGATAAGATGTTGGTTAATGGCCGTTGTCCAGTCGGTGGCGTTGGTGCCATGGGAGTGGTTGCTGGGATCGCCGACCCCGCCCGGAAGCATATCAGCAACAAAATCGGCGTTGTCCACCCAGATGACGAAGAGACAGTTGCTGGCATTGGCGGGAGGATTGAAGCGGCTGACATCAGCAACGACATTCGAGCTCAAATGGTAGTAGTATGACAGGTTGTTGCTGGAGTAGGCCCAGTTGGCGTTCGTGATGGAATTCGCACCCAAGCCTTGGCGCTGCGCCAACACCTCGACCCACGTCCGGCCGTTGGAATAGCGCAGCTTGCCGCCATAATAATAATTTGTCGTTGAGCCGGTGGCATTGTTGGTGGCGGTGGCGGAAAGCGAGTCGCCCCAAACGTAGATGGACGAGAAGCTGGCGTGCGCCGAAAAAACTAGGCCGCCGAAAAACGACACGACGGCTGCAAGCTGTCTGAATGTTTTCACAAGCTGCACTTTATCAGGCGGGCGGGCAATGTAAAGTGGTTTAATGCGCGGCTCTGGTTGGCAAAAACGATTTTGCTGGCGCGGCGCGGAAGTCTGGTTAAGCTCCGCCGCTGTCCGTCCGTCAAATCAGCCGAAAGCCCATGCCCAAACACCCGACCATTCATCTGGCCGTCCTCGGCCTGGGTCTGTCGCCGCTGGTGGTGCTGGGAAACGGGCTGCGGCTGCCCAGCCAGGACGCCTTCGCCACCGCGCGCGGCGAGGCGTTTGTGGCCACGGCGGACAATCCCTCGGCGGTTTACTACAACCCCGCCGGCCTCGCCGAGCTCACCGGAACCCAGCTGCGCTCGGGCATCTATGGGATTTATTATGATCCGACCTACCAGCCGCCGAAGGGCGCAAACAACGCCGGAAAAACCTACGAAATAAAAAAACAGTTTGCCGCCGCGCCCCAGTTTTTTTTCAGCAGCAAGCTGAAGGACATGCCGGTGAGCGCCGGGCTGGGCGTCTATGCACCCTATGGCGGCGGCATCAGCTGGCCGTCGGACACGGGTTTCCGCTCGGTTGGGACGCGGAGCTCGCTGACCTACATCCGGGTCAATCCCGTGCTGGCGGTGAAGCTGGGGGACAATTTTTCCATCGGCGCGGGCGCGATGTTGGACTACGCCGACATAAGCCTCGAACAGGGCCTGCGGCCCAACGCGAAGCCGCTGGTGAATTATTTCAACTTCGGCGGCTCTGGCTACAGCGTGGGCTACAATATCGGCGCGCTCTGGCGGCCGGATGAAAAAGTTTCCATTGGCGCGACGTTCCGCAGCAAGACGAGCTTCACCATGAATGGCACCACGGACATGGAAAAGCAGCCGCTCATCGCCTCAACGGCGCTGCCCGCCAAGGCGAATTTCACCTTTCCGCTGACCTTCGTGATCGGCCTGTCCTACCGCCCAACGCCGAAATGGAATTTGGAATTTGATGCCGACTACACCGACTGGAGCAGCATGGGCACGGTCATGATCCACCAGGAAAAAGCGCCGCCGCCGGGGATCCAGAAAAACATCCCGGTCAACCTCGACTGGCAGGCGAGCTGGATGTATGAGCTGGGCGTGACGCGCTATTTTGACAGCGGCTGGCACGCGAGCGCCGGCTACACCTTCGACCAGTGTTCCGTGCCCAACACCTATTACACGCCGCTGGTGGCGGACGTGGACCGGCATTTTTTCAGCCTCGGCGCCGGCCGCAACGGCAAGCTCTTCGATTTCGACATCACCTACCAGCTGGGCTACGGGCCGGATCATCTGGTCACCGGCAGCACGCCGTCCTCCTCGCCCGGAAATTATTCCGGCCAGCGCGCCAACGGCACCTACGCCTTCTTCAGCCAGGCGGTGATGCTGGCGGTGGGCGTCCATTTCTGATGGCGGAGAACCCACAGCTTGCTGTTGCGGACCGCATTCCATCGGCGTAGCATCTCGCAAGGTATCATGACAACTCATCGTGGCAGCATTCAAAACGGCCGGGGCGCAACAGGGTTCGCTGAACGTGCCACGACACCTAAAACTTCGTCCCCGACGCTGGCCGATGGCCGGTCGCAATTTGCGCGGCACGGCGCGGATCGGATTCATTACGTCACCATCGGCGAGGGCAAACACACCGTCGTCCTCGTCCATGGCTGGGCGTGCCACCTCGGTTTCTGGCGCGAACAAATCGCCGCGCTCGCGAATGACGCGCGGCTCGTTTTAATTGACCTGCCCGGCCACGGCCAGAGCGACAAGCCGCAGGCCGATTACACGCTGGATTTTTTTGCCGGCGCCGTGCTGGCGGTCTTGGACGACGCGAAAGTTGAAAAGGCCACCTTCATCGGCCACAGCATGGGCAAAGCCGTCATCTGCCGCGTCTTCAAGCAGGCGCCGGAAAAAGTGGCCGCGCTGGTTTCCGTGGACGGCCTGCTGCGGCGGCCGCAAGGCGTGCCCGGCCAGACCGAGGCGATGCTCGCGCAGTTCCGTTCGCCGCACTACCGCGAAGTGGCCCGGGCTTTTGTGGGCACTTTTTTTCCCGTCGCTGACACCGAGGCGCTGCGCGACGAGGTGACGGCGGAAATGCTTTTGACGCCGCAAAACGTGATGGCCGGAGCCATGACGGCGCTGCTGGACACGAACCAGCCCGACTGGAACCTGCCGCCGGTGGCCGTGCCGGTGCTGGTGTTCAACGCCAGGAGTTCGCAGTGGCTGGCGGGTTATGAAAACTATGTCCGCACGCTGTCGCCGCAGGCGGAATTCCGGATGTTTGAAAACGTCGGCCATTGCCTTATGCTTGAGCAGCCCGCCGAGTTCAACGCCGCGCTCATCGAGCTGCTGCGGAAATATGATCTGATGGCGAAATAGCCCGCGCATGAGCCCGCTTCTCAAAATCAGCGACCCCGGCCATGGCAACGGCACGCCCGCACTTTTGAACCGGCCAAAAATAAATCCGGAGCCGGCCGCGTCCAAAGTTGGGAAGGCGGATTTCCGTCGGGAGTTCAAAGATTTTTCCCAAGCATGGCAGAAATCCTATCTCGTCTCGCAGGATTACAAGGTGGCCGTGGCCGATCTCCAGACGTTCCTGCACGACCTGCGCGTGTGGCTGGATGGCGTGGAATCAGAAATGCGCTCCGTCCCCGCCGCCGAGCGCGCGGCGCTTGAAACCAAAATCGCCGACGATTTGCGCGAGCCGGTGCTGGCCGTGCTGGCCGGTCTCTTCGGACGTTTTGAGACCGTGTCCGACGCCGTCGCCGAGGATTTAGGCCCGGCGCACCGCGCGTTTGGCCGGCGGCAGCTGCATCCGTATTTCCTGTGCGCGCCGTTTTTCCACCGCACCTACACCAAGCCGCTGGGCTACGCCGGCGACCATGAAATGATGAGCATGATTGTGCGCAACGGCTTCGAGGGCGATTCGCTTTACGCCCGGCTCGTCAACGCCTACCTGCTCAACCACGCGCCCTGCCGCGCGGTCCGCAACCGCGTCGGTTTTCTGAAAGAGAAAATCATCGCAGAAACCAGCCGCGTCGCGCGCGCCGGCGGCACGGCGAACATTTTTTCGCTCGGCTGCGGCCCGGCGTGGGAGGCGGTCAATTTTCTGGATGAACATCCGCTGGCCAATCACACGCGCTTTCAATTATTAGATTTCAACGAGGAGGCGCTGGAGTTCGCCGGTGGCAAAATTGACGCGGTCAAAAAAAAGCGTTCGTTGCGGACGCCGGTGCGGCTGGTGAAAAATTCCGTCCAGAATTTGCTGCGCGGCCATCCGCATTCCGCCATGGAAAAAGCGGGCTTCGACCTGATTTATTGCTCCGGCCTTTACGATTACCTGACCGACCGCGTCTGCCAGGCGCTGAACAACCATCTGTATAGCTGGCTGCGACCGGGCGGGCTGCTGGTCATCGGCAATTTCGGCCCGGATACGCCCGGCCAGAATCTGATGGAACACCTGATGGACTGGTTCCTGATCTACCGCAACCAAAATGAAATTGCCGCGCTCGCGCCCGAAGCGGCGGCCAAGGAAGACCGCCGCGTGCGCGCCGAGGACGCGGGCGCGAACCTGTTTTTGGAAGTCCGCAAACCGGCATGAACGAACCTGAATTTTACAGGATTTACGAGGACGAGAAACGGCGCGACTATATCACCGCCGCGACGTGGGGGACGTTCGTTTCCATTCCGCTGAATTTGTCCTGCACGTTCATGGACCACGGCATGTATCCGGCGCTGGCGGACAAGTTTCTTCAAGCCCGCCTGATCAGCGTCAGTGTGACGGCACTGGCGTGGCTCTGGTTCAAAACGAAAATCGGCCGCGCGCATCCGCAGTTCAGCATCATGTGGTTCGCCAGCCCGATGCTGATGATCTTGTGGATGATTTACGCGGCCAACGATCACACCCGCTATTCGCCCTACTACGCCGGGCTGAACATCATCATGCTGGGCATGGGTCTGCTGTCGTCCTGGGCCTACGTCCAAAACTTCATCACCAGCGCGTTCGTGCTGGGAACGTATGTAGCGATCTCGTTTGCCATGAACCCGCCGCAGCCGATTGGTTCCATTTTGAACAACACCACGTTCCTGATGCTGACTGCCGTGCTGGTCGTGGTCGGCAGCGTGGTGAATTCCCGCTCGCGGTTCCGGGAATTTTCCTTGCGCTACGAACTCGACAAAAACCGCCGGGCGCTCGAAGCCAGCCTCGCGCAGCTCAAGGAAAACGAGGCGCAACTCGTCCACTCGGAAAAGCTCGCGTCGCTCGGCCGCATGAGCGCGGGCATGATCCACGAGATCAACAACCCGCTGAACTTCGCCAAGGCCGGCCTGGGTTTTTTACGCGAGAAGGAAAAATTTCTCGTGCCGGAGCAGCGCGCGGATTTTGCCGACATCCTCAAGGACGTCGAAGCCGGCGTCGGCCGCGTGAACACCATCGTCTCCGATCTGCGGATGTTCACGCATCCCGACACCGAGCAGCGCGACGAGGTGCCCGTGCATGAAATCATCACCGCCGCCGCGCGGTTCTTAAACAATGAATGCACGGACAAGGTGGAATTTGAGGAGGCGCTGGCACCGGGCCTGACCGTTTTCGCCAACAAAAACAAGCTGATCCACGTCTTCACCAACCTGCTGCAAAACTCGCTCGACGCGCTGAAAAATAAAAAATTCACGGACGAAAAACCGGTCGTCCGCATCGGCGGCCGCGTGGAAAACGGCACCACCATTTTGACGGTGTATGACAACGGCCCCGGCATCGCCGCCGAAAATCTCGGCAAGATTTACGACCCGTTTTTCACCACGAAGGACGTGGGCGAAGGCATGGGCCTCGGTTTGAGCATCTGCTATCGCATCGTGCGCGAGACGGGCGGGAAGATTTTCGTCAAGACCGAGCCGGGTAAATTCTGCGAATTCTCGGTGGAACTGCCCGCCCGGGAGAAAATCACCGCCACAAACTGAACCATGGAAAATTCCTTCGACTACAAAAAATACGCCATCGTCTATGTGGACGACGAGGAGATGTCGCTCAAGTATTTTAGCCGCGCATTTGGCGAGACCTACCGCATCTTCACCGCCACCAACGCGCGCGACGGCCTGAAAATCATCCAGGAGCGTGGCGACGAAATCGGCATCCTCATGACCGACCAGCGGATGCCCGGCGAAAAGGGCGTCTGGCTGCTGGAACAGACCCGCAAGCTCCAGCCGCAAATCCTGCGCATCCTCATCACCGCGTTCACGGACATGGACGCCGCCATCGCCGCCATCAACAGCGGCTCGATTTACAAATACGTTTCCAAGCCGTGGGATCGCACGCACCTCGAACTGGAGCTGAAGCAGGCGATGGATTTTTTTCTGGTCCAGCGCGAGCGCGAGGAACTGCTAAAGGAGCGCAGCGCGCTGCTGCGCGAGCGGATGATCGCCAACCGCATCGGCAGTCTTGGCCTCGTCGCCGCCGGCCTGAGCCAGCATATCCGCAACTCGATGGTCGCGGTGAAAACTTTTCTGGATTTGGTCGAGGAACAAGGGCCGTCCAACAGCCTGCACGATCCGGACATGGTGCGGAATGTCCGCGCGGACATCGCCAACGTGGTCAGCCTGCTGACCGACCTGCGCATCGTGTCGGCCGATCATGGGGACGCCGCTTTTCCCGACAAAATAAATTTGGCGCCCGCGCTGGCGGAAATTTTGGCCGCGTTGCAGCCCGCGCTCGCCGCCCGGCGCATCGCGGTGGAAAATTTAATCCCCGAAAATCTCCCGGCGTTGCACGTTGACCAGCCCAAGTTCAAACGGCTGTTCGAGCTGCTGTTCAAGGACGAGCTGGCCATGCTGCCCGCCGGCAGCCGCATCGCACTCGCGGCGGCGGAATCCGCCCTCGATGGCCGGCCCGCCCTCGCGCTCACACTCACCGACAACGGCCCGGCGCTGCCGCAGGACACGCTCAACCTGGTGCTCGACCCGTTCGCCACGCGTGGCAAGCCCTCGGAATACGGCATCAACCTGATGATCTGCCTGTTCATCGTCCACCATCACGGCGGGACGATCGAGGTTTCGGGCGCGCCCGGCGGCGGCAACATCTTCACCATCCGCGTGCCGTTGCAGCCGGAAAAGGTTGCGGCCGGCTGAACAATTTTTTAAGCGCGGCACGGTTCCGTTGACGGCTCAAAAGTGACTGTATCCGGGCCAAGATTCCATTGACCTTTCCGCCGTTTCTGTGAAAGATAAAGCCAGTGACGGACACCACTCAAAACCACCTTCGCCGGCGCGCGCAATGAAGACGATTCTGGTTTTGTCACCGTATCCCGACTTCTCGGAGGCCATCCGCGCGGCGCTGAATCCCGAGGCCTACCGCATCGTCCACCGCCTCAATGTGGACGAGGCCGAACCGCTGGTCGTCCACGGTCTCGCCAGCGCAGTCATCCTCGACGCCGAACTCATGGGCGTGGAAAGCGTCCTCAACATCGAACGCCTCCGCCGGCACAACAAAAAATCTCCCATCATCGCCTACACCGATGCGTCGCAGGCGGATTGGGAAGAAGAGGCGTTTTTGCACGGCGTCACACACGTCCTGACCAAGCCGGTGCGGCAGCGGCTTTTGAATTCCATTTTGGAAAAGCTCTGGACTGCGCCCGCCGCGCCGCGTCCGGCAATCAATGTGCCGACGGGCAACACCGCCATCTTCGCGCGCACCGCTGCAGATCCCCAGGCTGGCGGACGTTATGTGAACGCCGCGCAGACGCTGGATGTGCTGCGCGATTTTTCGCCCATCCTCACGCACTCGCTCAACGCCGAGGCGATGCTGAAACAGTTCCTGCAATTTCTCCGCGACATTCTGAGCGTCAACCGCGCGGCGATTTTTCTCAACCGTCCGTGTTCGCCGCTCACCGAAGTCATGTCGCCCGAAGACACCCGGCGGTTGCGCGCGGCGTCGGCCATCGGTTTGGCCAACGGTCTGCTGGAACATTTCGAGCTGTCGCTGGATTCCGGCATCGGCGCGCAGATCACCAAACTCGGCCGCATCCTCCGCCGCGACAGCGACGAGGCGCGCATGGACGGCGAGACGCAGAAGGAATTTGAACTGCTCGGCGCGCAGGTGGCCGTGCCCATCACCAGCCGCGATGCGATCATCGGCGTGGCCACGTTCGACGGCCGCGTGACCGGCGAACCGCTGGTGAACGTGGAATTGGAATTAATTTTCCATCTGCTCGAACAAGTCGGTCTCGCGCTGCGCAACATCTGGCTGCACGACCAGTTGGCCGGCAACCACGAGATGATGACCGACGTCTTGCGCGAACTCAGCAGCGCCTGCGTCGTCGTCGGGCGCGACTTGAAGGTGCTGCACGCGAACAAGGCCGCGCGGCGTCATTTCGGCCGGAAGAACGAGCGCACCGGCGGACTGGAATTTACCGATTTGCCGCGCACGCTCGGCGCGAAGATTTATCAGGTGCTCAAGACCGGCGCGGCGCTGGACCCGTTCCGCTACGAGCCGGAAAATTCTCCCGGCACCGCCTACAAGGTCAGCATCCTCGCGTTTCAGCACGGCAATTCCTCCGTGCCCGCGTCGGCACTGCTCACCGCCGAGGACTTGAGCGAGAGCGAGCATTTGAACCGGCTGGAAGTCGAGGCCGCAAATTTGCGCCTCATCAAGTCCATGTCCTACCGGCTGGTGAACGAGATCGGCAACGCCGTCGTGCCGCTCTCCACGCACCATCAGCTCCTCAACGAACGCTTCGATGATCCAGACTTCCGCAAATCACTCGACGCGGCGCTGGGCGAAAGCGTCAAGCGCATCATGCGGCTCAATAATCAAATGCGGTTCCTCGCGCGCGAAGGCCAGTTCGAGTCGGAAACCTTTGCCGTGGGCAAGCTGGTGGAAGACGCGTTTCAGGAGGCGACGCGGCATCAGGCCACCGCCGGCGCACAGTTAAAATTTGGGATTTTCGATAAGCAGCTTACGGCCGTCGGCGACCGCGCGGCACTCAAGCACGCGCTGGCGGAAATCATGCTGAATGCCCTCCAGTCCAATCCGGGCAATGCGAAGGTGGACGTGACGCTCGCGACCGCCGGCAGCAACGGCGAGCGTTCGCTGCAGATTGAGGTGCACGACAACGGCGGCGGGTTCAGCGCCGAGACGGCCAAGCGGGTGCCCGCGCCATTTTTCACCACGCGGCAGGTTGGCCTCGGCCTGGGGCTGACGGTGAGCCAGCGCATCATCGAGACGCACCACGGCAAGCTGGAGATTGTGCCCTCGCCCACCGGCGTGGTGCGCGTGTCCCTGCCGCTGGGCACGCCGGCGGCGAGTTGATTCTGTGGAAAAGCCGGACTGCCGGCCGCGGCGACAAAGATGTGGCGCAAGTGGCGGCGAAGGTGAAGCTGGAAATGCCGAAGTGAAATAACTTTTAAGTCGTCGAAAAAAACTCTAGAGTCAGTGTCAATTCTGCGGCGGACTATGACTATTGATGACCAAAAAGAGCAATTTAGTTATGCTTACGCTCGTGCTGTCGCAGCGGTGGCCAAAGTTGCCGTGAGCGAACCCACAGTTGATGACGACAGTGTGGACCTTGAATTTAGAATGAAAGGCGGAGGCGGGGCTTTTCGTTCTCCTCAACTTGGCGCACAAGTGAAATGCACTGAATCCGCCAATTTACACCAAGACCATGTGGCCTATGCTCTCAAGCTGAAAAATTACGACGAGCTACGTCCCACCAACCTTCTGGTCCCGCGTATTTTAATTGTTGTAACAGTCTCAGACAATCTTGACGACTGGTTAAACCACTCCGAAGATGAACTTGCGATGCGGAAGTGCGGATATTGGGTTAGTCTCCGAGGCCAACCGGCTGCGAATGTCGGACCTAAAACTGACAAAATTACTATCCATTTACCGCGAGTTAATCATTTTACTGTAGCGCAACTGACGAAAATAATGCAGCGCATTGGAAACGGCCAAACACCATGAAAGGCTTAATTCAAGATGCAAAGATTTTAAGCGGACTCCGGCCACTTGATGTGATTGCATATTTGCGTGCTCACCAGTGGCAGGAAGCGCAAAAATTGGAAAGCGGCGCGTTCTGGATCAAAGAGGACCAAGAAATTTTGCTTCCACTGGACATAACGCTTAAAGATTTCCCGAATCGGATGTCGGAAGTATTAGGCGTATTGGAAAAGGAGGAACAAAGATCGCAATTCGAGATTTTTGAAGATTTAGTGGTCACTAACGCAGATGTGATCAGGCCAAGACTGATTGGTGTTAATGGCGATGGCACGATTTCACTGGAACAAGGGACAGCCATTCACCAAGAAGCCCGCAATTTAATGCTGGCGGCAGCTTGTTCAACAATTGAAAAGCGTTCTCTATTTGCTCGCAGGAAGCCAGAGCAAGCAATGAACTACTTAAGTCACGCTCGTTTTGGAATGCCGCAACGAGGCAGTTATATTTTGACAATTATTTCGCCAGTCAGTCCAAAAATTGCGGCTGGAAAAGATTTGTTTGGGAAGGAGTTGGAAACTGAAGAACCGTTTGAGCGCAAAACAGTGAAGACGCTCGCTGGAGCATTGCACGCTGCTGAACAGGCTTGCCGCGAAGTTGCAGCTTCGGGTGACATTGAACCGATGAAGAAGGCTGTTGCAAGCGGAGTAAGCGCTAATTTATGCGAAGCCATAATTGGGTTGTATCGAGCAAGCGGCGACAAGGGAATGCAGTTTTCATTTTCATGGACGCCTACGCGAGGAATTCCAGAGGGTATTGTATCGCAAACATCAATTTCTTCTGATGCCATTCCATTTCTTGAAGAAACTGCTCGCGTTTTTCGCGCAACCGAAACTGTTGATGATAGCGAAGTGCTTGGAACTGTGAACAAACTTGAGCATCAAGATGGAGAACAGGGAATAGTCACACTTGCAGGTTCTGTGGATGGAGTTCCTCGCAGGATAACGATGGAACTTTCTGGCGCAGATCATAAAAACGCAATTCGTTCCTACGAAGAGCGTATTCCCATGGTTTGTGTTGGCACTTTAGTTCGTGAAGGGCGGTCTTGGGTTCTAAAAAGTCCCCGAGAGGTTCAATTGCTCGAAGGCGAACAATAATAAATGAAGCTTGCTGGAGTGCCAGGACTCGGCCACCGGCGAAGCTTCCGCCTTCAACGGATTTCGGCGTGACAAGTTGGCGGAAGCCGTCCGCAAACCTCACCTCCCCGATTTCCCGGACTGCCAGCCCAAGCCGCGAGTCGCACGGTGAAACCGGGCGGGACGGTGCCCT
>Ga0302195_10003823_pt1 | contig 11740 bp, 11 predicted proteins | sample II_Bog_N1_2_FD_198778 | JGI IMG/M metagenome (GOLD analysis project Ga0302195, IMG submission 198778) | Peat permafrost microbial communities from Stordalen Mire near Abisko, Sweden - II_Bog_N1_2 | ecosystem: Environmental > Terrestrial > Soil > Wetlands > Peat | place: Sweden: Abisko...
GCTTCGGCGGGCAGCGCCGCCAGCGCGTGTGCCACAGACTCCTGTCGCTTGTCGCCGCCCTCCACCACCTTCACGCGATCGGCGAAGCCAAATTCGGCAATCTGCGCCTCAACCCGCTCCACCTCAGGCTTGCGCACCGCAACATAAATGGCTGTCACCCGCTCTACCGCCGCAAATGCGCGCAGCGAATGAATCAGGATGGGCGTGCCGTCGAGGGTTAGGAACTGCTTCGGCTTGGGCCCGGACATGCGGGTTCCCAAACCCGCCGCGGGAAGTATGGCAAACACTTGCATAACTCGCCGAGTATACAACTTCGCCGCCGTATTATGGATTGCCTCGGTGAGCGCGGGTTAGGAAAACCCTTTCAAAGGTGGGCTTTTTATCGGAAAATAAGTGGGAGCAAGCAGCCCCGGATGCTGGAACAAGAAACCGAGCCCAAAGGCACTACTCATGAACAAAAATGCCGGCCCTCAGAGCAACGATTCCGGATCTCAGGAGATCGACGCAAGAATCCACGAGCTAGCCGACTGGCGCGGCGAAATGCTTGCGCGCATCCGCGCTCTCATCAAGCAGGCCGACCCCGAGGTCGTCGAAGAATGCAAATGGAAGAAACCTTCCAACCCCTCGGGCGTGCCAGTGTGGTCGCACTCCGGCATGATCTGTACCGGCGAAACTCACAAGAGTGTCGTCAAAATGACATTCGCCAAAGGCGCTTTTCTTCAAGATCCATCAGGCCTGTTCAATTCCAGTCTCGAAGGAAATCTGCGCCGCGCAATCGATTTCCACGAAGGCGACAAAATAAATGAGAAGGCTCTCAAAGCCCTGATCCGCGCCGCTGTTGCCCTCAACTCATCCAAGGCCTGAGGTGCTTCGTCCTCTTAACCCTCGCCAACCAGCTTCATGTAATCCGGCTCGTCGGCGATAGTCCGATGGCGAAAAGCGCGCACGATCTTCCGCTCTTTTAAAAAAAAGACTCCCGGATTCTGATCCGCATCTTCCTTGATCATGCCTACGCCATACTTGAACATCGCACCCTTGAGCCAGCCCTTCCAGACTGTTGCATTCAGAAAGTGCAAATAGGCGTTGGTCCGCGTGAGGGCGAAGGCAGGAAGCTGATACAGCGTCGCCTCGGGATTGCTGATCCTCTCCACATCGGAAAGATTGTAGTAGTCAAAGTAAGGCTTCGCCCGTTGCGGAGTTCCGAGATGCACAAAGACAGGCCGCACCCCTTTGGCCTCAATCTGCGGGCGCAACTTTGAAACCTGGTCGAGAGCTTGCGCACAAAAGGCGCATGCAAAGTGGCGAAGAAAGACGAGCAAAACCGGGGATTCGTCAACCAGATCGAGCAGCGAGCGGCCCGTCTCCGTATGAAAGCCGCGTATGTAGTCAGCGAGATTCGATCGCTCCGCTGACTGGGAAATTCCCGAAGCCATTCAGTCCGCACCCCTGCCGCAGGATATTGCGATGATAGCTGCAATCCGATCGTTACCGGCATTCCGGGAATAAATAATCGTGGCGGGATCTCTGGAACGAACTGAACTTGCGGAAGGCAGGTCTGGGAATTTTCCTGTTGCTTTCCAAAAGGAACCGTGCCATCCTTCCTGTAGGAAACCTAAAGGTTGGTCCCTCCATGAAGGAAAAGCCCGACGTTTTGCAAGGAACGCTTGCGCTGATGGTCCTCAAAACCCTTGATGTTCTGGGGCCGCAGCACGGCTACGGCATCGCCCGACGCATTGAACAGATCAGCGGAGACATTCTGGCCCTCAACCAGGGCACGCTCTATCCCCTGCTGCTCAAGCTTGAGCATGAGGGCTCCATCGTTTCGCAGTGGGGCGCATCGGAGAATAACCGCCGCGCCCGCTTCTATAGCCTGACCGCGGCCGGGCGCCAACAGTTGCAGTCAGAGACCCGCGATTGGAAGCAGACCGCGGCTATCATCGCGCGATTCTTCGAGGTCAAGGCGGAGGATTTGTCATGAGATTCCTGAGAAGGCTTCTGGCGCGGTTGACGAACTTTGCCACCGGGCGGCAAGACGACAAACGGCTGCGGGAAGAGATGGAGGAGCATCTCGCTCAGCAGACGGCGGAGAATCTCCGCGCAGGTATGACGCCCGCGGAGGCGCGCCGGCAGGCGGTGCTGAAGTTTGGCGCGGTGCAGGCCGTAAGGGAAAACTATCACGCGGAACAGGGGCTGCCGTTGATGGAGAATCTGCTGCAGGACACACGCTACGCCCTGCGCATGCTTGCCCGGTCGCCCGGCTTTGCTGCTACCGCGATTCTGACGATGGCCCTGGGCATCGGCGCCACCACGGCCATCTTCAGCGTGGTCGACGCAACGCTCCTGCATCCCTTGTCCTATCCAAAGCCGGACCAGTTGGTGCGGATTGAGGACGATCTTCCAGGCGTAGGTGCGCTGGATGCTGGTCTGTCGGTACCGGAGTTGAAAGACCTTCAGCGTTCGGGAATTTTCCAATATGTCTCGGGTGACTGGAGCGCATCAGGAAACCTGACCGGATCGTCCCATCCTTTGCGCACCGCTCTCAAGATGGTTGCGCCGAATTATTTCGCATTGCTGGGCGTGAACCCGCAGTTGGGCCGCACCTTCGATCCCCATGATGAAACCCCCGGATTCACTCTCGAAGTGGTCATCAGCGATGGGCTTTGGAAGCGGGGGTTTGGCGGCGACCCGCAAATTCTGGGCAAGAGTTTGCGACTCGACAACGACGAATATCATGTCGTCGGCGTCTTGCCCCCCGGTTTTCGCGATGAGGGAAGGACAACGGAGGAAAGGAACACGGACCTGTGGGCAGCAGCAGGCTTCTCGGGCGTTCCTTTCCCCCCGCCAGTGCGCAACTTACGGTTCGTTCCCGGAGCCATCGCGCGCATCGCCCCAGGCATGACACTGGCCGCCGCGCAGAGCCGGATGGAGGCGCTTGTTGCATCCATGCAAAAACAGTATCCCGCCGACTATCCCATCCAAAGTGCGTGGAAGGTCCGGCTGGTACCGCTGAAGGAGAGCGTGGTCGGAAATGTTCGCCAGTCCCTGCTGCTGCTGCTGGGGGCGGTGGGACTGGTTTTGCTGATCGGATATGTGAACGTTGCGAATCTGCTGCTGGCGCGCGCCAGCGTGCGAGCGCGGGAGATGGCTCTTCGACAAGCACTGGGAGCGGGTCGGAAGCGGTTGGTTCGGCAATTGCTCACCGAGAGCCTTCTGCTTTCGTTGCTCGGCGGCTTGGCGGGTATAGCCATTCTGTTCGCAACCAAGGGGCTGTTGCTGCGCATGGTGCCGGACAGTCTGCCGCGGCTCAACGACATCTCCATCAATTGGAACGTCCTGCTGTTTGCGCTCTTTCTCTCAGGGTTTGCAGGCATCCTCTTCGGCCTGGCTCCCGCTTTGCAGGCGAGCCGGCTTAACCTCACTGACAAGCTCAAGGCAGAAGGGCGCGGCACAACCGGATCGGGCGAGCAGGCGCGCGCGCGGCGCGTGCTGGTGGTGACGGAATTTGCTCTCTCGCTGGTGCTGATGATCGCGGCGGGGCTTCTGCTGCGTAGTTTCTGGGACGTGTTCAAGGTGGGGTTGGGATTCACTCCGCAGAATGTAATGGCTGTGCGCACCCGGCTGCCCGTGCCCAACGATCCCAAAACCGATATTTATGGAACCGCTGCCCAGGAGGCAGTGCTCCTGCGCGAGATGCTGCGCCGGGGCCGGGCGCTGCCTGGAGTCGAAGAGGCAGCCGTCGGAAGCATCGACTCCGTTCCGTTGAATCATAGCCGGAACACGAATTCGCTCATCCTCGAAGGACGCAACCTTCGCGACAGCGACCCTCTTTTGGTCGAAGCATCAACCGTAAGCCCTGGATATTTCCATCTGCTCGGTATTCCTCTGGTCCACGGCCGTTTATTCACCGACCAGGACAACGAGAATGCGCCCGAGGTCGCAATAGTCAACGAGGCATTTGCGCGAACCTGGTGGCCCAACGACGATCCCGTAGGCAAGCGCGTGAAAATCAGCGGTCTCAATACAGCCACTTCTTGGACTACGGTGGTTGGTGTCATCGCCGATGCGCGCACCGAATCGCTCGAGGAAGCGTATGTTCCGCAGGTTTACAGTTGCTTGTTTCAACAAAGGGACGATGAGCTTGCGCTGTTCCTGCGCGGGCGGTTGGACCCGGCTCGAATTCCAGATGAGGCGCGCGTGGCGGTGCAGTCCATCAATCCGGAACTCCCTGTCTTCGGAGCGGCCACGCTCACTGACGTGGTCTCCGGGTCTCTCTCTCAGAGGCGATTCTCGATGGAAATGGTCTTGCTATTCGCTTTGACGGCGATGCTGCTCGCGGGACTTGGAATCTATGGAACCATTTCGTATCTGGTTAACGAGCGCACCCACGAGATTGGCATTCGCCTCGCGCTGGGGGCGACCAGGGGGACGATTCTGCAGATGATTCTGCGCCAGGGATTGGAGTTGGCGATCGCGGGCGCCGCGCTGGGACTCGTTGGCGCGCTGATTGTGTCGCACTTGATGGCAGGGCTGCTTTATGGTGTGAGACCGACCGATCCTGTGACGTTTGGGGGAGTCGCCATTCTTTTGATCGGTATCGCTCTGCTTGCCAGTTACCTTCCGGCGCGGCGGGCAATGCGTGTCGATCCCATGGTGGCGCTACGCTGTGAGTAGCCTCGATCGATTGCGCTACTCGAATCCCGCTGTGGCTGCCTGCCGCCGATTGCCGGCCGGTCTCGCCTCTGCTTTTGTTTGCGGTCGCGCTTCTGCCCCGGCTGCCTTCAGGCTCTGCGAGGAGCCAAGGTCAACCGGATAATTGCCCTTCGGAGACCATGAACTCGGCCGGCAGCGATTTAATGATGTTGCGATAGAAAAGGAAGGAACCATGACACTCAACCGCTGGAAAGCTAAGGTCTGGAAATTTAACGGATGGTCTGGAGAGGAGTTACCCATGAAGAAGATTCTGACTCAGTACGGAGTGTGCGCGCTTGCGGTCGCTCTGATGGTGCCGTTGGCGCAGGCGCAGGCGCAGCCGGCAGGAATGCAGGCCGCCTTCGGAAAAGATGCCGGAACGCTTTCCGACAAATTCACCGGACTCGCGCGGGTTATGTCGGGCAAGTACGACTGGAAGCCCGGCCAGGGCGTTCGCTCCGTCGACGACGTGTTCAACCTGATCGTTAAGGAGAACGGCATGCTCGCCGGCGTGCTCTCGGGCACACCGAATGCGGGGGCACCGCCCGCGCCCATCACCGATCCAGAGAAAATGCAGGAAGCTCTGAAGGATTCTTACGTCAATCTGCAAAAAGCGATTACGGGACTTTCCGACAATGACCTGCAGGCGCCAGTGAAACTCTTCGGAAGAGACATGACGAAGCAGGCCGCGCTGATGCTTGTTCTCGAAGATCAACACGAGCATCTGGGGCAGTCAATCGCGTACGCCCGCACCAATGGCGTGGTTCCGCCCTGGTCAAAGTAGGAGTGCCGCAGGCGATCTGGCCGCCGCCGATGCACCAGCGAGGTCTGAAGACCGGACTTGAGTCGCCGGAATTCAAAGCGGTGGTGGTCGGTCACGCTGGTGCTCACTGCGGTGGCGCTGGCGGCTAGTTATATTCAGGCGATGCGAGCAACGGCCATCATCGCGCGATTCTTTGAGATCAAAGCCGAGGACCAGCCATGAAATTCTTTCGCCGCTTCTTCATTCGTCTCTCGAACTTCACCGCCGCAAGGCGCGGCGACCAGCGCCTCCAGGAAGAGATCGCCGAGCATCTTGCCTTGCAGACTGAAGAGAATTTGCGTTCCGGCATGTCGCCCGCCGAGGCCAGGCGACAGGCCAGGCTCAAGCTTGGCGCAGCGGAAGCGATACGGGAAGACCACCACGCTGAGCAAAGCCTTCCATTCGTTGAGAATCTGTTTCAAGACCTGCGGTTCGCGGTTCGCATGCTTCTGAGATCTCCCGAATTTTCTTTGATCGTGATCGCCACCATGTCGCTTGGCATCGGAGCCACCACCGCCATCTACAGCGTCATCGACGCAACCCTGCTGCATCCTCTGCCCTACCCCCACCCCAGCGAACTGGTGCACATTGAAGCCAACCTTCCCGGCGTGGGCGCGCACAACATTGGCGTCTCCATCCCTGAGTTGAAAGACCTTCAGAACTCGGGAATCTTCCAATATGTGTCCCTGGCCTTTTTCGGCACCAACAATCTCACCGGAAGCGCCCAGCCCGCGAGCATCGCCTCAAAGTCGGTCTCGCCGAGCTACTTCGCGGTGCTTGGCGTCGACCCGGAGTTGGGCCGCACCTGGGATCCGCGCGACACCACACCCGGCTTCATCCCTGAAGTCGTCATTAGCGATGGGCTGTGGAGGCGCGCATTTGGCGCCGACCCGCACATTCTCGGCAAGAGTGTGCGCGTGGACAACGATGTCTATCATGTTGTCGGCGTGATGCCTGCCAGCTTTCGCGATCAGGGCCAAACCACCGAGGAGCGCAGTACTGACTTATGGGCGGCGGCCGGATTTTCCGACGACCCCGCACCGCCGCCGATGCGCGGCACGCGTTTCCCCTTCGAGACCATCGCACGCCTTCAGCCTGGTCTCTCGCCTGAGGCCGCGCAGGGCCACCTCGATGCCCTGGTTGCGTCGTTGAAGAAGCAATATCCGGCAGATTACCCGCCCCAGGCCGAATGGACTTTCCACCTCACTCCCCTGGCCGAGACTCTTGTCGGCAACGTTCGCCAATCGCTCATTCTGCTGTTCGGCGCGGTGGGCCTGGTGCTGCTGATCGCCAGCGTCAATGTCGCCAATCTGCTGCTTGCTCGCGCCAGCGCGCGGGGACGCGAGATGGCGGTTCGCCAGGCATTGGGAGCGGCAAGAATGCGCCTGATTCGTCAACTCCTCACCGAGAGCTTGTTACTCTTCGTACTTGGCGGCATCAGCGGATTTGCGGTTCTTTTCTTCGCCCGGAAATTCCTGCTGCAATTTGTTCCGGAAAGCCTGCCGCGCCTTAATGACATATCCATCGGTTGGGGCGTATTGGCGTTTGCCATCGTCGTCTCAGTCGCCGCAGGAACCATCTTCGGGCTTGCCCCCGCGTGGCTCACAAGCCGCCTTAATTTGACGGAGACGCTCCGGCAGGAAGGTCGTGGCTCCAATGGATCCCGACGGCGCTCGAGCTTGCGCCAGGTTTTGGTGATTGGTGAATTGGCCCTCTCACTGGTGCTGATGGTCGCTGCCGGCCTTCTGCTGCGCAGCTTCTGGGACTTGTTCAAGGTGCAACTCGGCTTCAACCCCGCTCGGGTTGTGGCAATTGAGACCTCGCTGCCGAATCCTAATGATCCCAAAACCGACATTTACCACACCGCGACGCAGGAAGCCGTGTTGCTGCGCGAAGTTCTGCGCCGCAACCGAACGATTCCGGGCGTGGAAGAAACCGCCGTCAGCGATCGGGCGGCCATTCCCCTCGGCTATGGCCAGAGCGATCACAGAGCGGTTCCATTGCTTCGCGAAGGCCAGGACCTGCAGAGAAGTCAGCCTCCGCTGATCGATACATTGGTGGTCTCACCGGAATATTTCCACGTCCTCGGCATGACTCTTTTGCGTGGACGCCTCTTCGTCGACCAGGATGTTGAAGACACGCCCTTGATCGCAGTCATCAATCAGGCCGCCGCACGCATGTACTGGCCCGGCAAAGATGGGAAGGGCGAGGATCCGGTCGGCAAGCGAGTCCGTTTGCTGGGCCGTTTAGGCCGCGCCAGGCCGGACTGGACCACGATCGTCGGCGTGATTGCCGATGCACGCACAGAATCGCTCGCCGACGCCGGCATTCCGCAGATCTATCTCGATATCTACCAGCGCCCCGCCAAGTTTCTTGCGTTCTACCTGCGTGGACAGGTCGATCCTGCGGCCATCTCCGCACAGGTGCGCACGCAAATCCAGGCGGTCGATGCGGAGCTCCCCGTCTTCCGCGCGGAGACCCTGGACGACATTCTCTCCTCTTCGCTTTCTGTGCGGCGATTCTCAATGGAAATGGTGGCGCTGTTTGCCGCAACTGCCCTGCTGTTGGCCGGACTTGGAATCTACGGGACCATTTCGTACGTTGTGAATGAGCAATCGCGCGAGATCGCCATTCGCCTGGCGCTGGGCGCTCAGAGAGGCACTATCCTGAAGATGGTTCTTCGTCAGGGACTGAGTTTGGCCGCTACCGGCGCCGGTGTGGGGCTGGTGGGAGCGCTCATCGTCTCTCATCTCATGGCCGGCTTGCTTTACGGTGTCTCGCCCTACGATCTACTCACATTCGCCGGAGTCACATTTGTTCTCACCACGGTCGCGCTCGCAGCCAGCTACATACCAGCCTTGCGTGCCATGCGCCTCGATCCCAGTAGAACGCTCCACGCAGACTAACCTTCTGGTAGCGCTCGAACATCGAATCTGGCCGCCGGTTCATTGATCAAGCAGACCTTTGCCCTTCATGATCTGCGGCATGCAATTCAGAACCCGAGTTTCCCGGGTTTTGGATTGCTTGGCGCCTGAAATGTGGTAAATGTAAGCTCGTTGCCGTCCCGGCGTTAAAGTTTCGAAAGCAGCCTTGAAGTCGGGGAACTCATCCAGCATGGTTTGCAATTCATCGGGAAACTTCAGATCCGAAGTCTTTCTCAACTTCACTTTCAATCCGGATCTTTCTACCTCGATAGCCTCGCGAATATAGGCCTTCAAGATAGTTTTCATCTCCACAACTTCTCGCACCGACGTGAATTTGATCCAGCGTGTCGACTGCGAATTCTTTCCGGGCGCGGTCAAAACCCCATGCGCGTCCTTCAGCAGTGCGTCTTTGAATAAGGCAAACGCGCACGACTCCTTCATGCCGCTGATAACCACTACGTTTTTTCCCTGGAAGGTGTAACAGGGTTGGTACCACTTGAATTCTTCGGTCAGCTCCGATTCAAGCAGGATGGCTCTCAACTGCTTCAACACTGACTGCCACCTTTTCGCGTCGCGAATAAAGGCGTCGACCTTGGGATTGGTTTTGCTCGGTGCCATGGCCAGTGATTGTGGCTCCTTTTGCAGCGGACCTGTGGAACTGTGAACGGAGTGCCGCCAGGTGATTGATTCTATTGAATGTCATTTCACCGTTTCACAGGAAATAGAAACTAGTTTTGATTTCGGGTTTAGTTTCGAGGGTCTTGCTCGTGGCGGAGATGGCTGGGTATTCATGCTTTTCGATCCCTTCTGCTTATTATTGTGCGCCGACGGGGCATAATTACCCGCAGCATAAGTGGGGGCTAACTCGTTGGGATTCAACGCGAACAGGAGGACCCCTCTTTACATCTTTTGGGGTGAACCCCTTAGGTGAGTCAGAATGCATCTTGATAGTTTGTTTGCTGGGAACTGGAGCTCGGAATGAGCACGCCAATCTTGCGGCTTTCCGGCCGCAGCGCCCACGATGCCACGCAAAAGCCAGTGAGAATAAGCGGCGAGATGACGTGAAATCCATAAGCGCCATAACCGCCAACCGCTGCGCACGACGCGGCCGCGCCGGTCAGGTCAAAAAATATGCCTGCGTACGCCCATTCCTTGAGCCGCGGGAAACGTGGCGCCAGTATGGCAATCGCTCCGCAAAACTTCCAAAAACCCAGAATGGCGAAGAAATACATTGGGTAGCCAAGTTCGGGAACCACGCCATGAGGGTCGGCCCGGTATTGAAATATCTGCGCAATGCCGCCGCTTCCGATTGGCATGGCTACAAGGATCGTCATTACCCAATAAACAATGGTTTTTGCTTTCATGGTTAACTCCAATGCTGTTCACTTAGTGTTGGCCAATCCCACCCATTTCGCAAAATACGCGAAATGGATGGGGCACCCACTTTGTCCTGACTACTCATGGAACGGTTAAGTGAACGGTGTTGTGGCTAATTCACCTCTCCCAGCACGCGTTCCAGGCCGCCCAGCATTTTGTTCCAGCCGTAATTCGCGCCGTTATAGGCAGCAATCTGATCGGGACCGAAGCCTGACTGCTCCATGCGCACGTGCGTGCCGCCCATGGTCGGCGTCAGTGTAAAAGCCACCACCAATTGCAGTCCGCTTTCAGCGCCTCCGGTGCCCCAGATATAAGAAAGGCGTTCGATCGGGTCGACGAGCACTACTTCACAATCCACAACTCCATTCCAATTCGGCTGGGGCTCGGCGCGGAATTGAAACTTCTTTCCGACCGCCGGTTCAAAGTCGTTGCTCATCATCCATTGCGTCAGCAGCGTGCTCTCGGTAAGCGCGCGCCACAACTTCTCTTGCGCGTGTGGGAATATCCGCTCGATAACAAGGCTGCGGGGACACTCTTTTGGGTCGCTCATTACTCCATCCTTTCCAATAACGATTCGAGACGGTCAAAGCGCTCGCGCCAGAACGCGCCGTATTGGTCGAGCCAGTTCACCATCGGCGCCAGTGCGTTGGGCTGCGCCTGGTAGTGAGTCTCGCGCCCTTCGCGGCGATGCCGCACCAGCTTTGCCCGCTTCAGTACTGTCAAATGCTTTGACACAGCAGGCTGCGATACGCCAGCATAGCGCGTCAACGCGTGCACGGTCTGCTCGCCCTGCCGCGTCAACTCCTCAAAGATCGATCTGCGCGTGGGATCGGCGAGCGCACGGAAAATATTGTCCGCTACAGCATGCATCGAGAGCCTCCCCTGTGTCCCTGATTGTGCTACCAATCGAGGTGCGTAATCTGAATGAGATTTCCGCAAGTATCGTCGAGCACCGCAATGGTCGATCCCGTGGTCTTGGTCGGCTCCTTGGTAAACGTCACGCCGAGCTGCTTCATCCGATCGAATTCTGCCTGGACGTCCCCGACAAAGAAATTAGCAGCCGCTGCTCCTTGCCTGAAAATCTCCTGTTGATAAGTTTTTGCGGCCGGATTCGCGTTCAGTTCCAGCACCAGTTGCACGCCTTCCGGATCTTCGGGGGAAACTACCGTCAGCCACTTATAGCTTCCCGCGGAGAATTCGTGTTTCTTTTGAAAGCCAAGAACTTCGGTGTAGAACTTCAGGGCCTTGTCCTGATCGTCAACGAATACGCTCGTCAATTTGATTTGCATGGTTTCTCGTTTTTGTTCCCAATATTAGGTTTCGCCTTCGCATTTGAACGCGCTGCCGGCGCGGCTGCCCGGCGTTACGAATAAAACCATAACCAAACGGTTATGGATTGTCAAGAGCGATGTACGACAATTTCTCAACGCGCCATTTAGAATTGCCTCGCATCGATGTCCACACTTTTTCTTAAGGCACACAAGTTTCCAGACTCCAAATGAGGAAGCCCATCATGCGGATCAGTTTGCTTCTACCTGCATCGGCCACACTGCTGCTTGCTGCAATCCTCGCGCCTGCCCAGGCCACCGACGTAATGCCGCCCGAAGGCTCAGCGCAATCCGTCAACGGCCCCTGCGAAAAACTCGCGAGCCTGCAGATTCCCAATGTCACCATCACCTCGGCCAAAGCCTTCCCGACTGGGACATACGCCCCGTCCGCCTCAGACTCCGGCAACCCAAATTTGGCCGCGGCCTACAGCAAGTTGCCCGGCTTTTGCAGGGTGATGGCGAAAGCCACTCCAAGTGCCGACTCCAACATCGCGATCGAAATCTGGCTGCCGCTCGAAGGCTGGAATGGCAAGCTTCAAGGTACCGGCAACGGAGGCTTTGCAGGCTCCTACGACGTTCCGGAACTGGCCGCATACGTGTCGAAAGGTTACGCAACCGCA
>Ga0302195_10003838_pt1 | contig 11718 bp, 11 predicted proteins | sample II_Bog_N1_2_FD_198778 | JGI IMG/M metagenome (GOLD analysis project Ga0302195, IMG submission 198778) | Peat permafrost microbial communities from Stordalen Mire near Abisko, Sweden - II_Bog_N1_2 | ecosystem: Environmental > Terrestrial > Soil > Wetlands > Peat | place: Sweden: Abisko...
GCCTTTTCATTTCGCAAACCGTGAAAAAATTGACTGGCCACCCGTTCCATGCCCCGCCACACCGGTCTGGCGTGGCCCAAAAGCGATATGTCCAAAAGCACTTTTGGTTTCATGGCACCGGTTGATCACCGCAGACGCGAAATGACATTCAGAAGGCATTCTGCCGGAACCGGCGCGGACAACTCAAATCATTTGTGCATCTCGCGGGGATGCCGGGACGAAGAATAATCTGGAAGGCGGCGGGGCAACAATTTATTTAATTTGAAAAATATTTGCGCGCGTTCACCGGCGGCGAATTCGCTTGAGTCCACCCAAGGTTCCGATTAGACAAGGGCCGCACAATGAAAGCCCTCATCTCCGCCGTGGCCTGCAACCCGTATCTCGGCTCGGAGAATTTTTTCGGCTGGGCGGCGGTGAAATGTCTGGCGCAGGATCATCCGCTCTGGGTCATCACCGGCAGCCGCAATCGCGAGGATCTCGGCCGCGCGGAACGCGAGGGACTGGTGCCGGCTAATGTAAAATTTATTTACGCCGGCGCGCACAAGCCGTGGCACCCGCACCGGCAACTGGCCCGGATGCAGAGCTGGAAGGAGTATATTCATTTTGCCAAAGATTCGCTCGCGGTGGCGCGCGAACTGCACCGCGTGGAAAAGTTTGATGTCGTCCAGCATGTCACGTTTTCGACGTGGCGCGTGGCTTCGCCGATGTGGCGGCTGGGCATCCCGTTTGTGTTCGGCCCGATTTGTGGCGATGAAGAATTTCCGTTCGCGTTATTCTCAGTCCGGCGGGCGCGGCCTTCGAGTTGTTGCGCAAGATCGCCAATGTGTATTCCTGGTATTCGCCGGGCGTGCGCCGAAGCCTGCGCGAGGCGGCGCATATTTTTGCGATCACGCACGAAGCGGAACAGTTGACGAAAACTTTGCGCAGTTCGGCCGCCGGGATTTCCCAATTGTCGCCGGGATTTTATGCGGCAGACAAAGTGGCCGCATTCGCGCGCTTCCTGCCGGGCAAAAAGGTGGACGGCGTGTTGCGGCTGTATGCCGCAGGCAATCTGGGCGGACAAAAATGCATCGCCCTCGCGCTGCAAGCCTTGGCGCGCGTCAAACAACGCGGCGTGAATTTTCGTTATCTGCTCGGTGCCGGCGGACCGGAGATTCCTCATTTGAAAAAACTGACGGCGAAGTTCGGCCTGACCGAAGAAATTATTTTCGGCGGCACGGTGAGCCGCGAAGAATATCAGCAGGAACTCGGTCGCACCCATATTTATCTGTTGCCGAGCATGCGCGAGACGGTGGGGTTGACGATGCTGGAGGCGATGCTGGCCGGCTGCGTGCCGATCGTGGGCGACAATGGCGGGCCGAAACTGACGGTGACCGAAGCGTGCGGTTATAAGATATCCGTTTCCAATCCGAACCGCATGGCGGAGGAAATCGCCGACATCATTGTGGCGATTGATCGCGACCGGAAAATCATTTCTGAAAAAGGCGCGCAGGCCTCGGCCCGCGTCGCCACGCGTTTTGCGGAGGAACATTACCGCCAAACGGTCAACGCGGTTTACCGCGCCGTGACGCAGAGCGTTGCCAAAACGGGCAAATAGTTTTTTGCCAGTCAGGTCATGGAAAGTGCTTGCCAGTCTGGTTCGACTGCGTAATTTGACGCATCAACTAAACTAAACTGTCGCCGCGTGGCCGCGGAGCGACGGCGGCGGTTCCGGCAACCCAACATTTCCATGAAAAGAATACTCAATGTCGCGTGCGGGAAGGATACTTACGGAACCGATTTTGTGGACATGTATCCAAGCCGGAAAGAAGTCATCCAATGCGATATTGAAAAAGGTCTTCCGTTCGAAGACGGGGTTTTCGACGAGGTTTACAGCCATTGCCTGTTTGAGCACCTGCGAAATCCGTTCAACATGCTTTTGGAGATGAAGCGCGTCACCAAAGTCGGCGGCCGCGTGCGGGTCATCACCGACAACGGCAGCTACTGGGTGTTTGCGCTCAACCATTCCGCGCACACCGGCGGCTACGAAAAACCCGAATGCCCGGACGACCAGCATTATTGTTTTTTTACCAAGACGCATTTAATCCATCATTACAACAAAGCCGGGCTGGCAATTGAAGACGTCAAGTTCGTGGAATATTTTTCGTCTTCGCGCTTGAAAACCACCGTCTGCGTGATCGTGCAGAGTCTCTTGAAGCTGACTCCGTTTCGAAACATGGCTTATGGCCGGATTGACATCACCGGAATCAACCAGCCCAAAAATGCCGGAGCGGTTTTCCGCGACAGCGCGATTTTTCCGCCTGAATTTGCCGGTTAAAACTCCGGCTACATCCGGTTCCACCAGACGGCGGTCGGTTTGGGCACGGGAAATTCCACGCGACGGTCCGGACTTTCCTTCGTGTAGATCGCGTAGCTCGTCGGGCCGAGGTTGAAATGCCCCGCGCGAAAACGGCGCAGGCGATGGCGCAAAATCCAGAACGGTTTCAACGGCCGCAGCCACGCCGGAATCATTTTTTCCGTCTCGGCTTTTTCGCGCAGCGCGTTCGGCTTCATGTTCATGTTTTCGCCGGTGTCGGCAAAGGTGGAGGTGAACGCGTCGCACACCGCCATCGGCACCTTGTTTTTTAAGAGCGAAACCGTCCAATGAAAATCGCCGAGGTCGCGCCAGTGCGGGTCGAAAAATAATTTCCGTTCGGCGATGACTTTCCGGCGCAAAAAAACCGAGCTGGTCAGGATCGGAAAGCGATACCAGATCTGGCGGGCGTCCGGCACCAGCAACGGTCGGTGACAAATGTAACGACCCTCGCCGTCGGTGATGATGCTGCCGGCGAGCGCGACTTCAACGCCGGGATTTTCTTCGAAAAATTTCTGCACGGCCGCGAGCGCGCCGGGCAGATATTGTTCGTCGCAATTCAAATACGCGAGGATGTCGCCCGTCGCGCGGCGGTAGCCCCGGTTCACCGCGTCATACATGCCGGCGTCTTTTTCGATGAACGCCTTTACGCGCGCGTCGTGCGGCAGCCAGTCCTGCGTGCCGTCATCGGAGCAGGAATCCTGCACGATGTGCTCCAGCGCGACGCCCTGCTGATCGGCCACGGACGCGATGCACAGCTTGAGCCACGCGGAATTGCGGAAGCTCGGCGTGATGATCGAAAATTTCAAGGGTGCCACTTTAAACCGTTGCTTCCGGCGCTGGCAATAAAAGTTATCCCGCCAAAATAATGTGGCAAACAAACCGTTTGACTGTTCGCCGCGCGCCTTTTATTTATCTGGCTTGCAACGAATATCCTGCGCCGCCCAAGGCCAGTTCCCAAAAATACGCACCGCATGAGCCTGCGCTACGCGGACCGGTTCCAGCAAAAAGAATCCGTGGACTTTTACGAAGCCGAAGAATACGGCGCGGCCACTTATTCCAGCTGCATGTGGCGGTTGCAGCGGCCGATTTTGGAACAGCTCGTCACAGATTTTTGCGCCGCCCAAGCCGGGCCGGTGCGGCTCTTGGATTTCGCCTGCGGCACGGGCCGCGTGTTGTCCGCGCTCGAACCGTTCGTGACCGCCGCTGACGGCGTGGATATTTCCGAAAACATGGTCGCCGTGGCGCGCGGCAAATGCACGAAGGCGCGGCTGCACGTCGGCGATGTGTTGACCGAACCGGATTTATTGCAGCCCGGCTACGACCTGGTCAGTTGTTTCCGCTTCGTGCTGAACGCGGAACCGGAATTGCGCGGAAAAATTCTGCGCCGTTTGCGGCAAGTGCTCCGCGCGCCGGGCGGACGGCTCTTGGTGAATCTGCACGGCAACTCCCGCTCGCTGCGGCATCCGGCGATCGTGTGGCGCCGCGGGCGCGAGCGCGGCCGCCAACCCAGTGAAACGATGCTCAATGAAATGTCATTGAAGTCGCTGAAAACATTGCTGGCCGAAAGTGGTTTTGCAATTGTGCGCCAGTTCGGTTGCGGTATGCTGCCACCCACTTTGTATCGCACGCCGTTGCGGCGGGCCGCCTTTGCCGTGGATCGGGCGCTGGCCGGGGAACATTTCTGGAGCCATTCGTCAGTGGATATTTTGTTGTTGTGCCGGCCCGTTTGAGCAGCGAATTCGCCTGCCCGTTTTTTTGCCCGCTGGTTTTGTAACATTATTGAAACTTTAGTTGTCTTGACGTTAAAGACATGAACAAATCCGTCCGCCCCATTCTCGAAACCCTGTTCACCAGCAACGGGCGGTCACAGCCGGTGACTTTTGCATGGCGGCTGATCACCCGGCACGGCCGGCCGTTTCTGCTGCTCCCGTGCGGTCACGCCGCCGCGCGCACCGGGTTGAATATTTATTCCGCCCAGCGCAAACGCGCAAAAATCTGGCGCCAATTCCTGCCGTGGCTGTTTCAAACGCCGCTGGCCGGCGTGTTCGAACGCATCCATGTGCAGGCGGATGCCGCGTCGGAATTCATGCAGTTCCTCGCGCAGCAGACGGGCGTGCCGGCGGACCGGGTTGCTCCGTGCGCCATAAAATTGAGCGACGTCGGTTCCCGCTCACGTTTGGTGCTGTTACTTTGCGATGAAGGCGGGCGCCCGACGCGGGTGGTCAAAGTGGGCTTGAATGCCGCCGGCCGCGCAGCCACCGATCACGAGGCGGATTTTCTGGCGCAATTGCCGCCGGAAAAAATCGGCAGCAGCCGCTTGACCGGCCGGCTCGCCACGCCGCAACTGGCCGCCTTCGCGACAGATTATTTTCCCGGCACCAGTCCGCAAGATGATGCCGGGCTGGAGCATTTATTTCACGACTGGCTCAATCCGACGACCACCGCCGCACTCGAATCGTTGCCCGCCTGGAACGAACTCGCCGTGGCCGCCAAAAACAATCTCGAAGTGTGGCGGCACCTCCAATGCGCCTTGACAGGAAAAAACGTTCGCACCACGCTCTATCACGGCGACTTCGCCCCGTGGAATCTGCGCGTGGTCAACTCGCGCAATTTGCAGGCCTTCGATTGGGAACGCGGCGACCGCCATGGCGTGCCCGGCTGGGACTGGTTTCATTTCACGATCCAAACCGCCATCCTCGCCAAACGTTATTCGGCGGAACGCGCCGCCGCCGAAGTGGAGCAACTGATCCATTCCGCACGCTTCAAGAAATACGCCGCCGCCGCCGGCATCAGCGACATCATCGAGCCGTTGCTGCTCGCCTATCTGCTGCACCAACACTGGGTCATCAAGCCGTCCGAAGGCAGTGCGACCACCACCGAACTGTTCGACCTGCTCGCCGCGCATTGGCTGACCAAGCCTTCGCCCGCGAACACCGTCGCGCCCATCACCGCCGCGGAAATTCCGGCGAATGGCGTGTGGGCAACCGCGGCCGGCCAGTTGCGAAACGCCGGCCGCCAATGGAGCAATCTGTTTTGGGAACCCACTTTGAACTCACGGATGTCGTCTTCCTGGCGCAAAGAATTTCAAGCGCACTGGCTTGTCCTGCTGGCCACGGGCCTGCTGCTCGCCTTCATCGGTGCCGTCCAATTTCACACCGCCGCCCATCTGATGTTTCTGCCGTTTTACGTCGCGGCCTGCGCTTTGTTGACCTGGCAGGCCGGCCGGCGCTGGGGTGCCTTCGCCGCCGCCTTGGCCGCCGTGATCGCGCCGGTCGTGGCCGCCGCCCGCGACGCCGGTTTTCGCGATTCCGAAGTGATGTTGTGGAACACCGTCATGCGCTTCATCATTCTGGAAATGTGCGTGCTCTTTGTGGATCGCATCCACAAGCAACGCGCCATGGTCCACTACCGGCTCGCCGCCGATTCAGCGCCGGCGGAACTGGCGGAAAACTGGGCGGTGCTGCTCGCCTGCGTCGCGTCGCTGGCGGTCATCGCCTGGCTGGATTACATCACCAATCCCCACCTGATCTTTCTGCCGCTCTATTTGTTTCCCTGCATGATGCTGACGCTCGTGACCAATCTGCGCTGGGGCTTCGCCGCGGCCTTGCTGACCACCGGCATCGGCACCGTGATCGAAGTGGTCACCAATAAAATCAGCGACGACTGGGCGGAAATTTTTGTCTGGAATTTTCTGATGCGCCTGGCGGTTTCCCTGCTCGTGCTTCTCCTGCTCGATCGCATCCGCAAGGAAAACATCCTTTTTTTCAACGGCAAAACCAGCGGCCATTGACCCACGGCTCACGCCGCGCGGAATTTTTGCGCCACCGGAATCCGCCGGCCCATGCCGAACGCCCGCGATGAAATCTTCAATGCCGGCGCGGCCTGCCGCCGTTTGTATTCGCTGAAATTCACCTTGTTCACCACGTCGGCCACCGTCGCCGCCACGAATCCCTGCGCGACAATTTCCGGCTGGCTCAAATTTTTCACGACATACAAATCCAGAATCGCGTCGAGAATTTCATACGGCGGCAATGAATCTTGATCCGTCTGATCCGGCCGGAGCTCCGCGCTCGGCGGCTTGGCGATGGAATTGGGCGGGATGATTTCCCGCTCGCGATTGATCCATTTCGCCAGCGCGTAAATCTCCGTTTTGAAAACGTCCGCGATCGGCGCGAGCGCGCCGTTCATGTCACCGTAAAGCGTGCAATAGCCAACGGCCATTTCCGATTTGTTGCCCGTCGTCAACACGAGCGCACCAAATTTATTCGACAACGCCATCAACGTCACCCCGCGCAAACGCGATTGAATATTTTCCTCCGCCTCATTCCGCTTGGTGCCGGCAAAAACCTTTTCCAGCTGTTTTTCCACCGCGTTGAAAACCGGTTCGACCGGCAGGACTTCGTAGCGCAGGCCGAGATTTTTCGCGAGCCGTTCCGCGTCCGTCAAACTCCCGGGGCTGGAATAACGCGCCGGCAGCGCCACGCCAAAAACATTTTCCGGCCCGAGCGCGTCGGCGGCCAGCACCGCGACGAGCGCAGAATCAATGCCGCCGGACAAACCGAGGATGACCGATTGGAAACCGCATTTGCGGACGTAATCGCGGATGCCCAGCGACAACGCGGAAAAAACCTGCGACTCGCGCGCGGGAAAATCATTTCGACTTTCCGTTTTTGGCGTGGCGCTTTTGCCGAAATCCACCACCAAAATGTCCTCGGTAAAACCGCTGCCCAACGCCAGCAAGTTTCCGCCCGCATCCAGCGCCACGCTATGGCCGTCGAAGATCAATTCATCGTTCGCGCCGACCAGGTTCACCTGCGCGAGCGGAATTTTTTCATCGCGCGCCACGCGCTGCAACATTTCCAGCCGGGTTTTTTCCTTGCCGACCGTCCACGGCGACGCGGACAGGTTCAAAATAATTTCCGCGCCCTGCACCACGAGTTCCTCGACGGGATCGCGGCGATACAAGCGCTCCGGCCAAAAATCCTCGTCGTTCCAAATATCCTCGCAGATCGTGATGCCGAGCTTGCGGCCGTGGAAATCAAACGGCTCCACTTTTTTGGCCGGCTCGAAATAACGGTCCTCGTCGAACACGTCGTAGGTCGGCAGCAAACTTTTGTTCATGCGCCAGACGATTTTCCCGTGTTGCAGCACGGCGGCGGCGTTGCGCAGGGCGCGGCCCGGCCGGTGGGGATTGGCATCCACGAATCCGACGCACAACGGCACGGCGCCAATTTCTCTGGCGACAGCGGCAAGTGCGGCGAGGTTGGCCTCAATGAAATCCGGGCGTTGCAACAGGTCGCGCGGCGGATAACCGCAGAGGAACAATTCCGGCGCGAGCACAAATTCCGCGCCGCGCGCCACGGCGGCGGCATAGGCGGCGACGAGTTTGGCGCGATTCGCCGCGAAATCGCCGATGGTCGAGTTGAGTTGGAGCAGGCCTATTTTCATTTACGATTTTCCACGTGCGATTGACGCGCCGGCCGCGATACGCAGGCGCATGGTAGATCGTAAATCGCAAAGCGTAAATCTATTCCACGCTGCGCAATGCCGCGGCCAGATCCGCCACATGCCGCTCCAAGGTGAACCGCGCCAGAAAATTTTCCCGGCCTTGCTCGCCGCTTTTGGTGGCGAGCACTTGCAAAATCGCCGCCGCAATTTTTTGCGGGTCCTGATCCTCCACCAGCCCGGGATAATGGGCCGGCAGCATTTCTGGCAGCGAGCGCCAGCGGGTCGTGACGAGCGGCAGCCCAAAGGCCATCGCCTCGATGAGATTCACCGGCTGATTTTCGCCGAGATAGCGCGTCGGAAACAAAAACAGATCGGACGTGCGCAGCAGCTGTTCTTTTTGCGCGCCGGACACAAAGCCGAGATGCGAAATGACGCCGGCGCACTCGGGGCTTTTCCGGAGCTGATCGAATTCCGCCTGTTCCTCTTCCGTCACAAAATTGCCCGCGGTCGTGAGTTTCAATTGCAGCGGCAGGCCGCGCGCGGTGAACTGACGGTTGACTTCCAGCACGGCGGCGGCCGCGGCGAACAAACCCTTTTCCCGGGTGCAATGCGCCAGAAATAAAACCTGCAAGACGACCGGACCGCCCGCGTATCTGCCCGCGAAAATTTCCTGCCGGGCGAGAAATTTTTCCCGGCGTTGCGGCAGCACGGTCTGTTCAAAATCCGGGCACGGGTCGGCGATGCCGTTGTTCACGACGCACACGCGGTGCGAGAATAATTTTTCCGCGTCCGCCACATTGTAGCGCGAGAGCACGATGCTCAATTCCACCGGGCGAAACACGCGATAGGTGATGGTGCGCGCGGCAATGGTGGTGGCGGTCTCGAGCCATTTGGCCAGCCCGGCGGCGTGCCAGTGCAAAATAATATTTTTGAAAAACGGCCGGCACAGCAGCATCACCAGCCAGTCGCGATACAGCGCGACGGCTTTGCCGGGCGCGGGCACATAATAAAGATTCGTCACGCCGTAGCGAAACCGGAGCCAGACGGCCTGCAGGCAGAACCAGAAGATCAGCAGCATTTTCGTGCCCTGCAATTCGCCGATGTCGCCGAGGCCGCGCGAAAAACGCGCGTTGACGTGGTAACATTCGATGCCGAGCGGCGAGGCGGCGCCGTTTTTTTTCCGGCGCCAGTCGCCGCCCAAACCGGCGAGCATGAGCTGCACCATGTAGCTTTGGCCGTGGTGCGGCGGCGGCGTGTGCGCGAAGACGAGCAATTTCATTTCTGATTTGCGATTTCTGATTTACGATTTACGCGCCGCATGAATTTTGAAATCGTAAATCGCCAATCGGCAATCGTAAATGACTAACCGCGTCAACGTTCTCGGCGTCGGCATCAGCGTCCTCAATCTGCCGGCGGCGCTCGCCGCCATCGCGGACGCCGTGCGCGCCCGGCGCAAGGGTTACATTTGCGTGACCGGCGTTCATGGCGTGATGGAGGCGCAGACGGACGCCGCCTTCAAAAATATTTTGAACCAGGCGTTTCTCTGCACGCCGGATGGGATGCCGATGGTCTGGGCCGGCAAATTAAATGGCCAGCGCGCCATGCGCCGCGTTTACGGGCCGGATCTGCTGCTGGAAGTCTGCGCGTGGGGCGAAAATAATTCCTGCCGCCATTTTTTTTACGGCGGTGCGGACGGCGTGGCCGGACTGCTGGCGCAAAAATTAAAAGCAAAATTTCCGAAGCTGGAAGTCGTCGGCACCTTCACGCCGCCGTTTCGCGCTTTGAGTGCGGACGAGCAAAAAAAATTGGCGGAACAGATTCGCGCCGCGCGGCCGGATATTATTTGGGTCGGCTTGAGCACGCCGAAACAGGAAAAATTCATGGCCGAGTTTTTGCCAAAACTCGAGGCCACGCTGATGATCGGCGTCGGCGCCGCGTTTGATTTCCACAGCGGCCGCGTGAAACAGGCGCCGCGCTGGATGCAGCGCAGCGGCCTCGAATGGTTTTACCGGCTGTGCCGCGAACCGCGCCGGCTGGCCAGACGCTATTTCCGCAACAACCCGCTCTTTGTGCTGAATTTCCTCGGCCAGTTGACCGGGCTGAAAAAATTTCCCAACCCGTGAAACGGTCCGGCATCACACCGGTTCAAACCGCATGAAAAACCAGCGAATTTGTTTGAGCAATTCACGCCGTTTCGCTATCTACACAATGGCCATCTGCTAACCATGTCCGCCAATACGATCAAAAAAGAACCGCCGCTGCTCGGCTGCCTGTGGCCGCATGAAATCCCGATTCTGGCGTTCGTGGCGTGGGCGCTTTACATGGCCAGCCCGGATTTTCGCGGTTCGCCGTGGCCGATTTTTCTCTTTGGCGGCGCGGTCGCGGCCGGCGTGGTCATGCTGGCCATTCGCTGCGCCGACGAATGGCGCGTGCTGCCCAATAAATTTTTCTTTTTCGGCCTGGCCGTGGTGTGGACGGCGCTGTTCGCTTTTCTTGGCAACTCCACTTTTGGCTACCTCGACTCGAACTCGATTTTTTCGTGGGCCTTCGACATCTACACCTCGCCCAACTCCGACAACGAATACAGTTTGTTCATTCCGTTCGTGGTGCTGGCCTTGTTCTGGTGGAAGCGCGGGGAACTGCTCGCCCAGCCGCTCGGCCTCTGGCGACCGGGCATTTTAATGGTCGCGTTCGGCCTGCTCGCGCATCTCGTCGGCTATGTCGTGCAGCAACCGCGTTTGTCCTTCATCGGCTTTTTCATCGGCCTTTACGGGCTGACCGGCTTGGCGTGGGGCAAACACTGGCTAAGGGCGAGCATGTTTCCGTTCTTCCTGCTGATCTTTTGCATTCCCGCGTTCGGCACGGACTGGCTGACCTTGCGGTTGCGGCTGCTGGTGACGTGGATCGTGGCCATCGTCGCGCATCTCGGACTGTCGCCGGATTTGATCCGCGACGGCACGCAGTTGTTCGATGCGCAGCATACGTTCGGTTACGATGTGGTGGCCGCGTGCAGCGGCATCCGCAGCCTCGTGGCGTTGCTGGCGTTGACGACGATTTTTGGCTTTGTGAATTTCAAGGCACCCTGGAAACGCGCGGTGATGATCCTCGCCGCGTTTCCGCTCTCGGTGCTCGGCAACGTGATGCGCCTGTGTTTCACCATCGCGGTCGCGGAGACCTTCGGCCAGAGCGCCGGCAAAGCGGTGGAGACCGATGCCGGGTTCATCACGTTCGCCGTGGCCATCGGCTGCGTGTTCCTGCTCGCGCGCTGGCTGGAAAAAGGCGAGCTCAAAACGGATTCCTCCGTCATCAAACCGGCCACGCCATGAACCGCCAAAAAATTATTTCCGCCATCGTGGTGCTGCTCCTGATCGGCGCAACCGCCGGCGTGTTAGCCCGCGCCAAAACCAATCAGAAACTCGGCGCGCCCGGCATCAAATCACGGCCGCTAGCCGGCGGCAATAATCTGGAACTGCTGCTGCCGGAAACCGTGCCCGGTTACACCTCGGAAATCATGACCAACGCCGAGGACATCATGAAAATTTTGCCGGCGGATTCCAGTTACCGCGTGCGCTATTACAAGGCACCGGACGGTTTTGCCGCGCAGTTGAACGTCGTCTTGATGGGCAGCGACCGCACTAGTATCCATAAACCGCAGATCTGCCTGACGGGCCAGGGCTGGGCCATTGACAATAATCTGACGCGCGTCGAGTCGCTCCATCTCGAACGACCGGTCGCGTATGATTTGCCCGTGCGAAAACTTATCTCCACCAAACAGTTCACCGGCGCGGACGGCCAGCCGCAGACCGCCCGCGGCATTTATGTTTATTGGTTTGTGGACGGCGATAAAATGACCGCCAATCCGTTGCAGTGGATGCTTTGGTGGATGCCGCGCGACCTGTTGCTGCACGGACTCT
>Ga0302195_10003844_pt1 | contig 11711 bp, 8 predicted proteins | sample II_Bog_N1_2_FD_198778 | JGI IMG/M metagenome (GOLD analysis project Ga0302195, IMG submission 198778) | Peat permafrost microbial communities from Stordalen Mire near Abisko, Sweden - II_Bog_N1_2 | ecosystem: Environmental > Terrestrial > Soil > Wetlands > Peat | place: Sweden: Abisko, Stordalen...
AGATGGTTGGCGTCTCAGTGAGCGGCATAGCTGCGTATGACGCTGTAAAGGGGCAGAGAGCCGCAAGCCACATTGTCGCAATGGCTGCGCCGTTTTTTAGCTGCGGATGCGCGATGTGGCGGGCGAAGTCAGCTAGCAGAAGGCAGGCGGCGAGGTCGAGGGCTATTTGGATGAGGCACGGGGCGTAATAGTTCTCCATGCCGAATAGCTTGAAGCAGCACGCGAGAAACAGCGGATAGCCGGGGAGGCGGATGATGGTGGGATAGATTTCGCCGCCTGCGCCGTTGAGCGCGTAGCGGCCGTGCAGAAGCAGGTTTTTGGCGATGCCGCCGTAGATGAGACTGTCGACCTGAACCTCAAAGCAGATGCGGAGCGCCCAAAGGCGTAAGGCGAGACCGGCGGCCAGCGGAAGGCCGTATCCGAGCAAGGTGCGGAGGAGCCTGCCTGCGTTGCTGTGGCGTTCGAATTGGCTCCGCGGGGCGGCTTCCATACGATTCGTACTTTAACAGCCTGCGGTCGTTGGAACTGCGGTGGGTGGGTTTAGGTTCGTGCTTTCCCAGGTCCCAACAGCGGGACCTGGGGCACCCATTTTCGTGCGTGTGCTGAGGAAGATCCGGGCCTGAAGGCCTCTACTCCCTCCGGATGTTTGTGGTTTCCCACCCTTTCAGCACTAAACGCTGAAAGGATGGGGCACCCGGCCGTGGGGTGACCCGAGAATCAGGGGCCGGATCCTACCAATTACTGGCTAACCTCTATATAGATGCCGCCCTCACTAGTTATTCTTAAGTTACGCGTCCCGTCTCGGCGGTTCGCGCCGAAATCAAGACTCTCCCTCTATGCCTGACCGCCAGATCTTTTACGACCCGGAACGAAAGCGCTGGAAACGGCTGCGCCGCATTATCGATATTGGGGCCGTGCTTACGACCCTGGTGATCATCGGATTTGTATTCAATGTCGTCCGCAACCAGGCGTTGCCCGAGTTGCTGCTGCCCGCCCAGAAACACAATTACCGCGCGCTGCCTGACCGGCAGCCTTTGCTGCGCGTGCGCAACGTGCGTCCCTCGCGCCGTAAGAGCGACCGCAAGCCGTCCGATATTCCGTTTAACTCCGGCGAGGGGTTGCGGGCCGCTTACTATGTGCAGGACGACGCGGCCAGCTATTCCTCGCTTAAGGAACACGTTCACCAGATCGATCTGCTGTTTCCGCAGTGGCTGCACATCGACGCGCCCGACGGCACGCTGATGATGATGAGCAGCGACAACCTGCGCGAGTTCCCTGTGATAGAGGGCGCAACGGTGCACGACCCCGACGCCGGGAACCGGGTGAAGCAGGTGATCCAGGCCGCGCGCGCCGATACAGAGCTTTTTCCGCATGTGAACAACTACAATCCGCACGCACAAACCTGGGACGCGAATGCCGGCAACGTGCTGATGGACCCTGCAAAGAGCGCCAACCTGCAGGCGCAGCTCATCAAGTTCCTCACCACTTATCCGGCTTATCATGGACTTTCGCTTGATATTGAGAGCCTGCCAGACCAGGCCGACGGGGCCTATCTCGCGTTCATCAAGGGGCTGTACGCGCAGATGAATGCGCGCAATTTAAAACTCTATGTGAACGTGGCGGCGGCAACCAGCGACAGCGACCTGAAGCTGATTGCGGCCAACAGCAACGGCATTGTGTTGATGAACTACGACCAGCACGAGACCAACAGCGATCCGGGGCCGATTGCGGCGCAGAGCTGGTTTATTGACAACCTGACGCGGGTAACCAAGGTTGTGCCGCTTAACAAACTGATTTGCGCAGTCGGCAATTACGGCTATGACTGGACGCTTTCAATTCCCGACCCCAAGAATCGCAAACACCCGAAGCCGGAGGTGGTGGACACCGAGGATCTGACGGTGTCTGAAGCGTGGCAAGAGGCCTCTGACGCGGACGCCGACCTGGATTTGAATTACGACGCGCTGAATCCGCATTTTGAGTACATCGACGAAGATAACAACCAGCGCCACGTGGTGTGGTTCCTTGACGGCGTAACCATTTTGAACGAGCTACGCGCGGCTCGCTGGATGGGCGTGCAGACTTTTGCGCTTTGGCGGCTGGGCGAAGAAGACAACTCGCTGTGGAATGTATGGGACACTCCGCGCAGCCCCGATGCGCTGCAGGGGCTGGGCGACGTTACGCCCGGGCACGACGTGGATACCGAGGGCGAGGGAGACATATTGCGCGTAACGGGTTTGCCGCAGCCGGGCAAACGCTCGGTAACGGTTGATACGGACGAGCTCGATCCGCGCAAGAAGCTGATAGTAGATGAGCACATGGATGTGTACCCGCGCACCTACACGATCGAGCAGTACGGATACCATCCCAAAGAAGTGGCGCTTTCATTCGACGACGGACCCGATCCCACCTGGACGCCGAAGATTCTCGACGTACTGAAGCAGAAGAATGTGAAGGGCACCTTCATGCTGATAGGCGCCGAGGCCGCGCAGCACGTGGGCGTGATGCAGAGAATCGTGCGCGAAGGCAACGAGATTGGCAACCACACTTATACGCATCCCGACATCAGCGAAGTTTCTCAGCGCCAACTCGATCTTGAGGTGAACCTCACCGAGCGGCTTTTTGCCAGCAAGCTGGGGGTGCAGCCGCTCTACTTCCGTCCGCCGTACGATATTGACGAAGAGCCCGACACCGACGACGAGGCCGCGCCGGTATGGCACATCCAGCAGGACGGTTTCACCATCATCGGGAACAAGATCGATACCGACGACTGGAACGAACATCCGCGCAAGACCACCGCCGAAATCATCGAGTCGGTGATGGCGCAGTTGCAGACCATGAAGACCAAGCCGCAGTTCCGCGGCTCCATCATCCTGTTGCACGATGGCGGCGGCAATCGCCAGGTGACGGTGAATGCACTGGGGCCGCTGATTGACGCGCTGCGCGCCCACGGCTACACGATTGTGCCGGTGAGCGCCCTGATGGGCAAGACGACCGCGCAGGTGATGCCGCCGCTGACATTCTGGCAGCGCATGAGGGGGATTCCCGATTCGATCGCTTTTTCAGCGCTCGATATGGTTGGCGCGTTCATCGTGATGGTGTTTTTTATCGGCGACATTTTGATGAGCGCGCGGCTCATCCTGGTGGGCTTTCTTGCACTCGTTGATCGGCTGCTGAAGCCGCGCCGCGAGGCTTCGCCGGGCTACAATCCGCGGGTTGCGGTGCTGATTCCTGCCTTCAATGAAGAGACGGTGATTGTGCGTACGGTGCGGTCGGTACTGAATTCCGACTACAAAAATCTGCACGTAATTGTGATTGACGATGGATCGACAGACCGCACCACTGAAGTGGCCACCGAGGCATACGCCGAAGAGATCAAGGCCGGCCGCGTGCAGGTGCTGACCAAGCCCAATGCCGGCAAGGCGGCAGCGCTGAACTACGCCCTCGACCGGATCGAAGAAGAGATATACGTCGGCATCGACGCCGATACCGTGATTGCGGCCGACGCGATTTCAAAACTGGTGCCGCATTTTGAGGATGCGCGAATTGGCGCGATGGCGGGCAATGCAAAAGTTGGCAACCGCGTAAATCTGTGGACGAGTTGGCAGGCGCTCGAATACATCACGAGCCAGAACTTTGAACGCCGCGCTCTTGACCTGATGCATGTGGTCACGGTGGTTCCGGGCGCGATTGGCGCGTGGAGAACCGCGCCGGTGAAGGCTGCGGGCGGGTACCCGGTAAACACCGTTGCAGAAGATGCCGACCTGACCATGAACCTGCTGGAGCAGGGATATCGCGTGGACTACGAGGATCGCGCGCTGGCGTTTACCGAGGCGCCCATCAACGCGAGCGGGCTGATGCTGCAGCGCTTCCGCTGGTCGTTTGGCACCCTGCAGGCCATTTGGAAACACCGCGCCGCATTTGTGCGCAACAAGGCAATGGGATTGTTCGCGCTGCCCAACATTCTCATCTTCCAGATGTTTCTGCCGCTGGTGTCGCCGTTTATCGACCTGTTGTTCGCATACGGCATTGTGAACTACCTCATCGATCGCCATTACCACCCCGAAGCTGCATCGCCGGCCAGCTTTGTGAAGCTGGTTACCTACTTCCTCGGCTTCCTGGTAATCGACTTCCTCACCTCGTCAGTGGCCTTCAGCCTGGAGCGGCGTCACCCGGCCAACAAGGGCGACGGATGGCTGCTGTTCCATATCTGGCTGCAGAGGTTTGCCTACCGGCAGCTATTCAGCCTGGTGATTGCCAAGACGCTGAAGCGCGCCATCGACGGAAAGCCGTTTAACTGGGACAAGATTAAGCGGACGGCGAAGATGAGCAAGAAGACTGAAGAGGCTATGGAGGCGGGGTAGAGGCAGGGACTAGAGAGCGAGAGAATCAGAGACGGAGGGAGGATTGGCCTTCAGGTCTCTGGATCAGGGCCGACGATCCATCGGGCCTTGTATCAGGGCATCGCTTCAGCGATGCCGGAAATGTCCATCAAAGGGTTGAGGGCTTTAGAGGCTGCGGAAAAACTCTGCCGTTGGGCAAGAAGTGTCAGGGCACGACTTCAGTCGTGCCGATAAAGGCCCTGAACGTGAGGGGTTTTAACCCCTGAGGTATAGTTTTTCGGGGCTCTTACTCCACTCAATGAGTTTTTCCGCAGCCACTTTAGCCCCTGACTTCCTTCTTCTTCGCCAGAAATAAATAGCAGTATGGATAAAGCCCTGGTGAGCTGCACAATCCCGCCTTCACGGGATTTTGCTCAATATAGTCCCGATATCTTCGCTGGCTTTCGCCATTGTCTGCCCGTGTCTCCGAAAAGCCGTGTTGCCATACTTCGCCGAGATAGCCGTGTTCCTTTTTCAGTAGAAACGAGAACCGGCCTTTAATTAATTGCATTGCCTTCTCGATCGTCATGTCACTCTGAACAGAGATGAGCAAATGGATATGGTCGGGCATGATAACGAAGTCGAGCAGTTGAAACTTCCGCGCACTTACGTAAGCGCGTAAGACGTCGATGAGCAGTTCCGCATTGCGCTGGGATTGAAGGAGACGTCGCCCCGCATGGGAGTTTGTCGTAACGAAGAATGTTCGCGTTGTGCGAACAATCCCTTCTTGGCTCGCGTTACGTGCCCGCCTTGCCATCGCAGGGGCTGAAGCCCTTCTTCCTATAGTTGACCGTCTTCGGCATCGCTGAAGCGATGCCCTGATACGAGACCCGCAAAGTTGAAGTCGACCACTCAGCGCGAATACGACTCGGGGTCGATCTCCACATCGGGCGGCGGAAACAGGAGCGTGTGCGTCCTGGGGTCGTACTCCAGATTGAGCGCGCCGCTCTTGCGGCCGTTGATGAGAATCGCGGCCAATAAGGCGTTGCCGTAAACGCGCGCCGCAACAATCTTGTGCGACTTGATGGTGCCGTAGTCGTTGGCTTGGCTGTTTGGAGCCCAACCCTTCTGGAAGGTTTCGAAGGTATAGAACTTGAGCTCGTTGTGATGCTGCTGCCAGTCGGGATCGTGGAGCCAGACGCCGTAGGCTTTCTGAAGATTGTTCTGCTCGATATCGGTGAGAAAGTGGTTCATGGCGCTGCGGCCGGCGAGATGGGTGTACCAGTTCCAGGGCCAGTCAATAGGGCGGCCGGAGACAAGCCAGAAAGCGATAAAGAGCGCGAAGATGGCGCCTGCTGCGCCGTAAAGCATGGTGCGGTGGCGAAGGTCGCGTGCTTCGTCAAACTGCGGTGCGTCGAGAAGAGTCATAAAGGCAGTGGTCAGTTGTCAGTGGTCAGAGATCAGAGATCAGAGATCAGAGATCAGAGATCAGAGATCAGAGATCAATTACCAATATCATTAGACACCATCGGAGCAAGAGTGGTTCCCGGTACTGTTTTCTCTGTTCTCTTTTCTCTTGTTCCTTGCTTCTTACGCTTCGTAGCTGTAGGTGTTGCGGGTTTTGTCGGCGTGGCGCTCTAACGCCAGCTCAATGAGCCTTGTGATCAGGTCTTTGTAGGTTACGCCGGTTGCTTCCCACAATTTGGGGTACATGCTGATGCTGGTGAAGCCGGGCAGCGTGTTGACCTCGTTGATGTAGATGCGGTGTTTGCCGTCGGGGTCCATGAGGAAGTCGACACGCGCCAGGCCTGACAGGTCGCAGGCCTTGAAGGCTTCGACCGCCATTTCGCGGATTTTCTTCGATTCGGCGCGGCCTATTTTGGCGGGGATGACGGGCACCGAACCTTCAGACAGGTACTTGGCCTCGTAGTCGTAGAACTCTTTGCCGGGAATGATCTCGCCTACCACGCTGGCTTTGGGATCGTCGTTGCCGAGGACGGCGACCTCGAATTCGCGGGCGCGCGCTTTCTTGCCTCCGACGCCGGATTCGACAACGATCTTGCGGTCGAATTTAGCGGCTAGCGTGAGCGCGGGGCCTAGCTCTTTGCGGTCGTGCGCTTTGCTGATTCCGACCGAAGAGCCCAGGTTCGCCGGCTTGACGAAGACTGGATATTTGAGAGCGGCCTCAATGCGCGCGACGGCTTTGCGCGGGGATTTTTCCCACTCGGCGCGCAGCAGTGTGACGTGCTTGACAATGGGCAGGCCGGCCTGGGCGAAGAGCCGCTTCATTACGTCCTTGTCCATTCCGGCCGAGGAGCCGAGGACGCCGGAGCCGACATAAGCGATGCCGGCGAGTTCGAAGAGGCCCTGAATGGTTCCGTCCTCGCCGAAGGTGCCGTGCAGGACGGGAAAGACCACGTCGAAGGCCTGGGACTGGCCGGACGAGCCTTTCTTTTGGACGAGACCAGTGGAAGAACCGGGCTCGGGTGCCATCAGGGTCGGAATGCCTTCCTGGAGCAGCTTTGCGCCGGGGGTGGTTTCAGGATCGCCGGCGCGCAGGCGACGGGAGACCGCATTGGTCCCGCCCTCGAGCAGCCCCTTTGCATCGGCTGCAGCCAGCCAGCGGCCTTCTTTGGTGATGCCGATGGGGGTGACGTCGAATTTATTGCGATCGATTGCCTTGAGGATGGAGGCGGCGGAGAGCAGCGATACTTCGTGCTCGCCGCTGCGCCCGCCAAACAGAATGCCTACGCGGAGTTTCTTGCCCATGCTTCTATTTCACCACTTGCAGCCGCATTTTCATGTGACGGGCATCGACATAGGCAAGGGTTCACGTTAGTCTGTATGGAATTCTGAGCAGGAAAAGGAGAGATCAATGAGTCATCCGGTGGTGCATTTTGAGATTGGCTGCAAAGACAAGGAAGCAACGAGCGCGTTTTATTCAGCGGCCTTCGGGTGGAAGATCGATGCGGGGCCGATGGGCATGATTGATACGGGCTCAACAGACGGCATTCCGGGGCATGTTGCCGCGCTGGGCCACGAGCCGCACCAGTTCACGCATTTTTATGTGCAGACCGATGATGTAGCCGGGTCGCTCAAGCAGATTGAGCAGTTGGGCGGCAAGACGATTGTGCCGCCGGTCGCGATTCCCAGCGGAACGTTCGCTTGGTTTGCCGACCCCGAGGGGAACGTTGTGGGGTTGTGGAAACCTGCGTAGGGGCATCCATCCCCAGCCTAACCACAAAAACAGAAACGTGGCGAGGATGGGGCACCCCGCAATCGCCGATGACCGGGCAATGTTACCCTCGATATCAACTGCAGCCAGAGACATATAGGATACTTGCGAGCCACGCTCGAGTGATCCGCGTGGACTTCGGTAAGTCAGGGAGGGGCCCGCGTGGCATCGGAGATATCTTCACAGACCGCAAAAACACTGGACGTGGGGCAACAATTCTCAATGGGCCGGCTGCTGCTGGTAAGCGTTGCGGGACTTTACCTTGAGATCGTGCTGATTCGCTGGCTCGGCACGGAAGTGAAGATCTTCGCGTTCTTTCAAAACCTGTCGCTGATGGTTTGTTTTCTGGGATTCGGTGTCGGCTGCTTCAGTGCAAAGAAGCGGGGCAGCCTGTTGCCTTGCCTGGCAGCCACCACCATATTGGTCGCCGTGGTCAATTTGCCCTTCCAGGCCTGGCACACATTCCTGCAATCTCTGTCGTCGATTCTTTCATCCACGCGCGATGCGGCGCTTTGGGGAACCATCCAATTCAAGCCGGCTGACTATTACGGTCTTCTCTTCACATCGCTGCTGATCGTTACGGCTTTCCTGATGCTGGTTGCTCTCGCCATGATCCCGCTTGGGCGCTGGGTGGGGTATTACCTTGAGACTGCGCCTAAAACTGTGGCGGCATATTCGGTGAATCTGCTGGGCAGCCTGATGGGAATCTGGCTGCTCGCGATACTCGCTTATTTCTGGCTCTCGCCCTCGTACTGGTTTATCGTCGCGTTCGTTTTGATTCTCTTTTGCCGGCCGGTTCACTGGCGCGACGGTTTGATTGCCGCCGCGCTGCTGGCGGTGATCCTGCTCGCCCTGCGGTCCCCGAATGGCAAGGCGATCTACTGGTCTCCTTATCAAAAGCTATCGGTGATAGACGTCGGCGACCAGCAATACTGGGTGGACGTAAACAACGAGAGCTACATGACGATTGCCAATGTGACCCCCGAGTACATGGCAAGAAATCCGCAACTCGCAGGCATCTATCAGGACAGCTCGTATGACAGCCCGTTCCGATTTGCGGCGAGTACGAATCGCGTGCTGGTGGTTGGCTCGGGAGCCGGGAACGACGTTGCGGCGGCGCTGCGCCACGGGGCCGCGAGAGTGGACGCGGTAGAAATCGATCCCTTGATTTCAACTTTGGGGAAGCGGCTTCATCCCGAGCATCCTTACCAGTCTGAAAAGGTCCATCTGATCACTAACGACGCCAGAAACTACATGCGCCAGTGCCAGGATAAATACGATGTGATCATTTTCGGGCTGCTTGACTCACACACTGAGTTTTCCGGCTACAGCAACATGCGCGTGGACAACTATGTCTACACCGAGCAGTCGTTTCGCGATGCCAGGAAGCTGCTCAATCCCGGCGGAATTCTGGTGTTGAAGTTTGAAGTGAGGCCGCCGTGGACGTGGATCGGGCAGCGGTTTTACGCGATGTTGGGCGACATATTCTCGCATCCGCCGTTGACCTATTATTCAACTGAGATTGGCGTCCTGGCCCACGCAACCGTCTTCATTGAATCGGATTCACCGGAATTCTGGAACAAAAGTCTCGGCCAACCGGAGTCGGCGTTCCTGAGCGCTCATCCGCCCGCGTTTCTGCTTTCAACCGAGAAGGCTCCGCCGCCAACTACGGATGACTGGCCTTATGTTTACCACCAGTCGCATTCCATCCCGCGCGCGTATTTCTCCGTGTCGGCCATCATACTGGCACTCACGCTCTATTTGGTGGGCCCGTTCTTCAAGCCGAAAGAAAGCAGCACCTGGCAATTCTTTCTGCTTGGGGCGGGATTCCTGCTGATGGAGACTCAACTGATCAGCCGCCTGGCTTTGTATTTCGGCACAACGTGGCTGGTGAACTGCATCGCTTTGACTGGCGTGCTCAGCGTTCTGCTGTTGTCGAATGTTTACGTGGAGCGCAGGCGGCCTGCGAATCTTGGTCTCTACTACATTTTGTTGTGCGTCACGCTGGTGATCAATTACGCAATTCCCTGGACGAAGGTGCATGGTTCGGGAACAGTGGTGGGAGTGATCATCTGCTTTGCCTATTGCGTGCCGTTCTTCTTTGCGGGAGTGATATTTACAGAGAGTTTCCGCCGCTTCGCGGGACGCAGCGGCGCGTTCGGCGCGAATATGCTGGGCGCGGTTGCCGGGGGATTGACGCAGAACCTTTCGTTTATTTTCGGAATGAAGGCGTTGTTGCTGATCGCGGCGATTGTTTATCTGGCTGCGGGGCTGGTGTTTCGGCTGAAGCCCAAGCTTGCGGCGGGGTGAGGAAGCTGAGGGTCGGGAGACCCTCACGTTTAGGGCCTTTATCGGCACGACTGAAGTCGTGCCCTGACACTTCTTGCCCAACGGCAGAGTTTTTCCGCAGCCTCTTTAGCCCCCGAAGGATGTTTCACAATCTCATCAATTTTTCTGACCGGCCAGCCCCTCGATCACCGCTCACTACCTGTTGACGAACGTCGTCTTCTTATCGGTCGCAAAGGTAAAAGCGTCTTTGGGCAAAGTCTGATTCAGCTTGATATTGGTATAGTGCGTAGCCCACGACTGCCCGCCGCCTTCATCAAAGTATTGCTTCAAACTGATGGCCCGGCTGGGGTCCATCCACAGCATCACTTTGGCAACTTTGGCTCTTACGTCGGGGTCCTTTGATGTGAGCTCAAGTTTTTCAGTCTTCACGCCGTCCACGGTCTCTGGCCCGTCGTCCTTGATTTCCCACTTGGCCGCCAGCTCTTTGCCGCTGGCCCCAAATCCCAACATGAACCAGCTCTCATACTGGCTCAACTTGCTGAGCGTCGTCACCTGGTTCTGCATTTTTTCGTACAGCTTGATTGTCCCGTTGATGCAGCACACAACCACCTTGGGTGAAGCCTGCCCATCGTCGGTCTCAATGTGCACGCCCATCTGAAAGGTCGAGCCGTCGCGCTTGTAGTAGACCGCGCCCTTCTGCACATCGGTGTCCGGAATGGGATGGGTCTGCGTAGAGGTAAACTCCACGTCCGCCGATGTGGTGTGAAAATTCGCCGCCGCCGCATCCATCCTGCTCAATACGCTTTGCAGGTCTTGAGCAGAAACCGCGCCCGCCGCGGAGAAGCCAAAAACGCAGAGCGCGAAAAAAAACAAAGACTTCTTCAATTGCATAAGATTCCTTACGCTATTTGACGCCAAAAGTTTCGCCAAGGCTCTCAAATATTCCGCAGTGGTTCGGCTTGCCGGGTACGGGCATCAGTGTCTGCATGAGAACTCGCAAATGCGCTGACTTGCTGACTTGCTATGTCCGCCGCAGGCGGACGCTAACTTGCTGCTTTTGTCTTTAAACAAATCCCTTCCCAATCGGGAATCCAAGGTCAGGCCCTATTTATGCGCCCAAACCTTCCAGGCCATGCGTCCGTCAGCCGCGGTCACCGTCATCCAGCGCTGCACATACACGTCGTCGCCCGTCACCGGCTCTATCGCGTGTCGCAAGGCGCGCTTCACCTGGTTATCGGTTGCGCCCGCCGGCACGTTCACGTCTGTCGCGTCCACCGTAATAATCACGCCGTGGCCGCCGTCGCTGTTCACCATAATTGGATGCGAAGGACCGGGTTCCGTCGACGGCCGGTCGCCGAAATTCCAAAACCGCGGCGTCACAAAGATGAAAAGCAGAATCAGCGTCACCATCACGTCGTAGTGGAACGTGCCGCGCGAGTAGGTCCAATAGAAATAGCTCTTCACAATCGCCTTGAACCCGCGTCGCGAATTCGGCGCCTGCCCCACCTGCCCCCCCGCTTGTGTTGCAGCGGTGTCAGCCTTCATCGTTTCTCCTTCTCAATCCGCTCAAGTCCGCCCATGTACGGCCGCAGCGCCTGGGGCACCATCACCGACCCATCGGCCTGCTGGTAGTGCTCAACAATCGCCACCCATGTGCGCCCCACGGCCAGCCCGCTGCCATTCAGCGTGTGCACAAAATCAATCTTGGCTTTCGCGCCGCCCTGCGTTCCCGCGCTCGGCCGGTAGCGGATATTGGCCCGCCGCGCCTGGAACGCCTCAAAATTCGAGCACGACGAAATCTCGCGGTACAGCCCCTGTCCCGGCAGCCACACTTCAAGGTCAAACGTCTTCGCCGCTGAAAACCCCGT
>Ga0302195_10003860_pt1 | contig 11694 bp, 6 predicted proteins | sample II_Bog_N1_2_FD_198778 | JGI IMG/M metagenome (GOLD analysis project Ga0302195, IMG submission 198778) | Peat permafrost microbial communities from Stordalen Mire near Abisko, Sweden - II_Bog_N1_2 | ecosystem: Environmental > Terrestrial > Soil > Wetlands > Peat | place: Sweden: Abisko, Stordalen...
TTGGAATCAGAGCGGTATTATGCACGCTTCCGGTGCCCAAATAGCCGGCCAGGCCAAGAACAACCAATAGAAGCGCAAAAACTAGTGTGACCTTCGCCATGCAATAAATCCCTCTCAGTACATTGTGAGGATACCAGTAGCTATGGATGAGGCAGAGGCGCGCGGCGATGCGGAATTCGGGGGCAGTGCTGTTTTTAGATGGGGGGCGAGACGGCCGGAACCTTTTTGAGTGGGGATGATCATTTACCACAGAAGCTGATGCTTATGGAATGTCGGTACGCCAGAGTCCGAGGAGGCCGCTATCACGATCTGCAAGTTGGATCCTTCCGGGTTTCCAGCAATCGCCGACTCGTTCTCTTGTAGCGCCTCCCCAGAGGTCTTTAGGAAAGCACTTGAGAAGATTATTTCTCCATTCTTTCCGAACGACCAAGTTCCTTCAGCGTGTTTGGGAACGCCGAGATGAATGACATCTTGCGAGAACGTCTGGTCATGGTTCAGCGTGAGGGTAGCTGGCGCGCCTTCTTCGTCTCCGACGTAAGTACCTGAGGGCGAGTTGTCCTGAGAAGTGTCATGCCTGCCGTACCACAAAACGTGGTACTGCCGCATTTGGAGATTAACCAGCAAACCAAGAGGCTTGTGAATATCGGCGAAAGAGGTTCCGTCTGGTTCAATCTCTTCGCCAGGCACTGCTAGGAATTCCTTTGAGAACGAGATACCTCCTTGTCCCAAGACCCGCCACGTCCCCATCGCTCGATCGGTGGTCCCGGCTCGTGTGAGTTCCTGCTGAAATGTGTGGTCGGGTTTCAAGACGAGAGTGGACATCACGCCGCTCTGGCCGAAGTGGTATGTGCCAGACGCCACGGTGTCGCTATAGTCGGACGCCACAACCCACCAGAAAGCGAATGCAAGGACCAACGCAAGAAGTACGACACCGGAGGTTCGTCCTGGTTTAATCATTTTGATAACTTGATGATAGAACGCTTTTGACTTCGCATATCGGGTTGCGGACGAGTCCGCGGTAAACCGGGAACCTATCCTTACGCAGGGGGGAGCGCCGGTCTGCAGACCGGCGCGTCGATTTTGGTAGCTCGTGCGAAATGTCGCTACCGCTGGATTCTGGCTGACCCGCCTTTGGCGAAGGCTCGCACCTGCTCCACCGTCGCCATCGTCGTATCGCCGGGGAACGTGGTCAGCAGCGCGCCATGCGCCCAGCCCAGCTTCACAGCCTCCTGCGGCTCTTCCCCGGACAGCAGGCCATAAATGAACCCGGCCGCAAAGCCGTCGCCGCCGCCGACGCGATCGTAGACATCCAACTCGGCCGTGGGCGCGTTGTAGGTCTTGCCGTCGATCCAGGCCACCGCGCTCCAGCTATGCCGGTTGGTGGAGTGCACTTCGCGCAGCGTTGTCGCCACCACCTTAACATCCGGGTGCTTCTTAACCACGTTCTCAATCATGCCGAAGAACACGCTGGGATCGAGCTTCGATTTTGCCGCGACTTCCGGTCCGGTAATGCCAAGGCCCTTCTGCAGGTCCTCTTCGTTCCCTACCAGCACGTCTACATTCTCGACAATGGTGGCGATGGTCTCGACGGCGCGCTCGTTGCCGCCATGAATCTTCCACAGCTTCTCGCGAAAATTCAGATCGAACGAGGTGATGGCGCCGGCGGCTTTCGCGGCCTTCATCATCTCAGCAGCCAGCGGTGCCGTGGTGGGAGAGAGCGCCGCAAAGATTCCTCCGCAGTGAACCCAGCGCACGCCACCGGAAAAGATTGCAGCCCAATCAAAGTCGCCGGGCTTCAGTTGCCCCGCGGCCTCGTTGCTGCGGTTGTAGAACACCACAGGCGCGCGCACTCCGAATCCCTGATCGCTATAGACAGTGGCCATGTTGGGGCCGGTCACGCCGTCGTGCTTGAAGTGCTTGTAAAACGGCTTCACGCCCATGGCCCGCACACGCTCGGCAATCAGGTCGCCGATCGGGTAGTCCGACATGGCGGAGGCGACCGCGGTCTTCAGCCCAAAGCAATCGGCCAGGTTGGCGGCTACGTTGAACTCCCCGCCGCTGACATGAATGCGGCACTCGGTCGCTTTGCGAAAGGGAATAATCCCCGTATCCAGCCGGTGAACCAGCGCTCCCAGTGAAAGAAAATCCAGTTCGGCATCTTGACGAATCTGCAGACCGCTGCTCATAGATGGTTCACTCCTGATCTTGGGCTAAGAGGTAAAGTTCGAAGATCGAACTTTCATCATCGATCATACCCCACCTTTGCCCGCGTTGACGCCCAAATTCCTCAAATCCCCGAGCACATCCTGCACTGTCCATTCATTGCCGGGGTAAAACCGCGCCACCTTGCCGCCCGGCCCAATCAGCGTGGTCGAAAGCGTATGCGTAATCGATCCGTCCCCCGCGTCGCTCATGCCCACATCGAACCACTGCGCCATCTCTGTCAGCACCGGCTTCTCGGGCACGGCAAAATCCCAATCGGTAAAGGCGCTCTTTGCATCGCTGCCTATATAGGTTGCGCCATAGGCCCGCAAGCGCTCCGGCGTGTCGTTGTCCGGATCGAAGCTGACGCAAAGCAGATGGGTGCCGTGCAGAGCTGGCGTGGATGCAATCTGCTTTTCCAGGTCCGCAAAATTCCTCGTCACGCGCGGGCAAAAGTCCGGCCGCGGGCAGCGCGTATAGATGAAAGTCACCAGCAGCGATTTGCCCTTGAACTGACCCAGGTGAATCGCATGCCCATCCTGGTTCTTCAGCTTGAAGTCCGGCACGGCGTCGCCGAGCGCCGGCACATGGTAGGAAACCGCGGGCCGGTAATCCGGCTTGCCCTGAGCCACCACCACAATATGATCCAACAGCACATCGGCGTTCGGGTCCTGCGAAACCAGAACGTCGGCGGTAATCACGTCGCCCGGATGCAGCTCGCTCAGGATGTTCGGATCCTTCAGCTTGTAGGGCATGGTCATCGCCCCCATGAAGCCCGGAATGGCCTCGTGGTTCAGCGTCACTTCGCCCTTTGCGTGGTCCGTAGCAACCACTTTCCCGCGCAGCTTGTAGACCTTGAAATTCTGGCTGGCGCTCTGGCTGTCATCGGCTTTCGGCCCGGAGTGACACCCCGCCACCGCAATCACGGCAAACACCACGCAGGCAAACAGTCGGCGAATCACTCCCCAGTGTACAACCGCGTACCCTTCGTTTACTCGACTCACGACCCCTGCGCATGGGGTTTAAAGGACCGGGCCTATTCGCTCGATCGAAGTGCGGATTCAATCTCTCGATTGGTCATGACCTTAGCCAGCTTGTCTTTCATATATCGCAACGAGACTTCGTGATGCTCCTGATCGTAGGAATCGATGCAATCAAGCGCCAGCACAACTGGCCAATCTCGTTGATATGCGTCAATAGCCGTGGTGCGAATACAGGCATGCGTATTAATTCCTGCAAGAATGATGGCGTCCGGCTTGAGTTTTTCCAGTGCCTCATCGAGCCCCGTTCCGAAGAACGCACTATAGCGCTTCTTTACGATCACGGTCTCCGACGCTGCCGGGGCCAGCTCCGGGATAATTTGGCAACCCGGCGTTCCCTTGATCACGCTGTGGATTCCTTTGGATTTCATCTCAGGGAATGCGTCCCGTAAATCGGGCTCAAACTCCTGGCGGACCCAGATGATTGGGTGGGAGGCCCCACGCATGATGTTCACCAGTTCGTTGATCGCCGCAGCCAATCGTCGTCTGCTGGCTGGTTCCCACTTGACCAGAAAGTCATTCAACATATCGATCACGATCAGGACTGGCGCTTTCATGGATGCAGCCTATCAGAATATTGGCGTCTCCAGGAGTACGGAATTCCAGGAGCGTGCTGGCCAGCTAGGATTTCCCCAGCCCGACGGCGTATAACGCTGGAATGGGCTCCGCCGTATCCGAAATCGACGCATGGCTGCGCGACGGCGGCATTGTGGTTACGGCCAGCGACCGCGCCGCCCGCACCATCACCGCCGCCTTCCACAGCGCCCGCCGCGCCGAGGGCCTCACCGCGTGGCCCGCGCCCAACATCCAGCATTGGCAAACCTTCGTCCGCAGCGCCTGGGAAGACCGCACCCGCGACCGTCCCGACCCCCGCCTGCTTCTCAACCCCACCCAGGAGCAGGCGATCTGGGCGCAGATTGTCGGCGGTCAGAACCACTCCGCCACGCTCCTTGACGGCCCGCGCCACCGCCTCGCCGCATTGGCGATGGAAGCCCACGAGCTGCTCTGTTCCCACGCGCCCCGCTACCTTCGCCCCGCAACCCGCGCCGCGTGGCAGAATGACGCGGCAGCCTTCAACGGCTGGCTCGCCGGCTTTGACGAGACCTGCCAATCCGGCAAACTGCTAAGCCCCGCGCGGCTCGCCGTGGAGCTGACCACTTTGCTCCAATCCGAGCCGGCCACGCCCGACCACGCCCAGCGCCCGACCCTGCTGCTCGCCGGCTTCGACCGAATCCTGCCCGTCCAGCGCGCCCTCCTCGATGCCTGGGGCGAGTGGCGTCAAACCATCCCCGGCGCCCCCGCCGAATCCGTCCATTTTTTCCAAGCCCCCGACGCCCAGACCGAGCTTGCCGCCTGCCGACTCTGGTGCAGCCAGCAGCTTGCCGCCAACCCCAGCGCGCGCCTCCTCGTCGTCACCCAGGACGCATCTACCCGCCGCGGTGCAATCGAACGAGCCTTTCTCGAGATCAGGCCCGGCAGGGCAAGTTCCCCGCTCTTCGAGTTCTCCCTCGGCGTCCCGCTCAGCCAGGTCGCCTTGCCGAAAACCGCCCTCCTGTTCCTCCGCTGGCTCACCCAACCGATAGCCGAACACGAACTCGACTGGCTGCTTTCCGCCGGCTATGCCGCCAATTACGAGGAATCCGGCGCGCTGCAGGCCGCCATGCGCGCAATCCGCCGCCGCTCCAACCAGCAGCCCCAATGGACCCTGCGTGCTTTCCTCGGCGCAATCCGCAAAGTCGATCGAAACCCTGAACCCAATCCCCACATCGAGCCCTGGGCTGCCCGCGTCATTGAATCCCAACGGCTCCTCGCCGACCAGTCGCGCCGCCCGCAAAGTCCCCTCGCCTGGGCGGAACTCGTTTCGCAGCTCCTCGAAACCCTCCAGTTCTCCGGTTCTGCCTCGCTGTCGAGCGCCGAAATTCAGGCCTCCCGCCGATGGCAGCACGTGGTCGAAACCTGTGGCTCTCTCGGCTTCGACAATCGCCGCATCGCCTGGCCGGAGTTCCTCTCGACCCTCGCCCGTACCATCGACGCAACCCTCTTCTCCCCCGAATCTCACGACGCACCTATCCAGATCGCCGGCCCTGCGGAGTCCGCCGGCCTTACCGCCGACGCCGTCTGGTTCCTCGGCGCCAGCGAAGACGCCTGGCCAGCCAAAGGTGCAACCCATGCTCTGCTTCCGCTCGAGGTGCAGCGCGAAGCCCGAATGCCCCATGCAACCCCGCAGCTCGACTGGGATCTTGCCCAGGCCATCACCACCCGCATGTTAGTTTCGTCCCCTGGTTTTCACATCAGCTTTCCGCGCCAAAGTGAAGTAACAGAAGGACGTCCCTCCAGACTCATCGTCCAGCTCGCGGGTCAGCCCCAACCGCTCCCCGCCGAGCTAATCGCCCCAAACTTGCCGGACCCCACCACAGTTTCCATCGAAGACTTCAGCCGCGTTCCCTACCCGGCCGGCAATGTTCTGGGCGGCGCCGGCGTTCTTACCTTTCAATCTCAATGCCCCTTCAAAGCCTTCGCCACAGCCCGACTCGCCGCGCAGCCGTGGGAACCGGCGGAAGCCGGCCTGACCCCGTCCCAGCGTGGAAAGCTCCTCCACGCGGTTCTCCACTCCATCTGGGCCGGCCCGCCGGATGGCATCCGCTTTCATCACGAACTCAGCGGCATGAGCGACCTTACGTCGTTTGTTATCAACCATGTTCGGCGAGTTGTTCAACAGGAACTTAGCCCCGCAATTCGCTACCGCATGCCCCGCCGCTACCTGGAACTCGAAGAGCAGCGCGTCGCCCGCCACGTTGCAGAGTGGCTTCAGTTCGAATCTGCCCGAATGGCCTTTGAAGTCGCTGAGACCGAAGCTGGCCGCTCCATATCCATTGCAGGCCTCAAATTCGACCTCCGCCTCGACCGCATCGACCTCCTCAACGACGGCTCATTGCTGGTGATCGATTACAAAACCGGCAACGTCTCCCAGAAATCCTGGGAGCTGCCCCGCCCCGAAGATGTCCAGCTCCCCCTCTACGCTGGCTTCGCCCTCGATCGCGAAAACGAGCTCCTCGGGGGCCTGGTATTCGCCAAAGTGCGCCCCGGCGATAAATGCTTTGCGGGCCACGTCGGCAACCCAACTGGCACGCTCATTGCCGGCCTCAAAGGCACCAGTGCGCTGGCCAAAGACCCGCTGACCGCCGAGCAGCTCGAAGACTGGCGCGACTATATTGAGCAGCTCGCCCGCGATTTCCTAGCCGGCCGCGCTGACGTCGATCCCCGCGAGTACCCGGAAACCTGCGACCGCTGCGGCATGCAAACCCTCTGCCGCATTCAGGAAAACCGGGCCGAGATCGAATCCGAAGACAAGCCGGAAGCCGCGGAGGCAGCCGATGAGTAAAGCCGCCGCCCCTCCCGACCACCCCCAGCGCGAACTGGCCCTCGATCCCACATGCTCCATCCTCGTCCAAGCGCCTGCCGGCTCAGGAAAAACGACCCTTCTCACTGAGCGTTTTCTCTCCCTACTCGCGGAGGTGGACAATCCCGGGCAGGTCGTCGCCATCACATTCACCAATGCCGCCGCCGCGGAAATGCGCAACCGGGTGCTCGACGAGCTCCGCAAGCCCGACCCCCGTCCCCTCGCTCTCCGCGCCCTTGCCCGCTCCAACGCCCGGAACTGGAAACTGCTCGACCTGCCCGCCCAGCTCCGCATCTCCACCATCGACGGGTTCTGCCGCGAACTGGCTCTCCAGCAACCGCTGCTCTCCGGCCTCGGCGGCGGCCTCAACATCGCCGAGCAGCCGGATGACCTCTACCGCCGCGCCGCCCGTCTCACCCTTGAGGCAATCGACAGCCCCAGCGACCCCGGGCTAAGCGCCGCCATCGAGGCCCTGCTTGCCTGGCGCGACAACAACTGGCAGGAGGTCGAGAACCAGCTCGTCGCCATGCTCGCCAGGCGCGACAAGTGGATGCACGACTTCCTTATTGAGCGCGACCCGGACTGGGACGACCTCCGCCGGCGCCTCGAACGCCCCTTCGCCAACGCTGTCCGCGACGGCCTCACCCAGGTGAGCCAACTCCTCGATCAGGTCCCCGGCGCGCGGGAAGAAGCCCTTGAACTTGCCCGCTTCGCCTGCACTCAACCCGGTGGCGAACGGCACCGCGAACTCGCCGAGCTGGCCGACTTTCCCAACGCGCCGTTCCTTAATCACGAAGCGTTGGAAGAAGCGCATCAAGCGCTCAATTGCCTCGCCGGAATGCTGCAGACCAACGATGGCGGTTTCCGCAAGCGGATCGACAAGACCCTCGGATTTCCCGCCGACCGCAAGTTTGAGAAGGCGCGGATTGCGAAGCTCATTGCCGATCTCGACGCTGTCCCCGGGCTTGAGGCCGCGCTCGCCGGGGTGCGCGCCCTGCCCCCGGCACGCTATCCCGAAGACGATTGGCTCATCGTTCGCGCGTGCTTCACGGTCCTCCGCCACGCCGCCGGTCAGCTGAAAGTCGTCTTCGCGGAGTCCGCCAAAGTCGACTTCATTGAGGTCGCCCAGGTTGCCCTCGCCACCCTCAAATCCGACGACGGTTCCCCCTCCGACGCCGCGATTGACGTAGCCGATGGCATCCGCCACCTGCTGGTCGACGAGTTCCAGGACACCAGCCGACGCCAATACGAGTTGCTTGCCGCCCTCATTGCCGCCTGGCCTGATCGGGCCGGCCGCACCCTGTTCGCCGTCGGCGACCCCATGCAGTCCATTTACTTCTTCCGCGATGCCGACACCGAGCTGTTCACGCGCACCAAATCAATCGGACTGGAGATCCCCAACTCGGAGCGGCTAACCCTTCAATTTGTCCCCTTGACCGCTAACTTCCGGACCGCTCCTCCGTTAGTCAACCGGCTCAACGACGTCTTTACCAAGGTCTTTTCGACAGACGACGGAAGCGGCGTCACCTTCGGCTGGGCCGATCCTTTTCGCGACGATTTCCACACTTCAGGAAATTCTTTAAAGTTACACATTAGCTTTGAGAAGCCAAGTGATGACAAGCAATCAAGTAATAATGCATTGGGCTCCGCACATTCCGGTCAAAATGAACCGCAATCAGGGGAGGTTGTCGACCTTATCCACAGCTTTCGAGAGGCTGTGGAAAACGCGAATGCGTCAGGCGGCAAGTTCCGCATCGCTGTCCTGGCACGCGCCAGAAAGTCTCTCGCTCCCATTTCGCAGGCCCTTCGCAAGGCAGGCATTCCTTTCCGCGCCGTTGAGCTGGAAAAGCTGGCTACCCGCCCGGAAATCCTTGACGCGCTTGCCCTGGCCCGCGCTCTGCTCAATCCCCGGGATCGCATTGCCTGGCTCGGTGTTCTGCGCGCTCCCTGGTGCGGGCTTACTCTGGCCGACCTTCACGTTCTGACAAGCGCCGACGATCCCGCTCTGCTTGCCCGTCCTATCCCGGAATTGCTTGCCGAGCGCCAGCCTCTCCTCAGCGATGAAGGGCGTCAGGCTGTCAGCCGAGTCCTTCAAGCACTGGATTCGGTTTCGGCTGTACCCGCCAGCCAGCCCATGGCTTCGGTGGGAACCAATCTCCAGCAAACCTGGCAACGGATCGGTGGCATGGCGTGTGTGGACGCGACGGCCAGCGCCAACCTCGACCTGCTTTGGAGTTGCCTCGACCGTCTTCCTGGCGGGGAGCAGGACCTGCTGGGCCCCGCGCTCAACGCAGCCTTGGACAAACTTACCGGCCTGCCCGACCCCGCCGCCTCCAGCGACTGCGGCGTCCAACTCATGACCATCCACAAATCCAAAGGCCTGGAGTTCGAGGTCGTCATTGTTCCCGACCTTCAGGCGGGCACCCGCAACAACAAACAGACAATGCTCTCCTGGCTCGAACGCGGGCTGGCCGAGCCGGACGATTCGGGCGAGATCACCGAGTTCGGCGAGATTACAGAGTTCCTCGTTGCCCCGCAGCAGTCCAAGGGCGAAGACAAGGGCCGGTCCAAAGCCTGGGTCGACCGCGTCTACCGGGAGCGCGAATCGCAGGAGGATCGCCGCATTCTCTATGTAGCCGCCACCCGCGCCCGCGACCAGCTTCACCTCTTCGCCCGCCCGTCTTACAAGCAGGAGAAGGATGGAAGTCTCACCCTTTGTGAACCGGCGAATAGCCTTCTGGCCACCGCCTGGCCCGCCTTGGAGGCGGAGATTCGGACGAACTTCGACGACTGGAAGGCGGCCCGTGAGACCGCCCCGGCAGACATCGCCACCATCGCCGCCTCCAGCGACGCCAACCTGGTAGTAATGCCTTCGCCCGCGAAGCCGACAATCCTGCGCCGCCTGCATTCCAACTACACAGTGGGTGCCCGTCATCCCGAGCGACCCACCAATTCTGACTGCCATCCTGAGCGACCGAAGGGAGTCGAAGGACCTGCTATTCCAACGGGTGTCTCAGGTCCCGCCTCTGAAAGCTGGGAGGGAAAGCTCTACGCCCGCCACGAAGGCGGCCTGCTCTCCCGCGCCCTGGGCACTGCCGTCCACTCCCTGCTCGAAGATCTGGGCCGCCTGCGCCTCTCGAACGACTGGCACGCAGCCCGCGCAGCCCTGCACAAGTTTGAACCGCGTATCGCCGCCCGCGTCCGTGCCCTGGGTGTGGATCCGGCCCAGGCGGCAATCGTAGCCGCCGAGGCCCTCCAGCTCGCCCTGAACGCAGCAAACCACCCAACCGCCCAGTGGATTCTCTCCCCACACGCCGGAGCAGCCGTCGAGGTTCGCTGGTCTGGTGTCGTCGCGGGATCTGTCAGCACCGTGCGCGTCGACCGCGTCTTCCGCGCTGGCCTCACGCCCGAGTCTGACGGCGAGCAGGCCTGGTGGATCGTCGACTACAAGACCGTCCACGCCGCCGCGCCCGACCCCGCCGCAGCCCTGCCCGCCCTGCGCACGCTCTTCGCGCCCCAGCTCGAAACCTACGCCGGGTTCCTGCGCAACCTGCACGGCAGCGACGCAGTCATCCGCGCCGGTCTTTACTATCCGCGCATGTTGCTCTTCGATTGGTGGGAGATTTAGGAGAGCAAGCGGCCTCTAACCGTCGACTCCCAGTCCGATCGATCGCATCAGCTCCAGCGCATTGCTGGCCTGCACAATCCCCGGCTTCAGCTTGTAGTCAAAGATCAGTTGCCCGTCCTCAAACCGGTCCTCGAAGCAGAAATTGGCCGCCCGTTCTCCCATCGACTCCGGAATCCGCGCCAGCGCCAGGTCGTGCGTGCTCACCATGCCGATCGCGCCTCGTTCCACCAGGCTTCGCACCACAAACTCCGTTCCCGCGAGCCGGTCATGGGAATTCGTCCCGGAAAACAGCTCGTCCAGCAGAAACAGAACCGGAACCGGACCCTTCGCCATGTCAGTAACCAGCTTGATCCGGTGAATCTCCGCATAGAAGCGCGAAACGCCGCCCGACAGCGAATCCAGAATGCAGATGGACGCCGCAACCGCCAGCGGAGACAGCCTCAGCCGTGCCGCCCTAACCGGCGCGCCACACTGCGCCAGCACCGCATTCACGCCCACACAGCGAATGAACGTGCTCTTCCCCGCCATGTTTGGCCCGCTCAGAATAATCAACTGCAGCCCGTCGCCAAGCTTCAGGCTGTTGCGCACACCCTTCGTCGTCGGCAGCAGCGGATGGCCCAGATCCACCGCGTCGAACAGCGCTCCCTCCCCGCCCGGCACAAGCTCTGGAAACATATCCTCAGGATGCTCGTATGCGTAAGCGGAGAGCGCCGTGAGAGCCTCGAATTCTCCCACAGCAGTCAGCCAGCCGCGGATCGCCGGACCGAACTCCTGCTGCCAGCGTTCCGCCGCAAATACCAGTTGCGCACTCCAGAAGGTAAAGATATCCAGCGGCCGCATCATCACGTTGTGGCGCTGCTTCAGGTATTCGACAATCCGTGCCAGTTTGCGAATCGCCTCCGACGGCGTCAACCCGTCGCGTTTCAGCGCAGTTTGAATCTCCAGCAGTTTCGTCGCGGAAAAGTGCTCTTGCTCCAGCAGGCGCAGAAGCCCCGCCAGCACTTCCAGATCCGCAGTCGCCGTCTCCGCCGCGTCGGCTGCACGATCCAGCCGCGTATACATCCTGTGAGCCCACGCCAGGTTCAGCAGCGACACGGCCCCCGCCACCCAGCCCAGCCCCCATACACCCCACAACACCAGGCTCGCAATCCAAAGCAGTCCCAGCACCGTTGTTGCCACCCGCGTCCGTCGCCGCGGAAACACCACTTCGCCTTCGCCCCACGCCGACAGAACGTCCGGCCGCAAGCCAACACGCACAGTCTCGCCCTGCAAGAACAGCTTTTCGCGGAAGCTCACCCGCGGCGTCAGGTCGCGGACAGCCGGTTGTCGTGCCAGAATCTCATCCACCGGCGCAGTTGCCAGCAGCCACGCAGCCAGCGTCTGCTCGCCCGCGCGCGTGCGCGCGGTGCACAGCAGCTCAAACA
>Ga0302195_10003896_pt1 | contig 11635 bp, 6 predicted proteins | sample II_Bog_N1_2_FD_198778 | JGI IMG/M metagenome (GOLD analysis project Ga0302195, IMG submission 198778) | Peat permafrost microbial communities from Stordalen Mire near Abisko, Sweden - II_Bog_N1_2 | ecosystem: Environmental > Terrestrial > Soil > Wetlands > Peat | place: Sweden: Abisko, Stordalen...
GGCGTAGTTGATTTCATCCAGGATGACCATATCCCATTCGCCGGAGTAGATGGCCTGCCGGGCTTCCTCCCAGGCTGCCTCGACAAGGCGGATGTCCTCCGGGTCGGTCTCAGCGCCGCCGACCTTCACAAAGCCGCGCCCCATTTGCTTAAGAATGAAATTCGAGCCGAAGGCCTGCACCGCGTCGAGTTCCCCGTAGTGCCACGAGCCCTTGAGGAACTGGAGCATGAGCACCTTCATGCCATTTCCCACGGCCCGCAGAGCGGTGCCCATCGCCGCGGTAGTCTTGCCCTTGCCAGGGCCGGTATTGATAAGGATCAAGCCTCGCCGGGAGTCAGTCATGGTCAGTTCTCAGTTGTCAGTGGTCAGTTCTCAGTTGCCCGTCAGCCGCGAACTGACAACTGAGAACTGACCACTGACAACTGATCAGTGTCCTCCGTGATATGGATAGCCAGACAGGATTGTAAATGCCCGGTAGAGCTGTTCGGCGAGCACCAGCCGGGCGAGCGTGTGGGCCAGAGTCATGGGGCCGAGCGAAAGCAGCAGGCTCGCCCGCAGGCGAGCGGCTCCGGACCATCCATCGGCCGGGCCAATGGCGAAGACCATATGCTGGGCGCCATCGTCTCTTTGTGAACCCAGCCACGCGGCAAAGGCCTCGGAGGTCATGGACCGGCCCCGGCTATCCAGCAACACCACAATTGGCTGCGTCCGGCCCTTGCGCCGGGCCAACCCGTCGAACATCGCCTCTTCACTCCGAAACGCCTCCGCCTGACAGTGCGCAAATGACGAACAGCGCCCAAGATAGACCCGCGTGAGGGCGTCAAGACCATCCTTCGAACCTGGCCGGGCGCCAATGTGGGCGAGTGTGAGGTCCATGAAGATGAGGATACTGCACTGTTCCAACGGCGAGCGGACAAGCCAGTCGAAACCAAAATAAACAAGAACCAGGAAATGCCATTTTCTGGATATATGGAAAACACTCTACATATTTCCATATCCGCCTACCAGTTTGAGGATTAATCGCCTTTTTATTAAGCCATTCATTATCAATCGCTAAGAAACAAAATCCGCCTTGCGGTGAAATTGGCCCTCGTCATGCACGTGTTCTTCCAACCAGTCGTCCCTGGAATCTCCTTGAATTGCATTTAGTCAGCGCTGTCCACACAGATGAAATCTGGCAAAGTCTTTCTTAACTAACGAAATTCAGTCATTTTGTATGCTATTTGCGAATCGGTTTCAACCCCCAACGCCGAAACGTGGAAGCACTTTAAGCGGAACAAGAGGCTCGGTACAAGGGCCTGCTGTTCCCCACCCAAATTGGAGGAGTTCGATGCAACGTTTGCGGTTCAGTATTCTCACAATCGCCCTTGGAGTGATCCTGGCGCTTATGGTTTCAACACCAGCAGGGCAACTGGCAGCTTATGGCCAAGCCACAACAGCTGCCGGCGCCGTCCAGGGAACCATCACCGATCCGAAGGGTGCAAATCTGCCCGGAGCTCAAATCACAGTGATCAACGAGAGTACCGGCGCAGAGAAAACTCTGACGGCGGACTCGTCCGGTTTCTACAGCGTGGCGTCGCTCGTTCCTGGTAAGTATCGCGTCAGCGTGGTTGCGGTTGGCTTTTCCAAGACCACTACCACACTGACGGTGCAGATCGGTACAACCACGAACGGCGATCTGAAGCTGAAGCTGGGCACCGCTACCGAAGAGGTCATCGTAAATTCAGAGGCCCTGGAAGTGAACACGGTGCAATCCACAGTTGAGGGCGTGCTCACATCGCAGCAGATCGACGATCTGCCCATTAGCGGCCGCAACTTCCTCGATCTATCTCAGTTGGAGCCGGGCGTGCAGTTGCAGAGCGGCGAAACGTTCGATCCTACCAAGGCCGGCTACTCGTCCATCTCCTTCAATGGAGTGAACGGGCGCACTGCCCGCATCATGCTCGACGGCCAGGACATCTCGGATGAAACGGTAGGCACAACGACCCTGAACGTAAGCCAGGGCTCGATCGAAGAATTTCAGATGAGCCGTTCGTCGCTGGATATTTCGAACGAACTGACCAGTTCGGGCGCGGTAGCAGTGAGCTCACGCTCCGGCTCCAACCAGTTCCATGGGCAGGGCTTCGGAACCTTCCGTGATGAGCGCTCCGGCGCCGCGGCGGGCCCAGGCGGCAGCGCCTATCCGTTCCAGCGCAACCAGATGGGTGGACGTCTCGGCGGACCGGTCATCAAGGACAGGCTGTTCCTCTTCGGCAGCGCGGAACGCGTCAAGCAGGATTCCTTCAACTCGGTTCAGGAAGTGCCCGTTTTCAGCAGCTTGAACGGCGGCTACAACGCCCCATTCCGGGATAACTACTATGTGGGCCGTGCCGATTGGAACGCGCCCAAGGCCATCCATACCTTCTTCCGCATCGCCTACGAAGACAACCTGGATGATGCCACCTACGGGTACGGCTACTCGCGGTACGGCAACAAGGACAACACGCCGGCCCTCGCAGGCGGCGCCGATTTCGTTACCGGCAAGTTCACCCACAGTTTGCGCGCCAGCTATCTGAAGTTCCACAACATGATTGCGGATGAGAGCGCCTCTGGCGTTCCAAACGTTGCGCCCGGCGTGGAACTTTTCAATGCCAGCGTAATCACCGGTCCTAATCTCCTTGCTCCGCAGCAGACCTACCAATCGGACAAACAGTTTCGCTATGATGCAGGCCTGACCGTCAAAACTCATACTTTCGGCTTTGGCTTTAGCCTTAACCGAATTCTGGGCGGCGGATTTGCCAGCTTCTTCGGGTTCGCGCCGGAGGACGCGGCCAATTTCTCCGCCGGCCCCGTCGGCACAGGTGGCAGCGGGCTAGCCGGCGATCCAACCGCGTACACTACCGCTTATATCATCATGGGCAACGGTGAGGGCTTCAATACTGAGAAGTCCCAGTTCAATTATCCTGCGGGTGGTCAGGACGATTGGCGCTTTGGCCTTTACTTCGGCGATACATGGAAAGTGTTCCCAAAGCTCACTGTAAACTACGGCCTCCGCTACTCGCGCGATACCGGCCGCAGCGACTCCGACCTGGCTCCAACTCCCTGCTCGGACGCGGTTGCGGTCTGGGGTGCGGCTTCGCCATGCACCACCGGCAATCTGTTGGACGCTCTTGAGCCTGGCCTTGGCGACAGGGTCAACCAGCCAAACTACAACTTCGGCCCGAAGGCCGGTTTTGCCTGGGACGTGAAGGGGAATGGGAAGACCGTCGTTCGCGGCGGCATGGGCCTATACTTCGAAAACAACATCTTCAACAACGTGCTGTTCGACCGCCCAACGCGCCTGAAAACCGGCCTGTTCTTTGGCGACCAGTACATCCCTTCCGGAACTTCCAACTTTGCTCTGCCCGATGGCACGACTTGCTCAACTTCCGACTGCACGGCAACTGGCACACCGCTCAGCTCTTTGTGGGGAGACGCCATCAGCGTCGCGGCTCCATTGTTTGGGAAACTGCAGCAGGTCTACCAGGCCGACACCAAAACGGTTGGACCCGCGGGCAACCCCAATTATGTGGCAAATTCACTTTCAGAAGGGCCGAACGGCGACTCGATCTATGCACCGAACTTCCGCACAACCCGTTCCATCCAGATGAACATTGGCGTGCAACGCGAAGTCTGGAAGGGCGGCATCTTCAGCGCCGACTATATCCGTAACGTGGGCGAGCATATCCAGCAGTCAATTGACAAGAACCTGGATGGCGCAGCCAGCACCTTGAACACGGCAAATGCGGCGACCGCAATCGCAAGCACACTAGCGTACTGCAATGTCACCACAGTCGACGCGGCAATTGCTATGTGCTCTCCTTCTGCCACAGCGACGAGTCCCGCTCCTACACCTTTCCCAGCTACGATCGATACATTTGCTAGCAACGGCCTGGATTCCGGTAAGTCCTTCGCCGGGGGCGCTCCGGCGCCCACTGCGGCCTTCCCTGGCATTAACCCGGCATTTGGACAAATGGCCTTTAATTACCCGTTGGGTCGTTCGGTTTATAACGGGCTCCAGACCAACCTTCGCCAGTCCGCTCGGGTCCCACTGCCCGGACTTCGCAAGTCGGGATTTGAAGTGTCCTACTCGCTGTCGAAGTTCGTCAGTTCCGGCGGCTCGGACCAGAACTTCACCCCTGGCTCCGCCGATAACATCAACCCGCTTGGTTTTGTGGGACCGGCGGGTACGGACCGCACCCATCAGTTCTCCTACGGCGGCTCGTTCGAATGGCTGGGCGGCTTCACCACCAGCATCATCGGCCACTATTACTCCGCATTGCCGACGACCTTGACGCTGAACACTCCCAATGGCCCCAATGGCCCTGCCGAAATCTTCAGCACCGATATTACTGGTGACGGAACCACGGGCGACATTCTGCCTGGCTACAAATCCGGCGCTTTCATGCGTTCGGTAAAACCAGGGGACCTTTCCAGAGTGATCGCGACCTACAACGCAACTGGCGCTGGAAAGCTGACTCCGGCCGGTCAGGCACTCGTAAGCGCCGGCCTGATCACATCCGCCGAACTGACCGCGTTGGGCGCGGTAACACGCACCGTTGCCGAACCGCCGGCAGCAAACACCGGCAATGGCAATCTGCGTACCTTCGACCTGACTTTCGGCAGACCTACGCATCTGCGCTGGTTAGGAGAGGGCACTACGATTGAGCCGACCTTCAGCGCCTTCAATCTCTTCAACCTCTCCAACTTCGGTACTTTTGCAGCGTCCGGTGGCGTTCTCGACACCACCCAACTGGCTGGTACCGTGAATGGCACCGACACCTCGTACAACGGCGGGGATAACTTTAACCGCAATTCGCTGCGCAACGGCAACGGCTCCGGCGTCTTCAGCCAGGGCGCAGCCCGCGTGCTCGAATATGGTTTGAAGTTCACCTTCTAAATCCAGACAGCAAACAACAGAAAGGGCGTCCGCTTCGGCGGACGCCCTTTCTGCGTTTCGGACTGAAGAAACTAGAACAGCTTCGAGCTGGCGATTGACCCAGCAGAGATCAAGGGTTACGTTTTGTCACCCCTGAAGCCGGCTTTTTTCGAGCAGTCTTTTTCACGGCGGGCACCTTGGTTGCCTTCTTCGCGACAGGGGCCTTGGCGGAGACCTTCTTGACTGTTGCCTTCTTTGGCTTGGGTTCCTTCTCAGCCTTCGCAGCGGGCGCTTTCGGCTTGGCGGACTTCTTGCTTCGGGCAGCCAGCGTCTTGGCAGCCAGCGCCGCCTTCAGCTCGGCGTCAAACTCGGCTGGCGACAGCGGGCGCGCAGACTTGCGCAGACGCTCAATGTCATAGAAAGCGCGGCGTTCGGTCAGAAAGACATGCACCACAAAGTCCACATAGTCGAGCAGAATCCAATCGCCCTTCCGACGGCCTTCCACCGAGTTGGGAAAAACACCAAATTCCTTTTTGAGGCGATGCTCAACTTCGTCGGAAATGGCAATCGCCTGCCGGTCGTTGGTCGCTGAAGTGACGAGGAAGAAGTCGGACAAGCCGGCGTCGATGGGATCGAGCTCCAAGATGCGTGTGTCTTCGCCTTTCTTGTCTTCACAGGCCTGGGCGGCGGCCTGAACGAGGATGCGTGTTTGCTGGTGGGCTTCAGTTGTTGTCATTCGAACGCAATATTCTCCAGATTCAATCGTAGTCTCTCGCATGTGAAGCGGCAAGCTGAAGCCCGCAGGGCAATCGCATGAAGAAACCTGCCGACATAAAGAGTCTCCGATATCGTCCCGGAGTTTGCAGTCCAATTCGTGGAAACGCGCACAATGAACTCAATGACCTCCACAGCACCACAAATCCTCTCTCGCCTCAGTCCACCGGTCTGTACCCCGGCGAAGATTTACCCCACCCCTCGCCCCTTTTCCTCCCATGCATGTGAAAATAATGAAGTTACGTCAATAATGACCCAAAACGCCTGCCAAAACAAACAACTTAGGTCTCACCGCTCGGGACTGCACCCGCAACTCCGGTCCAATATCTCCGCGAAATGCATCCCTTCGCGATCGGACAACTGGCTGATCTGCTCCCGGCAACTGAACCCATCCGCCACAATCAGCGTCATCGGCTCCGCCGCATTCACCGCCGGCATCAGCCCCAGATTCGCAATCGCCTTCGATACCTCGATCTTGTCCGCCTCAAACCCAAACGGCCCCGCCATCCCGCAGCACGTGGTCTCGATCATCTCCACCTGCGCCCCGGCCTTGCGCAGCAGCGCGATCTCGTTCTTCGGCCCGCCGAACACCGCCTTGTGGTGGCAATGCCCATGCACCAGCACCTGCGTCCCGGTCAGCCGCCCCTCAACCCAATCGGGAGCCTTCGCCGCCAGCCAGTCCGCCAGCAGCCAAACCTGCTTGCTCAGCTTCTGCGCCCGCAGATCGTTGGGGAAAATCTCCAGCGCCTCGTCCTTGAAAATGCTCGCGCAGCTCGGCTCCAGGAAAATGAACGGCAGCCCAGCCTCAATCTCCGGCGCAACGCGGTCGAGCACGTTGGCCAGATAAGAACGCGCCGTTGCCAGCAGCCCAAAATCGTAGAGCGCCCGCCCGCAGCAGATGTGCCCCTTGGTAGTCTGCACGCGGAAACCCGCCTGCGTCAGCACGCGCTCAGCAGCATGAAGCGTTCCCGGATGGTAGTAGTTGTTCCAAGTATCCGCCCACAACACCACCACCTCCGCCGCAGCACTTCGCGGCACATTGCTCGTCTCATCCGCCCTGTGTGAAGCCTTGTAGCTCTTCCGTGCCAGTTGCGGCATCTTGCGCTCTTTCGCCACGCCCACAATATGCTTGATCAGCGGGCTCGTAATCGAACTGCCCAGCACAAAGTTCGTAATCGCCGGTGTCAGAGAACCCATCCGCGCCATCTTGTCCGCAAATCCAAAAACATAATGATGCAGCGGGTGCAGCTTGCCCTTGTACTTCTGCGCAAGAAATTCCGATTTGTACTGCGCCATGTCCACCTGCACCGGGCACTCCGTCTTGCATGCCTTGCAGCTCAGGCACAGGTCCAGCGCCTCATGCACGGCCTCGCTCTCGAATCCTTCTTTTTTGAGCGCCCCCGCCAGCATCTCCCACAGCAGCCGCGCCCGTCCCCGCGTCGAGTGCTGCTCCATCCCCGTTGCCCGATAGCTCGGACACATCACGCCGCCTTCTCTCTTCAGGCATGCGCCCACACCCACGCAGCGCGCCGCCGCATTTTCCAGCGATCCTTGATCGGCGGCAAACACAAAATGCGTCTCCAGCTTCCCGTGCCCATGCTCCTTGCCCACATCCACCGGCCCATGCCGAAGATTCTCCACCGGGTCGTAAACCCGCGCCGCATCAATGAGCTTGCCGGGATTCATCCGGTTGTCCGGGTCCCAGATCGCTTTGAACTCTTGGAAAGCCTCCATCAATTCCGGCCCAAACATCTTGGGAAGCAGCACGGCTCTCGCCTGCCCGTCGCCGTGCTCGCCGGAAAGCGAACCGCCCACCGACACAACCAGGTCGGCCGCCCGATCGATGAACTCGCGAAACTTCTTGAGCCCCTCCACAGACCGGAAATCGAAGTTGATGCGCAAATGCACGCAGCCCTGGCCAAAGTGCCCATACAGCGGGCTCCGGTAGCCGTACTCCTTCATCAGCGCGTCCAGCTTGCGCAGGTACGAGCCTAGGTGCACCGGGGGAATGCCCGAGTCGTCCCAGCCCTCCCAGCGATCCGGTTCGCCCGGCACACACACTGTCGCGCCCAGAGCCGACTCGCGCACCTTCCACACGCTCTCCGCATCTTCGTGGTTATAAATCCGCGCCCTTGGCGCCTCCGGCCAGCTCTCGGCCGCCGCGGCCAGCGCCTCCGCCTTGCTCTCGGCTTCTTCCGCGCTCCACGCGCCCATCTCGACAAGAAGGAAACCACCGCCCGGCGGCAGCAGCTTCACATCATTGACGGCCAGGTTTTTGCGCAGCATGAATTCGACAAGCAGCCCGTCGAATCCCTCCAGGCCAATAGGTCCAAACTCCAGCACGCGCGGAACCACATCGGCAGCCAGAAACGGATCGTCGAATGCCAGCGCCGTAAGCACCCGATAAGGCGGACTCGAAGTCAGATTCAAAGTTGCGGAGAGAACCGTGGCGCATGTGCCCTCCGATCCCACCAGAGCGCGCGCCAGGTTGAATCCACTCTCCGGCAGCAGTTCATCGAGATTGAATCCGGACACGCGCCGCGGAATCCGTGGGAATCTCTCGCGAATCAGCCCCGCATATCGATCCCGCAATTGCCTCAGCCGCGCATAAATCTCACCCACGCGCCCGCCGCCGAGAATCAGCTCTTCAATTTCATCCTCACTGGTCCGGCCCACGGTCATCCGCGTCCCGTCGTAGAGCACAATGTCCATCCGCTCCACGTTGTCCACCACTTTGCCGCCCAGCAACCCATGAACACCGCAACTGTTGTTGCCGATCATGCCGCCCAAAGTGCAGCGGCTGTGCGTCGCCGGGTCCGGCGCATAAGTCAGGTGGTGAACCTCGGCCGCCTCGCGCACCCGATCCAGACAAATGCCCGGCTCGACAATCGCCAGCTTGGCAACGGGATCAATCGAAACCAGCCCATTCATATAGCGCGAATAGTCGAAAACAACCGCAACATTGGCGCACTGCCCTGCGAGGCTGGTCCCCGCGCCACGCGGCAGCACGGCAGCTCCAGTTGCGCGGCACGCAGCCAGCGCAGCTTCAACGTCGGCGGCGTCGCGCGGATTCACCACGCCGACCGGTATCTGGCGGTAATTCGACGAGTCGGCCGCATACAGAGCGCGCGAGCCAAGGTCGAACAGGACATCGCCGCTGACGGTCCCTTTGAGGCGGGCTTCCAACTCGCGGTGCGCGGAAAACCCCTCATGGTCGAGCGGGGGCTGATTCATGAGAACGGAAATCGGAAGAATGCTCACGCTGGAATCCTAGCCCAATTGGAAGATTTCTTGCATGGCTCAAATCACAGAAGCATGCGGAGATTCAGAATGCCGGGAGTTCGCATAAAGAACGCCGCATTGCGAACTTCATCCATCTGAAGTCGAGCCGATCGCAATTCAGTTCGGTGGACGATAGCGCGGCCAGCGATCGAACTTGTAATTACTCCTTCGCTCATCTTCGACACCATAGTTTCGGAAGTGATTGATTCTCAGCACGTTGCATTTTTGAAAATGGCGTAGTGACACCCTTTCTCTCCGTCTGCGCCGAACTACAACAGCTTACAAGCACTCGACATGCCCAAACTGTAGAAGATGAGTCTGGGGGTGCAAATTATCGATGAGCGGGCGCTTCGGGGCGTCGGCGACTCGGCTGCTGGGCTGGGCTTGGTGCGGGAAGTGGCGAAGACGCGCATCTGGACTCAATTCTGCCGAGCCTTACACAAAGAAGGTGGAGAAAATCCGGCGATAAGCAAGGGCGAAGGCGATGCACTTATTGCGAATCCTATTGGGCCGCGCGGCCCATCGGCCCGGTCCTCATCTCGAAGCCAATCGATCAGGTTACACCCGTGGCACGCCGGATCTCCGCGAAAGAAGTAAGTCGAAACGGTCTCCGGCAACGCAGCGAAGGAACGCTTGGCCACAGAGAGCGGGTCCATCGTCGCAGGCACATTGCCGTCGCGAAACTCGTCGGCCAGCACCACGTTCATCTCCGCACACGGCTAACCCAACTTCCGCAGTTTGTGCGAAAAGTCCTTTTCTTTCAGCGCCGATGGGGCGAAGTTTCCACTACATCGGCGCGAATTCCGGTACCGCGGGCAGCTTCAGCCCGAGCCTTTGCAAGAGCACGAGCTGGTGCTGGTTGGGCTGGCCGATGCAGCGTTTGCGCAGCGTAACTGCGCTGCGCGTCGGCAGCACCACATCCACCAAGGCAATCTCCGACAGCTCGGCGAAGACTTGTCTTGGTTCGTCGCCCAGGCCGGCCTGGCGGCATTGCGCCTCCAGCGTTTTCCATAGCACATAGGCCAGGAAGCAAACCAGGATGTGGGCCTGCACCCGTTCCGGCTTCTGGTGCCAGACCGGGCGCAGTTCGAAATCGGATTTCTGGATGTGGAACGCGTCCTCGGCTTCGGTCAGTTGGATGTAGGCCCGCCACAGTTGTTCCGGGCTCCAGTCGAGCACGTTGCTGCGCAGCAGACAGCAGCCCTCGCTCAGCCGCGCCCAATCGCGCCACTGTTCCGGGCGGCTCCAACGCAAGCGGGCCGAGCCATTGCTATCGGCTTCGACCTGAAACAATCCGGCAGCACGGGTGTTGTTGCCCAGCAAGCGGCCCACGCGCTGGGCAATGGCCAACGGGTTCTGCTTGCGTTTCCCGCCCCCCGCTTCGATCTTGCGCAGCCCCTCTTCGATCCACCCCACGGACGAAGACCTGTCCGTGGGGACCCCGGCGATGCGCTTCTCGAAGCGGGCGTGCATGGCCTGCTCCTTCTGCCGCCGTTGCGCGCTGCGGCACAAAATGAACACCTCGGCGCCGTCCGGAGCCGGGGCCCCCAGCGACAGGTCTTCGTCGCTGGGGTGGGGAGCGGGGCACAAACGCACCTCCAGGCCCTCATGCACCGGCCGCCAATCCTGCGCCAGCAACTGCTTGTTCATAGCGCTCAGCATGCTCTTCGGCGTGCCCACAATGTAGCGTCGCCCGCCCTGCTTGAGAAACTCCACGTTCTCTTCGCTCACCCTGCCGCGGTCCATCACCCAGATCCGCTGCGGCTCACCACCAGGGCCAGGTTGACTTGTTTGCAATCCCCGCGATGATCGCGCGAGTAGCCGCGCTGCGCCAGCGGGTTGCCCTTCGCCTCGCCCTCAAAATAGGCGCTGGTCACGTCGCAGAGCAGTAAGTCGTAGTCTAAGTCGAATAACTCTCCCAGCTTGTGACGCAGATGTTTTTCCAACTTCTTCTTGTGCGGCAGCAAGGCATCCAAGGCGCGATAGAGCCGGTCGTCGTTGACCTTCTCCGCAGGCACGCCCAGCAGGTCAGCCAACGCGCTGTGCTCGTAGAATCGCTCCGCCAAGTGCAACTCGCTCGACGGATCGCACAGCCGCCCCAGCACCATGGCCATCAACGGCCAGGGAACCTGTTCCCGGCCGCGGCTCAAGCTCTGGTCCAGGAACCGATCCAGCTCCAGTTGCCGCAGTAGCGTCCGTCCCAGCCAGGGACCGCCGAATCGTCGCGTTCGCTCCACGCGCACGCCCTGCAGATCCACTTCCACCCGCTCCGGCTCGTCGCTCGCGGCAAATAACCCGGCTTGCTCGGCGCCCGCGTTCGCCGCACAGCGCTTGACTCCCATGCGCCCCTGCTCGTCCATGGCGCCCAGCCATGCCACCACGCGCTGACGTGGGCCGCGCGTCGTCCGATAGCTCTCCACAAGAGCCCAATAAGCGTGCCGCTTGCCATCCTTCTCCCGGTAGCAACGCCGCAAATACATGCCCTCATGTTACGAATCACGAACCGGCCCGCAAGCCCCTTGGTCGTCACTACATCGGCTTTTCCGCTCTCAACCCGCCCCTTCCCGGAGCTTGCGGACCAACAGCCGTTGAAAACAAAAGAGCCGCCGGATGGTCAAAGCGGCCCCCTCCCTCTGTTCCGGGAATCAAATTAGTTACAACGCTGCCCAAACTGCGGAAGTT
>Ga0302195_10003898_pt1 | contig 11634 bp, 10 predicted proteins | sample II_Bog_N1_2_FD_198778 | JGI IMG/M metagenome (GOLD analysis project Ga0302195, IMG submission 198778) | Peat permafrost microbial communities from Stordalen Mire near Abisko, Sweden - II_Bog_N1_2 | ecosystem: Environmental > Terrestrial > Soil > Wetlands > Peat | place: Sweden: Abisko...
AGCCCGAAAACTCGGCTTCGCACTAACACTGATTCCAGAGCAGTTGTGAGGATGTTCCTTAGGAGATGCGGGAAACCTCAACCAGCGCCAATTGCAGGTGCGGGTTCGTCACATCTCTCTCTTGAGATGTGACGAGACCAGGCGTTGAGCCGGAGTTCACCTCAGCAGACCGACTCATCTTGTTTATTCTGATTCATTTAGAGGACTTTCACTGATCGTGTAAGGAAGCTCCGTGCCCCATCCATTTCACGTACTCTGTGAAATGGGTGGGAAACCGCGAAATCACGCCTTACTGGAACAGTGAAACTGCTCAAGCTTGCGAACGGCGGCCGGGCTCCCTATCCCTCCTGCGTCCTATGCAGGAAGGATGGGAGTACTGTCGGCTCAATCATCCATTCGCCCGCGCCGCCACGACCATGGAGTCAAGAATCTGCTCCGATACATCCTTCACCGCTGACGGCGAGTGAGACAAGAACAGCGTGTTGGTCTTGTCGCTTTCGCCGATCGACTTCAGCGTGTCGAAGTACTGCGTAACCATCACCAACTGCATGACATCCTTCGACGACGCCCCATCCACCACCTTCTGGAACTGCTCGATGGAGACCTGCAAGCCCTCGATGATCGCCTTCCGCTGGTTGGCGATGCCCTGGCCTTGCAGAGCCTTGCTTTCGGCCTCGGCCTCGGCCTTCTTTACCACTAGAATTTTTTCCGCCTCGCCTCTGGCGTTCGCGGCAACCTGTTCGCGCTGCGCGGCGTTGATGTCGTTCATCGCCGACTTCACCTTGGCGTCGGGAACGATATCAGTCACCAGCACATTCACAATCTCGAAGCCGAAGGTCGCCATATCCGCGTCGAGTTCCTGCTTCACCGCCGCGGCAATCGACGATTGCGAGGCAAAGACCTCATCGAGCGTCATGCCGGGCACGTGGCCCAGAATCACCTGTTCAACATAAGATTTGATCTGCGCCGTCGGGTCGGAGAGCTTGTAGTAGGCGTCGTAGACCTTCTCAGGACGCACCCGGTTCTGCACCGAGATCGGAATCGTGACAAAGACGTTGTCCCTGGTCTTGGTCTCCATGGTCAGCGAAATCTGATTCACGCGCAGGCTCACGATGCCCGCCACGGTGTCGAAAAACGGGCGCTTCCAGTTCAATCCGGGCTCGGCAACCCGTAGAAACTTGCCAAAGCGCGTGATTACGGCTACTTCAGCCGTGCGCACGGTAAAGAAGCTGCTCAGAGCCAGAATAAGAAAGAAGAGAGCCAATGCCCCCAGCGGAATCAGGTAGATCACGTCCATTCGTTTCCTCCGCTGCCTCATTTAGAAGCAACGGAGAATTATACGCGTCCGCCAGGGCAGCCAGATTACGCCGCCGGCTCTTGTTGATTCTCTGGGAGTTGAGGAAATAACGAATGTAGTATCACGCCAATCCGGCTGCGAGCGCTTTGACACCGCGCGGGTCAAGCTTCCCGGTGCCCAAGATAGGGAGCGCATCGACATGAAAGACCTGACTCAGCCGTGGCTTCCACAGTCTCGATTCGAGCTCCTCCCAAGCTGCGGCCATCGTGCCCCCATGCAGCGCGCCAGTCAGGTAGGTCCGAAAGTCGTCGAGTTTTTGAGGAAGTAGGCTTGCACGAATGGGATTCGCTCCCCTCCCACGCCAGACCATCTCCTCACTTCCGCCTGAACCATTCGAGCCATCGTTCACTCGAAGACTACCGTCCGTTCCCCAACTGCCATCTTTTTCAGCTTAATTTCCTCACGCCGCAGACAAGCGCAGCCGAATCTTCGACCTGGTAGCTTCGGCAAAACGCAGCAGTGTTTTGGTGCTGGGAAGAGTTTGCCCGCTCTCCAGCCGTGCAATGGCGGACTGGCTGGTGCTCATGCGCGCAGCCAGCTCAGACTGTGAGAGACCTGCGCGGAGACGGGCACGCAATAACTCGGCGGAAATCTCGAACTCTGGAGCCAGCGCATCGTACTCGCGCTTGACCTCGGGGTCAGCCAGCAATCTGACCTTCAGTTCTTCAAATGGAATGGTCATTGAACCTCCTGTGCCCGCTGCAACGCCAGGTCGATTTCAGTGCGCGGCGTCTTCTGAGTCTTCTTCACAAATGCTCGAACTACCACTACACGCTTGCCAATAGCGGCAACGTACAGAGCGCGTGCAATTCCGTCCCTTCCAGTCAGCCGCATCTCCCAGAGCTTGCCCTCCAGATGCTTCACGTTCGGTTCGCCCATATGTTCCAGGCCAACTTGCGCGATGCGTTCACCAAGCCGTAAAAAACCGTGCTCGCATATCAGCCGGAAGAACGGCAATCTCCTCGGCTACCGTTTCGTTCAGGACTTCCACGTGCCAAGACATAATCTATCTTATCTCAAATCTGAGATAAGTGCGCAAGATATTTCCGTGGAACTACCGTCCCGTTCCACCCACCGTCATCTTATCCAGCTTGATCGTCGGCATTCCCACTCCGACTGGCACGCTCTGCCCGTCCTTGCCGCAGGTTCCGATGCCTTCGTCGAGCTTCAAATCATGCCCGACCATCGACACGTGTTTCAACGCATCCGGCCCGTTGCCGATCAACGTCGCATCGCGCACCGGAGCGGTAATCTTGCCGTCTTCGATCAGATAAGCCTCCGACGCCGAGAAAACAAACTTCCCATTTGTAATGTCCACCTGCCCGCCGCCGAAGTTGACCGCGTAGAGGCCGCGCTTGACCGAGCGCAGAATATCCTCGGGGGCATCATCGCCGGCCAGCATATAAGTGTTCGTCATGCGCGGCATGGGGATCGATTGATAACTCTCGCGGCGGCCCGAGCCTGTGTTCGCCATGCCCATCAGCCGCGCCGAGAGCTTGTCGCTCAGGTAGCCGCGCAGCACGCCGCCCTCGATCAGTACCGTCTCCTGCGTCGCCGAGCCTTCGTCGTCCACATTGAGCGATCCTCGGCGCCCTGAGATCGTTCCGTTGTCCACCACGGTGACCTTTGGGCTGGCGACCTGCTGGCCGATCAAGCCCGTAAACGCAGAAGTCTTCTTGCGGTTGAAGTCGGCTTCGAGGCCATGACCCACCGCCTCGTGCAGCAGGATTCCCGGCCAGCCGGGACCAAGCACCACTTCCATCTCTCCGGCCGGAGCAGCCACGGCGTTCAGTTGCAGTATCGCCCCGCGCGCGGCCTCTCGGGCCAGGCTCTCCGGACTTTTTGAACCAGCAAACTGCTCCAATCCCGCACGCCCGCCGCCGCCCGCAGAGCCTTTGGTGGTGTTCGTCTCCTCCTTGGCGATGACGAAGACGTTGAGCCGGCAGAGGGGCTGGGTGTCGCTGGCAAAGGCTCCGTCGGAGGCGGCAATCAGAATCCGCCGCAGCTCTTCCGAGTAGCTCGCCCGCACCTGCACGATGCGCGGGTCATAAGCACGGGCGGCGCGGTCGGCTCTCAGGATCAGTTCCAGCCGCGCGGCCAGGTCCAGATCGTAGCCGCCGAGCGGAACGGGGTAAAGGTCCGCGGCGGGCGCCTCGGTGAATCCCTGCACAGTCTGCTTGGCCGGCCCTGAGGCGATCAGCGCCGCTGTGCGCGCCGCGTGCAGCAGGCGCTCCGGGCTGAGGTTGTCAGTGTAGGCGTAGCCGGTGCGTTCGCCGCTGAGCACGCGAATGCCGCAGCCCGCGCTGACGCCCTGGCTGGCGGATTTCACGATCTGCTCATCCACGCCCAGCGCTGTGGCAGTCACCGATTCGAAGTAGAGGTCGGCATAGTCCCCGCCGGCGCTCAGCGCCTCGCCCAGGCAGCGTTCCAGCAGCCGCTCGGTGATGCCGAATTTCTCAAAAAAAAATCGTTTGTGGCTCGGGAGCGGGGAGGTAGCCAGTATGCTCATCGTGTCTTTCAGTTTACGCTGGTTTTCGCATCGGCGAGAGCGCACGCCGCCCCCGTTCCTCTCTTGATGCGGGTCGAACTCGCCTCTACCGCTGGCATCTCCCTCGTGTTACATTGGGGGCATGAAAAAGTTTCTCGTCGCCGCATTCCTTTTGATGGTGTTTGCAAGCCCGGCCTTCGCTGCCCAGAAGCATCATCACTCCAACGCCCACCATGCCAGCGCTCATCACGCGAGCCACCATCACCATCACCGCCACGCTTGAGACGAAGCCGGTCCCCGAGACAGCTCCACCGCCGGGGCCGGGTTCCTCAACTCGGCTTGATCTACGCAAGCCAAAATCGTTAAATTAGCGCCATGACAGATCTGGACGATCTCCGCTATCCGATCGGACGCTTCAGCCCACCGGCTGCAAGCCTGCCGGGCATCCGCGCGGCGCAAATTCAAACGCTGCGTATGCTCCCCGAGCGTCTGCGCGCGGCCGTTGCCGGATTGAGCGATGCCCAACTCGATACGCCCTACCGCGAGGCCGGCTGGACCGTGCGCCAGCTTGTGCATCACGTGGCCGACAGCCACTCCATGGCTTACATCCGCTGCAAGCTGGGGCTCACCGAGGATTGGCCCACCATCAAGCCCTACGACGAGGCCGCCTGGGCCAATCTGCCCGATAGCCGCCTGCCCATCGAAGTCTCGCTAGGCATTATCGATGGCCTGCACACCCGCTGGGTGACGCTCTTCGAGGCGCTCTCTGAAGAGGATTTCCAGAAGGGCTACAACCATCCCGAACGGGGCCGCGAGACCTTGGCCGGGGGGCTTGCCATGTATGACTGGCATTCACGCCATCACACCGCGCACATCACCGGCCTGCGCACGCGTCGGGGCTGGTAGAGGCAGATGGCCGCTATTGCTGAAGCTGCCTCACCGGAACGGTTGGTCCAATGCATCGAACAATACCTGGTCGATCATCCGGCAGCCGCGCTGCTTGAGGATGGGCGTGTCCTCTTTGACATGCGCACAGCGCGTTACGCCGTGACCGGGCAGCACGGGCGCTGCCTTCTGCAACTGTGGAGCGAAGAGCGCAACCTGATTCGCACCGTGGTCGAAGTGCAGGAACGCGCGCAATGCCTGCGCATCGCCACCCGGCGCATGGGCGCAACCAAACCGCAGACCTTGGAACTTGTTCCCACCAGCGACCGCCGAACGCCCACCGCGCGTGAGGCCGCTCGCCGTAATTACCAACGATTGTTGGAGCGCGTGCTCACTCGCCACTTTATTGGCGCTAAAGTCGCTGGCCTACGCTCGGCGATGGATCTCGAACACAGCTTCGGCCCGGCCTACGTGCGCGGACACCTGCTGAAGGGAACCGCCGCGGAGGCGGTGATCGGCGTCAGCGAGGCGGAGTCGGGATCAACGGTGGACGGCATTCTGACACTCGGGATTCTCTGGCTCGACCACTGCCGCCAGCACGGCGACGGCCGACGCCACTTTGGCTCGCTCAAGGTCGTCGTCCCCGCCAGAGCGTGGCGGACGACTGCAGAGCGCATGGCCTGGCTGAACCACGCAGCCGCGGACTTCCAGCTCTTCACGCTCGACGAGCGCAGCGAAGAACTTGTATCCGTGGACTTTCGCGATACCGGCAACCTCGACTCGCGGCTGGTGCATGCCTTTTCCTCCGCCGCGGCCATCGAGCGCGCTCAAGAGGGCATTGCCCGGCTGCTGGCGCTTGTCCCACCCGCCGCCAGGAACCGGGTCGAGCTTCGGCCCAGTTCGGCCACCAGTGTAGGGCTGCTATTGCACGGGCTTGAGTTTGCGCGTGTGCGCCATGGCTTTGCAGCCAACTCATTTGCCCGGGAGGACGAGATCACCTTCGGCGCGGGAGCCAATGAAACCCCGCTCACGCCGGAGAACGAGCCGCTCTGCCGCGATCTCTTCTCGCGTCTGTTCTTGAGCCGCCAGGGCGACGGCGCGCACACCGATTCGCTCTTCCGCCTGCAACCGGAGCGCTGGCTTGAGGCACGGTTGCGCAGCGAGATTGCCGAGCTGCTGCCGGGCCTCCGCGGCGATCTGCTCTACTCGCAGGTGCCAACGCTCTCCACCGGCGACCGCGGGCTGCTTGACCTGCTGACACTGGACCGCAACGGGCGCCTGTCGGTGATCGAACTCAAGGCAGACGAAGACCTGCACCTGCCCTTGCAGGCCCTGGACTACTGGATTCGCGTGCGCGCGTTGAACAGCGACCGGCAGCCTGTGGCGGGCGCTGAGGGCGGCAGGCCGCTGTCGGCCTTCGAGCGCCAAGGCTACTTCGCCGGCGCGGAGGTTTCGCCGCTGGCGCCGCGCCTCTTGCTCGCCGCCCCGGCTCTGCGCATCCATCCCGCCAACGAGCCCGTGCTGCGTTACTTTTCCCCAGAGGTCGAGTGGGAGTTGATTGCGCTCACCGAGCATTGGCGCCGCGAACTGAAGGTAGTCTTCCGCAAACGGAGCGGCGACACCCGAAGCTGAGGATTTCCTCCCCGGCGCTACGGTTTTAGATCGAAGATTCCGGACAGAGCAGGACGCTTTGACCTTCCCCGCGCAAAACGCATCCCTTAGCAAGCTGATCTAATGTGACCTTCCCCGCGCAAAACGCATCCCTCAATAAGCTACTCTAGTGTGACAATGCCCGCGCCGTAGGCGCAACGGTTATTAGCCCCGCGCTTTAGCGTGGGGTAGGCAAAACCAACAATTCATACGGAGTCCCGTAGGGACGGCGCACCCCGGCAAAGCCGGGGATTCTCCCAATGCAATAGGCTTCCTCAGTCGTGAAGAATCACATTCAATAGAGATTTGTGTACTTTGATGCCGCCGTTATAGTCGATGAACCCCAGCTTCCGAAAGCGATTCATGAAGAAACTCACGCGGGAGCGCGTCGTCCCGATCATCTCCGCCAGCGTCTCCTGGGAGATCTTGGGAATCAGCGTCTCTGTTTCTCCCGGCTGGCCAAACTCCGCCATCAGCAGCAGAATACGCGCCAGCCGTTTTTCGCTTGAGTTGAAAAGTTGATCGACCAGATCCGCCTGGGTTCTCATGCTGCGGTCCAGCAGAAACCTCAGAAACACGTCAGAGAAAGCGCGCTCCTCGTGCATCACGCGGATCATCTCCGCCCGCTCGATCTTGAGCGCCGTGCATTGCGTAATGGCCGTGGCCGTCGCCATCCGCAACCCCGGCGTTCCAGCTACCGACTCCTCACCCACAAAGTCACCCACCGAGAGCAGCGCGATGGTCGCTTCTTTGCCCGCTCTGGACATCACGGTGAGCTTCGCTCGACCACTCTGAATGTAGTAGACGCAATCGGCCGTATCGCCCTGAGAAAAAAAGGCTTGCTTCGGTTTCAACTGCGCAACCTTCCGCCCCAACCCGGCTTGCGCCAAGAAGACAGCCGGATCAAACCGCTCCTGCTTCAGATCCGCCACTCGAATTCTCCGTTCCCCACCACTATCCTGCGTGGGAACCTTTCCGTAGAGTGCCCGAGTCACACCGCCTTTCCGTGCTTGGCCCTGGAAGACGTACCAACCCGATTTAAGTACCAAAATGATGGAAAAGGGAAGCTAAAATCTGTTCCTTTTTGCTCATTTTCATCCAGTTGGCTTTCAGAGAATCGAATGACGCTTCGGTATTGTGAAACCTCGGCAAGATACCACCCTCCGCCAAGGGGCGTTTTCTGCCCGCATGGAGCTCATAGAAGCCTCTCATCCTGCGCACAAACCGTCGCCAAAATGCGAGAATGGCAGAAGCGCGCGGTTTGTAATCCGCATCAAACCGGCGCGGGGGAGATCTTGGCCAAGCTGCGAGTCCTGTCGACGCACCTCTACATGAATCAGCGCCTTCACCCAGGCCTGCTTGAGCAGGCCGGCCGCTCCGGTGCGCAGGCAGTCGAGATCTTTGCCGCGCGCCAGCACTTTGACTACACCAGCCGCGAGCACGTCGCCGAACTGGCCGCCTGGTTCCGCTCCAACACCCTCCAGCCCTGGTCGATGCATGCCCCGCTCTATCCCGACCGCGAGATGGGCCGCGCCGGTGCTCCCTCCGTCAACCTGCTGCACCCGGAAAAAAGCCGCCGCATCGCAGCCATGGACGAGATCAAGCGCGCCCTCGAGACCGCCGACTCCATCCCCTTCCGCAACCTCATCGTGCACCTCGGCGAGCGCACCGACGAGTGGTCGCCGCGCACCATCGAGTACGCCCTTACAGCTCTCGAACATCTGGGCGCCTTTGCCCATCCCCTCGGCGTGCGTCCGCTGGTCGAGAACCTCACCGGCGAGCCCACCACCCCCGCGCACCTGATGCAGATCCTCACCACCAGCCATCTGGATTCGATCGGCGTCTGCCTCGACCTCGGCCACGCCCACTTCACCGTTGGAATTCAGGAAGCCATCGCCGCCTTTGGCCCTCGCATCGTCCAGGTCCACGCGCACGACAACCACGGCGTCAAAGACGAACATCTTCTCCCCGGTGACGGCACCATCGACTGGCCGGCAACGACCGCCGCACTGAACGCTCTCGCCACGCCGCCCGCGGTTGTGTTGGAACTTAGCTCCAAGCTCTGCGACGAGCCCGCCACCCTGCCCGCCCGCATCCAAAAAGCCTTCGACCTGCTGGATTGAATCAGGCGGAACAGGGTAGCTCCGGCAGACACAATCCGGGGTAGATTGCCGTCGCATTGGCCCTGGCTGTGAAGTCTCACTGATAGGGTAAGGAAGCTCCGTGCCCCATCCATTTCACGTTCTTTGTGAAATGGGTGGGAAACCACGAAATCTCGCCTTACAGGAACTGTGAAAATGCTCTTGTCGGAAGGTCGCAACGGCCCCACGAAATGGGAAGATATCCTGCTGGGGTTTACCGCCCCGATGCGAGCGCTTCAGAGTCCCGGTTTCCAGGGTGCACCCCGCCTGCTGAAGCTCGACGCGCAGCCGAGTCAGCCGTTCTGGGAGCTGTCAAACCAGCTTGCCGGCGACGGCCGCAAGATCGAAGTCCTTGGCCGTCAAGCCGCCGGCGTCGTGAGTGACCAGGCTCAGGCGCACCTTGTTGTAGCGAATGTCGATATCCGGATGGTGGCCGGCCTCCTCAGCCCGCTCACCCACACGGTTGACGAAGGCAAGCGCTGCCAGGAAATCCTTGAAGTTGAATGTTCGCGTCAACTCCCCATCTTCGATCTGCCAGCCGGGCAGAGCGCTGAGACGGGCGGCAGCTTCTTCAGGGGAAAATACGGGCATGGCTTCAGCTCCACTAGACCTTTGTTTGGGTTGAGGCGTCGGCAATGTCAAAGGTTGCAAACAACTTGTCCTGGCCGGTGATCTCCGTGCGCAAATCGTGCCAAAGGCCATTGGGAAACTTGAGAAAGACCTCGACAACACCAGGGTCAAACTGGCTTCCGGAGCAACGCAGAACCTCTTCGCGAGCCACGTCGATGGTGCGGGCTTTGCGGTACGGCCGGTCGCTGGTGATGGCGTCAAATGCATCGGCGACCGCAAAGATCCGGGATCCGATGGGAATTCCTCTGCCGCTCAGCCCGGCCGGATAGCCGCTGCCATCGTGGTGCTCGTGATGGGTGACGACAATCTCAGCGGCTTCGCTCAAAAACGGGATCTTTCGCAGCATATGGTAGCCGCGCGTGCAATGATTGCGCATCACCGCGAGCTCGCTCGTTGACAGCGCGCGGGGCTTGCGGAGAATGTCGTCGGGAATCGCCATCTTGCCGATGTCGTGCAGGAATGCGCCGCGCGCGATCACCTTGATCTTTGCCGGGCTGATCTCCATTGCGCGGGCAAGCATGATCGTATATGCGGTTACCCGCTTGGAGTGGCCTTCGGTCTCCGAGTCCCTGAGGTCGAGCGCATCGCCCAGCGCCTCAAGCGTGACGTCGTAGGAGTGCTCCAGCTCTTCCATGGCCTGGCGAAGCATATCGGTTCTGGCGCCCACCGCTTGTTCAAGTTCTTGCTGGTAGCTGTGTCTCTCCTGCAGCGTCTTCCGGTGCTCCAGGGCGCGCTCAACCGTATTCAGCAGATGCTCCCGCTCGAAGGGCTTGAGCAGATAGTCGTAGGCGCCGCGGTGCATCGAGTCGATGGCCACAGTGATGTCGTGAACGGCGGTAACCATGACCACGGGAAGCTGCGGATGCTGCCCGCGAATTTGTTCCATCAGGGCAATGCCATTCCAGTCCGGAATCACGACTTCGGTCAGCACAAGGTCGAAATCATTCTCTGCCAGCATGTCGATCGCTTCGCGGCCGCTGGCAGCCTTCCGCACCCGATATCCTTGGCGCTCCAGAGTGGCGCCGATCATCGAGCGGATGTGCGTCTCGTCATCAATAACCAGAATCTGTGCCGGCATTCGTGACGTCCTGTGCTTCCTTGCGGTCGCACGCGTACTCCCCCCCCCTGCGGGTGAATTTGCGTGCCAGTCCGCGCCGGAAAACAAGACTCCTAGTCCTGCCAGGTCAAATGCCAAGGCCTATTCCCCCAATGATCTTGCCAGTCAAGCAAAGCCGCGATGACGTGCTCGCATCGAGCGGCAAAAATCCGGCGGAATCTCATACTACACCGTAGATGAGATTGCCGCCATCTTTACCTTATCGGCAAATTCGGTATTCTCTACATTCGGCGTGAATTAGAGGCAAGATGATTCGAGTTTTCCGGCGGGAAAATCCCTCCTGCAACCTGTTGAGCACAAGAGGCTTAACCGAACCATTATGGATCTTGGCACGAACCGCGGCCGCCGGTCTAATCCGTTTGGCGACGGGCTCGCCGGGCCGCCGCCCAGCCCTCCTTGACGATCTGCTGAGCGCGAGCCACGGCGAGCGAATCCCCTGGAACGTCCTTGGTGATGCAGGAGCCGGCGCCAATATAAGCTCCATCGCCCACCGTCACCGGCGCCACCAGCGTGGAGTCGCTGCCCACAAAGGCGCTCTTGCCGATCCGCGTCGCGTGCTTGTGAACGCCGTCGTAGTTGCAGGTGATGACCCCGGCGCCGATGTTGGTCCCTTCGCCCACCTCCGTATCGCCCAAATAAGTAAGGTGATTGGCTTTAGCACCCTTGCCCAGCTTTGTCTTCTTGGTCTCGACGAAGTTGCCCACGTGGGCATTCTCGCCGATCTCGCTGCCCGGACGAAGGTGCGCGAATGGGCCGATCTTGGCGCCATCGGCAACCGTGCTGCCGGTCAGCACCGAGCTTGGGCGAATCAGCACTTCGTTGCCCAGCGTGCAGTCTTCAATCACGGAATAGGACCGGATCAGGCAACCGGCGCCGATTTTGGTGCGTCCCAGCAACTGCACAAACGGCTCGATCACGGTATCGGCTGCCACCTCGACGCTGGCGTCGATGACACTGGTTTCAGGACGAAAGATGGTGACTCCCTGGGCCATTAAACGGCTCGCACTCGCGGCGCGCAGCGTGGCGTCCAGAGCCACCAGCTCTGCGATGGTGTTGGCCCCCAGGACTTCGCCGGCATCGTGCGCCTGAATGGCGACCACGCGCTCGCCTGCCGAAAACATCAGCCCAGCCACATCCGTCAGAATCAGCTCATGGTTGGCGTTGTTGGCGGTGAGCTTCCCCAATTGCGCAAGCAGCGGCGCGGTATTGAATGCGTAGATGCCGGAGTTGATCTCGGCGATATTCTGCTGCTTGGGCGTCAGCGCTTTTTGCTCGATAATGGCCTCGACCTCGGGTGGGATGATGTCAGGCCATAGCGATGATTTGCGCACGATGCGCCCGTAGCCGGTGGGATCTCGGGGAGCGG
>Ga0302195_10003901_pt1 | contig 11625 bp, 6 predicted proteins | sample II_Bog_N1_2_FD_198778 | JGI IMG/M metagenome (GOLD analysis project Ga0302195, IMG submission 198778) | Peat permafrost microbial communities from Stordalen Mire near Abisko, Sweden - II_Bog_N1_2 | ecosystem: Environmental > Terrestrial > Soil > Wetlands > Peat | place: Sweden: Abisko, Stordalen...
TGGTCATGGACTTCCAATCGGACACGAATGTCTTTGGCATCAGAGACCAATATATGTTCGGCCCGGCACTGATGGCGTGTCCGGTGACCACTGCGGGTGCGACCAACCGCAGTGTTTATCTCCCGGCGGGCGCGACGTGGTATGATTTCTGGACCGGGCTGACCAATGCCGGTGGCCAGACCGTCAGCGCAGCGGCAACGATTGGCACCATGCCGATCTATGTGCGTGCTGGCTCGATCCTGCCTTACGGCCCCGATGTTCAATACGCGACGCAGAGTGTTGACCCGATAGAAATCCGCGTCTATCGCGGCGCGAACGGCAGCTTCACGCTCTACGAGGACGAAGGCGACAACTACAACTACGAGACCGGCGCCTATGCGACCATTCCCATGACCTGGAACGATGCCACGCAGACGCTGACCATTGGTGCGCGGCAGGGAAGTTTTCCGGGAATGCTTGCAAGCCGCACCTTTAACATTGTCTGGGTTTCGTCCGGCCACGGTGTCGGAGTTTCAACAACGTCCGCGTCAGACGCAGTTGTCAGCTATGCCGGCAGTGCCGTGCAGGTTTCTGCCCCGTAGCAGGCATTGGCCCCCAAACAGTCCATTTTTAGGAAAAAGTCCTTTTGTGGCATGACATAAATACAACGTCATTATAAAACGATAAAAATGGCGTAAATTGCGGGTGATTGTCACATTTTAAAATAGAGATACCCCAATATATTTTTGATTATGCTTTTGCAAAAATCCAGCACCGCCGACCATGCCGGCTGGCGGCTGCAAATGAACACCAACTTGAGCACGACCAACTGGCAGGATATGTCTGGAGCCAACACAACAAACCAGATATCAATTCCAACAACCAACGCGAACGAGTTTTTCCGGCTGATTTATCCCTAGACCGTGCGGATGTCTTCGGTTGAAATAAATTTATAAAACATGGCGCGCAGCGCCCCCAGCTTACTGAACCCTTAATGAAAAAACGATTTTACCATGACTACTAAAACTCCAAACCAAACTTACACGGCTCTGATTTTGTTGCTTCTGGGCTGGTCACTTTCCGCCTTGAGTGTTTCTGCCGCCGAACAGCGGCTGGCATCGCCGGATGGTAATCTGGCCGTGGTGGTCTCAGATGAACACGGCCTGCATTTTTGCGTGGAGGCGGATGGTAAAAACGTGCTCACCAATTCGCCGCTCGGCTTGGAATTCAAGGACGGAACGAAACTTGGCCCGGCGGCGGTCATCACCAAAACCCGGATCAAGCAACACGACGGCCAATGGGAGAATCTTTTCGGCAATCGGAGGACGGTGAGCGATCACTGGCAGCAATTGGAACTGACGTTTGAAGAAGCCGACGCTGTGCCGCGCGTTTTTGGTTTGATTGTGCGCGCCTACGACAACGGCGTTGCTTTCCGCTACGACCTGCCGGCGAGTTCGGGTTTGGGAAATTTTGTTTTGACGAACGAGCTGACGGAATTCTGTTTCGCAGACGATTACCGCTGTTGGGCCGGTGACGAATCAGCCTGCGCGGAAAACCACTATCCTGAAACGAAATTGAGTGCGATTCCGACGGGGAAACCCGGCCATCCATTCCAAAGCGTGCTTCCGTTGCTGGTCGAAACGTCGGCGGGCTATATCGCGATTGCAGAATCTGATTTGCTGGACTGGTCGGGAATGTCTGTCACCGGCACGGGATCGTCCACCGTCAAGGCAACCCTTGATCACCGTTCGGATGGCAACGGCTTGGTCGTTTCTGCTGCGCCGCGGGTCAGTCCGTGGCGCGTGCTGATGTTTGGCCGCACGGCCGCCGATCTGGTGAGTTCGGATCTTATCGCCACGCTCGCCACACCGAGCCGTTTGAAAGATGTTTCGTGGATCAAGCCCGGTGCTAGTGCGTGGGACGCTTGGTGGACCGGTATTAATCCTTACGATTCTGATCCCAAGCATCGGGCTGTGGAAGCACGCGGCACGACGCCGTCCGACAAGGAATACATTGATCTCGCGGCGGAGATGGGCTGGCCGTATCAACTGGTGGATTGGTATTGGTATGAAGGCATGACCAGCTACAACAAATCGCTGCATTCGCCGCCCAACACGGTCAAAGGCGATTTCACGAAGGCGGTTCCCGCCGTCAATGTTCCCGAACTGATCCAATATGCGAAAGCGAAAAACGTCCGGCTGCTGGTCTGGGCGCATTCGCTCGACATCGAGACGTTTGGGATTGAAAACGCGCTGGCGTATCTGGCCGGGCAGGGCTTTGCCGGGGTGAAGATTGATTTCATCAACAGCCAGTCGCAGGAGACGGTGCAATGGTGTGAAAAAGTTTTGGCGACGGCGGCGAAACTTCATCTGCTGATTGATTTTCACGGCACTTACAAACCGACCGGACTCGCGCGCACCTATCCGAATTTTATCACACAGGAAGGCGTGCTCGGCAACGAATACAACAAGCTTGGCGGCAACCGTTGCACGCCGCTGCATGCCGCCACGCTGCCGTTCACGCGTGCCTTGCTCGGCCCGATGGACTTCACGCCGGGCGGTTTTCTGAATCGCGCGCCGAAGGATTTCAAAGCCACCGCGCCGGCGCAGGTCATGGGCACGCGGGCGCGCCAGCTCGCGATGACGGTGATTTATCCCAGTCCGCTGCTGGTGCTGTGTGACAGCCCGAAAAATTATCGCGGCCAGCCCGGCATCGAATTTCTCCGCGACATTCCGACGGTGTGGGACGAAAGTGTGGTGCTGGAAGGCGAAGTCGGCAAATCCATCGCCCTCGCGCGTCGCTCGGGAAATCGCTGGTATCTCGCCGCGATGAATGGCGACGACGCGGCGACGCTGAATCAGTCCATGAAGTTTCTGGGCAAGGGCAAATGGACACTGCGGAGTTTTACCGACCGCGTTGATGGCAAGCCTGACGAGGTTGTCGAATTAAGCCAGCTGGTGGACGCATCCACGGTTCTGCCGGTGAAGTTTTCCGCAGCGGGCGGGTTTGCCGCCGAGTTGACGCCAGCGAAAACAAACTGAAATGACTAGAAGATTTCAGATTCACAAGCTGGTCATTGCCGCGGTCCTGCTTGCCGGCCTCGTTCAAGCGTTCGCTGACGAACCGGCTGGCGCGTGGGGCAACTGGACTCGCTGGGGCGATCAGGGCGACGGAACGTATCGCAATCCCGTCCTGCCTGCCGATTACAGTGATCTCGACTGCATTCGCGTCGGCTCGGATTACTACGCGATTTCCTCCACGTTCCAATATTCGCCCGGAATGGTGATTCTGCATTCGAAGGATCTGGCCAACTGGCGCATTCTCGGACACGTCATTGGTGATGTGACGCAGATTGGGCCGGAGCTGAATTGGGATCGCATGAACCGCTATGGCCGTGGTGTGTGGGTGGGCGCAATTTGTCATCACGGCGGAAAATTCTGGGTTTATTTCGGCACGCCGGACGAAGGTTATTTCATGAGCGTGGCGAAAGATCCGGCCGGGCCGTGGGTGCCGCTGCATCGCGTCATGGGTGAAGCGGGCTGGGACGATTGCTGTCCGTTCTGGGATGATGACGGCCAGGGTTACTTCGTGGGAACGCATTTCAAGGACGGCTACAAGACCTGGCTGTTCAAACTGACGCCGGATGGACGCGATCTTGTCAAGGATTGGTGCGTGTTGCTGAACGAAGGCGCGGGACGCGAAGCCAACAAACTCTACAAGATCAACGGCACCTACTATCACTTGTTCAGCGAACACAAGCCGGACATGGGCCGTTATATGATGATGCAACGCGCCACGAACATTGCCGGGCCATACACCGAGAAGCGCCAACTCAGCCATGCGCAGCCCGAAGCTCGCGAGCCGAACCAAGGCGGCCTCGTGCAGACGGACCAGAGTGGCTGGTATTTCTTCACGCATCATGGTGCCGGCGATTGGGAAGGCCGTTGCGCGAGTTTATTGCCGATCACTTGGGTGGACGGCTGGCCGATCATCGGCAACGTCGCCAGCGACGGCCTCGGCACGATGGTTTGGTCGGGGCGCAAGCCGGTAGCAAATTTGCCAATCGTCACGCCGCAGAGTGATGACAATTTCAACGGCCCGAAACTCGGCGGGCAGTGGGAATGGAATTACCAGCCGCGCGCGGACAAGTGGTCGCTGACGGAACGTCCGGGCTTCCTGCGGCTGCATGCGTTTCGTCCGTTGCGTGCCGATGATTTGCTGAAGGCGGGGAACACGCTCACGCAGCGTTCCTTTCGAACCGCCAGCAATTGCGTCGTGCTCAAGCTCGATTTCTCTGGTTTCGCCGATGGTCAGAAGGCCGGGCTTTGCCATTTTGCCGGGACGCATTCCGCTCTTGGTGTCGTGCAGGATGGCCAGACGCGGCGCATCGAATACCGCGAGAACGGCCATCTCACCGTCGGCCCCGCAATCACGGGCGACCAGTTGTGGCTAAAATCAAGCTGGGGACTCGATGGCCGCAGCCGCTACGCCTGCAGCACTGACGGAAAAAATTTTACCGACTTCGGTCCCGAGTATCAACTGTCTTGGGGCAACTATCGCGGTGATCGGATTGGCATTTACAATTTCAACACGAAACAAGACGCCGGGTATGTTGACGTGGATTTCTGCAACTGTAATTACACCGGTGGTTCAACGCCGGCCGCCAAGCCGATTACATCGTCGTCATATTGAATGACCGCTCCTCTGGATTTCGGAATTCAATTACCACCAAATATGAATAGAATCAAAATCGTCCTGCTCTACACGATTTTACTTCTCGCGCTGACAGCTCGCGCAGAGACAACGATTGTTACAGTGGACGCCAATGCCGCCAACACGCCCCTCATGAGCAGGGCGCCTGCTCCCGGCGAGAAGCGGTTTCCGTATCCTCAGGTCATTCATTACGACGGTCATTGCCTGACGATTGAAGGCAAAGACGTGTTCATCCGCAGCGCGGCGTTTCACTATTTCCGGACGCCGCGCGAGTTGTGGCGCGACCGGTTTCAGAAAATCAAGGATGCTGGTTTCAATACGGTCGAAACCTATATCCCGTGGAATTGGCATGAGCGCGAAATGCCCGCTGGCTTGGATGATTTTTCCAAAGTGGATCTTTCGGAGTTCGAGGCGTGGCTGAAGATGGCACAGGATGAATTTGGTTTTTACACCATCGTCCGGCCCGGACCGTTCATCTGCGCCGAGTGGGCCGGCGGCGGTTACCCACGCTGGCTGGCGAAGTTTGCGCCCACGACTGGCGATCATTTCTGGCTGCGCAGTGCCGACGACTCGGATATTGCCTGGAGCGTTCACTGGTATGACGCCGTGTGCAAGGCGATCGCCAGCGAGCAAATCACCCGTAAGCCGAAAGGCGGCAAGGGCATCATCCTGATGCAAATTGAAAATGAATATGATCACTTCAAATGCGATGATAAATCCAAAATGCTGCGCGCGTTGTTTGCGGCGGCGACAAATTGCGGAGTGAATGTTCCAATCTTCACCTGTCTCACGCGCGAATGCCGGGAGAGCAGCGATCCGGTCCTTTCGCAGGTGTTCGATTGCGACAATTATTACGTCGGCCTCACCGCTGCGCCGAGTTGCGCGCAACGCATGATGTCGCTGCGCGCCAAACAGCCGGACGCGCCGGGCTTTGTCACCGAGTTGCAGGGCGGCTGGTTCGCGCTCGTGGGCGATCGGTTGAGCGAGGACAATTATTCCGACGCGCGCCATTATAACGCCATCAGTTTGATGTCGCTGCTCGGCGGCGCGTCGGGGCTGAACACCTACATGTTCGTTGGCGGCACGCATTTCGGCGGCTGGCAGGCGCGCGGACAGACGACCACTTACGATTACAATGCGCCGATCCGCGAATGGGGCGCGCGGAGTGAGAAATACGCCGTGGCGGAAGGCGTGAATCAATTCATCCGTGAAAACGAAGCGCAGTTGTTGCGCGCCAACGGCGGACCGTGTGAATTGCAAGGCGCGCCGACGAATCTGTTCGGCGGCGTGCGCGTTGGGCCGGATGGCACGCGCTTCGTGTTTCTGGACAATACCGATCCGAGAAATCCCGTCGCCGGCAAAGTAACGGTTGTGCCGGGAAAAGTTGTGAAGCCGAGCGGGCCGATTTACAACATTGACCAGGATGGCAACCTCGTGCTGATCAAGACGGACGACGCCGTGGAGGAGTCCAAAATGATTCCACCGTTTGATGTGGACTACGACCTGGCGCCGCTTGGTGCAAAAGTGCTGGTCATTCCGCCGGGGAAAGCGCTGGCGGAAGGCGTCTGGTATCCCAAGCCGCAAAACTCCATCGCGCGGCCGGCTACGCTGCCCGCGCCGGTGCGAATCGCCACGTCGCTCAAGCGCAACGATCCGCTCGACGGTTCGTGGCAGCCGCTGCCCGCCGGAAAATCATTGCCGGAGTTCGGGGTGAACGATCAGCGCTACGTGCTCTATCGCTCCCGGTTTTCTCTGACCGGGAATGACACCACCAATCTTTCCAAGCTTTTGATCAATACGTTCACTCGCGATCTGGTATCCGCGCAGGTGAATGGCCAAATCGCCGGGCGACTTTATCCCAGCGACGCCTACGCTGCCGCCGCGACGCGGAACACAAAAAAATCTTTCGCCCGCATCGGCCCCGATGAATTCGACAACCGCTTTGATGTCGGAAATTTGTTACACTCCGGCACGAATGAAATTGTTTTGCTCTATGAAAACATCGGCTTCGAGCACGGCTACATCCCGATGGAGGAACTGAGCGGCATTCGACGCGCGGGACTTTCTGACAGCGAGCAGGCCATCACCAAACCGCTCGACTGGCAGGTCGCCACGAATCTCGGCGGCGTCACTGCCGGTTGGACGCAACCCGGGTTTGCCGCAAGCGGCTGGAGCAAGGTCGCGCTCGACACCAACACTCCGATTGCGCGCAAAGGCAACGGCATCCAGCCCAAGGACCGTCAGGATGCGCTGCTCACATGGTATCGGCTGGAATTCGAGTTGCCGGCGAAACCGGCGGGCGAATGGATTCCGTGGCGGCTGTTGATCAACGCCTCGGGCAACGGCTACATGTGGCTCAACGGCCACGACATCGGCCGGCATTGGGAAGCCGGACCGCAGCGCGAATTCTATTTGCCCGAATGCTGGCTGAAGTTTGGCAAGAGCCAAAAGAACGTGATTGTCCTCGGCCTGCTACAGACGATCAATGGCGCGACCATCAAGGCTGCCGAGGTGTCGCCCTATCCCGACGCGGCGGAATTAACTCGGTGAACGACGAACGATATTGCATGAACTCTATTCAATCCCTCGCGCTTGTGGCTGCTGTGCTTGTCGGCAATCTGGCGGTGGCGGCGGATCAAGCTTCGCCTTCCCTTGCGGCCGCAACGGATCAGGTGCAAATCGGTAAAACGATCACGAACAGATTTGTTCATCCCGGCATTGGTCTGACCAAGGAGATTCTTGAAAACGCCAGAACGCAGGTGCTGGCCAACAAGGAACCGTGGCTCTCGGGCTTCCGAGCTTTGGCGTCGAATCGGGATTCCTCAAGAAATGTTTCCTGTCGCAATCAAAGCCGCAAGGATCCGTCCAAGCCGGACGCAGCCGCATTCGACAACCGCGGCATCAACGACAGGCTCATTGGGGATTCGTTCAAGGCCTATCGTCAGGTGTTGATGTATTACTTCACGGGCGATGAAGTTTACCGGGCCAATGCGATGAATATCGTTCGCGTCTGGTCGCAGATGGATCGGGCCAAGTATAAGCGGTGGCCCGAGGACCACATCCATTCGTCTTACCCAATCCAGAGAATGATCATGGCCGCAGAGCTCCTACGTTACACCAGCTTTCGCGATCCAAAACTCGCTTGGACCGAACAAGACACGGATAATTTCACCAAGAACTTCGTCGTCCCCGCAGTCAGCACGTTTCTAGACCATAACGGCTTGTTCATGAACCAGAACGGTTATCCGATCGCGGCAGCGATGTCGGGCGACATTTTTACCAGCGACCGGAAGAGTTACGGGCGGCACGTCGAGTGGTTCACAGTCAACAAAGACGCCCCGAACAAGGGCTGGAGTTTCTCGATCAAAGACCTCGCCCGGCTGGTGACCACGAACGCGTTGACCGGCGAGCAAGTGGGCCGGCCGCAGGTTCAACTCATGGAAATGGGACGGGATCAGGCGCACGCCGGCGACGACATGGAAATCTTTAATAACGTCGTCCGAATAATGCATACGCAGGGAACCAAGGTGGATCCGGTAACCGGCGTCATCTCGACAGCGGACAAGGCCGTTGATCCTTACGAGTTCCTTGACGATCGGATTTTGGCGGCGGCGGATTACTTCAGCCGGTTCATGCTGGGATACGACACGCCCTGGATTCCCGTGGCCTACGACATCGAGCCGAACGGCAAGGTCCGCGGCATTTATCCGCGAATTGCTGATAACTACCGGGGCCGCATTCGCGAGCACGAATTCTGGGATCCGTTTTACTATTACACCTACAAGAAGGGCATCGATGTGGCGAAGAAAGCGCCTTACTACTATGAGGCTTTTAAAAAACGGATTGTCAGTTCCGATGTTGAGTGGCTGTTCATTCCCAAGGAAGCGACTGGAGAAGCGGCCAAGGTCGCTCCGTCTGTGCAGGAGCCGGACGTGGTGAACGTAGTCGAGCGCTCGACGGCATTGAGCACGGATGCGGTCGTCGTTCGGAACGGTAGCGACGCATTTCTGCGCGTAATTCCCACGGATGCCGGAACCCGGATCGCCTTTCTCAGCTCGGCCACGCCCAGCAAGACGATCGGTCTCCGCATTCGAACCACAGGCACGGCTACATTGGAAATATCAGGCTTCGCCAACCCTTGGTTGCTGCCGGATACGCAAGGCGAATGGCGGTTTGTGTCCTACACGATGGACAAGATTGAACGCTGGGGGGACATCGCATTCGTTCGAGTTAAAGGATCACCCGATGCTATTGTTGAAATAAGCCAGCTCCTGCGAAAGCCGGATGCGCAGATGACGGCGCCGGCATTCGCTGCCGGCAATGAGCCTCTGCGTCTTGTAGCTTATCGAGGCGCTCCGATCACGATTGATTTCTCTGCAACGAAGCAGGGATCGACGGAAAGCATCCGTTACGAAAGCTCGGACGAGCCGAACGATTCCAAGCTGGATCCGAAAACCGGCGCGTTTTTCTGGAAGCCGGAAACCGAAGGCGAGCATTCCTTTATGGTGACGGCGCTGGCGGGAGAGACTCTCGGCGTGAAAAAAGTTACGATCATTGTCGCTCCCGATCGTTCGGGCGCCCTCAAACTCGCGACGATTGGATACGATTCGAACGCGAAATATGTAAAAGCTTCCTTAGATCGTTACCAATCTGCCTATGCAAAGACGGTGGGTGAGATTGAAACCGCCAGCGACTCCGAGTTTTTCGCGCAGTTGGTTTCGCTCCAGCAGGCAGTCCAGTTGCTCGAACCACTGACGCCATTGTTGAAGGATGGAAGCATGGATTTTCCGAAAGTCGTGGCTTCCTCCAACATCGGCGAGTCCATCGGGCTGCTCGTGGATGGAAATGACGACACCTTTCCGGTTTATACACTGGCCAAGGACTTGAACTATGTTTTCGATTTCGGGCCGGAGTTCAAATTTTCCGCCAGGGCCTTTGCAATGGAAGGCCGGCTTAATTTCGAGGATCGCGTGGCCAATACAAAATTCTTTGGCTCAAACGACGGGAAAAACTGGACCGAGTTGACACCAAAGCCCATCGGACTTGCCACAGAATTATTGAGAGTCGAAGTAGCGCCAGATCTCACCCACTCAACATTCAGATTTCTCCGCATCCAAAAGCAAGGCGGAACGTTGTTCGAACCTTCCGAGCTGCGAATTTACGGGGAGCGACACGAGACCGAAAGACGCGCCTTTTAAACTCAAATCTCCATGCGCATTAATATTAAATCCCTGCTTGCTGTCGCCATGCTGGTAGCGTCCTTCAACGTCTTTGCCGCGCCGGCGTAAATCACCGTGGACATCGACAAGCCCGGCCACACGATTTCGCCGTTGCTCTGGGGTATTTTCTTCGAGGATATCAATCTCTCCGCTGACGGCGGGCTTTATCCTGAACTGGTTCGCAACCGCTCCTTTGAAGGCAGCGACGAATTGCGCTATTGGAAATTCACTTCGTCATCCGCGAACAGCACCTGGGCCGTTGACGCGAGCCGGCCATTGAATCCCTTCAATCGGCATTGCCTTCGCGTGAAGGCGGAAGGCGGCGGCACGCTGGAGAACGAAGGTTATTGGGGCATGAACTTCGTCGCCGGCAACGCCTGCACGTTCACGGTCGCCGTGCGCAGCACGGATAACTTCAAGGGCAAGCTCACGGTGCAGATCTGCGATGCTTCCGGCGCGCCGCTTGGCTCCGGCGAAATCTCCGACATCGGCAGCGACTGGAAGTATCATTCGCTCACGCTCACGCCGTCCAAGTCCGATCCGAAAGGCAAGCTCAAGCTCGCCATCGGCGGCACCGGCACCCTGTTTCTGGACATGATTTCGCTCACGCCGGCCACCGGGCCGAGCATCGGGCCGATCAAACCCGGAATGGCCACAAAGCTCATCGCTCGGATAAGCTCGGACTTGGGAAACGTCCGCACCAGCGTCAATCGTCCCACCGGCACCATCATCGCGCCGCCGAACCCTTGCAGGACGCGGCAGGCCACCAGCAGATGGATGCTGTTTGAAACACCGCAGAGCAACGAGCCCAGCGTGAACGTCCCGATCGCCCAGACCGCACCCGGCGGCAATTTGCCGGTCAACGGGGTTTGTATCTTTGACAACTCGAACGGCAGCCTCCGCTTGACCGAACATTTGGCCGCGAATTTTTCAGCCATAATTTCCACTGCACTGACAGCCGAAAAAAACCATGGCAATGCCGACCTGGTGGACGCGTTGGAAGGGTTGCTGGTTGAGTTGAATCGCGTCGCCACCGTCACTTGCGCCGATGCTTCGGCCGGGGTGTTGAACGATACCACCACAAATTCGCCGGAGGGCTGGCAGCGTGTGATAGCGCCCGGTTCCAAGGCGATTATGACCAGCACTTCTGGCACTCAGGAGGTCACGGTGCTTGCCCACGTCTATACGCCTTCGGGTTTGCAATATCAATTGCAACATCCCAGCCCCACGGTGCGTTGGATGATTGCAGCCGACGGATTGGAACTCATTAACGGTGTCACGGCAACTCAGCTTTACAATGTGCTTACCGGCGAAATTAAGGCGTCAACGTAACCCAATAAAAAAATACATTACTCCAATCTAAACCTATGAAAACCCCGTTAATCCTCCCCAAGTTGGCAAAACCATCTGCTGCCATGAATCAATCGGCATACATCATTATATTTTGGAACCTCTGCGAAACGCGACTTTGACCGATTGATTTGATGTCTGTGCATTTTACAAAGATAAAATTGTGTAGGTGGCGACCGAAGCGAGCGGTTCAGCCCTCTGGTTTTGCCCGGTTTCGGCTTGGTGGCCAGCCTTCTGGGTGTGACTTTTCATGCCGCACTCAAATTAGTCAGCCGTTTCAGGTTCCAACAGATGCTTTTGAACTCCAGTTCCAGCCGGTTGGCCGCGCGGCCCACATACCGCACCCGCCGATAACCGGCACTCC
>Ga0302195_10003908_pt1 | contig 11619 bp, 12 predicted proteins | sample II_Bog_N1_2_FD_198778 | JGI IMG/M metagenome (GOLD analysis project Ga0302195, IMG submission 198778) | Peat permafrost microbial communities from Stordalen Mire near Abisko, Sweden - II_Bog_N1_2 | ecosystem: Environmental > Terrestrial > Soil > Wetlands > Peat | place: Sweden: Abisko...
TTTTTGTCGTCGTCTCCGGGTCGGCGTCGGGCAGCACCACCACGTGGTTCTTGGCTCCGCCCTGGCACTGCACGCGCTTGCCGCTCGCCGAGCCGCGCGAGTAAACGTATTTTGCCACCGGCGTCGATCCCACAAAGCTGATCGCCCGCACCAGCGGATGGTCCAGCAGCGCATCGACGGCCGGCTTGCCGCCCTGAACCAGGTTCACCACGCCCGCCGGCAGGCCTGTCTGCTGAATCAACTCCACCAGCCGCGACACCGCAAACGGCACCCGGTCGCTGGGCTTCAGCACAAAGGTGTTTCCGGTGGCAATGGCGTATGGCAAAAACCACATCGGTACCATCACCGGAAAATTGAACGGCGTAATCGCCGCCACCACCCCCAGCGGCTGCCGCACCATGATCTCGTCGATTCCCGGCGCAACGTCTTCCAGCGAATACCCCTGCATAAGCACCGGAATGCCGCATGCCACCTCGACATTCTCAATGGCGCGCCGCAGTTCGCCCTTCGACTCGCCAAGGGTCTTTCCGTTCTCCAAAGTGATCAGGCTGGCCAGTTCATCCAGGTGCTCTTCCAGCAGATTCTTCAGTTTGAATAGATACTGCACGCGGTCCGATGCCGGTGTCGCACGCCAGCCGGGAAATGCGGCCTGGGCGGCTTCAACGGCCGCGTCTACCTCGGCAGCCGAGCCGGCTGGGGCCTGCCCAAGCGGTTCGCCGGTTGCTGGGTTGGTCAGCTCAAGGCCCGGCTCGCTGGTGGGGTAAAGCCAGTTGCGGCCAATCAGGTTGCGCACGTCGTGAGTAGTCAGCGTGGTCATGGGAATTTCAATGTATCGCAAACAGCCCACGAAAGGCAGCAGAAATCGCAATCCCGGCAGGCTGATGGCTAGATGCAAATTATTTTCTTGCGTCTGACGGACAACTGTGAGATAACTACGTCATGCGAAGTACGCGATACGTAGTAGAGACCGAAAGCAACCCGGAAAACGGACACTATTCCGACCCGCCCCTGTTGGTGCTTGCCAGCCTGGCCAGCGGGCCAAAGCATGGGCACGCCATGATTGAAGACATTGCCGGCATGTGTGGCACCCGTCTCGGTCCGGGCACGCTCTATGGCGCCATCGCCCGGCTTGAGCAGCAGGGCCTCATTGAGCCTCTACCGCCGGAAGATCGCCGCCAGCCCTATCGCATCACCGAGGCTGGCCTGCGCATCCTGGGCGCCAAACTAACCACGCTCCACCATTTCGCAAGTACCGGACTGAAAAGGCTGGAGGCCCTATGAATCGCCACGCTGCCCGGCTGCTTACGTCCCTCTACCCGCGCCTCTGGAGAGATCGCTACGGCGCGGAGTTCGAAGCGTTTCTTCTTGTCGGCCCGTATGGCCTTCGCGCGTTTACCAATGTTGCCTTCTCCGCGTTTTGCGAACATCTTTTCCCATTTCGAGGTTTCAAAATGAATCGGCTTCCCCGTTCTCTTGGCGCAATCCTGTGTGCTTATCTGGTCGTAATCGCGGCTGGCATCAACTTCTACTTAACCATCGACGACTCGTCTCTGGCCGCTGCCATGCGCGCCAACCCGGGACTTTCCACCGCATGGAACGTGGTGGCGTTTGGCTCGGTTGCCGCGTTGCTGGGCGCAATCGCGATGCTGGTCCCGCTGGCCATTGGCGCGTTCCGGTTCGCCCTGCGCGAAAAGCGCCGCGACGTTCTCTTTCGGTTGCTGGCGCCGCCGTTGGCCGCGGGATTGCTGGCTGCATGGGTGATCGGCGCGTTTGTCTTCCTCGGCAGGCATTGGGCTCCGCTGCCGTGGGCAGTTCTTGGGGATTTTGCCGCGCCGGCCGATTGGCCCTCGCTTCCGGTGCGATGGTTGTTCGCAGGGTTGACTTCGGCGCTGGCTGCTGCACTGCTGGCAGTCAGCTCCATCGGCATGTATCAGGCGATTCAGCGCACCCGATTTCTCCCATTGCGCTTCACGCTCTTTCATCGGCCATTCACTATACATCCGCTGCGTTTTGCCCGCATTCCAGGCATGATCCTGACTGCGGCAATGGCTGTCATGACCCTTGGAGTTCTGGCCTGGGGACTGGCCGCCAACCTGAACGCCACTTCGGCATTCCGCGCGTATTCCGGTCCTATGCACACGACGGCCATTGCGTCATGGATGGGCAGCATATGCGTGTTTGCGGCAGCCAGCGCGATTGCGCTTCGCAGTGTTCCTTCGCTGGTAAAGCCGGCGGGCGAGTAAGCACGATGCCAGAGGCGAACTCAATCGAGACACGGGAACTGACGCGCACCTTTGGCGCAGTCGCCGCGGTAAGCAACCTTGAACTTCGCGTACCCAAAGGGAGTATTTATGGCTTCCTCGGTCCGAACGGAGCGGGAAAAACCACCACCATTCGCTTGATCCTCGGCCTGCTCCGCCCGACGTCTGGATCGATCCTTCTGGATGGTGAACTCTTTCTGCCGGAACGCCGCGAGCTTCTGCGGGGAATTGGCTCACTTGTCGAAATGCCTTTTCTCTATCCCCACCTTACCGGGTGCGAAAACGTCGAGGTCAATCGCCGCATTCTGGATGTTCCCGCGGCTTGGGCCGAAGAAGCGCTTGCGTTGGTTGAATTGACGGCGGATGCGCACCGGCCCGTGCGCACATATTCGCTGGGGATGCGCCAGCGGCTCGGGTTGGCGCTGGCCTGGCTTGGCAGACCCAGCCTGCTCATTCTCGACGAGCCCACTAACGGTCTCGATCCCGCAGGCACACGCGATCTTCGCTCTCTCCTGCGCCGCCTGGTTGCGGAGCGCGGAGTCACCGTGTTGCTGTCCAGCCATCTCCTTGGCGAGGTGGAGCAGATCGCCGATCATGTCGGGATCATTTACCGGGGCCAGCTCCTCTATCAGCAGAGCTTGTCCGATTTGCGGCGGCAAACATCCCCGTTGCGCGTATGTGTAGATAAGCCCGCGGATGCAACCAATTGGCTGCGCGCGAATCGGTGGAGCGCGCTTGAGAATCCCGATCGGACATTGTCCGTCGATGTCGATTCGGAACTGGACATTGCGCGCGTCAACCAGGGCCTCGTTGGCGAGGGCATCCAGGTGTTTGAATTGCACCGCCCGCCGAAGACTCTGGAAGAGATATTTCTCCGCTTCACCTCAGATCCGGAGGCAATGGTCCAATGAATGAATTCCTTCGCATCGCATCCGCCGAGCTGCTGAAACTGAGGAGGACGCTGGCCCTTCGCCTGGCAGTTATAGCGCCCTTGACCATCGTCCTGCTGCAGTTCGGCGTTTATCTGGCGCGCGGAGAACAGATGTCGCCGCGTGGGGCCAATCCACTTACCGGGTACGCTCAAAGCATTCTCACGCTCTGGACAATTGTGCTTTTCCCGTTCTATGCCGCGCTGGTGGCCGCGCTGTTGGCGGACATCGAGAATCGGGGCGGAAATTGGGAGCGCTTGTTAAGCCTCCCCGTCAATCGCCGGTCGATCTACGCGGCCAAGTGGGTGAGCGGCGGATTGTTGCTGCTGGTAAGTAGCGCGGTGCTCACTCTTGGAGTCGGCGCAAGCGCAGCCATGCTACGATTCACGCGGCCCGATTGGCAGTCTGCCGCAATCCCCATGAGCAAGATGCTGATTGGTTCGGCGATGAGCTTGTGCGCCATACTTCTGCTGTTTTCCATTCAGATGTGGATCAGCCTGCGATGGAAAAGCTTCATGATAGGCCTCGGAATCTCGATTGTAGGGATCGTGATCAACATTATTCTGCTTCCGCGAGGAATGTTTTTCGCGGTCAATCTGTATCCCTGGGCTATGCCCGCGGTTGAGATCGCTCCTACCAGCCCTTTCCGTCTTCTCAGCCTTGTCTGGGGAATCGTGGGAGGCATCGGCGTGGGCATCCTTGCATGCTCTTCAATGGCGAGGCGGGAACAACAGTAGCGTTTTCATTCTCGGATGGATTGCAGTGACGTAGTTTGCGAAGGTTGGACAAGAAGAAGCCTGGGGGTACTATGAACCGGATTGCCGCACGAATGCTGACACAGATGTATCCGCGCCCCTGGAGAGATCGCTATGGCTCGGAGTTCGAAGCGCATCTTGAAGACGGCGCCAGCGGCATTCGCGGGGCCGTCAACGTAATCTGGTCGGCATTCTGTGAACGCATTTACCCAACAATAGGAGGAAACATGGAGCAACCTGCATATTCGTTCGGCGGTGTGATCAAGCGTCCCAGCGCCTTTATTCCATTGGCAATGTCGCTCACCGCGCTGGCGCTGGTGCTGGGTCGCGTGGCTTTGGTCGGCACCGGACCGGAGGTCGTGGTTAACGGCAGGCCGGACGAAGGGGCAGTTGCCCACATCTGGCAACTGCTCATGGCGGGACAGTTGCCGGTGCTGCTGTTCTTCGCCGTCACGTGGCTGCGCAGGGCTCCACGACAGACGCTGGGCGTGCTTGCCCTGCAAGCTGGCGCGGTGCTGGCGGCAATGGCGCCGGTGTTCTATTTCAATCTATGACAGGAAGAACGGTCTCGCAGATCTCAGGTGAGCCGCCTACTCCCCAGCCCCAGGTATGTACTTGTACTCGATCTTCACCGGCTCTTTGGGCTTGTCGCCGGTCAGATCGTGCGTGTGCCACACCACGCTCTCGCTGGCCACTTCCGGATGGCTGCGCAAGAACTGCAGCGCGTACATGCCCGCTGTGGGGTCGTCTTTCTGGTCAGCGAATTTTGCCGACTCGATGGCCGCCTTCGCCTTGTCGCCAAGACGCCGGTAAAGAATGGCCAACTGATAGTGCGCAGCCAGATCGTCGGGATCGACCGCCTGCAGCCGCTCATAGGCGCTCTTTGCGGCGGCATAATCGTGCTGCTGGTAATAGCTGAAGCCAAGCTCACGCAGTCCGTCGCGGGAACGTGGATACTTGGCCAGCATGGCTTCAAGATCGGCAATCGCCTCTTTGGTTTGCCCTGCATTGCGCTCGACCAGTGCGCGATAGTACAAAGCGCGTGGGTCGCCGGGCAGCAGCGTCAGAGCCTTGGCGATATTACCCTTCGCGTCGTCGTACTTTTCCCACGAGATTTCAACAATCCCCATGTTCGTGAACGCGTCCGCGTAGTCGGGCCGCAGCGCCGCAACGCGCTCAAAGGCGTGCACCGAAGCCTGATACTGCTGCGCGTCCAGCAGCGTAATACCGTAGTTGTTCCAGCGCATCCACTCCTTGTTTTCCGTTGGATCGGGCGGCGCCGGCGCATTTTCACCAATCTTGAAGGTCTTGGTCTCGGACGCCATATCGATCACCGGCATCGGATACGGCTTCAGTTCCTTCTGTCCCGTCTCCGTAATCGCATAGTCGATAAAGTGCTGGTTGAATCGCCGATAGCGCACAGTGGCCGTCAGCGATACCGTGCCGCTAATGTCCTTCGGTAGCCGGAAGCGATACCGCACCAGCTGCGACCGCCCAGACTGGATAGTGTTGTTGTAGGCCAGCACGCGGTTGTGCCAGATTTCGTGCAGGCTGTTCAGCTCGCCCTTGTTGTTGATCAGCCGATTGGTAAACGAGTGCGCCCCGGGATCAAGGTTGCCGTCGGGCCCAATAAACCCGCTCTCCGCGAGCGTCTTCCCAGTGCCATCCTTGACAGCGAAATCGACCCAGGCCTCGTAAAAGTCGCGCTGCTCGGGGATGAACGAGTGGCCAATGCCCTTGTTCTGGATAACCACGTCGGCCACCAGCGTTTCCCCAGGCACCAGCGAGAAGCTGGTCAGCCCCAGCGGGGCAACCAGCACCTGGTCGCTTGCCGTGGCCGCGGCGCTCTCTTTCTCCAGCGCGAAAATGTCCACGTTGAAAACGCCCTTGCCGTCATAGGAATTCTTCAGAAAGTCGGCAACCTTCTGCGCCTGCTCGTCGAATTTGTAGTACTGCGGGATGAGCGTATTGCCGCCTAGCCAGCGGTGCGAAACCAGCTTGCCATCCTTGGCGCCGGGTTCCACTGCGCCGGTGGGCAGCGGCTCGCGGAACATATGGCATGTCTGGCAGGTTGAAACCGAGTCCTTGCGATAGAACGGCAGCGGCGACTGCTTGGTAAAGCTGGCCGCCTGCCACTCGTCGTAAAGCGAAATGGCCCGCAGCCACTTGTAGTCGTCCAGTGAGCGCGGTATGGCCGCCTTGTGGCACGCGGCGCAGAACTCGCTGGTATGGTAAACGTCGCGCATCACGGCCTTGGAATGACGGTCGAGATGCGCCAGAACCTCGGCGTCGGAAACCGGCCGTGTAATCGGCGCGCCATTTTCATCCACCAGCACGGCCGGCACGCCCATCACGTAGCTGCCGGTTCCCGTGGCGTCGGTGGAGACTATCGAGTGGCACGTCGAGCACGTTACCCCTTCCTGCTCGAAGGGCCGCTTTTTCGGCATTCCCTGCGACAGGTCGCCGCTAAGCAGCGCAACGGGGTTGTGGCAGCCCTCGCAGTGGCGACTGTACTGCACGCCCTTTTCATCGATCAGCGCGTTCACGTTCTTCAAATACCAGGGCGCGCGGAAGCTGTTGGAGTGGACCGATTGACGCCACTGGTGGTACGCCTCCTGGTGGCAGTGGCCGCAGTACTCGGCGCTGTAAAAGCTCTTCGGGCTTACAAACTGGCCCGTCGAAGACACAGCGTTCGAGGGCAGAAATGGCGAGTCTTTGCCAAAGGCGTAGTTGTAGTGCGAGGCAACGGAGTCGTGAAAGGGCGTGGTGGGGCCGGTAACCTTGATTGCGGCGGTATAGGCCGCGCCCGCATTGGGAGCGTCGGGCGAGTTCGTGGTTGAGGTGGCCGTGACGGCGGGAGTTGCCGCCGCGGTTGCCGGGTCGGATGCGGCGCGGACGGTCCAACTCGCGGTCAGGCACAACGCGGCCAGGAAGGCGGTCAGCAGCCAGCGGCGCAACACAGTTTTGAACATTGTCCAGTGATCTCCCAGGGAAGAACTCGCGCCCCCACAGGCAAGACACCGAAACGGCCGAGGGAACAGAAGAACGGTAACAGGGAAGATGCATACCCTGTCCTCAATCGAAAGATGGAGAGGCCGTCAGGCGCGTCGCCGTTTCGCGCTCAGGTCCCGAAGCATGGCATCGCGCAAAATTGCGTTAAGCCGCGACTGATAGCCGCGAGCACTCTGCTTCCGAGCCCACGCCAGAACATCGGCGTCGATGCGCAGCGTCACCTGCTTCTTGAGTGGACGATAGAGATGCCCGGGCAGGGCACTGCTCCAGTCTGCCTCGCTCGTGGCAGGAATATCTGAATAGTCAATGGCGCTGTCGGGCATCTGCGCCACTCGGCGAAGTTCGTCCAGGTCGGTTTCCGTCAACGCCAGTTCAGCCGGATTGATGAATTCGGTTCTGTTCATAAACTCCTCGCTCCGTGCGGTCCGCCTTTCGAGCGGAGATGATGCGAATCACTTCCTCGGTTTCCTCGACAGAATAGGCATGGGCAACCAGCAAAATCGCCGTTCCTTCCACCATTCCGATAGCCTGCCAACGGGGTTCGTCTTCCACCACGCGATCCTGCCGAATGAAAACGCAAGGGTCGTCAAAGACCTTTGCCGCGGCCTTGAACCGGATGCCGTGCTTGCGGAAGTTGGTCTCGGCCTTCTCGGGGTCCCACCGGAAGCGGGTCATGCAAATCGATTATAGCTCCAAACTTGTAGTTATGTGAATGTAGTTCTTCCCTGCTCACACGCGAATGCCTTGGACCGCCCCTACCCGCGTGATTCTAGAACTCCCGCAAGCAGGAGAACCGCGTTGTGCCTGACTGTCAAATTCGCAGCGGACGGTTCACAGCGTGGTATGAATGGCGAAAAAATGGCCCCGGACTGTGTGAGCAAGCGCACATCTCCTTAGCCAAACGAGGGCGCAAACTGGTACGGTTGTTCTGAAGGATTCATTTTCAAAGATGGCCTCAAGTCCTTATTTTTCTCTGGCAGTCCTCTTCTTTGCCGCGTTGGCCTTTGGTTTAACCCCTTTGGGGTTGGCGTGGGTCTGGGGAAAGGTGTTTTCCCCGGCCAAGCCGAATGCCGTTAAGAACGCGATCTACGAGTGCGGCCTGGAATCGAAGGGCGACGCCTGGTTGCAGTTCCGCTCTGCCTACTACCTCTACGCCATCATTTTTCTCATCTTCGATGTGGAGGCGGTATTCCTGCTTCCATTCGCGGTGGCGTTCAGCGGATTGGGCGTTGCAGCCTGCGTGGCCATGCTGGTGTTTGTACTGATGCTGATTGAGGGCCTCGCCTGGGCGTGGGCCAAGGGTGTACTTACGTGGGCGTGAAAAGCAGTTCATAGTTCGCAGTTCACAGTTCTCAGTTGCTGGCGTTGAGAACAGGAACTGACTGGGGATTGAACAAGATGAACAGGCAAAGGCCGACTGTGAACAAAGAACTGTGAACTGCGAACTAAGAACTGTGAACTGCGAACTGTACTTCGGAGCGAAGCGACAATGGCTGTAGAAGCAGACCTGAAGATCGAACTCGGCAAGCAGGGCATCTTCGTTACCACCATCGAGGAGCTCTACAACTGGGGCCGGCGCAGCTCCATCTTTCCCATGCAGTTTGGCCTCGCCTGTTGCGCAATCGAGATGATTGCCACCACCATGGCGCGTTACGACCTGGCGCGGTTCGGGGCCGAAATCTTTCGCCCGTCGCCGCGTCAAGCGGATCTGATGATCATCTCCGGGACCGTAACCAAGAAAATGGCGCCCCAGGTGGTCCGCCTTTACAACCAGATGGCCGAGCCCAAATACGTCATCGCGATGGGCGCCTGCGCTATTTCCGGAGGGCCGTTCAAGCAGGGCTACAACGTGCTCAAGGGCATCGACCGCTACATCCCGGTGGACGTCCATATTCCGGGCTGTCCGCCACGCCCCGAGGCGTTGCTGCATGCCTTTATGACGCTGCAAAAAAAGATTGACGGCCAGCATTTGACCGGGGAAGGCCGTCCCCGCCACCTGGATGCGGCGGCGCAGGGAGAGTTTCCGGTGCCGGTACAGGGCGAGCACGATCTGGAACCAACAAAGAATCCAGGAGTATGGACCGTGCCCGTGGTGATTCGGTGACGAAAGACAGGGAATAGGGACTAGGGAATAGGGACTAAAGGGCGAGCACACAGTCGTAGGTCGAAGATTTCGGACGGAGCATTGGCGTAACGGAGGGAGCAAGGGGCATTTCGGACGGAGCACTGGCGTAACGGAGGGAGCAGGGGGTTTTAACCCCCTGAAACAGTCCCAAATCGGCAAGGCCTTCAGGCCCGGGCCTTTGACCGAGCTTAGAGTTAAACGGGCAATTGGGTGCTGAAAGCTGATAGCTGGAAGCTAAAGACTGAAAGCTAAAGACTGGAAGCTGCATGAAGACGGTAGAACAAATCAAATCGGCAATCGAGGCGGCCGTCCCGGGCGCGGTGGTGGAGATCGTCCCCAACCCGAGCGTCTCCGCACAGCACTCGCTGCGGATTTCCCCCGTCCACGCCCTCGAAGTGGCGAAGTTCCTCCGCGACGACGCGGAATTGGCCCTCGATTTTCTCTCCAACGCGACCGGCGTAGATTGGCCCGACAAAGAAATTTCCGAGAAGGTGAAGGTTACCCGCACGGTTACAAAGACCGTGGAAGGCGTGGAGCAAACCGCCGAAGAAACAGTGGAAGAGACCCGCAAGCGCGTCGTGCCCGGCTGCCTGGAAGCGGTCTACCACCTGTTTTCGGTCGCTCAGAAGCACGGGCCGGTCATCCTCCGCATGCGCACGGTGAACCGCACCGATCTGGTGTTTCTGCCGTCGCTGACGCCCATTTGGCGATCGGCAGAGTTTCAGGAACGCGAGATCTTCGACCTATTCGGAATCGTGTTTACCGGCCATCCCGACCTGCGGCGCTTGCTCATGTGGGACGCGTTCAAAGACCACCCGATGCGGCGGGATTACGTCGAGCCGGACGACTTCGACTACGAGCCCACGGCCCACGATCAAGTGCTGGCGCGGGCACAGCAGCACAAAAACAGTGAACAGCAAACAGTGAACAGTGGACAGTGATCGGGACCTGGAAATCGAATGAGTGTAGTGGACACAAAATCGGAGAGGGCTGCAGGCTGGAACCGCCCGCCGGTGATTGAGCCGGATGGCGAAGGAGAGCTGCTGGAAGTGGCCATGGGGCCGCATCATCCCTCTACCCACGGAGTCTTCCGCATGGATGTGGCGCTCGACGGGGAGCGCGTCATCCGCCTCAAGCCTGTCTTCGGCTACCTGCACCGCAACCACGAGAAGCTCGCCGAGGGAATGAGCTACCTGGGCTCCATGCCCTTCACCGACCGGCTCGACTACATCTGTCCGTTGACCAACAACTGGGCCTATGCGCTGGCTGTAGAAAAGCTAACCGGCCAGGCGGTTCCCGAGCGCGCCGAGTATCTGCGCGTGATTCTGGGCGAGCTCACCCGCGTGGTGAATCACGCCTCGGCCATCGGCTTTCTGATTCAGGAAATGGGCGCCAGCGGAACGCCGCTGATGTATGCGTTCAAGGAGCGGGAGAAAGTTCTCGATCTGTTTGAGGCGCTCACCGGCGCGCGCATGATGGTCAACTACATGCGCTTTGGCGGATGCCGCGTAGACGCAACGCCGGCATGGCTAAATGACGCGCGCAAAGTGGTGGCCGGCCTGCCCGGGTTTGTGGATGAGTACGAGAATCTGCTCACAACGAATGAGATCGTCATGGCTCGCACGCAGGGTGTGGGAATTCTGCGTCCCGAGCTGGCGATAAACGCCGGCGTAACCGGGCCCATGCTGCGTGCTTCGGGCGTAAACTACGACATTCGCAAGGTGGATGGATACGGAATCTACAACCGCTTCAAATTCCGCGTGCCGCTGGGCGAGCATTGGGATGTGTACGATCGGTTCATGATCCGGCTGCTGGAGTTGCGCGAGTCGATCGGGATTCTCGAACAGGCGCTGAAAGATATTCCGCCAGGTCCGATAATGGATCCGAAAGCGAAGATTCGCGGCTTCCGCCCCAAACCGGGTGAGGCGTATGGGCGCATTGAAGCGCCCAAGGGCGAGTTGGGTTTCTATCTCATCAGCGACGGGAGCTCGAATCCCTATCGCTATCGCATCAGGCCGCCGAGCCTGATCAACCTGACAATTCTCGAAGATATGTGCCTGGGCCAGAACGTGGCCGATGTAGTGCTGATTTTTGGAAGCGTGGATATTGTGCTGGGAGAAGTGGATAGATAGTTGTCAGTCTTAAGTTGTAAGTTGTCAGTTGATTTGTTCAGGGTGTAGCCGGCTAACTGACTACTTACAACTGAAAACTTACAACTGACAACTGCGAGGAGGCTTTACTTGCTGGGCGAAGGAATACTAAAGGGTCTTGCGGAGACGGCGCGAAACTTTGCGGGCAGTTTTGTGTCCGCGGACCGGCTCACGACCGTCCAGTATCCTGAGCAGCGCATCGCGCCCATCGAGGCAACGCGGGACTTTCCCTTCCTCGTCTACGACGGTGCGGACTGGGAGGCAGGCCTGCGCTGCGTGGCTTGCCAGATATGCGAGAAAGAGTGTCCGCCCCAGTGCATTTACATCGTCAAGAGCACAGATAAAAAGCCGGACTATGTGGGCAAGCAACAGTTTTATCCGGCGCGC
>Ga0302195_10003911_pt1 | contig 11614 bp, 11 predicted proteins | sample II_Bog_N1_2_FD_198778 | JGI IMG/M metagenome (GOLD analysis project Ga0302195, IMG submission 198778) | Peat permafrost microbial communities from Stordalen Mire near Abisko, Sweden - II_Bog_N1_2 | ecosystem: Environmental > Terrestrial > Soil > Wetlands > Peat | place: Sweden: Abisko...
TTTGGGGCTTCGAGTCGCGTTTCTCCGCCCTCTACGCCCACGGCGAGTGGCTCGTCCAGACCGACTACCAGGCCCCCAAAGGCCGCATCCTCAAAGCCAGCCCCGGCATCGCCCCGGAAGCCTGGCCAACCATCGTCCCCGAGGGCGCGGATGTCATCGACGGCTCCAACATCGTTGGCAACAAGATCTTCGTTCACCGCCTCCACGATGTCATCTCCCAGACCAGCATCTACACCCTCCAGGGCAAGCCGGCGGGCACTATCCAGTACACCGGCATCGGCTCCGCCTCCGACCTCAGCGGCGAAATCACCGACCGCTACGGCTTCTTCAGCTTCCAGTCCTTCATCCAGCCCCCCACCATCTACCGCTACGACACCCAGACCGGCAAACAGGACATCTTCGCCCAGCCCAACACCCCCTTCGACTCCACCCAGTACGAGCTCAAGCAGTCCTTCTACAAGTCCAAGGACGGCACCCGGATCCCCATCTTCATCGCCGGCAAAAAGGGCCTCAAAATGGATGGCTCCGAGCGCCTCCTCATGACCGGCTACGGCGGATTCAACCTGAGCGAAACCCCCACATGGAACCCCCTTTGGGCCGAGTGGCTCCAGCAGGGCGGCTACTTTGCCCTCCCCAATATGCGCGGCGGCGGCGAATACGGCGAATCCTGGCACCAGGCCGGCATGTTCGAGAAAAAGCAGAACGTCTTCGACGACTTCTACGCCGCCGCCGAGTACCTCATCGCCAACAAATACACCACTTCGGCTCACTTCGCCATCTCCGGCCGCTCCAACGGCGGGCTGCTCATGGGCGCCGCCATGACCCAGCGCCCCGACCTCTTCGGCGCCATCTGGTGCGGCTACCCCCTGCTCGACATGCTTCGTTACCAAAACTTCCTCGTCGGCCGCTTCTGGACCACCGAATACGGCTCCGCCGAAAACAAGAAGGACTTCGACTGGCTCAAGGTCTACTCCCCCTACCAGAACGTCCACCCCAACACCGCCTACCCCGCCATCATGTTCTTCACAGGAGACAGCGATACCCGCGTCGACCCCCTCCACGCCCGCAAAATGACCCCGCTCATGCAGGCGGCAAGCTCCAGCGGCCGTCCCATTCTGCTCCACTACAGCCTCAAAGGCGGACACAGCGCCGGAGTCGCCGCCGCACAGCTCATCGACGATTATGCCGATCAACTCGCCTTTCTCTGGACGGAGACAGGGAAACGGTAATCAAGGTAACCAAACTTTAGGTAACCTGTTGTTTTCTTCCCGATACTCCGATGAAACCAATACAGCGGTCCCTGTGGGCAAGTCCCGCCAAGCGCACGAATCGGGGACGGCTGGCGGATGTGGAGACGCGGAGCGGGAATGCGAATGACGGCGACCAACGAGAATGCGGCCTCAAATCCGGCACAGGATTCTCGGAATGCCAGACCGGAGGCCGACCGCCTCGACGCTCTGCGCGACCTCAATATCCTCGACTCGCCCGCCGAGGATTGCTACGACACCATCACCCGGATGGCCGTTCACACCCTCCAGGCCGATACAGCCTCGCTCGCCTTTGTCGACGAAACCCGCGTCTGGGCAAAATCCGTCCACGGCGGTCACCTGCGCGAATTCCCACGCTCCCACTCTTTCGCCGAGCGGGTCATCAACGACGGTTCCCCGCTCGTCGTCCTCGATATTGAAAGAGAGCCGCCTGCCTCCATCTTTTCTGAGATTTGCACCGCGCTCCACGTCCGCTTCTTCGTCGGTGTGCCGGTCTTTACCAGGGACCGCCATGTCGTCGGAGTCCTCGGCGTGGGCTGCCATCAGCCCCGCCGCTTTGTCCGTCCGGAAGAACTCAGTATGCTGGCCAGCCTGGCCCAATTGGTCACCGACCAGTTGGAGTTGCGCAGGCTCCGCGCCAAACCCGCGGCGCGCAACGGCGGCGGGCTCCTGCCTGACGAGACAGGTGCGCCGTCCGATTGGGATCCCGGCGCCGAGCCTCCTCTTTGGCCACAGCCGGAGGACCTCCGCCGCGCGCTCGATCGCGATGAGTTTGTCCTCTATTACCAGCCCGAGGTCGAGATCGAAACCCGGCGCATCGTCGGGCTCGAGGCGCTGATCCGTTGGCGTCACCCTGAACGCGGCCTTATCCCGCCCATGGAATTCATCCCCCAGGCGGAGGAAAACGGCCTCATCCTTCCCATCGGCGACTGGGGCATGGGCCAGGCCTGCCGTCAGTTGCAAAAATGGCAGCGCAATCGCCCCTGGATGGACGGCGTCCGCGTCTGCGTCAACCTCTCCGCCCACCAGTTCGGCAGGTCGGGCCTCGTCGATCACGTCGAATCCCTGCTTCTGCAAACCAATCTCTCCGGCTATCACCTCGGTCTGGAAATGACCGAATCCAGCCTCATCCCCAGTATGAACACCGCCATCGACGTCCTCTCCAGCCTGCGCCGCCTCGGGGTTTCGCTGCACATGGATGACTTTGGCACCGGATACAGCTCCCTCAGTCACCTCCATCAATTCCCCTTCGACGTGCTCAAGATCGACCGCTCCTTCATCCAGCGCATGACAAATGGAGACCAGCCGCTCCAGATCGTGCAAACCATCGTTGAGCTGGCCCGCGTCCTGGGCATGGATGTCGTCGCTGAAGGCATCGAAACCGAAGAACAGCTCGCCCTTCTCAAGTCCATGGGTTGCCGCTTCGGTCAGGGATACCTCTTCGCCCCTCCGCTTCCCGCCGATCAGATCGAAGTATGGCTCAGCAATCCCGAGCGCTGCGTCGCGCCTCTCACCCACTCCATGTCCCCCAGCGCTTCTCATCCCGACAAAGCCGGAGCAAGACACGCGGAGTTCCTCAAAGACACGCTCTTGGCGTAAATCTCGCCCCCGGCGCACCATCCATTCGTCCCATTCCTGCCTACGGGTGCATTTTGAGGCGCACGGCCTTCCGCTTTTGGGAATCCGTTTTCGTCACCATGCATTTTTCTCATTGGAAACAAAACGATGAGAGTATTCTCCGGCCATGAGCGCCAACAAAGCCGTCGAGCATTCCCCCACCGCCAGCTTTGCTGTCCTCATGGAGCGGCTAACGCTTCGCGCCGGTAAGGCCGGCCCTGAAGGCTCTCCTACCCCCGATGCGCCCGACGCAAGGAGCAGTTTCGACAGCGACTCGCTGAATGAGGAGGTGGACGTCTTGGTCGAGGATGAGAATTTTGCCGCCACCGGCATGTCGCTCAGCTATGAAAAAGCACTCCGCACGCATGCCCGCTATCGCCCCAGCCCCGAGCCGGCTTTCCCGTCCGCGGATCCACAATCCGCCAACGCGGCCTTTGCGCCTCCCCTCCCGGAATCGCGAGCGCAAATTCAGGAGTCGGGCATCCAGAATTCTGACGTCACCCCTCGGCCGGAAACGCCGCCGGCGGCCACCAGGAACCCTGGCCCAAACGACGGACTCGGCCCCCTGCCAAAACAGCCCTCCGACCCGCACGCTCAGATCGGCGCAGCCGACCGCTCTGGCCTCACAGAGATGCTCCGCGAATCCAACCGTGCCAACCGCTCCCAGGAGTTGAAGCGATGCACCATCTCGGTGCGGCTCAACCAGGAGGAATCGGAGATCCTTCGCCTCCGCGCCGCGGAATCCGGCATGACCGTCTCCTCCTACCTCCGCTCCTGCGTTCTCGAGGCCGACCAATTGCGCGCTCAGGTCAAACAAGCGCTCGCGGAGTTGCGCGCGCGCGCCGCCGACAAGGATGTGGCCGTCGACGTCGGCCAGATGCAACACACAAAAAACGGCCTCTGGGGGAAATTCACCGCATTCCTCGGCTCCGCATTGAGCCTGCAGCTCCTCGCCGGACGCAGGGCGTAACTTCCATCTCCGCGCATCCGCCCTCTGCATATTCGCCGGCTTCGGGCGCATCGCCCCAGATCGGATACCTCATCGCCGCACGCGATTCACCCGCTGCGCACAACTCCGCCAGGAGCACTTATCATCGGACGCCTGCGCCCTTCACCCCAAGCAGAGCCACATGCGTCGCGGTTCGGTACAGATTCGGTTCGGCGCTCTTGGTATTCAGCAAATAAATCGACGGGCACACCCTCTTGATCTGGCGAAAATTGCTGAAGACCGAATAGGAATATCCCAATCCGTCGCCTTCGGTAATCGTGTAGCCTCTCCCCTTGGTCTTGATCCAGTCCGCCAGCGGCCACAGGCCCGTGCTCTTGAGCGTTTGCTTCATCATCCGCGAAACCATGCTGCCCTGGCCAAAGCTGTTGCAATCGGAGATGAAAATTGCCGTTCGGGCCACCCGCAGCATCTCAGAGACCGCCTGGCAAGGCGACGGTATATGATGAAGCGCCGCAAATTCGCAGACAAGATCGAACTGATTGTCCGCAAATGCGAGTTTCATTGCGTCTCCGTCGATCAGTTCATGTTCCGCCACGCCATTCAAGTAGCCCACAGCGCGCAGTTCGGCTGAGGGCTCGACGCCCACAATCACGACCCCGGGTAATTCCGTCTTGAGCCTGCGCAACGCTCTGCCCGTTCCGCTTCCAACATCCAGAATCGAATGGATTCCAAAGTGCTTCACCATCGCGATCATGAAGTCGAGCGCAAGTTCGTGCTCTTTGTCTACTTCAAGGTGCATCTGATCATAATGATCAGCTGTGTCTGCGTAATAGGCCCGCTGAACGGCAATTTCATCCGCTTTGGTAACGATCTTGGTGTCCACTCTGCTCCACCTCGTCGAACTCAAGTGAGTGTGAGTTTAGCGCTGAAAATACAAAGATGCAAAATCGAACCCGTCCCCGAGTCACAGATATCTCGGGAAGCATCTTCTCTTTCAGCCCTTTGCACACATAGGGAAACTCTGATCATTCCGCTGACTTGAATGGGCACAACTTTAGCCGCGCCGAATGCGCAGGGAAACGCACCGGGCTTCAGCCCCCGAGGGAATTGCCAATGCGTCTATTAAACTGAAACCATGTTCGTCCGCAAACTCGCCATCCATCGCATCGACCGGAACGGCGCGGAAACCCCCTGCCCCATCCACCAGATCGACAACTTCGCCATGCGCAACTTCACCAACGACGCCATCTTCGACGACACTCTCCCCACCGCAGAGGGCCTCCTCGAAGCCGGAAACCACGTCCCCCTCGACCGCCTCCGACCCGCCATGGAAGACTGGTTCCGACGCAAAGGCTATCTCAAACCCGGCGAACGCCTCGTCGTTACGGAATTGCCCGCACCCTACTCGTCATAGTGCAGCAAACTGAACACATCCTGCTCCGGAAACCGCTCCCGCCCTTTCAGAAAATCCAGCTCAATCGCAAACGCCAGCCCTGCCACTTCGCCGCCCAGCTGTTTCACCAGCTTCAGCGTCGCCTCCATCGTTCCACCCGTCGCCAGCAGGTCGTCCACCAGCAGCACCCGCTGCCCCGGCTGAATCGCGTCCAGATGAATCTCCAGCGTATCCGACCCATACTCCAGGTCGTACGTCACCCGCGCCACCGGCGCCGGCAGCTTCCGCGGCTTCCGCACCGGCACAAACCCCGCATTCAGCCGGTACGCCAGCGCCGGCCCGAAAATAAACCCCCGCGCCTCAATCCCCAGCACCAGGTCGATCTTCCGCTCCAGATAGTGCGCCGCCAGCGCGTCGATCAAGTGCGCAAACCCCGTCCGGTCCTTCAGCACCGTCGTAACGTCATAGAAAAGAATGCCCGGCTTGGGAAAATCCGGCACCGTCCGCACCAGCGCTTTCAGCGCCTCGATATTGAATGAATCCGCCATGATCGGTTCAACTCCTCTGCGTTCCCACAATGAATTCTTGAAAAGGAACTGGCTTTGAAAGGGCGCGGCTTCAGCCGCACCGCATATGCCTCGAAATCGACTGGGCTTTAGCCCCTGAGGGAACCGTCAGAGGAGCGTCGAAACCCATCGGAGAAACAAAAGATGAAGGGTCTTTATCTCAATTATAGTTGTTCGAGGCTCCTACCACGCCCCTTCAATCCGGAACGCCGCCAGCCCCTCCGCCTCGCTCTCCACAAGAGGATGCTCCAAAACCCGGTCCACTCGGCTCCCCCGCGGCCCGCGCTCCAGCGAGGTCCGCAACTCCGCCAGCCCCTCCTCATCCCCAGCCACCACCAGCTCCACGTCCCCAGTCTCGGTGTTCCGCACCCATCCCCGCAGTCTCAGCTCGCTCGCCTCCCGGTGTACAAACCACCGGAATCCAACGCCCTGCACCCGTCCTCTCACCAGAAAATGCCGCACCATAAGCCGCTCTTCACCCTCCAAACGCACTCCCAGTCTGTCAATAAGTTCGTCTGTCAGCAAGTCCACCGCTGGATCCCTCACACCCAACGAAGAACGGCGCTGCCCGCAGCCAGCGCCGTTCGATATCCTCTGGCCGCGCCCCCTACGCCCGGCTCAGATACGTCCCCTCGCTCGTATCCACCCGGATCTTCTCCCCCTCGTTGATAAACGCGGGCACCTGCACCACCAGCCCCGTCTCGGTCTTGGCCGGCTTGGAAACGCTCGAAGCCGTCGCCGATTTGATCCCCGGCTCCGTCTCCACCACCGTCAGCTCCACCGTCCCCGGAGGTTCCACGCTCACCGCCACGCCATCGAAATAGCTCACCGTGATCTTCAGGTTCGCCGTCAGATAGTCCACCACATCCCCCAGCGTCGAGGGCTTCAGCACAATCTGCTCATAGTCCTCCGGATTCATAAAGTAGTAGTCGTCCCCATCGTTGTACAGGAACTCCATATCCACTTCATCCACCACCACCCGCTCAATCGCGTCGCCCGAGCGAAACCGGTGCTCGAACATGGCATTGGTCTTGATGTTCCGCAGCTTGGCCTGAATAAAGGCCCGCAGGTTCCCCGGTGTGCGGTGCTCCACCTTGAATACCGAGTGCAGCTGATCGTTGTGCTTGATGATCATGCCAGGACGCATTTGCGTGGCGGGAATCGCCATAAAAAGTAAACTCCTTGTTCCAGTGCGGATAGCCAATTCATCGGGCCTGAGGCCCTCGTTCCATTGTAGCCGAGCGGGGAAACGGATGATCCGGCCTCCCCTCTCCGGCTCACGGAAGAGGCCACCTACAGGTGATGCAGCCAGATCAAATGCTGCCGCTCCTCCACAATCACCAGCACCAGCGTCACCACCGAGAGCGCAAACTGCACCCGCTCCCCCACCAGCCGCCCACGCTTCGGCGCCGCCCTCCGCCAGTGCGCCGCCTGCCGCCGCCGCAGCCGCCAGATCTGCCCCAGCACCACCAGATTCAGCACCGACCCCACAATCGCCAGCCCGATCATCGGCACCCGCAGCCAATCCACATGAAATCGGTCGATCGCCGCCGCCGTCCCCGCCGCCAGCGCCAGCGAACTCAACCCGATTCCCAGCCGCAGCCCATCCAGCGCCGCAAAGAACGTGCAGACGCTCTGCAGCATCGCAAACAGCAAGCCTGACCAAGCGACCGCCGTGCGTACACCATGCCTGTCCGTGGCCCCGGGCGGGACAAGCGCGTCGGCAATTGAAGTCTTCGTCTCCAGCATCCCTTCGCCCAATCTACACATCCTGTCAGCAACTAGGCAATTCTCCGAGACACCACCCGCAGAAGGTAAAGTCGTTCGACGGATGCAGTTCACGCAAGACGTTCAGATTCCACTTGGAATTGCCTTCGCTCCTCGCGGAAGTAATGACGAACGCGCTTGGACGGAAAGCCGTCACGGCAGGCCCAAAAGGTACCGGAGCCAGGAAATTGGAAGTCCCTGCCGGTGTGGGCTTTGCAGTCTCGGATTTCGGCGCGGCGGCCCATTTTTCGGAACCCAGCGCAATCCTGTATTCGGCCACCGCGCCTATGCTAGACTCCCGTCATGATTGAGCCCAAGTCGTATGAGTCGGAATGCTCCTGAAGCAGACTGCAGCCGCGCAATCCCCCACTACCAGCGACCCTGCCAGTCGCAGGAAAAACACTGCGAGGAATGTCTCGACGACCTCGGAGAGACAGATACCGAACTCTACCCAGGCGGAACAAATGCCAGAACCACTTTTGCGCATAATTTCCATCGAAATGCGCACAATGGAAGAAACGTCCAGGGAACAAATTCCATGCAAGAAAGCCGGCGACACAACGTCGCAACCGCCAGGGAGCTCCCAAGGAATCGCCGTCGGCGCCATCTCCAGCGCGAAAGGCGCATAGCTACTTCACGGCGCTCAAGCCGCCCACACCGCTCCACCCTCGCCAAAACGCCAAAAAACACCCCACCCCGCTTTTTTTCGCACGAAGAGGATGGTCCCGGCGGCATGGCGGGAGCAGAATTGTCAGTTCATCTGGCTCGACTTTGATCTAAGATACTTCTCAAACGGAATCTCAAAATAAAACAGCTCTTTCCCATCCGCATCCCGTAATTTATGCAGGTTCAGCAGCGCCCCACTCAACGGGTGATTCAGCCCGCTAACATCGTAGAACAGAAACCCGGCCCGCGTCGTATGCGGTTCCACCACCAGCGCCTGATACTCGAAAGTATCGAAATCCTGCTCCACATCCTTGTCGCTCGCCTTCGGCTTCGTATGAATGGAAGGAATCGGCCCAGGCATCGGAATCTTCGTCCCCTGCTTCTCCTTCAAAGTCATCAGCCGCTCCACATCCTCCGGCTCCGCCGCCTGAATTCGATCACCCGACGCAGTCACAAACAGTATCCGCGCATCCTTCAGCGAAATCGGCCGGTCGCCCTGATTGGTAATAATCACTCGCACCGGCAACACCCCATGCGAAAGATAGTTCACGCGAAAGATCCCCATCTTTTCTTGCGTGTCGTAAGGCTCGGCCGCAATCGCCAGCTTTTCGTCCGCATGCACCTCAACCGCCGGAAAGTCCGTCGCCGGCTGCACCGCCGGCGGAGCATGGTCCGCTGCCCGCGCCGACGCTGTCGCCAGCAGCGCCGCCAGGCAGAGCACAATTGGAGTGCAAATCTTCATCGCAACAAACTCTATCAGGCCGCCCGCGCCCCGCACGAGCAAAGCCCTCCGCCGCTCTCCTGTCTGTATCCTAGAGTGGTTCCCGCCAACAGGCTTCCGGTGCGGGTTGCAGCGGTCTATCGGCATGATTCTGCTCCTCTACAATCTCGGCCTGATGCTCGCCCTCATCCTCGGCGCGCCCTGGTGGCTCTGGCAAATGGCCACCACGCGCAAGTACCGCGAGGGCCTCGCCGAGCGCCTCGGCCGCGTGCCCCCACGCATTCGCCGCCTCTTGGACGCGCAACCCCACCCCCGCGTTATCTGGCTCCACGCCGTTTCCGTCGGAGAAGTCCTCGCCGTCAGCCGCCTCGTCACCGAGCTAAGCGCAGCCGTCCCCAACCACCTCGTCCTCATCTCCACCACCACCCGCACCGGACAGGCCCTCGCCCGCGAACGCTTCGGCGCGGCCCGTGTCTTCTACTGCCCCCTCGATCTCCCCTGGGCCGTCCGCGCCTGGCTCCGCGCCCTCAACCCGGAAATGCTCGTACTCGCCGAAACCGAGTTCTGGCCCAATCTCCTCGCCGCCTGCTTCCGCCGCGGCATTCCCGTCGCCGTCGTCAACGCCCGCATCTCTGACCGCTCCTGGCCCCGCTACCTGCGCCTACGCCCCCTGTGGCACCCCTGGTTGAGCCAATTCTCCCTCGCCCTCGCTCAAACCGCGCTCGACGCCCAGCGCCTCCATCGCCTCGGCTGCTCCCAAGCCATCGTCGCCGGCAACCTCAAATTCGACGTCCGCGCCACAGTCGAAGCGGAAGCAACACGCCTGCTCCGCGACCGCACCAGCGGCCTCCGCCTCCTCGTCGCCGGCAGCACACTGGAAGGCGAAGAAACCCGCCTCCTTGCCGTCTGGCCGCAACTGCTCGCAGGCGAGCCAAATCTGGCCATGGTCCTCGCGCCTCGGCACCCGGAGCGCTTTGCCGCGGTCGCCGCCCTCCTCAACCAGTCCGGAACCAAGTGGCGGCAACGCTCGCAGTGGCCCTCCGGCAACCTCGTCCCCGGCGAGATCCTCCTCCTCGACACCATCGGCGAACTAGCCTCCGTCTATTCCCTCGCCGCTGTCGCCTTCGTCGGCGGCAGCCTCGTCCCCGCCGGCGGCCACAATCCCCTCGAACCGGCACAATTCGCCGTCCCCATCGTCATGGGCCCGCACTTCGCAAACTTCCGCGCTATCGTCGATACCCTGCGAGAGCACGAAGCCCTGAAAATCACCGAGCCCAGCCAGCTCACGGAAACCATCGCCGCTCTCCTCCACCACCCCCAACCCGCGTCGGAAATCGGCGCGCGGGCGCGCGAAGTCTTCACTGCCCAGGCTGGCGCCACCGCGCGCACCGTCGCGGCGCTGATGCAGCTCCTCGGCGACCGAGGCCAGCCATGAAGCGCCCGCTCCTGCTCCCGCTCGTCCCGCTTTACGCCGCCGGTGCCGCGCTGCGCACCCTCGGCCTGCGCATGGGCCTCGAACCCGTGCGGAGGCTCGCCCGGCCCGTCATCAGCGTCGGCAACCTCTCCGCCGGCGGCGCCGGCAAGACCCCCTTCACCATCGCCCTCGCCAGGATTCTCACCGCTCAGGGCTGCGCCGTCGACATTCTCTCCCGCGGCTACGGCCGCAGCGCCAAAGACGCCGCGCCCGTCAACCCGTTCGGCTCCTTTCAGGATTTCGGCGACGAGCCTCTCTTGATCGCCCGCGAAACCGGCCTCCCCGTCTACGTCGCCTCCCAACGCTGGCAAGCGGGCCGCCTCGCCGAATCCACCGCGCCGTACCCCGGCATCCACCTCCTCGATGACGGCTTCCAGCACCGCCAACTCCACCGCGACCTGGACATCGTTCTCATCAACTCCGAAGACCTCGCAGACTCCCTGCTTCCCGCCGGAAACCTCCGCGAACCGCTCTCCACACTCAGCCGGGCCAATATCCTCGCCATTCCCGAGAACGACGAACCCGCCACGGCCAAACTTGCCCCCTTCGGCAAACCCATTTGGCGCTTCCGCCGTGAAATCACAGTCCCGGCAATTCACGGCCCCGCCGTCGCTTTCTGCGGCATCGCCCGCCCCGCTCAATTCTTCTTGGGCCTTGAGGCCGCTGGAGTCGAAGTCGCCGAGCAACGAATCTTCCCCGACCACCACACCTTCTCCGCCGCCGACGTCGCCCTCCTGCGCCACCTCGTCCTCAAATCCGGCGCATCCGCCCTCGTCACCACCGCCAAGGATCGCGTCCGCCTCGCCGCCTTGGAACCCGAACTCGCCCAGATCGCCCCCATCGTCACTGCGGCCCTGCGCATCGTCTTTTCCGACCCCGCAGCCGTCGCTCAGCTCTCTCCGGCCGTGTCTTAGATGTGCGTTGATGGCGTCTCCGTGTATTTTCACGCGGCGCGCAAGAATCATATCGACACGAGCCATGCCCCAGTCGGAGCATCAGCGGTATGGATAAAATTTGTGCTTCGGTGCGCGGAGCCATGAGTTAGTTCGGTCGGCAACTTTGGCGACGGGAAGTTGTTGCCATCGGTCTTCCAATTCCGCCGGTCCGTGCTATAGTCTGAGCGCATCGGGATTGAAGCTGGAGATCCCGGTTGAGGCTTCTATGAGGACATTCGCTGTAATTCTCCTCTGCAT
>Ga0302195_10003928_pt1 | contig 11591 bp, 8 predicted proteins | sample II_Bog_N1_2_FD_198778 | JGI IMG/M metagenome (GOLD analysis project Ga0302195, IMG submission 198778) | Peat permafrost microbial communities from Stordalen Mire near Abisko, Sweden - II_Bog_N1_2 | ecosystem: Environmental > Terrestrial > Soil > Wetlands > Peat | place: Sweden: Abisko, Stordalen...
GAAGACATTCAGTTCGCGAATACGCCGCGCAATCAGTTGCGTATATTGCGAACCAAAATCGAGAATAACAATTGTCTGGGTGTCCACTCCCTAGTGTGGCAGGGCCAAGGGCGGGATGTAAAGACGGTTCTATTTCTAACTCTGCGGCCGCCAACCGGTGTAAGATTCCAACCAGGGGCAGTGATTGCTATGGGCGTTGTCGAAGATGTCCGCCAAGTGCTTCAAGATTTCCTGGCGCCAGAAATGCGCGAAATTCGCACTCGACTGGACGCTATGGAAGAAATCAACCGAATCCGCTACGAGAACTTGATCCAGCGTCTCGAATTCATCCAGCAATCCTTCGCATTCGACAAGCGCATCTCAAATCTTGAAGGCGATAAGCAGCGCTCCGCCTAGCTTATTTCTGACAATCCCAAGATTCTCACATTTTGCCAATGGACAAAGCACGAGCGGCGACCGAATCGATCCGCAGCCGCGCTTTTCCCAGTAGCTCGCTGGAGTCCTGTTGCCGGGCCTTGTCCTTCGCCAGAAGTGCAGCGTTGAAGGCCATGAAGCATTTCATCGCTTCAATTAATTTGGCCGGGGAGTGGTTTCCAAATAAATCAAGCCCTTTCGATTCCTGTTGAAAGCTGCGGCTACCGTGAAACCCGAGCTTATGCCTAAATGTCCTGAGATCAGCGCGCAGAGGAGCGATTTCTTTTTCAAGGGCAGAAATAGCCGGAACCTCCTCGGGAAATTTCTTCTTCCAGATTCGGAATGCATCAAGCCCGCCGTCGGAATCCTCGATAAGACTGTAGAAAAACGCGTGGAGCAAGAACATCAGGGTTGGCCCCATCTCGGTCGTAATTGTCGTATCGACTTCAGTGGTTTCGTCAACCTGCTTCCATCCAACGCTTGGCACGTATCTCCCCGATAGAAAATCGAAATAGACGGTCCAAATGTTATGAAACTGCAGTACCCGTTTCACTAACAGAAAATGTTCCTCATTAATGCCGGGCACAGTGTTATCTCCACAAATCATTGCTGATCGCTTTCCCCGATTCCCTATTCCGTACCCCTTGCACCCTACTCGTAGTGATACCGCGCCTGCAGGAAATAAACGCGATCGGCGGTCACTTTATAGACCAGCCGATGCTCTTGAGTAATTCGCCGGCTCCAGCAGCCAGCGAGATCATGCTTGAGCGCTTCAGGTTTGCCAATCCCGACGAATGGATCGGCGAGGATCGCTGCCATCAGGTCGAGCACACGCAGTGCAGATTTACGGTCCGTTTCAATCCAATACCGCAGATCGTTCTGAAAATTACTTGAGATCACTGCGATGCGATCATGTGGCTTGCTCATGGATTCGATCAGCTTGCCTTATCCAAGCCGACTGAACGACGAAGCTCTTCCAGGGTCATCACTTCCCCTCCGCCCTGCTCCACCTCGCGCATCGACTCCAGTAGCCGCTCCGCATTCTTTGGTGAACGCAACAGGTACGCCGTTTCCATGAGGCTCGAAAGCTCATCGGCAGGGACAATCGCCACGTCCCGCGCACCGCGCCGCCGGACAATTACCACCTCGCGGTCGTCGATTACCTGATCGAGAAACCCGGCCAGTCCTGCGCGCAGAGCGGTATAGGTAGTCTCAACAGCCATATCGGGATCCCTCAATACAAAACGTACAGCTTTCATGTACGTTTGTCAAAACTCAGAGCGTGCAGAAGAAGCCCTGCGAGAGTCGTGTACGCGCGCCGTGGCACCAGCCTTCTGGTCAATGAATGCTCGCTCAGGAGATACTGCGGGGAAGATGGTCGCGGAGAGTGTCCATGCAGCCGACTGAACAGCGTTCGCAAACCCGTCCCACTGCCCAATGGCCCCCGCTGCCCCAGGCCGCCTGGACCGATACCTGTGCCACGCTGCAACTCTGGATGCAGATCGTCGGCAAAATACGTCTCGCCTTGACCCCGCCCATCAACCACACCTGGAACGTCACACTCTATCCAACAGTGCGCGGGCTAACCACAGCGCCCATGCCGTATGGCGCGCGGATTCTGCAGATTGATTTCGACTTCATCGATCATCTGCTTGTCGTCGAAACCAGCGACGGCGAGCGAAGGACAATCCCGCTCAAACCGATGACGGTCGCGGAATTCTATCGGCAGGTCATGCATGCGCTCGACAGCCTCGGCTGTCCGGTCCGCATCTGGCCAGTCCCCTGCGAGGTTGCGCAGCCAATTCCATTCGAACAGGATGAAACCCACAAGGCCTACGATCCCGAATTCGCGCAGCGGTTCTGGAAGGTGCTGCTCCAGACTGCGCGTGTCTTCACCGTCTTCCGCGCCCGTTTCATTGGCAAAGTAAGTCCAATCCACCTGTTCTGGGGCGCGCTCGATCTCGCCTGCACACGCTTTTCCGGCCGCACCGCGCCGGAACACCCAAGCATGCCCGGCCTGCCTGATCGTGTTACGCGCGACGCTTACTCGCACGAGGTCAGCAGTTGCGGATTCTGGCCCGGTGCGCCCGGCATGGAGCCGTTCTTCTACAGCTACGCTTATCCGGAGCCGCCTGGTTACCGGGAATACGCGATCTCCCCGTCTGAGGCTTCTTTCAACGCGAGCTTTGGCGAGTTTGTTTTCCTCTATGAGGACATGCGCCGCTTACCGGATCCTGACGCGGCGTTGCTTGCTTTTCTTGAGAGCACCTACGAGGCGGCCGCAAACTGCGCGCACTGGGATCGTGCAGCTCTTGAGGTCGCCTCGGGTCCGAGTCATTCCTGAAGCCATGGTTTGGTCTCATTCAGCCTTTGCCAGAGTCGCGGTGTCTGGCAGACAAACAGAATCAGCAGGTAGGGGATTGCAGCTCAGGCAGAACGCGCCGCTTGCTGCGTGCAGCGGCCGGGAACTTCAATCCGGCGGTATTCCCCTGTTCAGTCATGCCTTTGAAATGAGGGTCAGACTGTCTGCAATGAGGGTAGGCGAGGACGCCGAAATCCTTATCGTCCCTGCGTTGCCGTTCGATCCTACGATCGCAAGACACATTCCATTGAACGCGCTCCTCTGTTTCGCTTGGAATGGTTCGTGGCTGCGCGGGTCCCCGTTGTCTACGCCAAGGAGTTTTCCTTCGCCCTCGATCTCGAATGTGATGAGACTGTCCGCGGTTGGTACAATGCCTCCTTGTGCGTCCCGTACTTCCACTGCAACGTGGGCTACGTCGCGGCGATCCGCAAGCAGGCTGGTTCGATCCGCGGCGACATGGACTCGGAAAGGAACTCCACTGGTGACAATTTCCATCGTCGCGGCCACCTTTCCATCCTTAATGCCCACGGCTTTGAGCGTGCCTGGCTCCCAGGGCACATCCCAGCTCAGGTGAAGGTCTGAAGTGGTGCGCACGGAGCTGGATCGTTGCCCGAAGCTTCCGTAGTGGCCTTCCATCCCAGAACGCGGGTACCGGTATCCCTTCACGCCGATCAACTTACCGTTCAAGAACAGCTCGACTGAGTCGCAGTTGGTGTAGCAGGTTACAGGGATGAACTGTCCCTCCTTGCCTTTCCAGTTCCAGTGTGGAAACAGGTGCACCATGGGCGCAGCGGTCCATTGGCTTTGATAAAAATAGAAGCCATCTTTCTTGAACCCGCAGGTGTCGATGACTCCCGCCGAGGAGCCCTTAGCGGGCCACCTGGCTTCGCCGAGATAATCGATCCCGGTCCACATGAAGTCTCCTGCCACATAGTCGTAGGTGTTGACAAACTGCCATAGCAGTTCAACGTCAAGATTTTCACCCACGCGATTCCAGGTCCGCATCCCTGCCGGCGTCGCCGTCTCCGGGAATAGATTGCTGTAGTCGCCGCGGGCGCCGCCGAGCCCCGGACTTTCCGTTCCAATCACGCGACGCTGCGGAAATGCTGCCCGGTCAATTGAGTAGTACTTCTCCGCACGGTCCCGCCAGCGGTCCACGTAGTTATAGCCCACAACATCGAGCTCGGCCAGAAACTCAGGCCGCGCCATCTCGGTGAGCGGCTCCGAGTACACATGGTCGCAGCCCACCGTCACCAGACGCGTGGGGTCTTCCGCATGGAAGATCTGATTGAGCCGGCGCAAGGTCTCAGCGCCTTCCGGGGCGTATTGGTCTGGAACCTCGTTGCCCGCGCTCCACAGCACTACAGATGGGTGGTTGCGGTCGCGATGAATGAAGTTCAGCAGGTCGCGTTCGTGCCATTCGTCGAAGATGACATGATACCCACTCTTGATCGCCTTGGCGTGCCTCCACTCGTCGAACGCTTCATTCATCACCAGGAATCCCATCCTGTCGCAAAGGTCAAGGAACTCCGCAGCGTAGGGATTATGACTGGTCCGTATCGCATTGCATCCCATGGCGCGCAGCAGTTGAAGCCGCCGTTCCCACACGCCTTCGGGAACCGCCGACCCTACGCTGCCTGCTTCCTGATGCAGGCAAACGCCGTTCAATTTCATGTGCTCCCCGTTCAACACGAATCCGCGATTAGCGTCGAACAGAGCCTCGCGAATGCCGATGGGCGTCTCGTACACATCCACGGTCCGGCCTTCTTCCTGAACCGTACTCCGCACGGTGTAAAGATTGGGATGCGCGGGCGACCACAGGTCCGGATTCGCCAAAGAGATGCGCTGAACGAATTCATATTCCGCACCGGCCCCCACGATCTGCGCAGCCTCGTCCTTCCCATCGGCACGGCCGTCCTTGTCAACAATCTCGGTCGTCAACGTGCACGTGCAACTCGCCGCGCGTCCATTCACGATCCGCGTCTTGATCTCGACCACGGCCGACTCTGGGGACACCTGCGGCGTGGTTACGTAAGTCCCCCAATAGCCCACGCGCAGCGGGTCCGTGGTCAGGAGCCATGTGTGCCGATAGATGCCCGAGCCGGAATACCATCGGCAGTTCGTCTGATTCGAATTGTCGACCCGCACCACGACCAAATTCAATTCGCCGAAGTGGAGATGCGGTGTGAGTTCGTAGCAGAATGGAACGTATCCGTAAGGACGAAGGCCAAGGTACTGGCCGTTGATCCAAACCTCACTGTTTTGATACACGCCATCGAATTCGAGCACGATAACTTTGTCCCGATCTGTCTCCGCAGCGCGAAAGCTCTTTCGATACCAGCCGATCCCAGCGGGAAGATACGCGCCGCTTCCAGCGCTGGGCGCTTGCTCATCGAATTTCCCTTCGATGCTCCAGTCATGCGGAAGATCCACATCGCGCCAGTGAGCATCGCCAAACCCAGGCTCCTGCGCGCCTGGGGCGTCACCGGCCAAAAACTTCCATCCAAAGTCGAAGCTCTCCCTTTTCCTTGGCGCCGGGCTGCCCTCGTCAACAAGAGGCTGGGCAAGTGCCAGATAAGGCGCAACTATTGCCAGGCCTGCGCCGCGCGCACTCTGTGCCAGCAAATCGCGCCTCGTCATCCAGGAGATGAAGTTGTTGTGCTCTTTCATTGGGGCCCCCTCCGAAAAATGGTGTACGCCGCGGGAATTATACTGCACCTGTGCACGCTCAGGAGATTTCTCGCTATTCAAGAATGATGGCCGGCTCGGTAACAGAACCTGCTTCGTGTCCGCGCGTGGTTAGCGTGATGGCTGCTGCAAGAATCAACGCTCCGCCCGCCCACGCGTAGGGCCCAAGATGCTCGCCCAGCATCCGAACTCCCAGCCACGATCCCAGTGCCGGCTCAATATTCAGAAACACCCCGGCGCGCGAGGCCGGCACATGATGGATGCCCCAGTTCCACAACAGCGTGGTGGTCGCCGTGCAAAGCAGACCGCTGAACGCCAGCGCAAACCAGGCCGTGTGGCTGAGGTGTGCAAACGGGATGGGTTGAATCTTCTGATGGGTCAGCGGGCTAAGCAGCCATGGGACCAGCGTCATCGCCGCCAGCATCGCGGTCCCGGACAAAATGGTGTAAGCCGTCACCACCGGCGGGCTGTGGGTCTGCATCAGTTTCTTGCTCAACAGAACCCAGGCAAGTGCGGTGATGAGCGAGGCCACAACCAGCAGGTCGCCCGCGAGTGAAGGCTGTCCCTGCGCCGACGGACCCCGCGTGCCACCCAGCACAATCAGCGCCGCGCCCACGGTTGAACCGCAAAGCGCAACCCATCCGATCCGATCAAGCCGTTCGCCCATAAACAGCGCCGCAGCCGCGGCCAGCAGCACCGGCATCGATCCCACCATCAGCGAAGCGTGGCTCACAGTGGTCAGTTCCAGGCCGTGAAACTGGAGTAGAAACTGGATGGGTATACCGAATGCCGAGGAGATGAGAAGAATGCGCATCTCCCCGGCGGTGAGTCGAAATCGTCCCAGGTTCGCCAGCACCAGGGGCAGCATGCCCACTGAGGCAAACAGGAAGCGGTAGAGCACCATGTGCTCCACGCTCATCTCGTTCATCGCCAGTCGGCCAAAGTAGAAGCCCGTGCCCCACAGGCATCCGGCCAGTGCGCATGCGCTATATCCCAGGAACCGGGTGCGCCGGCCTGCTTTCAATTGCTCTTCCATTCCTTCTTTACTGTCGCATAAGCCGAAGGCCGCTCGCCGGAGACAATCGGAATCGTGATCAACTCGCTCAAATCCGACGGCAGAACTACCGGGAGCTCACCCAAATACCTACCACAGTTCTGGACGAGTGCTTTGGCCTGTTGGCGCTCGGGAACCTCCTTCTCTAAGGATGGCCCAAATCCACGTGAGTCGCATTGGCGATGTAACGAGGCTCGCTGACACTCCGCGCGCAATGCGGCAATTCTTGTGGGTGTCAGGTCGTTCGACTGACAAAAGGTCGTTGCAATTCAGGACTTTCAGCGTACACTCATCGACAAGGCGCAGCCGGCTTTCTTCCTCACACCCAAGTCCAACATTCGACTCTGTTCGGGCCATGTTGGGGGCTTGCGTGCCTAGCCGGTTCGTAATGGAAAGATGGACGATTCCCACATCGGTGACGATCGCACCATAGCGGAAACCACAGCACTCCCCTCGAGCGAGCCAGGGGAGGTTTTGGCGGAGACTTTCCGTGGTTTGCCGACGGAGGACTTGGGGCTGCCCGCCCGCGTTCCGCAATTCAAAGCAGGCGATCTGATCGATGACCGTTTCGTCGTGGTTCGGTTCATTGCCCGGGGTGGGATGGGCGAGGTGTTTGAGGTGGAAGATCGGCAACTGCGCGGGATTCGCGTGGCGCTCAAAACGATTCTTTCGCAATATGCGGCCGATCCGGTGATGCGCCAGCGATTCGAGAGGGAGGTCCTGAGCGCGCGTGAAGTGGTTCACCCGAATATCTGTCCGATGTACGATGTTGGGCACTGGAAACGGCCAGAGGGCCGACTCACCTACCTGACGATGAAGCTACTGGCGGGCGAGAGCCTTGCAACGAGGCTTTTGCGCCAAGGCCCGCTGCCGGAAGAAGAAGCTCTTTGCATCTTGAGGCAGGTGGGTGCTGGGATTGCAGCCGCCCACGATGCGGGCATCCTGCATCGAGATATCAAGACCGGGAACATCATTGTGCAGGGCTCGGGCGGACAGGTGATTGCCTGGGTTACCGACTTTGGCCTGGCCAAGGCGGCACTGGGCGAGGAGACGGCAATGACCGCTCACGGGGTGGCCGGAACACCGGGCTTCATGTCCCCGGAGCTGTTCTTTGGAAGCGCCGCGACGAGAGCGAGCGATGTATACGCACTGGGGGTGGTCGCGTATCAGGTCTTGACGGGGCGCCTGCCAACGGTTTCCAAGGGGCGGGGGAAAAGCGCGGCTGCGTTCAGCATGGTGGATATTCCCGAACCGTGGAAACGCTTTGTGGACGGGTGCCTGAAACCTGCGGTGGAAGAGCGGTTCAAGTCGGTCCCGCAGGCGATGCAGTGGCTGCCCGCGAAGGGTGGGCCTTTGGAAGACCGCTCCCTGAACAGGCAGAGAATGACGCGCAGACAGTGGCTGGTGCTGGGGGCGAGCGCGACCGCTGGGGTGGCTTCCGGGGCGTGGCTGGAGTGGCCGCACATTGTGAACGTTGTTGACCCGCTGCCATCAACGAGGTTTGTTGCTCTCATGGCGCTTCCGACGGATCGTCCGCCGGCGCTGCTGTTTGCTGTGCTGGATTCGATTGGCCAACAGCTTTCACGCGCAGAGTCCCATGTGAAGAACCTGCTGATCATCACGCCCAAAGACAAGCCGGGACCCTGGAGCGCGATCGACTCTCCGGGGAAGACCGTGAACACGCTGGGCGCGAACCTGGTGCTGGTGGCTTCGCTGGATCAAACTGCGTCCCAGGCGAGGCTGAATCTACGGCTGCTGGATGCGAAATCCCAGCGAGTGATGCGCAATACGAATGTGGAGTGCGCGCTGGCTGAGATCAGCAGCCTGGCAGAGAAGGCTGTTCAGCAAACCGCAATTCTGCTGCAGCTCCCCGGTTGGGATGAGCAATTGAGCGATCCCGAGGAGTTGAAGAGCGTGCCTCCGGAGGTGTATCAGGCGTACAGCGAAGCGGAACAGTTTGTGAATGAGCCAAATCATGCCGGACTGAAGCAGGCGATTGACAAGTACCAGCAGGTTCTCGATCTCGACAGACACTTTGCTCTGGCTTATGCGAAGTTGTCGATTGCATATCTCAGGCAGTATTACGTGACAAAAGAAAAGGCCAACATCGAACTTGCCGGCAAGAACGCAGCGAACGCACTGCGCTATAACCCGCATTCGGCGATGGGACTACTGAGCCAGGCGATGGTTTATGTATTTCAGGAAAAGCCGGATGACGCGATGGCGTATTTTGCAAAGGCGCAGCAGGCGGATCCGGGGAATCCCGATGTTCTGTATCACAAGGCGTGGGCTCTGCTGCACAATGATCAGCTGGATCAGGCGGAGCAGGCGTACCGCGACATCCTAGTTGAGAGGCCGAACTTTTGGCCTGCTTACAACAACCTTGGGGCGCTTCTTTCGCGCGATGCCAACTATGAGGAAGCGGCAAAGGCCTTTGCTGCAGCGGGCGCAGCCGCGCCGAAGGTTGCGCAACCCATGGCCAACCTGGCCCAGGCTTATATCCAACTGGGAAGGCATGACGATGCCCGCGCGGCTTTGAATGAGAGCCTGGCGCGAGCTGAAAGCGCGGACGGTTATCTGGCCCTCGGCGACCTGGATTTTGGGGACGGCAAGTACAACGATGCGCTGAGGGACTACGGGCAGGCGGCGAAGTTCGAACCGCAGAATCATCTGATCCAGAGGAACATGGGCGACTGCTACACAATGCTGGGCAATGCGGCGATGGTGAAGGAAAGCTACGGTCGCGCCGCGCACCTGATGGCCGCGTCGCTCGAGGTAAGCCCCAAGGACGGGCTCGGATGGGCTAACCTAGCGTTCTATCACGCCAAGATTGGCGATCGCGCAAGCGCAGAGTCGGATATGAAAAACGCGAGAGCTCTGGAGACAGAGAAGGACGTGGAGTTGCCCTTCATGATTGTGCAGGCGCTTGACGTGCTGGGACGGAAGACAGAGGCGCGGGATCTGCTGTTGAAATGCATGGACAATAATTTGACACCGGAGGAAGTTGACCTGGCAGTGGATCTCAAGGATCTGCGGAATTCTGCTGAGTACCAATCCAAACTTAAGGAACTCGAGCGCAAAGCGACGGCGGCTGCAAACTTAAAAACCTCTCAACCCGTGAACAAGAAAGGACGATCGACATGAAAAAAACTGTATTGGCTTTGCTGATCTGTGTGTTCATTGCCGGGGTGTTATTTGGAATCTGGTTGGATTGGTCGGCACCGAAGAAAAATGCGCCGCGGGAAATCGCGTACCAGCTGGAGGACTATCAAACTGCGAATTTGCGCGTGCACGCCGGAGATACGATCTATCTGGTGACCCCGCCAGGAGGCAATGCGACTGGCCCGGATATGAGTTTTGTGGGGAATAATATCCCGTGCGTAGATCAAAAAACACCAGGGAAGTGCGTAATATCCGCCAGCGCCCCGCCCGGAGGCTATTACTTCAATTGCACTTCGAGTAACGGATATGTTTGCCCTGATCCTGGCATCCAGCCGTCTACGACGCAGCCGCTGGACTCCAGCTACGCAGGAACTGTAAAGACAGACTTTGTGAATTTTGTAGGATTGCCAGTCGCCCCAAAGGAGAAACCCGAAAAAGAACAACCTGCGACGCCACGCCTTGCCACGAGTACCATCGCGGCGATCGTGGGCTGCAGCGGCCCTCCAAATTCGAATACGACGGTGACTTTTCATAATGGCAACCCAGCATACTCGATGCCTGTGACAAAAGGTGGATCAGTGTTTTGGATCAGTCCGCCGGCATTCTCAATTTCCAACCTGCCGGCCAACTTTTGTAAGAACGGGAATCCGAACGGAAACATCACTAGCGGTAAGGCAGAGTGCGACATTGACCCTAACTACAGCGGCAATAACACTGTGGCCTACACGGTGCAGCAGAGTCAGTGCGGCCCAACCGCAGTCGCAACCCCGACGACGCTGCAGCTTTAGTTGGCGGGTGGCCTTGGCGCCGGGGAAAAGAAGTGAGATCCTCGTGGGAATGGGTGCCTTGGTGCCGGGGTCCCCTGCGACAGGTCTTCGTCGCTGGGGTGGTGGCGCGTCGCCTTTGGGCACCTGGGATGGAAGCGGTTTGCGCACAATTACCCTGCCTTGGCGCACACTGGTTCATGGTGCAGTCAGTTTTGATCGCTTCTTCGCGACCGCGAAATTGGCTATCAAGGCATTCTATTTTTGTCAGTTTCCGATCGCTGCATCCGCCATGGAATCGTTATGACTTGTAATCTGCCTTTGCGCGTCAATGGCCGCGAATTGGACGGAGTCGTAATCCACGACTGGTTTTGGCTTCAGTGATCCTGGGATTCAAGATCGATTGCGAGACCAGCCCTGAGATGAGAAAACCTCCGCGGAGGAGGTGTATAGCTGGGCGCAGCAACTGGTGCGCCCGCGCCCATGCTCTTGGCGTCGAACTGTTGAGCATCTTCACCAGCGAACACTTCATCAAGTAAACATTTCCTCCGAGAATGTCCCCGATTTGCGCCGGGCACTGTAGATGTGAGGGGGAGATGCACAATGCCGGAGCCAATCGAGGCGCAAATAGTAAAGACAGCCGCCGAGCAGAAGAACACGCAGCAGATCGGTTCGATCTGCAAGGTAAGCAAAAGCATAGTCCAGCGCTATCTGGAACGGCTGAAAGCAGCGGGGCTAAGTTGGACTTTACCGTCCGATCTGGACGACGTGGGGCACTGGAGCGGCGCTTGTTTCCGCAGCCTCCGGTCGCGCCGCCCGAGGACCGCTGCTTGCCGGACTGCGCGGCAATTCACCGGGAATCGAGAAGCCGCAAGAATGTAACAATTCAACTTCTGTGGGAAGAGTACAAGCAGGCCAATCCGCTGGGCTATGCCTATAGCTGGTACTGCGAGCTTTATCGCGACTGGAGGCGCCGTCTGGACGTGGTGATGCGCCAGGAGCACCGCGCCGGGGAAAAGACATTTGTGGATTATGCCGGTCAGACGGTGCCGGTGACGGACCCCAAAAACGGCGAGGTTCGTCAGGCACAAGTGTTCGTCGCGGTGCTGGGCGCCAGCAACTACACCTATGCCGAAGCCACCTGGAC
>Ga0302195_10003932_pt1 | contig 11583 bp, 7 predicted proteins | sample II_Bog_N1_2_FD_198778 | JGI IMG/M metagenome (GOLD analysis project Ga0302195, IMG submission 198778) | Peat permafrost microbial communities from Stordalen Mire near Abisko, Sweden - II_Bog_N1_2 | ecosystem: Environmental > Terrestrial > Soil > Wetlands > Peat | place: Sweden: Abisko, Stordalen...
CACCTCGCCGGCCCTGGTCTTGACCACGAACACCCCGGTCAGCGCAAAGCGCGAGGCCGGGTGGCGCATCTTTTCATAGCCGGCCTTGGCCGGAATCGGGAACGCGACCTCGGTGATGATCTCGTCGTCGTTCAGCGCGGTCGCGAACAGGCCCTTGAAGAAATCGTCGGCAGCGATCGCGCGCTGGTTGGTCTTGACCGTGGCGCCGAGCGCCAGCACCGCGGCGGGATAGTCCGCCGCCGGATCGTTGTTGGCGATCGAGCCGCCGATGGTGCCGCGATAGCGCACCTGGGGATCGCCCAGCACCGAGGTCAGGTGCGTGATGGCGGGGATCGCCTTCCTGACGTCGGCGCTTTCCAGAATGTCGAAATAGGTGGTCGCCGCCTTGATGGTCACCGTGTCGGCCGACACCTCGATGCCGACCAGTTCCTTGATGCGGCCGAGGTCGATCACGTCGGACGGCGAGGCCAGCCGCTGCTTCATCACCGGGATCAAAGTGTGGCCGCCGGCGAGATATTTGGCTTCCGCGCCCTTGGCGAACAAGGCCGCGGCCTCGGCGACGCTGGCGGGGCGATGATAGGTGGTCTCGTACATGACGGTGCTCCCTCAACCGTGAATGGCGTGCCACACCCGGTCGGGTGTCGCCGGCATTTCGAGTTTGTTGTTGCCGATGGCGTCGGTGATGGCGTTGATGACGGCCGCCGACGCGCCGATCGCACCGGCCTCGCCGCAGCCCTTGACGCCGAGCGGATTGCCCGGACACAGCGTCGGGGTATGCGACAGCTTGAACGACGGCAGGTCGTCGGCGCGCGGCATGGTATAGTCCATGAACGAGGCGGTGACGAGCTGGCCCGAGCTGTCATAGACCGCGCCTTCCAGCAGCGCCTGGCCGATGCCCTGGGCGAGCCCGCCATGGACCTGGCCCTCGACGATCATCGGATTGATCAGCCGGCCGAAATCGTCAGCGGCGACGAAATTGACGAAGCTGGTCTTGCCGGTGCCGGAATCGACCTCGAGCTCGCAGATATAGGCGCCGGCCGGGAAGGTGAAGTTGGTCGGGTCGTAGAATGCGGTCTCCTTCAGCCCGGGCTCCATGCCGTCGGGCAGATTGTGCGCGGTATAGGCCGCCAGCGCCACCATCGGCAGCGCGATCGCCTTGTCGGTGCCGGCGACCTTGAACTCGCCGTTCTCGATCACGATGTCGCCCTCGGAGGCCTCCAGCAGATGCGCCGCGATCTTCCTCGCCTTGGCCTCGACCTTCTCCATCGCCTTGACGATGGCGGTGCCGCCGACCGCGATCGAGCGCGAGCCGTAGGTCCCCATGCCGAACTGCACCTTGTCGGTGTCGCCGTGCACGATCTGCACCTGGCTGATCGGCACCCCCAGGCGCTCCGATATCAGCTGCGCGAAGGTGGTCTCGTGGCCCTGGCCGTGGCTGTGCGATCCGGTCAGGACCTCGATGGTGCCGACCGGGTTGACCCGGATCTCGGCGGATTCCCACAGCCCGACGCCGGCGCCGAGGCTGCCGACCGCCTTGGACGGCGCGATGCCGCAGGCCTCGATGTAGCAGGAGAAGCCGATGCCGCGCAGCTTGCCTTCCGATTTCGCCTTGGCCTTGCGGGCCGGGAAGCCGGCATAGTCGATCGCCTTCAGCGCGGCGTCGAGCGAGGCGCCGAAATCGCCGATGTCATAGGCCATGATGACCGGTGTCTGGTGCGGGAAGGCGGTGATGAAGTTCTTGCGGCGCAGTTCCGCCGGGTCGACCTTGAGCTGGCGCGCCGCGGTTTCCATCATCCGTTCGAGCAGGAAGCTGGCCTCGGGGCGCCCGGCGCCGCGATAGGCGTCGACCGGCGTGGTGTTGGTGTAGACGCCCATCACCTCGGCATGGATCGCCGGGATGTTGTACTGGCCGGACAATAGCGTGGCATAGAGATAGGTCGGCACCGACGACGAGAACAGCGACATGTAGGCGCCGAAATTGGCGTGGGTCTTGACCCGCAGCGCCAGGATCTTGTTGTCCTTGTCGAACGCCATCTCGGCCTTGGAGAGGTGGTCGCGGCCGTGGGCGTCGGTGAGGAAGGCCTCGGAGCGGTCGCCGGTCCATTTCACCGGGCGGCGGACCTTCTTGGAGGCCCACAGCGCCACCATCTCTTCCGGATAGATGAAGATCTTGGAGCCGAACCCGCCGCCGACGTCGGGGGCGATCACCCGCAGCTTGTGCTCCTGGGCGATGTTGTAGAACGCCGACAGCACGAGGCGCGCGACGTGCGGATTCTGCGAGGTGGTGTACAGCGTGAAATGCTCTTCGGCGTCGTTGTATTCGGCGATCGCCGCGCGCGGCTCCATCGCGTTCGGCACCAGCCGGTTGTTGGTGAGCTCGAGCGACACCACATTGGCCGCCTTGCCGAACGCCTCGTTGACCGCGGCCTCGTCGCCGATCGCCCAGTCATAGACCACGTTGCCCGGCGCCTCCGGGTGCAGCTGCGGCGCGCCCGGCTTGATCGCGGCGCGGATGTCGGCGGCGGCCGGCAGCTCCTCGTAGCTCACGACCACGGCTTCGGCGGCGTCCTTGGCCTGGTTCTTGGTCTCGGCGATCACCACCGCGACCGCCTGGCCGGCGAAGCGCACCGTCTCCGGCGCCATCGCCGGCCACGCGCCCATCTTCATCGGCGTGCCGTCCTTGGAGGACACCGCCCAGCCGCAGATCAGGTTGCCGATCTTGTCGTCGACCAGTTCCTGCCCGGTCAGCACGCCGACCACGCCCGGCATCTTCAGCGCCGCGGCCGAATCGATGCCCTTCACCTTGGCATGGGCGTGCGGGCTGCGGATGAAATGGGCGTGGGTCATGCCCTGCAGCTTGATGTCGTCGACGTAGCGGCCGCGGCCCGTGATGAAACGGCGGTCTTCCTTGCGCACCACGCTCGCGCCAATGCCTTCAACGCCCATGTCCTGGTCTCCCGTCCGGAGGTTTGTCTTTCGCCATTTCCATCGAGATGGCGGGGTTCGGATTCAAGCCGTCGATCGCGTCTATTCCGCCGCCACCGACACCTTCATGCGGCCGGCGGCGTCGAGCACCGACTTGACGATGTTGTGATAGCCGGTGCAGCGGCAGATGTTGCCTTCGAGCTCGTGCCGCACGGTGTCCTCGTCGAGATCGCCGCCATGGCGGTGCACGATGTCGATCGCCGACATGATCATCCCGGGGGTACAGTAGCCGCATTGCAGGCCGTGATTGTCGCGGAAGGCGGCCTGCATCGGATGCAGCTCGTCGCCCTTGGAGATGCCCTCGATGGTGGTGACGTTGGCGCCGTTGGCCTGGCCGACCAGCACGGTGCAGGATTTGACGGCGCGGCCGTCGATGTGCACCACGCAGGCGCCGCACTGGCTGGTGTCGCAGCCGACATGGGTGCCGGTCAGGTTGAGCTGCTCGCGCAGCAGATGCACCAGCAGGGTGCGGTCCTCGACCTCGGCCGACACCGCCTTGCCGTTCACCGTCAGTTTGATTGTCGACACGCCCGTCACCTCCCGCTTGCTTTTGCTTGCGCCGATTAGAAGCACCGCGGCCCCACTTTGCAACTAGGATTTTCGTCGCGGCGGCGATTGTGACGACCCTTCCGATTTTGCGTGCTGTTTCAACGAGTCGTTGCTGCGGACACAGGGACCCGTGCGGCGAGGACTTTCGTTTCGGCACTGGAGCAGAGGCCTTTACTGCGCTTTCGAGGCCAGGGGTGATGGGTCCCTGCGTCCCAGGGACGACCCGAAGGAGAGGTCTCCGCGCCGCCCCCCGTGAATTCCGCCGACGCGGCGGCACGAATTTACCGGCCTTTATCCATTCTGTTCTATTTTCGGGCGATCGGAGCCGGGGAACTCGCGTTCCCGGAACTGCCGGTTTTCCAGAAAAGAGTTCCGGGGGGTTGAGGTGGGATCATCGCAGCAATCGACATCGCCGGGTCTTGCGCCATCGGGTCCTGCAGCGTCCTGGCTGCCGGCCTTGCGATTCCGCGGCAAGATCATGCTCGGCTTTGCGCTGGTGCTGGCGATCTCGGCCGCCAGCATGGGCATCGCCTATCTCGGATTCGAGCGGGTTTCCGCCGGCGTGGCGTCGTACCGCAACAGCGTGGCGGAGGCCGATGCCGCGCGCAACATCGACCGCGAGCTGATCTCCTACCGGGCGCTGGCGCGCTATTATGTGGCGACCGGCAAGGAAGACGACGGCAAGGCGGCGCTGGCCGCGCAGGCCAGCCTCAAGGACGCCATCGACCAGGCCATGAAGGGCACCGCCAATCCGGCCCGGCGCGACCAGATCGGGCGGCTTTCCGGCGAATTCGACACCTTCAGCAGGATCTTTGCCGACATCCTCAGGGTCAAGGGCGACAGCGCGCTGCTGACCCAGAACCAGCTGACCCGCAGCGGCACCTCGCTGCGCTACAAGCTCGACGACCTGCCCAACAACGCCGATGATGCCGAGATGTCGGCGATCGATTTCGGCGCCAAGAAGGTCGCAACCCAGTTCCAGACCGTGACGGCGCTGGTCGCGACCTTCGTGATCAATTCCGACCAGGCGGTGGCCAACAGCGCGATGGCGCGGCTCAAATTCGTCGAAAACTCGCTGCAGGCGATTTCCTCGCGCGATCCGAAGATCGTCCAGGCGCTCCAGGAGATCGCCGGCCTGCTCGCGGAGTATCGCCAGGCCCTGACCAGGCTGGTCGAAAACGCCAGGACCATCGAGCAGCTGACCGCCGCGATGGCCGATTCGGCGGCCGCGATCGTCAAGGGCTCGGGCGCGATGAAGGCCGACCTGTTGTCCGACCAGCAGCGGCTGGAGGCCGGCTCGGACGCCACCATCGGCGAGACCGAGCGGCTGATCGTGATGCTGGCGGCCGGCGGCTTCCTGCTCGGCGCCGCGCTGGCGCTGGTGCTGGGCAAGGGGATTTCGCGCCCCATGACCGCGATGTGCCAGGCGATGCGCGAGCTCGCCGATGGCCATTTCGACGTCGTGCTGCCGGGCCTCGGCCGCCGCGACGAACTCGGCGAGATGGCCGGCGCGGTGGAGCAGTTCAAGCTGCAGGCGATCGCCCGGGCCGAGCGCGAGGCCGCCGCCCAGGCCGCCCAGAACAAGGCCAGCAGTGCCGCGCGCCGCGCCGAGCTGATCCGCTTTGCCGACGATTTCGAGGCCGCGGTGGGCGCCATCGTCTCCAACGTCTCGGCCTCGGCGGTGCAGCTGGAATCCGCCGCCGGCACCCTGACCCGGACCGCGGAGACCACCCAGAGCCTGTCGAGCCAGGTCGCCGGCGCCTCGGAGGAGGCCTCCGCCAACATGCAGTCGGTGGCGGCCGCCACCGGCGAGCTGTCCGCTTCCGTCGACGAGATCGGCCGCCGGGTCCAGGAATCCTCCAGGATCGCCGAGGCCGCGGTGCTGCAGGCCGAGCAGACCGACGGCCGGATCGGCAAATTGTCGCGCGCCGCCCAGGAGATCGGCGACGTCGTCAAGCTGATCACCGCGATCGCCGAGCAGACCAACCTGCTCGCGCTCAACGCCACCATCGAGGCCGCCCGCGCCGGCGAGGCCGGCCGCGGCTTTGCCGTGGTCGCCTCCGAGGTGAAGTCGCTGGCCAGCCAGACCGCCAAGGCGACCGACGAGATATCCTCGCATATTTCCGGCATGCAGGGCGCCACCCAGGAATCGGTGGCCGCGATCAAGGAGATCGGCGGCACCATCGGCCAGATCTCGACCATCGCCTCGACCATCGCCAGCGCCGTCGAGCAGCAGAGCTCGGCGACCCAGGAAATCGCCCGCAGCGTCCAGAACGTCGCAGAGGGCACCGAGCAGGCCGCCGCCAACATCATGCAGGTCAACCGCGGCGCCACCGAAACCGGCGCCGCCTCGGAGGAAGTGCTCAATTCCGCCCGCACGCTGTCCAGCGAAAGCGCCCGGCTGCGCGAGGAACTCGACCGCTTCATGGCCAACATCCGCGCGGCGTAGCGCCGCGCGAGGACGGCGGCGGGGGGCCGCGTCTTCGCACGGCGATTCACGTGGCGAACAGCCAGGCCCGTCATGGCGAGCGTCCCTTGCAGTCGGGGCGAATGCGGAACAAACCATAAACATATTTGTCCCGGAAGTCAACGGGATTCTGGCCGGAGCGGCGCCGCCGGCAAAATATCGAAAACAACCCCATGCAAAGTAGCGGGGTGCCGGCGGGGATGCCGGGGTCGCTGTTGCGGTGAGTTTGCTTGGGCAAGCAGGCTGCGCCTGAAACCGCGGCGCCGGGGACTCCCGCTTCAGGCGCTGCGGCAGAGGCCTTTCTTCATTTTCGGCGCCAGGGGTGATGGGTCCTGCGTGCGCAGGGACGACCCGTTGAAAGGCGGTGCGAGGCCGCGGCCGTCGATGTGCGGTTCAACAGTCCCCGCAAGCGGAGCGGGCTCCGCCGCTAAAATATCGAAAACAACCCCATGCAAAGTAGCCGATTACCGCCGGGGCGGGTCTGCCGGCGTCGCGGTTGCGGCGAGGTTGATGCGGTGCGGCGATACGCTGCCCTCCCGCAAGGGGCGGGCTCTCGGACTGGAAATGGAAGGCTTGAATTCGGGGAAAGGTGGGATCTTCGCTGCGGCGCCTGTGACAGCGCCCTCTCCCCCCGCGGGAGAGGGCCTGCGAGGGGCCTGCAACAAACCCTGCCGGGTGAGGGGGCGTGCTCTGCGTCGACCCCTCCCCTGGCCGGTGTCTCCTGCTCGCGGTGTTGCCCTCTCCCGCATCCGCCCGAAGGCCGATGCGGGAGACAACAGGAAAGAGGGCACGGCCAAAGACGGCTCCGTTTCCGGCGCGATCCCGGCCAACCCTCACCCCTCGCGGCCGAACTGGCGCTTCAGCTCGTGCTTGGCGCGCTGCAGGCGGTCGCGCTGGGTCTTGGGCAGGTTCTTGCCGGCGCGGTTGATGTAGAAGGTCAGCATCGACAGCGCCGAGCGGTAGGCGCCGGTCTTGCGGCGCGCGCTCGCTTCCGCCGAACGTTTCAGCGAGGCTGCGATCTTGCCGGGATCGCGCAGGGTGAACACCCCGCGCCGGAGGTCGAGCGCGTCGCTGTGCTCGGTCACCCGCTGCGACCAGCGCCGGGCGGAAGGCTTTGCGGTTTTACGCGTGGTTTTCTTGGCGGTTTTCTTGGCGGTTTTCTTCGCGGTTTTCCCGGCGGATTTGTTCTCGCTTTTTTTCGCGGCCGATGTTTTGCCGGATCTTCCGGCCGCCGCGGTCCGGCGCGGACGTCGCGCCGGGGATTTCGCCGCTGCCGCCTTGCGGCCGGTCGCGGGTTTTCGCGAACGCTTTCGAGCTTCGGCCATGACGGGCTCCCTGAACGTGGCTTTCGCAGGAAACCGCGGCGCGCCGCATCGGTTCCGCCGCCAACGCTTGCGGGAACCCGCCCCGTGCCGCGGCGTTGACCGCGGGTGGCGGAATCCTTTTCGCGGCGCTGCCGCCGCCGTGGAATTTCAGGCGGATACGGAGCAACGCGGCATGGCCGGCCTGGTGGACGCGGCACTTCCCTTGACGGCGGTCGCGCCGGGGCCGGCGCCGGCCAACGGCAACGGCCGCGTCATCGAGACCAGCATCCCCTTCCGGCTCGACCGCCTGCGCTGGAGCGGCTTTCACACCCGCGTGGTGCTGGCGCTCGGCATCACCTGGATCCTGGACGGGCTCGAGGTCACCCTGGCCGGCGCTTTGTCCGGCGCGCTGAAGCAGAGCCCGGTGCTGCGGTTCAGCAATTTCGAGGTCGGGATTTCCAACAGTTTCTATCTCTTGGGTGCGGTGCTCGGCGCGCTCGGCTTCGGCTGGCTCACCGACCGGATCGGGCGCCGCAAGCTGTTCTTCGTCACGCTGGCGCTCTATCTCACCGCGACCGCCGCCACCGCGCTGTCCTGGGGCGTGATCAGCTACGCGCTGTTCCGCTTTCTCACCGGGGCGGGAATCGGCGGCGAATACACCGCGATCAATTCCACCATCCAGGAACTGGTGCCGGCGCGCTACCGCGGCTGGACCGACCTCGTGATCAACGGCAGCTTCTGGATCGGCGCGGCGATCGGCGCGGTCGCGGCCATCGTGCTGCTCGATCCGCACCGGCTCGGCCCCGATCTCGGCTGGCGGCTCGCCTATCTCACCGGCGCCGGCGTCGGCCTGGTGGTGCTGGTGATGCGGATGTGGATTCCGGAAAGCCCGCGCTGGCTGATGGTCCACGGCCAGCCCGAGCGGGCGCGCGCCATCGTCGCCGACATCGAGCGCGCGGTGACCGGCAGGGCGCCGGATCCGGCCGCGCAGGCCTTGCCGAAGATCCGGCTGAGAATGCGCGACCACACGCCGCTGCGCGAGGTCGCGCACACCCTGTTCTCGCTCTATCGCCGGCGCGCGCTGGTCGGGCTCGTGCTGATGGTGGCGCAGGCGTTCTTCTACAACGCGATCTTCTTCACCTTCGCGCTGGTGCTGAGCGATTTCTACGGCATCGCCGCCGACCGCATCGGCTGGTACATCCTGCCCTTCGCGGCCGGCAATTTCGCAGGTCCCCTGCTGCTCGGCCGGCTGTTCGACACCTTGGGCCGCCGCGCCATGATCACCCTGACCTATGGCGTCTCCGGCGTGCTGCTGGCGCTGTCGGGCTACCTGTTTTCGATCGGGGTGTTGAGCGCGCAGACCCAGACCGTGGCCTGGATGGTGATCTTCTTCTTTGCCTCGCCGGCCGCCAGTGCCGCCTATCTCACCGTCAGCGAGACCTTCCCCTTGGAAGTGAGGGCGCTCGCCATCGCGCTGTTCTACGCGGTCGGCACCGGGATCGGCGGCGTCGCCGGGCCGGCGCTGTTCGGGGCCCTGGTCGACACCGGATCGCGCGACAGTGTGTTCGCCGGCTATCTCTTGGGGGCGGCGCTGATGGTCGCGGCGGCGGCGATCGCCTGGCGCTATGGCATCGCGGCCGAGCGCCGGCCGCTGGAATCGGTCGCACGGCCGCTGGCCTTTGTGGAGTAGCATGAGATGAGCAACCAGAGCGCCGAAATGGAAAACCAGCAGCACAGGCCACCGCCATCGGGGACAGCGCCGTCGCGCGCCGGCCTGCCGCGTCTCGACGACATGGCGCTGCTGCTCGACATCGACGGCACCCTGCTCGATCTGGCGCCGACGCCGCGCGAGGTCTGGGTGCCGCCCGGTCTCGCCGAAACCCTCGACCGGCTGCGGGTCGCGACTTCGGGCGCGCTGGCGCTGGTCAGCGGCCGCTCGCTCAACGACATCGACCTGATCTTCGCCCCCGAGCGGTTTCCGGCGGTCGGCGGCCATGGCGCCGAAATGCGGATCTCGACCGGCAGCGAATCGGTGGCCACCCACGCCCCGCCGATGGACCAGGACCTCAAGGGCCGGCTGGCCGCGATCGCGCGACTGAGCCCCGGCATCCTGCTGGAGGACAAGGGCTACTCGCTGGCGCTGCATTACCGGCTGGCGCCGCATGCCGAAAAGGCGATCTACGAGGCGGTGGCGCTGATCCGCGCCGAGCTGCCGGAGGCGCCGATCGAGGTGCTGCCGGGCAAATGCGTCTGCGAGATCAAGCCGGCCGGCTTCGACAAGGCCTCCGGCGTCACCGAACTGATGCGCCATCCGCCGTTCACCGGCCGCCGCCCGCTGTTCATCGGCGACGACGTCACCGACGAATCGGTGTTCGCGATCATGCCCGCCCTCGGCGGCCTCGCCTTCTCGGTCGGCCGCCACGCCCACGGCGTCGCCGGCCACTTCGGCGAGCCCCGCGACGTCCGCGCCTGGCTCGCCGCGCTGCTGGACGGCAAGGCGGGGTGAGGGCGGTCGCCTGATGGTTCGCGGATCAAACAGCGCCGCGCATGGAACGAGCCGGGCGCCGGTGAGTGTGACCTCGTCCATTGCGGGAGAGGGCATGAAGGTTGTGCAACCAACTCTGACGGGTGTTGCCCTGCGGCGCCCCTCACCCCGCCGAGCCCCTTGCCGGCGCTGTTGAGCCCTCTCCCGCGAGGGGCGAGGGCGCAGTCACGGCCGCCGCGATGATGCAGCGCTTCAACCGACCTCATCAGACTTCGGAGCCTGAAGTCCCCGGACTCCGGCGGCTTTAATCGACATCGCGCGCGCGTCGAGGCAACGCTCGCCTTCACATTGCCCTGGGTTCCACGCCGACATCCCTCGAATTTGGTTTTGATTTGGCTCAAACTGTGGCCCGGAACCATCTTGATGAATGGCTGTTAACAGGCACCACCCGAAAGAGGACACCGTGAACCTCGTCGTCGTCTCAAATCGCGTCGCGCGCGGCCAGGCCAACGAACCCATGACCGGGGGACTGGCGGCGGCGTTGTTGCCGGTGGTGGAGAAATCCGGCGCGATCTGGGTCGGTTCCAGCGGCAGGGTGCGCGACGGCGCGCAGAAGGAACCGTTCGCCGAGGTCGAGGCGCTCGGTGCCGGCGCGCTGGCGATGCTGGATCTGCCGGCGGCGCATTACGGCGGCTATTACGAGGGCTTTGCCAATTCCGCGCTGTGGCCGGCGCTGCATTCGCGCTCCGACCTGATCGGCGCCACCGAGCAGGATTATCGCTCCTATCGCGAGGTCAACGCCTTCATGGCCCGCGCGCTGCTGCGCTTCCAGAAGCCGGACACCGCGTTCTGGATCCAGGACTACCATTTCCTGGCGCTCGGCGCCGAACTGCGCGACCTCGGAGTCGAGAGGCCGATCGGCTTCTTCCTGCACACGCCGTGGCCGGCCCGCGCCATCGTCGGCGGCATTCCGCATCATCGCGAGCTGGTCGAGGCCATGCTGGCCTATGACCTGATCGGCTTCCAGACCCGGGACGACTGCGACAATTTCCTCGGCTACCTCTCGGCCGAACTCGGCCTGGTCAACGACCACGGCGTGGTGGCCTCGCGCCACGGCACCTCCCGCGTCGCGGTGTTCCCGATCGGCATCGACGCCGAGAAATTCGCCCGCCAGGCCGCCAAGGCGGTAACCCATCCCGAGGTGTCGCGGCTGCGCCGCAGCCTCGACGGCGAGAAGCTGGCGATCGGGGTCGACCGGCTGGATTATTCCAAGGGCCTGCTCAACCGCGTCAGTGCCTTCGACCGGATGTGGACCCAGAACCCGCAGCTGCAGCGCACCGTGTCGCTGCTGCAGATCGCCACCCCCTCGCGCGGCGGCATCGAGGCCTATGGCAACCTGCAGAGCGAGCTCGCCCGGCTGGTCAGCGACGTCAACGGCCGCCATGGCGAGGTGGACTGGACCCCGATCCGCTATCTCAACAAGGGCTTCGGCCAGACCGTGCTGGCCGGGCTCTACCGCACCGCGCAGGTCGGCGTGGTGACGCCGCTGCATGACGGCATGAACCTGGTCGCCAAGGAATATGTCGCCGCCCAGAACCCGGCCGATCCCGGCGTGCTGGTGCTGTCGAAATTCGCCGGCGCCGCCAACGAGCTCGACACCGCGCTATTGGTCAATCCGCACGACATCGACGCCATGGCGCGCTCGATCGCCACCGCGCTGTCGATGCCGCTGCACGAGCGGCGGCTGCGCTGGGAAGCCATGATGGTCAAACTGCGCTCCGGCTCGATCCAGC
>Ga0302195_10003942_pt1 | contig 11570 bp, 15 predicted proteins | sample II_Bog_N1_2_FD_198778 | JGI IMG/M metagenome (GOLD analysis project Ga0302195, IMG submission 198778) | Peat permafrost microbial communities from Stordalen Mire near Abisko, Sweden - II_Bog_N1_2 | ecosystem: Environmental > Terrestrial > Soil > Wetlands > Peat | place: Sweden: Abisko...
CGTATAATTCCGCCGATCCGATCATCCGCGCCGAGTTCGATACCATCACCGATTCCATGACCTCGATCCTCAAGGCCGTCAGCGCCGCGATGGGCGAGGCCCGCCAGGACAAGACCCGGGCGACGCTGGCCGAACAGGCCACCGGCTGGGTCAAACCGCTGGTGATGCTGGCCGGCGGCGTCATCAATGGCGGCGCCGAGGCCGACGTCGACTACATCATGACGCACTGACCGCGATGGCGGCGCCGGCCCATCCCCAGCTGGCCGTCAGCGCGGCGATCTTTCGCGACGACAAAATCCTTCTGGTGCGGCGGGCGCGCTCGCCGGCCAAGGGCTTTTATTCGCTGCCCGGCGGCCGGGTCGAATTCGGCGAGACCCTGCATGCGGCACTGCATCGCGAGGTCGACGAGGAAACCGCGATCAAGATCGAGATCGCCGGCCTTGCCGGATGGCGCGAGGTGGTGCCGGGAACCGGCGGCGGCGGGCACTATCTGATCATGTCCTTCGCGGCGCGCTGGCGCGCCGGCGAGCCGGTCCTGAACGACGAACTGGACGATTTCCAGTGGCTCGCGCCCGATGGCCTGGGCGATCTCCGGGTCACCGGGGGCCTGCCGGAGATCATTGAGGCGGCCCGGCGCCTGCTCCGGGCCTGACGGGTTAGCCCGCTTTGAGGGCCCCCGCGCCTTGCTTCCGGCGCGCTGAAAAGGCATATCACGGCAGCCCATGTCCAAGCATTTTCTGGTCACGCTCATCCTCATCTCGGCATGCCTGTCCGGCCCCGTGCGGGCCCAGGACGCGGCTGCGCCGTTCGACGGCGATCTGCAGCGGCTGGCCGAGATCCTCGGCTCCCTGCACTACCTCCGGGGCATTTGCGGCAGCAACGAAGGCGCCAAATGGCGCAACCAGATGCAGGCGCTGATCGATGCCGAGACCCCCTCCGGCGAGCGCCGCGCCCGCATGATCGCGGGTTTCAACCGCGGCTATAACGGGTTCCAGCAGACCTACCGGACCTGCACGCCGGCCGCCTCGGTCGCGATCCGCCGCTATATCGATGAAGGCTCGAAGATCTCCCGCGACCTCACCGCCCGCTACGCCAACTAGGCGATCGCTTCGCTCGAAAATGCGATCGGCGCGCGCCCGATCGGCACGGTCTGCTCATGTTGTTGCCGGCCGTTAACCTTTCCTAAAGAACTGGCTAGGCGGCGCGGTGCTGCATGCTAAACCTTCGCGCATTGGAGCGTTCCGCCCTGGATCGCTAAAGCCCGCCAGAGTTTCATGAGCCATCCAGTGACCTTCACCACCGCCCGCGATCCGCTGCCCGATCACGAACAGAAGCAGGCCGCGCTCAGCTATCTCAACGAGGCCTGGGCGGAGGCGCGGCACGATGGCGTCGATGGTGACTGCCTGGCGCAGGCCAGCCTGTTCGCGGCGTTCGCCGAACTAGTCGGAACCTATGGCGAGGACGCGGTTGCGAAATTCGTCGAAGGCCTTCCCCTGCGCGTGCGCAACGGCGAGTTCTCGATCCAGATGGCGAAGCAGTAGGTTTCCGACTGACCTGGATACAGCTTCGCATTCTCGCGGCGCATGCGCCCGAGGTTTGCCATCATTTTCCGCTCTCTGAAACCAGAGGGCGTGGGGAATGCCGGGCGCCCAGTGCACCCGCAGCCTCGTGTGCAAAATGGTAGCAAAAAATGCACACGAGTATTCACAGCGAGGTCACCGGAATCATCCGGCATTCCCGCACGCAATGGTTTACGGCTTATAGCGCGCGCTCCCCGGTGATCGGCTTTCTTGCCACCGTCGCCGGCGGAAAAACTCCGCCGACTTGACGCCAGCACCGAGGCGTCAGGACCACACGATTTTGCCGTCCGCATCACACGCCGTTCGTCAAAGGCGCATCCGCGTCCACCGCATCCCGTCCCGCGTTTGTGACGATCGCGAACGCCCCTCGAGTGGGACAGGACGGCGGTGGACATAGACCTGATTTGGGTCCGGCGTCAAGAACAATTTCTGAAATTCCGAATTTTCTGCGGGGCCGCGCCGTCGACCGCACGCCGGTGGCTTTGGGCGGCGAATTGATCCCGGCAGGGGACAACGAGCGGCGTTAAGGGAGGTGGCCGAATTTGATGTAAGCGGCCTCCTGCCCGCGACGAATCTTGAGGCGCGGAGCAGACGCTCAAGGGCGTCGAAATCCGGCCGCAGCAACTCACCGAGCCCGGTGACCGGAGCCTTGGCGGTGCACGCTGGGCGGTTCGAGCGAGACCTCCTTCAGTTGGTCGCCACTAAGGACGAGGACTACAAAGCTAAGATGCCCCTCTTCCTTCTGTAGACCTCCGCTAAGCGCTCTTCCCGACGCGGCCCTTTCCGCGACACGCACGGCATCCGCGAGCTCTTGCCGCACTGATCTCAGAGCGATGATGTTGCCGAGATCGTCTCGATCAAGCTCCTTTAATGATGAAGCAATCTCCTTGTCAGCCACACGGCCAGTGCTCGCATCAATGACATTCTCCCAAACTCGATCATTCTTCACCGTCCGGACTCTATAGGTAGGCGAACCCGACGTTTCGAATCGGATATCAGCAGATCTCGAACCGTTATGCAGCTTTTCGGCGATTTCCATCACCTGGCTTAGGGATAGTTGCGTAGCACGAAAGACCGCGAACAAGCGCCGATCCGCCTCCTGATCGGGATCGCTGTCTGCAGCGCCGCCGAGCACGTGAGTGGGCGACGATGTTTCGGTCAAGCCAGCTCTCGCTGCTCCAGGAGAGAGTGCTGTAGACAATAGAAGGATGACTGCAAATGTATTCGTCTTTGACATTGGCATTATTCCATTGGCCCGGCGGGCATCTTTGCAATTGGTTGATTGGTATCAATCACGACCAAATCCGGTCCCTTGAGTCCGGAGTGGATACGAATCACGGGTTCGAAATCTGGCTTGATGCTGGTACTTGGCGGCGATCTGGGCATTAGCCAGCCCGCAACACAGATCAGCGCGAACAGCGCCCCGCCCACCGACAGAAAATAGCCCCGCAGCGGAATTTCGGAATCGACCGAGCCGCGCGAACGCATCGACAAGGCGGATTTCCTGCTCACAGCAGTTGGCTCCAGCCGGCACGCAACGAGCGCTGTTCGACCGTTTCCAGATCGACCCCTCTCCGCACGAGCTCCGATTCGATCGTGTCGAAGGTGCATTCAACGGGCGCGAGCCAGATGTTGACCCAATAGATGATGCAATCGCGAGTGAGGAGAAGGGCTGGCGTCATGGATTGGCCCTCCGCTCGGCTGCCCGCCGGATCGGCACCACCCCTCGGTCGACGAGCGCTTGCATCCAGGCGAGGAGGGAAATCGTGGCGCCCAGCAGCAGGCTCAGGCCCACGAGAGACAGGGCCACGACCAGGTTCAGGGATGCGACCGCCAGCCCCGGCAACGGATTCTCCCTCGTGAGCGATAACAACAGGGTTGACATTTCCGGTCTCCGAAATAAACTATACCGTATAGTTCATATATAACGCCTGAATCGCGGATGCGTCAAGGGCAGAGACTCACAAGCGCGCGTTCAGTCGGATGGCGGAAACTTCGGTTCGTTTTCCGTTCGAAAAGCAGATGCCCGAACCGATGAAAGGATCCGATATGTCCAACCGCAGGCTTGCGTTCGTTGTCATCGTGGTGGCGTCGTTCAGCAACGCGTTTGCCGTTGCTCAGGAGAACCGCGGCAGTCCCGAGCAGAGGGCCGCTTGCGCGCCTGACGCTTTCCGTCTGTGCGCGAGCTACATCCCCGACGCTACAAATGTGGAGGCCTGTCTCAGGCAGAGAAAGTCGGACCTGAGCGATGCCTGCAGAGGCGTCTTCGAACAGGCAGCGGCCACTGCTTCGGTCAGGACCACGGGATCGCGCCGGTACCAGGGCGCAAGAGATGAGGAATGATCCCATGATCACGATGTACGTTCCTTTCGCCGCGTTCGGAGGCTCAGCCTTCGGAGCGATCTCGACGCTCGTAAGCGGATGGATAAGCCGGCGCCGCATGCGCCGCGAGCGTCATCACGCCCGCTCGTTTTCGAAGCGTGAGAAGCTGTATCGAAGCTTCATCGAGGAGGCCTCCCGGCTTTACGGTGACGCGCTCATCAGCGAAAAATCCGAAATCCCGCAACTGGTCAATCTGTACGCGCTCATCGGACGAATGAGGATCGTGTCCAGCGATAAGGTCGTTCAGGCGGCGGAGGGTGCGGGTCGCCTGATCATCGAAACCTACCTGTCTCCAAACAGGGCATTCGTCGACCTGCCTGATTTTTTGCAGGAAATGGATCCCTTGCGCGACTTCGGCGAAGCGTGCCGGCACGAATTGCAAGCCATTCCATCGCGCTGAGGTCTGGAACGATGCAAGAGCAGATACTATCGTCCAAATCGTGGCGCATTCGTCGGCAGATCGCGCAAGCAGCGATCCGGTTGCACCGAGAGATCGGCTTCAAGAAGACTACCGTCGCCGATATCGCTCGCGGAGCGTCGATGTCTCCGGCGAACGTCTACCGCTTCTTTCCGTCGAAGCAGGCAATCGAAGAGGCCGTCGCGGCGGATCTGTTCGAGCAGGTCTCCGCGGCGGCAACTCTTGCGGCTCGCGGTGGCGGCTCTGTCCCGGAGCGTTTGAGGGCGGCGTTGAGGGCAATCTCGCAGTTGCATGATAATCGGCTGGCGAACGACAGCAAGCTGCACGAACTCTTGGCCGCGGCGGTACGTGAGGACTGGCCGGTCGCCCTGTCCCACGCAGACCGGATCCGCGGTGTCGTGCGGTCGATCATCGCGGCCGGACAGGCGAGCGGCGAGGTTCGACCAGGCTGTCCGATGGCGCTGACCTGCTGCCTGCTTGAAGCAATGGACGCGCATCTCAATCCATTGCGGATCAATGCGGCGGTTGTTCGGCCCACCTTTGATGAGATGATGGACTTCTGCTCCAGCGCCCTGCGCCATGTACCGTTGGGTCAGTCGATGGACATGGGCGCCGAGTTACGTCTCAAAGCCGCGGCGCAGATATAGCGAGCGCGTCCGTGGCTGATTCAGGGCTTCCAGTCCGCCTCGCAAGCCGCAAGGAAAAAAGTAACCCGTTCGCGCAGGAACGTCGGCAACTCCTTCCTGAGGTCCTTCAGTTCCTCACCCATCAGAGATCTCATAAGCATTGGAAGCAGAATGAGATCCATGAACATCTGCGCGGTCGCGACGCTCCGCCTTGGGCTGAAAGGTCCTTTTGGTGAACGCGCGACCCTCTGCGTTGCGTCATTCAAGAGCTGCGAAACTGCCCCAGCCGCGCGGTCGCGCGCGGCGTCGTGAACATTTCGGCTCAACTCGGGAAATCGCCGCGCCTCGGCGATCGTGGCGCGCGTGAGGTCCAACGTATCCTCGATAAATCTCTCCACGATCTCGACGCCAAGATTGGAGAGCTTCTCCTGGATGGTGCGACCTGCTGGCGTGAACCCCTCGAAATCCGTCAAGCCGTTGATGGTGCGGGCCACCACCGCCGCGAACAGGGCCTCCTTGCCTGGGAAATGGGCATAGATGGTCGGCTTGCTTGCGGGAGCCATCTCGGAGATGTCGTCGATGCTCGCACTCCGGAAACCTTTTTCTAGAAAGAGCTGCTGTGCCGCATCGAGAATCCGCTCCTGAACGTCGCCGGCAAACTCCTTGGGCGGTCTGCCCCGTTTCGGGCTTTTGTTCTTCGTCATCATCGATCTCCCAATCACGAGCGTGTGTGCGTGCAGTTCCTACTTGACATGCCGTTTCGGAAAATGCAATAAAAAGAAAATATACGGTATAGTTTATTTCGTTCGGCCACGACAAAGCCCTACCCGACCGGTGCCTGCCAGGCGTTTACCCGAAGGCCGACAGAATCGCGGGGCGCGAAGAAGGCTGGTGTCATGGAAGGGTCTGCGGGCCGCAGTGCGCGGTCGCTCCCTATGTCCGAGCGCAAACTTGAGGAGATTGCAGTGACTGTGTTCAGCCCGGACCGGCCAGCTTTGGAAGAAGGCATCCTGCTGCGCGAGTTGCATCACAGGATCAATAATGGGGTCGCCTTGGCCGTCAACCTGGTCTCGGCCGCGGCAGTCCGCGTTGAGGGGGCGGAGGCCAAGCGCGCCTTAAGCGACGTGGTCGAACTGTTGCATGGTTATGCCGATGTGCAACGGGTGCTCGCAATACCGAGGGGCAAGGCGCTCATCGACGCCGCGACGTACGTCCGCATGATGGGCTGCGCCATGCGCCGTTCCTTGCTGGATCGAATGAATATCCAGCTGGCATTCGCAACCGAATCTCTTCCGCTCCAGTCAGAGCGATGCCGGCGGCTCGGATTGATCGTCCACGGGCTCGTATCCAATGCCGCGAAGCATGCGTGCTTCGACGCGCGGACCGGAGAAATCAGGGTCAAATTGACACGGACCGGCGCGCTGGTGAATTGCGTCGTCCTGGACAATGGGTCGCGGTCGGCACGGGGCGTCGCGGGGCGCGGACTTCGGCTCAGCAATGATCTTGCCAAGGATCTCGGCGGCCGGGTCGAGCACGGCTCCGGCAATGAATTTACATCCGTCGTTCTCTCTTTTCCGCTGTCAGAGCGTGAGCGGCAGGTGAACTGTGCGATGGCGAAGCGTCCCATCACACGATCGCCTCGCCGGCTAAGAGTCAGCCCATCCGATGCCTCGGCGCCTTGCACGGTAGCAAGCTCCTCCCCGGCTCGGGACAGCCGCCCCGTTGCGACTCGACCGGATCCGAATCCGGCTCGCGGAGGCCAATCGGTCTCTGCTCGTCCAGCGGCGGATGCGTTGGGCGAGCTGTTGTCACCTGGTCACCGCATGGACGTGTCATGAAACATCACTCTGCGAACCACACCGAAACCGTTCCAACTGCTCGCAAACGCAGGCTGAGGGGTCTCGGCTGCCTGACGGCCGCGCTCGTCGCAGTCGCGCTGAGTGGCTGCAATGATCATGCTGCTGCTCCAACCGCGCGAGCCGCGATCGTGCGCACGGAGATCGTGCAGCCGCGCGACCGACAAACCTCCGTCACCCTGACCGGTGAAGTCCAGGCCCGGTTCCGCGCCGACCTCTCGTTCCGGGTCAGCGGACGTGTGATCGCGCGCTATATCGATGTCGGCGCTCACGTTCAAGCTGGCGAGGTTCTGGCTCTGCTCGATCCTGCCGAGCAGCAGGCGGATGTCGACGCCGCGACCGCCGCGGTGATGGCGGCAGAATCCCAATTGCGGGTGGCCAGGGCGACCTTCGAGCGGCAGAAGGCGCTGATCGCGAGCGGTTTCACCACGCGGACGGTCTTCGATCAGGCGCAGGAAGGATTGCGAACCGCAGAAGGTGTGCTTGAAGCGGCAAAAGCGCAGCTCGGAACGTCAAAGGACGCCCTTGGCTATACCGCGTTGCGCGCCGAAGTGGCAGGGGTCATCACCGCGCGCAATTTGGAGGTCGGCCAGGTCGTACAGGCCGCGCAACCCATGTTCTCGCTGGCGCAGGACGGGGAACGTGACGCCGTCTTTGACGTCTATGAATCCATTTTCTTTGGCGATCTCGACGGTAGCCGCGTATCGCTGGCGCTTGTCTCCGACGCAGGCGTGACGGCAAGTGGCAATGTCAGGGAAGTCTCGCCGGCGATTGATGCGAAGAGCTCGACGATCCGCGTCAAGGTGGCGATTAGGGATCCTCAGGCAGCGATGACGCTTGGAAGCGCCGTCGCAGGAACCGTCAAAGCGAAAGCCCAGCAGCAGATCGCATTGCCCTGGAGTGCATTGATGGCGGCCGGATCGAAGCCCGCGGTCTGGACTGTGGATCCAGCGACCAAAACGGTTGCTCTCAAACCGGTGACGATCGGCGGTTATGAAGCCCGCGAAGTGCTGATCAAGGCAGGTCTCGAGCCTGGCGAACGCGTTGTGATCGATGGCGGCAAGCTGCTGAGCGTTGGCCAGGCCGTGACGGACGAGGGAGACCGGTCATGAAGAGGCACGCCATGATTACAACCGGCACGCTTGTGTTGGCGCTGGCACTGGCTGGATGTCAGCAGGAGACGAAAGCGCCCGAGCCTGTGCGGCCCGTGCTGTCGATGGTCCTCGAACCGAGCAGCTCGAACGGCACCGTCGCCGTGGGCGTCGTTGAGCCCCGGTACAGGACCAATCTCGCGTTTCGTGTCTTGGGCCGTCTGACCGCACGCTCCGTCTATGTTGGCGATCTCGTCAGCGAAGGACAAACTGTCGGTGTCATCGATTCCACGGCTCTGGAGCTTGCGGTTCGCTCGGCCAAGGCTGAGCTTGCGAAGGCCGAGGCGCAGTTGGCGACCACAAAGCAGACGCTGGACAACGCCGAGCAGGCGCGCGCCGGTGTCGAAGCTTCAGTAGCGCACGCACAGGCGAACCTGACTAAGGCCATCGAGCAACGCGGCTATGCGCAGCTCAAGGCCGACTTCGCTGGCGTCGTCATCGCGGTAGGCGCGGAGGTCGGACAGGTGGTCTCCCCTGGCCAAAACGTCGTGACGGTCGCGAGGCCCGACATCAGGGAGGCGGTGGTCGATATCGGCGAGGATTTCCCGGTGCCGCTGGAAATTGGTCTGCCATTCACGGTCGGCTTGCAATTGATCCCTGCGGTTCAGGTCGACGGCAAGATTCGCGAGATCTCGCCGCAGGCTGATCCGCTGACACGCCTGCGACGGATCCGCATCGCGCTGAACAATGCGCCCGACAACTTCCGCCTCGGCGCGACCGTCACGGCAAAGCTCGGCAAAGAGCAAAACCTAATCTTACGCTTGCCTGCGTCCGCGGTGCTCGCCAAGGACGGCGCCAATTTCGTCTGGGTTGTCGATGAACCGGCGGGCACGGTGTCGCAGCACAAGGTCGATCTTGCCATGGACCAAGCTGGCGCTCGCGTCACCGGTGGGCTTGTCCCGGGCGCACGCATTGTGACTGCCGGAATCCACAGCCTCAAGCAAGGACAGCAAGTCCGTATCAAACAGGATCAGAAGCCATGAGGTCGTTCAACCTTTCCGACTGGGCGCTTGGCCATCGTTCGCTCGTCTGGTATTTCATGATCGCCTTTATGGCGGCGGGCCTATGGGCGTACCTTCAACTTGGGCGTCAGGAGGATCCTGACTTCACCATCAAGACCATGGTGATCCAGGCCCAGTGGCCAGGCGCATCGCCCGAAGAAATGACACGGCAGGTCACTGACAGGATCGAGAAGAAGCTGGAGGAGCTGGAATCGCTCGACTACACCAAAAGCGTAACGGTTGCCGGCCAGACCACCGTATTCGTCTATCTGCGCGACACCACGAAGGCGGTTGACGTCAAGCCGACCTGGGTTCGGGTCCGCAACATGATCGCGGACATCAAGGGCGAGTTCCCGCAAGGGGTGATCGGACCGGGCTTCAACGATCGCTTCGGCGACGTGTTCGGCAACATCTATGCTTTCACCAGCGACGGCTTGAGCCAGCGTCAGCTGCGTGATGAGGTCGAGGATATCCGTTCCAAGGTCTTGACCGTCCCGGATGTGGGCAAGGTCGACATTCTGGGCGCGCAGGACGAGGTGATCTATCTCGAATTCTCCACCCGCAAGATCGCGGCCCTTGGCCTCGACGTTCACTCGATCATGGCTTCTCTGCAGGGACAAAACGCGGTCGCGCCGTCCGGCGTATTCCAGGAAGGTCCCGAGCGCATCAGCGTACGGGTGAACGGCCAGTTCACGTCGGAGGCGAGCCTGCAAGCGGTCAATCTCCGGATCAACGACCGCTTCTTTCCGCTGACTGACGTTGCAACCGTCACGCGCGGTTATGCCAATCCGCCCAACACATTGTTCAGGTACAACGGCCAGCCCTCGATCGCGCTTGCCATCGGTATGAAGTCCGGCGCAAACCTCGTTCACTTCGGCGCGGCGCTGAAGGGAGAAATGTCAAAGGTCATCGCCGATCTCCCGATCGGCATCGGCGTTCATTTGGTCGCCGACCAGCCGGTCGTGGTCGAGCATGCCGTCTCGGGCTTCACCGAAGCGCTGTTTGAAGCCGTGGTTATCGTTCTCGGCATCAGCTTTCTCAGCCTTGGCTTGCGGGCAGGACTTGTGGTCGCGATCGCCATTCCGCTGGTGCTCGCCATCACCTTTGTCGTGATGGCCTATGCCGGCATTTCGCTGCAGAGAATTTCGCTTGGTGCGTTGATCATCGCGCTGGGCCTTCTGGTCGACGACGCCATGATTGCCGTGGAAATGATGGTGGCCCGGCTGGAGGTCGGCGATCCCCTGGAGAAGGCGGCGACCCACGTCTATACGTCGACCGCCTTTCCCATGCTGACGGGCACATTGGTCACCGTTGCCGGGTTCATCCCGATCGGCCTCAACAGCAGCAATGCCGGCGAGTTCACCTTCACCCTGTTCGTGGTGATTGCGGTGTCGCTGATCGTATCGTGGATCGTCGCGGTGCTGTTCACGCCGCTGCTCGGCGTCACCATCCTGCCCGCCAAAATGAAAGGGCATCATGAGGAGAAGGGTCGGTTGGCGCAGATGTTCTCGCGCCTGCTCCTCGTCTGCATGCATCACCGGTGGGTCACAATCTCGGTGACGGTTGCAGCCTTTTTCTTCGCCTTGTTCGGAATGAAGTTCGTGCAGCAGCAGTTCTTTCCCTCGTCGGACCGCGACGAACTGGTGATCGACTGGAATCTGCCGCAGAACGCATCGATTGCCGACACCAATGCGCAGATCGCGCGCTTCGAGCAGGAGCAGCTCCAGGGCAATGATTCGGTCGAACATTGGTCGACCTATGTCGGCATCGGCGCACCGCGGTTCGTCTTGTCATTCGACGTGCAGACGGCGAATACATGGTTCGGCGAGATGGTGGTCGTGACCAAGGGTGGAATCGAGGCGCGCGACCACGTCAAAGCGCAGTTCGAGACCTATTTGAGGAACACGTTTCCCGGGACCGACACCTACGTCAAGCTGCTCGAAGTCGGACCGCCCGTGGGACGTCCCGTGCAATACCGCGTGAGCGGACCCGACGTCGCGAAGGTGAGGGATATCGCGCAGAAACTCGCCGGCATCGTCCGGAACAGCCCCGATCTCGGCAACGTCGTGTTCGACTGGATGGAGCCTGCGCGCGTCGTCAAGGTCGACGTTCTCCAGGACAAAGCGCGCCAGCTTGGCGTGACGTCGGAAGACATCGCCACGACCTTGAACTCCGTGTTTGAGGGTACGCCTATCACTCAGGTGCGGGATAGCATCTATCTCGTCAATGTCACGGGACGCGCCACCGCGCCGGAACGCGCCTCGATCGACACGCTGCGGGATCTGCAATTGACCGGGCTCGGCGGTCAATCGGTGCCGCTCGGGGCGGTTGCCAATCTGCGCTACGAGATCGAGCAGCCGACAATCTGGCGGCGCGCGCGGCTTCCCACGGTCACGCTGAAGGCGGGCATCGTCGACAGGGTCCAGCCCAAGACGATCGTGGACCAACTGGCGCCGAAGGTGGCGGAGTTCGAGAAGGACCTGCCGGCCGGATATTCGGTGGCACTCGGAGGCTCGGTCGAAGAGAGCACCAAGAGCCAGGCGCCAATCATGGCCG
>Ga0302195_10003943_pt1 | contig 11570 bp, 7 predicted proteins | sample II_Bog_N1_2_FD_198778 | JGI IMG/M metagenome (GOLD analysis project Ga0302195, IMG submission 198778) | Peat permafrost microbial communities from Stordalen Mire near Abisko, Sweden - II_Bog_N1_2 | ecosystem: Environmental > Terrestrial > Soil > Wetlands > Peat | place: Sweden: Abisko, Stordalen...
GCCACCACCACCATCAAGGTGATTGGAGGCTTCACGTTAACTTCCGTCTCTCCCTCCAGCGTGCCTTTCGGTTCGGGAGCTACAACTGTCACCCTCACCGGCACCGGGTTCACGCCGGCCGCGACCGTTCAGCTCAATGGGACCAACATTCCCAGCACGTATGTAAGTCCCACCGAGTTGACCGCGATAGTTCCGGCCAGCTTCTTCAACCAGCTTTCGCCCGGAACCATCTCGGTCTTCGATACGGTAAAGCAGGTAGCCACAGTAACGGTCACCTTGGTCGTCGGTCTGCCAAACCTCGAAGTTGCTTTCAGCGGTCCCAGCACTGCGGCGCCGGGCGAGCAGCCGACCCTAAACCTGGTAATGACGAAGCCCTACCCGGTCGATCTTCAGGGAACCATGACTTTGACCGTGGATCCACTCACGCCTGGGGCGCCGACCGATCCAGCGGTACAATTCTCCACCGGTGGAACAACCTTCACCTTCACCATCCCCGCTGGGTCCACGACTACGCCGACAGTTCAACTCCAGACCGGGACTGACTCTTCAACCATCACCGTAACGCTGACCCTCGAGGCCAACGGCCAGACCATCGATGCGCCAAGCATTCAGCCGGTCGTCATCACCGTTCCAAACTCCGCGCCGGTTATCTCCAGCATCACCCTTGCCCGCAACGGCAATACTCTTACCGTTGACATTCAGGGTTACTCAACCACTCGCGATGTGGGCTCTGCAACTTTCGACTTTACCCCCGCTTCGGGATCGAGCATTTCCAATCCCGAAATCACTGTCGACGTTTCCACAGATTTCACCACCTGGTACTCAGGCGAGACATCAGTGCAATATGGAAGCTCGTTCTCCTATTCGCAGGTGTTCAACCTGAATAACGACTCTTCAAACATCGGCAGCGTCAGTGTTGTTCTCACCAACTCTGTCGGCCAATCGAATCAAGCGACCGCGCATTGAGCGCAAGCTAGGATGATGAGCCCTATGGCCAAAATTGCTAACTCGGGAATCAGCGTGCGTTTGGTTGCGTTGCTGGCAATCGCGCTGCTGGTACTGGAACCGGTCCTGCCGCTCGGGGCACAGGAATCCCCTGCCCCGCCCAAGTCCCTCCAGATCGTCATTCTCGACGATGAAACGCCGCTCAACAACATCAGCGAACGCACGGCGCGCGAGCCCATCATCCAGGTGCAGGACGAGAATCACAAGCCGGTGGCCGCCGCAGCCGTGCTCTTCGCTATTCATCCCGCCGCCGCCGGCGCTGGAGCCGGGTTTGCCAATGGCGCCAGCACCCTCTCGGTAGTCACCAACGCAAACGGCGTGGCTCGCGCCTCGGGTCTGGTCATGAATTCGACGAAGGGCACATGGCAGTTGCAGATTACCGCGTCGAAAAACGGCCTGACCACCAGCACCTCCATCAACGAGACCAATGTAGCGCCCTCCACTACGCCGGGAAACCCAAACCCCAGCAAACCTCCGACACACTTGTTCGGGACTCATGGATTGCTGGTGGTAGGCGGAGTTGCGGTCATTGCCACTGTTGTAGCCGTTGTGATTATCACCCAAACGGGAAACAACTCCACCAACATCGGCACCGGCACCGGCACAGTGGGCGCACCCGCCTCAGGCACCAGAAGCGGAGCAGGATTCAAAATCCACTTCTAGCCTGAATCTTTTGCAAGCAGTCGGAAATCGTAGCGCCAATACTCGCAGCCACTAGCGCCGGGCTCCAGCCCGGTTGTCGTGACGGCGTCCACGCCGTCACATAGGCCGCCGGGTTCACCATCCCACACGCGGTCGCCGCGGCGACCATTTAGCGTTGGTTAGCACACCACACAACCCACCAATGTCATCCCGAGCGCAGTCCGCCGCAGCGGACGGAGCCGAGGGATCTGCAGTTGCTTTTGCGGTTGCCCTTAGAGAAGCCCGTCCCAGCCAATCGAATTCCGTCTCTGCAACACTGTTCCCCCACAAGCAAATTCCGACTAGGCGACAATTCACTCTGATTGAGCGGATATTTTTGGGACAGTGCCGAAAGTGTCACAATGGTTACTTTTTGCTTATGGCGCAGGTATACGCTGACTCACGTGAACGCAGCTAACGGCAAGGCGGTAGACTTACCGGTGCATCCATCATCAGGTGTCGAAGGACTTCCAATCACCGCCACCGTCACCATCGTCTGCGCTAAACTTCTGGGGAGGGCCCTCTTGAACAGCAAGAACCTTGGCAAAGTAATGATTGGGCCGGTTACGCAAGCGGATCGGCCTGCTATTTACCGCATGCGCCATGACGTATATGCCAACGAACTTGGGCAGCATGAGGTGCGGCAAAATGCGATGTTGTCGGATGCTCTCGATGAGAGCAATATCTACATCGTCGCGAAAATCCGCGGCGAACTTGCTGGCTTTATCAGTGTTACGCCGCCGACCCTCGGCCGGTACTCCATCGAGAAGTATTTAAGTCGGGACGAATTGTCGATCCCGCTCGATGAACGCACCTATGAGATCAGGATTTTGACTGTCTCGCGCGCTCACAGGCATAGTCGCGTGGCCTTGTACCTGATGTATGCGGCCTTTCGGTGGGTGGAAGAGCATGGCGGTGAACAGATTATTGCGATGGGACGGTCCGAAATACTGGGCATGTACCAGAGCTTCGGCGCGCAACTTCTTGGACATCGAGTTGTTTCGGGCGCAGTGACATTTGAGCTGATAAAAACCTCAGTATCCCACTTGCGGCAGCATGCGATTCACCATCAGTCCACGGTTGAGAATATGAGCAAGCACGTCGACTGGAACATGGATTTCCCGCTCGTGAAAGCGCCCTGTTGCTTTCACGGTGGAGCATTTTTTGAAGCAATTGGTAACGGATTTGACACTCTCGATCGGCGCGAATCAATAGTGAACGCCGACGTTTTAGATGCCTGGTTTCCACCATCTCCGCGCGTAATAAGCACGCTGCAGGAGCACTTGGCATGGCTGGTCAGAACATCGCCGCCCGCGCAGTGTGAAGGCCTGTGCGAAGCGGTAGCTGCGCACCGTGGAGTGCGGCGGGAGAATATTCTCCCGGGTGCAGGATCATCCGATCTGATCTATCGCGCGTTTCGGCACTGGCTCCATCGCGAATCGCGGGTTCTGATCCTTGACCCTACGTACGGCGAATACAGTCATTTGCTCAAGAAGGTAATCGGATGCAGAGTGGAACGCCTGACGCTCCGACGGCACGACGGATACAGGGTCAATCTTGACGAACTCGCGTGGCGGACCAGGCAAGGATACGATCTTGTCGTGCTCGTGAACCCGAACAATCCAACCGGAAGGCACATCCGGCGATCTGATCTAGAAAGCATGCTCAGCACAGTGCCCCCCAAAACAAGAGTGTGGATCGACGAAGCATACATTGACTATGTCGGAGCCGCGGAGTCACTGGAACGTTTCGCGGCGGAGAGCGAAAACATCATCGTTTGCAAAACGATGTCCAAGGTCTATGCCCTGAGCGGAATGCGAGTGGCATATCTATGTGCATCGCCGCACCAGCTCTCGGACCTGGTCTCGATTACGCCCCCGTGGGTTGTCGGCCTACCAGCGCAGGTTGCGGCAGTGCGCGCGCTGGAAGATCCTGCGTACTACGAAGAACAGTACAAGAGAACACACTTGCTCCGCGAAGAAATGCACGGTGCCTTGCGTGGCATTGGCATTCACGAGATTGTGCCAGGGGAAGCAAACTTTCTGATGTTCCATCTCGACGAATCGCAACCGACCGGTGAGCAGGTGATCGAGCGTGCTCGAGGGGCAGGAGTCTTTGTACGCGATGTCGCAAGCATGGGCAGCGATCTGGGACTGCGTGCGCTTCGCATTGCAATCAAAAACCCAGCCAGCAACGAACGGATCCTGCGAACGGTGCAGCACTTAGTGTGTCCGGCAGAGAATCGGATGGAGTTGCTTCCCCTGAGGTAGGGCTCCCTTATCCCTAAAACATGCCTGTCAGCCCTGACTTTGGCAACAAGGCATCACAATTCATGCCAGCCAACAGCAACTGGTTAATAGTTAAGTGCTTGTACTAAGTCCGTCGAGCCAGCGCTTGAACGCCGCTGTCCGATCGGATGCCGCGTTCTTCTGAGGATTGAGCCAGACCAGAGTCTTTGCGCCCGCAATCGCGCGATACGCTGCTGGCTCGTCATTAAATCCGTGTCGAGCTTCCGGCAAATCCATCTCAATCCACAACGCGGGGGTTCGCAATCCGGTTGCCGCCGCATTCAGATCGTAGCGGTCGCGCACCAGCAGATGAGCGGGAACCACTTCGGCGCGCGCGTCGCCGAAGATCACCCTCGTCGCGTCCACCATCGGCGAGTCGGCCACAACTCCGGCCAGCTCATGATGCGCATCAGCAATTTCGAGCGCAAGGTCCGCGCCAAGATCCTTGCCGTAAACGATGATCGAACGCGGATCGATGTGGCGCGTATCGGTCAGGTAATCGATCGCCCAACCAGCATCTTCAAGCCAGTCGGCTTCGCTCGGGCGAGCGAACTTGCTTTGCCCGTAGCCGCGAAAGTCAAAGGCCAACACGTTCACGCCGGCGTCGTGCAACTGCGCCAGCGCAGGAGCTGCATCGCCGAGATTGCCGTCCTGGCCGTGAAGATAGAGGACCGTAAAGCGTTTGTAACGCGAGTCTGCAGCTGCCGCAATCCACCAGCCTGAAAGCCGCGCAACGCCATCGCCTGTAGCGGCAAAGCCGATTGAGTCAAACGCAACTCCCGCGCTTGCAGGTGTCCGCGCCAAAGCCGATGAAGGATGGTAGAGCAGTTGCCAGCTTCCCTGCCAGAACAGCAGGCACAGAACCAGCCACACGCAAAGAGCCGCCGCCGCAACAACGCCGCCAACCGCGCTAAGCAGCCATCGGCCTGAGACCGTGGGCGGAGCAGGCCGCGCATGCGAGCTGTTAGTGGCGCGCCCCGCAGCCGTGCCGTGTGTCTTCGTTTTGGATTTGGTTTTCTCGCGCGCCATTGGAAGGGTACGAAGCCTTGATACGCTATGGTTCAATGCTAATTGGCCTGAAGCGCGATTCTCATCCGATTAGCTGCACCGCGCCGCGGCCCACAATCTGTTCCACGCGCTCAACCCAGCCGCGATCGGCGGACACGCTCAACCCTTCAGGCTCGAGAATTACCGCGTACTCATCCTTTTTTTCAAGATGAAGCATCACTTTCCCGGGCCCAGGCGCAGCATCGGAAGCGCTCTTGAGTTGATTGAGCAACTCTTCAGTGGCACGGTCAAGGTTGATGCGAATGCGCAACCCGGTTGGCAGTTTCACCTGCACATCTTCAAGCGCCTGAATGCTGACGAGCGAGAGCTTGGGAGCGGCGTCGTCGTCGCCCGAAAGCACGCCGCGAATCAGCACCGGCGCTTCGATTTTGAGCGAGGCTGAAAGCTTCTCGTAATCGCGCGGGAATGCAATCAACTCGATCTTGCCTGTTGCGTCTTCAAGCAATGCCTGCGCGTAAAGTTTTTGATCGCGGCGCGTCTTCTGCACCCGCAGCCCTTGCATGATTCCCGCCACAGTTATTTCGTCGGCTGGGTCACTTTGCCCGCCCCAGCGCCGCTCCGGCGGCTTCCGCTCCAGCGCCTCAGCGATGGAAATGACGCCGGGAAGGTTGCGCAGCTTTTCAGCATAGCGATCGAGCGGATGGCCCGAGACGAAGAAGCCCAGCACTTCTTTTTCGTTGGCCAGTCGCACGCTCTCTTCCCAATCGGGCGCGGCCGGCAAATCGTCGCCGTTACCACCCTTCTTAGGCGTCTCATCGAACAGCCCGAACAGACCCGACTGCCCGGCCGCCGCATCCTTCTGCGTCTTCTGCGCCCGCTCCATCGCCTTGTCGATGGCCGCAGTCAACTGGCCGCGTGTGCCAAGGGAGTCCAGGGCGCCGGCCTTGATCAGCGATTCAATCACCCGCTTGTTCATCACGCGCAGGTCGACCTTTTCGCAGAACTCCCAGAAGCTTTTGAAGTGGCCGTCAACTTCGGCGCGCGCCTTCAGAATGGAATCAATCGCATTGCCGCCCGCATTTTTTACCGCAGCCAGCCCGAAGCGGATGGCCTCGCCGTGCGGCGTAAACTGCGCGCCTGAGACCTGCACATCCGGCGGCTCAACGGCAATGCCCATCTCGCGGCACTCGCTGATGTACTTCACCACGTTGTCAGGCTTTGAGATTTCAGAGGTCAACAGCGCAGCCATGAATTCAATGGGGTAGTGCGTCTTGAGGTAGGCCGTCTGGTACGCCACCAGGGCGTAGGCCGCCGAGTGCGACTTATTGAACCCGTATTCTGAGAACTTTGCCATCAGGTCGAAGATTTCGCTCACTGCGGCCTTGGGATGGCCGAGCTTAGCAGCGCCGTCCATAAAGCGATCGTGCATCTCTGCCATCGCCTTGGCGTTCTTTTTTCCCATGGCGCGCCGCAACAAATCGGCCTCGCCAAGGCTGAAGTTCGCCAGCACCTGCGCAATCAACATCACCTGTTCCTGGTACACAATCACGCCCAGCGAATCTTTGAGAATCGCTTCGAGAGGCGGCAGCATGTACTCGACTTGCCTGCGGCCCCACTTGCGCTCGACGAAGTCATCGATCATCGCCATCGGGCCGGGACGGTAGAGGGCGTTCAACTGGGTCAGCTCTTCAACCGTGTCCGGTTTGTAGCGGCGCAAAATATCGCGCATACCCGATGACTCAAACTGGAAGACACCCGAGGTGAGCGCGGAGTGGAAGACCTTTTGGAAAGTCTCCGGGTCGTCCATGGGGATGGAATCGATGTCAATTTTTTCGCCGCGGCTCTCTTCGATCAACTTGATGCAATCCACGATGACGGTGAGCGTAGCCAGGCCGAGGAAGTCCATTTTGAGAAGGCCCATCTTCTCAATCGACTTCATATCGTAGGCGGTCACAATTTCGTCATTCTTGGTTTTGTTCAGCGGCACAAGCTCCGTGAGCGGGCGCGGCGCAATCACCACTGCGGAGGCGTGCACGCCCGAGCCTCGCACCAGCCCTTCAAGCTTTTTGGCAGTGTCGATGAGTTCCTTGACCTGCTTATCGCTCTCATAGGCCTTGTACAGGTCGGGCGACTCTTCGAGGGCCCTGTCGATGGTCATGCCGACGGTCGCGGGGATCAGCTTTGCAATGCGGTCCACGTCGCCGTAAGGCATGTCGAGCGCGCGCCCGCAGTCCTTGATGGCCGCCTTGGCCGCCATGGTGTTGAAGGTGATGATTTGCGCCACCTGCTCGCGGCCATACTTGCGCGTGACGTACTCGATCACCTCGCCGCGTCGGTTCATGCAAAAGTCCACGTCGATATCGGGCATGGTCACGCGTTCGGGATTCAGAAAGCGCTCGAAGAGCAGCACATTCTGCAGCGGATCGATGTTGGTGATCTCCATGGTGTAGGCCACCAGAGAGCCGGTCGCCGAGCCACGTCCCGGGCCTACCGGGATACCGTTATCGCGCGCATACTTGATAAAGTCCCAGACGATGAGAAAGTAGCCCGGATACTTCATCTGCTTGATGATGTCGATCTCGTAGTTGAGCCTGGCTTCGTACTCTTCAGGCGTGGAGCGGCGAACGCCGCGCAGTTCCAATTGCCGCACCGCGGTCTCAAGCCGCTTCTTCATACCATCGCGGCACACATGCTCAAAGTAACTGTCGATGGTGTGGCCGGGGGGTACCGCAAACTCAGGGAAGGAATTCTCAACTGGCTTCAGCTTCAGGTTGCAACGCTCGGCAATCTCCACAGTGCGCTCGAGAACCGCTGGCGAATTCGGGAAGATCCGAGACATTTCGTCGGCACTCTTTACAAAAAACTGGTCGCTGTCGAATTTGAAGCGATTGGTCTCGTGTATCTTGGCGCCAGTCTGCACGCAGAGCATTACATCGTGGGCGTGGGAGTCTTCGCCGCACAGGTAGTGCGAGTCGTTAGTGAGCACAAGCGGAATCGCGAGCTCACGCTCCAGCCGGAAGAGGTCGGCCTGGATTTTCTTTTCTTCAGGCAGCCCCTGGTCCTGGATTTCGAGGTAGAAATTGCCCTTGCCGAAGATGTCCTGGTACTGGCCGGCTGCGGCTGCGGCTTTTTCGTACTGGCCGGCCATCAGAGACTCGCACAGCTCGCCGCTCAGGCAGCCGGAGAAACCGATGAGCCCTTTCGAATGTTGAGCAAGGTAATTCTTGCTGATGCGGGGGTGTCGGTAAAAGCCGTGCAGGCTGGCTTCGGAGGTAATGCGGATAAGATTCCGATAGCCTTCCTCGTTTTCGGCCAGCACCAGCAGGTGATTGTACTTGTCGTTTGGCGTATCGGCGCGGTGGTCCTCGGCCTTGCACACGTAGAGCTCGCAGCCAAGGATGGGCTTGATGCCCTTCTCCTTGGCCGCGTTGAAAAAGTGGACCGCGCCGTAGATGTTGCCATGGTCAGTCATGGCCACGGACTTCTGGCCGAGTTTCGCCACCAGATCGACGAGCTTGTAAACGTCGCAGGCGCCGTCGAGCAGCGAGTATTCAGTGTGCAAATGGAGGTGGGTGAATTCTGACATGGCTCAGAGTTGATTCTAGTCGCCAGACCGCTAACCAGGCTCCACCGTGTGGACGGTTGAAATCCCGGCCAATTGAGGAAAAATGGGGGGGTGAGTTTCCACAGATCAGGTTTTTTAGCGGAACACCGTCAGTACGTATCTTCTCTCCGCAGCCCGCAATACAACAGCACCACTTCGCGCTCAGCAATGTCGTAGCGGAAGCGAAATCTTCCCGAACGCAGCCGGTACTGGCCTTCTCCCGCCGAAACTCCTTGCAGCTTCTTGATCGAAAATTTGCCGCTCTTGTTGTATGGGTCCAGGGATAGGATCGCCATCGCCTCTTCAAACCGCTCCACGAGTTCAGGGTGATTCGGCGCCAGCTTCTTCAAGAGTCGGTCAAAGTGCGCTGTTGTAAGCACGGAGAATGCAGGCACATCCCTGGAGGTCACGAGGTCAGGCTGTCTTTCTTACGGCGCTCCGTTTCAGCTCAGCCAGCAGTTCTGCCGCGGCCCGCGTCTTACCGGTCGCGCGATCCTTGACGCTCGAGGCAATTGACGCCTTGACCTTTGAGTTGCGCAACTCCAGGTAGTCCTCCAGTTCATCGGCCGCCATGATGCCGATGACGGGGATCCCATCCTTCTCGAGGATGAAGTATTCGTTGCCGTTATGCGCGCGTCTGGCGATCTGGCCCAGATTAATGCGCGCCTTGGTAATGGGGAGCCGATTGATCGTTGTCATTGATTAATATTGATTAACCTCAATCAAATGATACCATAAGAATTGCCCAAATCATCGTCTTGCGGCGGGCGGAGCAGACTCGTTGCCGTCACCAGGAATTTGGACTTCACACAGGTACTCTCGGGAAACCTGAGACCGGATTTCTGATGACATCCCGTCGTGTGCCTAACTAATATGTAGCGAAAAGGAAAAAGCTAATGCAAGGCTCCGCTACACGACAATTCAGCAAGGGCGAAGCACTCATGCTTGAGGGCGAGCGCGGGGAGTGCGCTTACATCATCGAATCGGGCAACGTGGAGATCGTGGTGCAGCGGGACGGGCAGCATTTGCAGATAGGCACCCGGGGCCCTGGCTCCATGCTGGGCGAGATGGCGATGATTGACGACAAGCCTCGCACGGCCACCGTACGGGCCCTCGAGGACTGCACCGCCATTGAGATTACGCGAGAGGATTTTGCCCACCGGGTGGAGAGCGCCGATCCGGTACTGAAGATGGTGATGCGGATTGTGACCTCGCGCTATCGGGACATGATTGCGCGTACTGACGCAATGCGCGTAATGCCGGCCTCGCCGGCTGCCGAGGCTGCTGAACAAAGCGATTCAAACAGCTCTACCGCGCTTACCACCATCCGCCTCAATAACGAGTTGAAAGAGGCGCTGGAAAAGGGCCAGCTTGTGCTCTTCTATCAGCCGATCATCGACGTGCAGAACATGAAGATCGGCGGTTTTGAAGGGCTGATGCGCTGGAAGCATCCGGTTAACGGCATGATTTCGCCGGGCGTGTTTATTCCCGTGGCCGAAGACAGCGGCTTGATTACCGAGCTTTCGCAACTGGCTCTGGAACTGGCGTGCGATGCGGCGATCAAGCTGCAGGCTGTGGCTTCAAAGGACCTGATCGGGCCGGAGCCGCTGTTTGTGGGCGTGAATTTCTCGGTCAAGGATTTTTCTGCGATCGATCTGCCCGGCCTTCTGCAGGCGGCCATTGAAGAAAAGCAGATGGATCCGCTGCAAATCCATCTCGAGATCGTGGAGTCGCTGTTGATGGAGTCGCCCGAGAAGGCGCGCACCGTCCTCGAGAAGTGCCGCGAGATCGGCATCAACATCTCGATTGACGATTTCGGTTCGGGTTACTCCTCTCTCAGCTACCTGCATTTCTTTCCCATCGATACGCTCAAGATCGACCAGAGCTTTATCCGCACGCTGTCGAAAGATCAGGGCAGCAAGGTGCTGGTAAAGGCCATCATCGGCCTGGCGCATAACCTGGGAATGAAGGTGATTGCCGAAGGCGTTGAGACTGCGGCGGACGCCGAATACCTGCGCTCGCAGGGCTGCGAATATATTCAGGGCTACTTCTTTTCGAAGCCGTTGGCCATCGAAGCGGCGACGGAGTTTGTGCAGAAGTGGCAACCGCCGAGTTTCTAAGAACCCCACTTCTTATCGACACAACACCAAAGAAGTCTGGTCACTTGGTGAAGGTGATTTCGCCGTAGAAGCCGCGCCGGATTCCGACATTTGGTCCGGGATCTGGACCGCCGAACTCGACATGGCGAGGCTGGGCCAGATTTCGGCCAACCGCCGACAGTTTGAACTGGCGGGCGAAACGCCAATCGAATCGAGCATCGCCCGTCGAGTATGCTGGAATGCTGCCGCCCGCTACATCGGGAAGAACAGCGACATAGCGGTAGGTCAGGTCGAGGCTGAAGACCTTTGCAAAATCAAGATCGGATTGCAGAGACAACCGATGTTTTGGGCTGGAGCCATTTACTGTCGAAGCGGTGCCCGCATCCAATGAATCCGTACCCTTCTTAATATCCATTTGCAAATAGGAATAGGACCCTCGCAAGCGCCAGGTGGCCAGCGGTCTCCATTCCGGGGCAAATTCAATTCCCTTCGTGGCGCCTACCAGCCCGTTTCCGAAATGGGCAGGGAAAATAATGTGAATTGGCGCAGGGCTTGTGGCTACCGCCGGAGGTCCGGTGATATCTTCACTCAGAAGATCGCCGTAATGGTTGTAGAACGCCGCGACGTCAAAGTAGAGCGACTTGCCGGCGAGGAGGCGATAGCCTGCTTCATAACCGTTGAGCTCTTCGGAATGGAATTTCGGATTGGGATTGAATTCCCCAAAGACCGGTAATCCACTAGCTGTGCCAGCGTACACCAGTTCAGTGAAGTTCTCCTCAATATCGGATGGGGTTCTCACCGCGTGAGTGAAGGCAGTCCAGAAGGTTTGGCTGTTGGTCGGAGTCCACGACAAGCGGCCGGTGGGCTGCAGTTGCCACCCAGTGA
>Ga0302195_10003954_pt1 | contig 11552 bp, 10 predicted proteins | sample II_Bog_N1_2_FD_198778 | JGI IMG/M metagenome (GOLD analysis project Ga0302195, IMG submission 198778) | Peat permafrost microbial communities from Stordalen Mire near Abisko, Sweden - II_Bog_N1_2 | ecosystem: Environmental > Terrestrial > Soil > Wetlands > Peat | place: Sweden: Abisko...
GGCCATGGGCTGCCAGTTGGTGCGATTGAACAGGTTAACAGCTTCGCCGCGAAGGAAGAACTTCGACTTCTCCGCGACCTTCGGAATCGGTAAGGCGAATCCCTTGGATATACTTGCATTCACTGAAGCGTATCCCAGGTTACGGAAGCTGTTCGCGCCCTGCTGACTGGTCACAGATTGCGTGCCCACACCCGCGGGATCGGTGAACTGAGCGGCCGTGAATGCTCCCTCAATCGCCTCTGCGCGCGTGAAGCCCTTACGCTTCGATCCGCTGTAGGTTGGGAACCCTGCGCAGCCGCTGTTCCCATTGAAGTTGGCGCAACCGTCGTTCTGGTAATCCACGCCCTCGTGGGCAACGGAGAAGGGCGTTCCAGTCTGGGCGATAATGATCGTTCCCAATCTCCAGCCGCCAACAGCTTCGTTGAACAGTTGGCCGCTGCCAAGCTTCGGTATCTCATACGTACCGCCGAAGGAGAAGGAGTTTGCAACATCGAATCCGGCAACTCCGCGATAGAACTTAGGATCGTAGACGCCCTTCCAGATGCTGTAGGTGTTGCCCGTGCCTGTGCTGTTCGAGTCGCTGGTTGTGGGCGCGTCCTGGATCGCTTTTTCCCAGTTGTAGTTCGCCTGGTAGGTGAGCCCCTTGTAGGTCTGCCGCAAGGTCACAATCATTGCATTCCAGTTGCTCGATAAGCCGTTGCGCCCATAGTTCAGTTGGCCCCACTCCTGCGAAGGCCGTGCCTTGGGCGAATTAGGCATCAGGTTGTAGTCGGAATTGCCGCCCCCGCCCGCGCCGCTCGATCCATAGATCAGATCGAAGCCTTCGCTGCCTGCGTAGGTGATCCCCACGACCAAGTTATGCGCAAACTGCTCCTCGACACCCAGTGAGTAATTGGCATACTTCTCCGGCTTGGTGGTCGGCTGGAAGCCGTTCAGGTTGGCAGAGAACACTGCGGTGTGCGCAGCATTGGAGTAGATGTTGCCGGAGGGGTCTGTGCCATAGGTTGGATACGAGTAGGTGTATCCGTACGGGGCAGAGGTGGATGTGAAGTCGCCATAGGGCACGACGCTTGTTTCATAGAGGCTGATGCGGTTTGGCGGCTGGGTGGGCAGGTTGCCTGCGATCTGGAACGGCGTAAGCACGTTTTCGTATAAGCCGATTCCGCCGCGAACAAGCAGGTTGCGGCCTTTCAGCGGTGTGTAGGCGAATCCCGCGCGGGGCATGAAGTTCCAGTTCTGTGACTCACTAAAGGCCGTTGAAGCAACGTGCGTAGTAGTCGCCCACGCCTGCTCCTGGAATGTGGAGCCGCTTCCCGGGAACAGGGGAACGAACGGCTGCGCGGTGGATCCGTACTTGGTTGGGTTGCCGAAGTCGTCGTAGCGAATTCCCGCCGTCACTGTCAGATTTGAACGCACCTTCCAGGAGTCTTCCACCCACAGGCCGTCGTAGATCGACGTGGCGCCGTAAAACTGCGGCGTGTATTTTCCACTTCCGCCAATGGTGTACAGACTGTAACCTGCCTGCGCAGTATTGCTGACCCACGACATGGTGTCAGTGAAGTAAAAAGGAACAAAGGCCCGGCTGAAAATTCCGCTTGAATTCTGGAACACGTCCCCACGATAAAACTGGTATCCACCGCGGATGGAATGATTGCGCAACGAGTAGCTCAACGTGTCGCGCAACGCATAGGTGTGTTCCTTGTTGGTCTGCGAGGCAAACGGCGTAATGCCAAATGGGAAGGTGAACTGGTAGCCGGCGGCAGTGTCGATCATGATGGGCAGATAGGGAATCGACGCGGCCCGCGGATCGCCCAGGATGTTGCCTTCGATTGCGCGAAGGTTTCCGAAGTGAGCTTCGTTCAGAAGCCGCGGAGAAAACAGATGAATATAGTTGGCCGAGATGTACTTGTTCTGGCTGGGAGAGTCGGAGTCGAGCTTTGGCCGTTCAGCCAGGTCGCCCAGCGTCTGGTCGATCCGCTCATACATAACGTAGACGCGGTCGTTGCCGCCGCGCAGACTCTGGTCCAGTCGCACGTTCCATTGGGTTCCGTTGAATGGCTGAGCCTGGTTAAAAATGGCGCCGACGGTATACACCGATTGGGTGCAGGGAATGTTGTAGCTGAGACTTGAGTCGTCGGGAACAGTCTGCGAGCTTCCGCAGGGCATTCCGTAGTCACCGGCGGTCTTGGTCGTGCCGCCCTGATCGCGGGTCGGCGGAGCAAAAACCAACCCTTCGGCCGCGCCGGAGCTTGGAAAAGCGCTAGCCGCCCACTGGGCAAACGAGGAAGTGAAATACGGGTTGGTGCTGCTGGCAGCGCCGATTCCCGCGTTCTGTTTCTCAATGGAGCCGAAAAAGAACGTCTTGTCCTTGACGATAGGCCCGCCCAGCGAGCCGAGCAGTAGATCTTGATGAAACTCCGGCGCAACTTCAACTACCGGCATGCCTGCTGTATGGGTGGGCTGCTGGGCCGCGCCGATGTTTTTGCCGGCATAGCTGTAATCGAGCGCGCCATGAAAGGAATTGCTGCCGGATTTGGTGCTAAACGAAGTCTGAAGCGAGGAAGCGGTTCCATTTTCAACCGAGTACGTTTGCGACTGAAGAGCAACCTGGGCGATCATGTCGGCATTCGGGATGATCATCGACGCGCCCTGAGTGATCTGGTCGCTCACCGGCAAATCGTCGATGAGGATCAGATTGCTCTTCAAGCCCTCTCCGTTGGCGACGTAATTGGGTTGGAAGTTCGAAGCAAAAATCGTAGATCCATAGCCCATGGCCGGCGTTTCATTCTGGAAGCCTACTACTCCTGGGGTCAGCGCCAACAGAAGCTGCACATCCCGATTGGGAAGCGGCAGTTGGCTCACCTCTTGTGCCGCGAGCGTCTCCTCCACGCGCGTTTCTTCCGGGTTGAGCGCCTCTGCCTGGGCGTTCACTATTACGTTCGTGGTGCCCGCGCCGGCAGGAACCAGGGTGATGTCCACGCCGCGCGTCTCGTCTGGCGCCACTGTAACGGAGGTCGATGCGTCTTTGAATCCTGCCTGCGACGTTACCACTGTGTAGTCGCCCGGCGGCACTGCGTTGAAGCGGTAAAAGCCAGTCGCATTCGTCGTCTCTTTCAAATCGACGCCTGTGCCTGTGTTGTGCAGCGTAACGGCGACCTTGGGAATCACCGCGCCGGTTTGATCGACTACCGTGCCTTGCACATTGCTGCCGAACTGCGCGTAGCACGGGAGCCATACGCAAAACAGGGCAGCGAACGCAAGCCATCTGAATGAAGTGAGTGAATGCTTCAACATCAAAGTCCTCCCCAAAAGCTGCTGGAATGCAACCAGGTCTGTTGCAGGAATTCACATATGAACCGATTTCATAGGTGAATTTCAATGGCCCGAACCTATTCCACTAAGGCCGCCTATGTCAAGAGAAATCTTTTCAGGCCGGATTTCTGGAATGTCGTCTCTTTTACACTCGCGGGGGCGTTTTTATAAGTAGTTAATAAATAAATATTTAGATGTACTTTATTGCCTCTATAGGGTCTCCAAAGTCAGATTTCCGCGGTTCACAGGAGTTTAGACTGAGCCTCGTAAATCGACGATGCTTCGGTTTCATATTTGCAGCAATTGGTGAAATCCATTCCACCTATGAACTAATCGAAAGAGGAGAATGACTCCGCTGTGGTCGAGCAGCGGAGCCGCAACCTGGCTCGATCGGAGTCAATGAAGGCTCTGCATTATCAGGAAGCGAACTTGCATAGGCCAAGCTTCGACATCTTGAGCATCTTTGGGTTTGGAGTCTGCCTGCCTGGCTCAGTCTACGGTGGACGACACGGTGATCCGGCCCGGTTTGCACGAGGCAAATTGGCGTGATATGGTGGCTATGCCACAGTGTCAGCTTCGCAAAGGAGCTGCACTTTCCAGACAGTTCTCGCTCTGCCCCCTTCGGTAAATGCCGGCTTCGACGGTGACCGGGCTCAAGGGACATTTCGAATTCGAGGACTTAATCTCGATGGCATTTCAGGAGATATTAGAGGATGAATTCCCGAGGTGTGCGAATCATTTGCCAGGATGATTGGCCACTCACTGCTTGCCCCTGCTGGTTGACTGCCCGGGAGCTTGAAATGGGTATCACATTGGCGGATTCAGGAGGTTACTGACGATGGTGTCTACCCATGCGAATCGGCTCGTGCGCGTACCCATGTACCAGCAGATTAACGATATTCTTCGGGCGCTGCTAAAGACCGGCGAGTTCGCGCAAGGGGACCGGTTCCTTACGGAGAGGCAAATTGCAGAGCGTTTCCAGGTTAGCCGGCCGACGGCCAACAAGGTTCTTGGCGCAATGGTTTCCGAGGGGGTTCTTCAATTCAGAAAAGGGGTAGGCACGTTTGTGTGCTCGCCGTCGCTTGATTATGACATTACAACTCCAGTGAGTTTTACGCAGAAAGTGAAGGATGCGGGAAAGACGCCAACCACGCGCGTGCTCGAATTCAAACGGATCGCGGCGTCTGAAGCAGGAGCTGAATTTGGGTCCAACTTGCAAGTGTGGAATCAGGATCTGTTCGCCATTACCCGTCTGCGCCTTGCGGATCGTGTTCCGGTGGTTCTGGATAGGCGCTGGGTCTCTGCCAGCATCTTCACCGGGCTCAAGCGGCAACATTTGCAAGGATCGTTTTTCGCGCTTTGCCAGGAAAAGTACGGACTGACAATCTCAGAGACGAACCAGACGATCCGAGCGGTGAAGCTGACGGGGCAGGACGCCAAGCTACTTGAAACGCGAAGCGGGTCGCCGGGCTTTCTGGTCTCTGCCATAGTGTATTCGGGACCAAAACCCGCATGGTGGGAACGAACCCTTTACCGGGGAGATATGTACGAATTTCACACCAATGGAGCCCCTCTGGGGAGGCTCTTTCAATCCACTCCGGGTTTAGATTAGAGAAGCGATACAACTTGAATATTCTCTAACATTACCTCGCGTGCAGTTTACCTGTCGGTGCACGAGTAGCACGGGTCGATGGATGCCTGAATCAACGGTGTGTCGGCGAGTCGCGCGCCCATCACCATCCAGCGAATTGCCGGCATATTTTGAAATGTCGGAGTCCGCACATGCACTCGGGACGGGTTTCTGGAATTCTCCTTCCAACTGACGCTGTAGACAACCTCTCCCCGCGGCGCTTCGACACGGCTCAACGCTGTTCCGGTGGAGAAGACCACCTTCTTATCTCCTGCCTGCCACTCGCCGGGCGGCATTTTATTCAGTGCCTGGCGAAGAATGCGGCAGCTCTCCATGATCTCAAGGGCTCGCACCAGCAACCGGGCTCGCACGTCGCCGGCAGTTTCGACCGGCACAGCGAATTCGAAATCGGAGTAGGCAGCGTAAGGGGCGCTGCGGCGAAGATCCTGGGAAATGCCGGAGGCTCTCGCCGTCGGGCCCACTACACCGCACGAGACTGCCTTCTCATGGGTCAGAATTCCAATGCCCGCGCAGCGCGATCGCGCCGTTGTGCTTGTGGTAAATACCGGAATGATGGTTCGAACCATTTCGCGTTCCAGTTGCTCCACCATTGCCAACACCGCCTGCGGATCGGCGATGTCGCGATTGACCCCGCCGATGCAGTTCATTGAGTAATTAACCCGATTTCCCGAGATAGCCTGCAGCACGTCCATAACCTTCTCGCGCAGCGCAAAGCAGGTCATAAACATGGTCTTGAAGCCCATCAGCTTGGCTGCGATGCCCGCCCAGAGCACATGGGAGTGAAGTCGCTCCAGCTCCGCCATAACCACACGAATGTAGAGCGCCCTCGGCGGAGGAACCAGGCCGGTCAACTGCTCCATTGCCTGGCAAAGCGTGAGTGTGTGGATGTTCGAGCAGATGCCGCAGACTCGCTCCATCAACGCGATTACCTGGATGTAATTGCGTGTTTCCGCCAGATGCTCGATACCGCGAAAGTTGAATCCGATATGCAGCTTTGCATCGCAAACGGTCTCGCCCTCGCAGAACATGTCCAGCTTGTAGGGCTCTTCCAACGCGGGATGATAGGGGCCCATGGGAATCTTGTAACTCATTGGACCACCTCGTGCAGATTCACTCCTGGCTTGTCTCCTTCGCGCAATAGAAGCGGTTCGTACTCGCGTCCTGCGAAGTCGATGGCAAAGCCTTCGTGAACCTCGCGTTCAATCCAGTCCACGGCCTCGCACAGATCGAAGATGCTTTCAATCGAATTGCCGGAGATGTAAAAAGGAAAGCCAAGCAACTGACCATCGAGGTCCCAATGGTAATCCAGGCGAAGCCCCTGGCCGCCCGGTAACTCAATCGCGGTGATGGTTACAAAGCGGGCATGGACTTCGTTCATCATCGCCGCAACTTGGCGTACATTCAACGCGCCGGTGGCGAGCCAATTCACTCCGCGCTCCTCAACCCACTGCTCCGCGATTTGCAACCTTTCCGGAATGCTCTCGATCGTGGTCATTGCGAGCCTCCTTCAGGAGTGCTGGCCGATTGTGCGGCATTTGCTGTTTGCGCGGCAATGGCCGATTTCGATGCCGGCGCCTTGCGTGTCAGCGTGTAACTTCGCTTCAACTCGCCAATGCACATATACACAGGCGGGCAAGCGCAGGCCTGGCTAAGTGCATGCGTCTTGCACCCTTCTACGCACCGTCCGCAGAAGGTGCATTGCCCCGGGTCGTAGCTCCATGTGAATTCGTTCTTGGCGCTGGAGAACGTTATGGCGCGTGCGGTGCAGCGGAATCTGCAGATCGCACACCCCGTACAGAGATCGGGATTAAAGCACACGAGGCCCCGGTATCCCTCCGCGACGGCGGGGCGCGCAGGAAACCGAAACGTCATGTTTCCGCGTGTCAGGTTGCTCCACAACATGGCAAGAATGTTCATGTGCGGAGCCTCATCAGCAGAGTGGAAGAAACAGCGAGAACCGCGAACAGCAGAGTGCATTGCCAATAGAAGCGCGCGGTCGTGTCAACGGCCAGTCGAGCGGTGGCGGCTGCAAGCACTGAAAGCAGCAAGACAATTCCGCACGAGCAGGTGGCAAGCAAAAGCGCATCGATCCACCAGGTGGAGAAATGGGGAACGGCCAGCGTGGCCACCAGCCCGGTTGCCGCAACCCACTCCAGCCCGTGCGATAACTCCCACATAGCCAATTCGGGACCGGCGTATTCGATCATCGGTCCGGAGTAGATCTCCTGCTCGGCATTGGGCAGAGAGAATGGATTGATATGCAGCTTGGCGGGAAGGCAGACCAGGACCGCCAGCACTCCCAGCCAACGTAGCGGCGTGGCCGGAAGCTGTGCCAGAGACTCGAGACGGAACGTGTGCTGCGATGCTGCGATGGAAACAATGGCCAGAAGGAAGACAACGTTATACGAGACAGTCAGGACAGCCTCGCGCGCGGAACCGATCTCCGCAAAGATTGAGCGGGAAGAAAAGCCAGCGGCGATAACGCAAATCGAGGGGACCTCCATCAGCGCCAATAGCAGGATGAGGTCGCCCTCAAATCCGCCCGAAGATGGCAACACTGGAAGCAATCCAACCGCGCCGGCCGCTGCCGACACCGCAAGCAGAGGCCACGCCTTCATCAGATGCCCGCTGATGCCACTGCGATCGGGAGTGGTCTTTCCCAGCAGCTTGATGAAATCGAAGAACGGCTGCATAAAGGGAGGCCCAATGCGCTGTTGCATCATGGCCACGGCTTTGCGCTCAATCCAAAGAAAGAGCCACGCACCCGGAACGGCAAATAAAAGTCCGGGAAAGATGAGCAGGCGCGCCAGGGCAGTTGTCAGGTTCATGACTGCACCCCCGTCGAATCCGGCGCGGACGCAGGCTGGACTGCCGGCCTCTGGGCTCCGCGCTCGGCCAGTTTCTTCGCCGCCGCGGCTATGCCCTGCAAAATGGCATCGGGACGTGGCGGACAGCCGGGCACAAACACGTCCACTGGAATATGTCGGTTGAGCGGTCCATCCAGCACGCGGCTATCAATGAAGACATTGGTGGATGCGGGACAGGATCCGATTGCCACCACGGCCTTCGGAGAGCCCACCTGCCCGTAGACAGTCTCGATAGCCTGCACCGAGTTGCGAGTCACTGGCCCTGTTATGCACAGGATGTCGGCATGTCGAGGACTGCCCTCCAGGCGCACTCCCAACTGCTCGGCGTCGTAACGGGGAGTCAGGCTGGCCACCAACTCGATGTCGCAACCATTGCAACTGCCCGAGTTCATGTGGAAGAGCCATGGGCTGCGACGGCGGGAGTAGCACATCAATCGATTCCAGAGGTTCATCGCACACCCCAGGAAAGTATCTGCAACCCGTGCGGCCAAAGCCCAGCAACAAGCAGCAATACTACAACCGCAATGATGGTTGCCTGCAAAACAAGCGGTTCCTTGCTTCGCGAAGTTTGAAGCGGCGCATCTGAGTGCGCCGAATCCATGTCGCTCGCCGGCCCCCACCACACCCGAGTCAAAGCCAGTGAATAGGCAATCAGAGCAAATGCTGAAGAGAGAATAAAGACCGCCAGGAAAACGGGCCCGATTTGCAAAGCAGTTTCATAGAGCCTCCAGCGCCCAATGTACCCAAGAGTCGGAGGCACGCCCAACATGGCCAGCATGCCGAATAGGAATCCGAATGCGCTGACCGGATAACGGATGGCTAATCCAGTATGCGCGCCATCCAGCTCGCCAGCGGCTTCGGGACCGGTGATGCAAATGAAGAGCAGCGCCTTGGCCAGCGCATGGGTAGCCGCGGCAACCAGCGCTCCTTTGAACCCGATCCAGCTCACCGATCCCACTCCAAGCAACAGGAAACCGGCATCCTCCGCGGTCGAGAGTACGAGCAGCCGCTTGAGGCTGCGCTGGGTGAGCAGCAGCAGTGCGGCCAGAATCGAAGTAAACACCGCTGCATAGAGCAGTAGCGCTGGCGGAGTAGACGCACTGGGATCCCGTATCAGGCCTACCGCGAACTCCCCGAATGCGGCCATGTCGACCACCGCAATAATCATGCCCAAAACCACAGCGGGCAACTCGTCGGCCAGACTCAGTAGCCAGAAAAAGAGCGGAAACGCGGCCAGTTTGATGCAGGCGCTGGTCAGCATCAATGCTCGCGCCCAAGCCTGGCTGTGCGGATCGTTCATGGATTCGCTTGCGACCATTGAACCAGCTGAGAGCAGAAAGACTGCAAGATATGTAAGCCGGGCGGACTGTGTTTTCGCACTTTGCCAAACCAGCGGGACGGTCAACAGCGCGCCGAGTTCAAGAAGCCCAAGACGCAGCCATGGGTAGCCGCCAAGCAGGCCCGCAACCGTGCAGGCGCCCGCAAGCAGCATGATAAGCGCGCGCTTGCGCTCGACGCCGTTTGCCCACGCCGTCAGGACCAGCGCAACTGCCGCAATTGCGCAGGCGGCAATCAGGAATATCGGAACAGTCGGCTCTGGCAGCAGAGGCATGGTGCGTTCGCCAGGCTGCATCCCTGGCACGAGCCAGCGAACCAATACGAAGATTGCCACCGTCATCAAGACTAGAAGTCCGGCGGCGCGGCGTTCCATCCACGAAACCGCGACTCCCAGCCACCGGGAAACAGCTTGCAGCCAACTCCAGACTTCCAGGTAACCACGATCCACATTCGACCAGCGGAAAAATGTATGCCAGTTCTCCTGGAATATCTGGGAAAAGTCCCCGGCTGTGAGTCGTCCCTGGTCCGACAAGGGTTCGCCGCCCGTGAAGATTCCCCCTCCTGCGCCAGCCAGTGCCGCGCCTCCAACGACAGTTGAAACGGTGCTTGCCGGCCGCGCAGCATACGCAATCGCGTAGATCGCGCCTCCCAGTACCAGAGAGACCAGAGCCAGCACCAATCCGCCCGTGGTCGAGAAACTCCCGGCGTCTGCAAATAGCCCGAACCACGTTATTCGAACGCCCGCTCCAAGCGAAAGCGCGCTGAGGATTGGATTGAGGAAGTAGTTCACGGCAAGCTGAGGCGCAACGCCGAGAACGACGCCGCCTGCCGCCATCAGCCCCATTCCCCATTGCATCGTTGCCGGGGCCTCTTGCGCTTCTCTCGTCGCGTCCGTCAATGGACCCAGAAACACGGCGCTCGTGGCCTTCGCGCAAAGGAATACCGTGCCCAGGCTCACCGCCCATGCAACCATGGCGGGAACAACCCATCCCGCCTGCAATGCCGCGGCGTATAGCATCCATTTGCTAACGAAACCGCTCATCAGCGGGATGCCCATCATGCCGCCGGCGCCAATCAGCCACCAAAGCGTAGTGCGCGGCATGCGCTGCACAAGCCCGCCGAGCTGGTTCATGTCGCGTGTGCACGCGGCGTGCTGCACCGCGCCGGCATTCAGGAACATGCCGCATTTGAAGAAGCCGTGATTCAGGCAATGAAGCAGCCCCGCCGTAATCGCCAGCGGCGTGCCGATTCCCAGCCCCATCATCATGTATCCGATCTGGCTCACTGTGGAGAAGGCCAGCATGCGCTTCAAATCGGTTTGCACCATGGCATACATCACGCCCAGCGCCATGGTGATTGTGCCAATCCATACAAGTGCGGCGCCCCATGCCTGCGGCCAAACGCCAAAGCTGTGCATGCGCGCGGCAAGATACACCCCCGCCGTTACGTAACACGCTGCGTGAAGCAAAGCGCTGACGGGTGTGGGCGCGGCCATCGCTTCCGGAATCCACGTGTGCAACGGCACTTGCACCGACTTCGCCACCAGCGCGCTCAGCATCAGCAGAAAAACACCGCCGGTGAAACTGCGCGCAACCGCTGGATCTGTCCACAGCGCGCTCCCCGTTCGGTGATAAAGAATCAGAATGGCTGCCAGCAAGCCGTAGCCGGCAATGTGGGTCATCAAAAACACCTTGCGCGCGCCCGCTACAGCCTCCCGGTTGGTATACCAAAAGCCCACCAGGCTGAACGAACAAAGTCCTATCGCTTCCCAGCAAAGATAGAGCAGGAACAGGTTGGCGCTGTAGACCAGTCCTATGAACCCGCCAATGAAAATTAGCATTATGCAATAGAAGCGTGCGGCCGATTTGTCGTGCGCCATGTATCCGATGGAATAGAGCAGTACCAGAGCGCCCAGAAACGCTCCCATAAACGCGAACAAAACGCTGAGCGCGTCCACATGAAGCACCAGCCTCAGCGGACCGTCCCATTGCAGCAGACTGATGTCGATTGGCCGCCCATCCCGAATCAGACGCATCGCGCCCGCTACAGAAAGCACAGCCGGAAGACACGTGAGCAAGGCCAGTATTCCCTTTGTCCTGGCGGAACAGAGACGCACAACAATAATCTGCAGCGATGCTCCCAGCACAAGCGAGCATGGCGCAGCCAGAACAAGGGCTTCGGCTGCCATGCCGGTGGTATAATACTTGCCTCGGAAAAAGGATGTGACGGCAGTCACTGCCAACTTCTCCAAGATATGGAGTAGGCTGATCCGCCAGAATCGCTCTTTCCCATCGAGGAGTTATGAAAATATGAAAATCGACGGCCTCTGGTACACGCACTTTATCGCAGGACAGGCACAGGGCGACGGCATGGCAGTGCTGCGG
>Ga0302195_10003978_pt1 | contig 11511 bp, 7 predicted proteins | sample II_Bog_N1_2_FD_198778 | JGI IMG/M metagenome (GOLD analysis project Ga0302195, IMG submission 198778) | Peat permafrost microbial communities from Stordalen Mire near Abisko, Sweden - II_Bog_N1_2 | ecosystem: Environmental > Terrestrial > Soil > Wetlands > Peat | place: Sweden: Abisko, Stordalen...
TCCCAGCCGGCTACCAGGGCCTCTCCATTGAGATGGAGTTCGTATCCGGAACCCTGTGGGACACGGACGAGACCAACCGCGTCTACGGGACTACCGATCTGGGCGCGTTTGTGGCGAGCGTGGCGCAACTGCAATCGACCGCTCCGCAAATGCCGATATTCAATGAGGGCTCAATTGTGAGCTCGATCGGAAGCCCGAATGAGGGCCCGCCGTCAGGCGGTACGCAGGTCCAGTTTTTGCCATCCTTCGGTCAGACAGGCGGGAATGGGATTCTATCCGGGATAGAAGCGTATTTTGGCTCGACTCCGGCAACTAGCGATGCGGTGGAGCCGTCTCCCGATACGACTGACCCAAATAATTCCCTGACGGCGACCGCTCCACCAGCAGCGATGAACGGTCCAGTCACGGTCCTGTTGACCGACACCAACAACAACGCTGTGTTTCTGCCCAACGCCTACTCTTACGGCCCCCGTGTGGACTGGATCAGCCCTTCGGCGTCGTCCACTACTGCGCCGACCCCTGCCCAAATGGTGGCCGACGGTCTGGCACCCTATGGGCAGAATGAAACAAGAGTGACAATCAACGGCGCAACTGCTCCCACGACGCCAACAGGTAACGATGTGGTCATGGGCGGAACAGGGCAGTTTATGCAGTTCACTATCGCGGGCGGCAATCCGGGATGGGCGGATCTTACGTTGTCGCTCGGAGATGGCACCTCGGAAACAACCAAGAACATGGTGCAGTTTCTTGCGCAGGACGTCACTCTGACCAGTGCGGCGTATACCAGCGCAGTCTATGACTCGACGCGAGATCGCTTCTACCTGACCGGGGCGGACAACACCATTGGGGTGTTCGACCCGAATACACAGACGCTGCTGCAACCCATGCAGTCATCGGCGGTCAGCTCAGGCGCGGTGCTGGGATCCCTCGCTCTCACACCCGACAACTCGAAGCTGCTCGTGTCTGACCCGGCCGACCACAGCGTAATTGTCTTCGACCTGACGAGCAACACGAGTACGGCCGTCAATGTTCTTCTTCCTTCAGACGGATCGGCTACCGTGTCAGCACCCATGCCCGTTGCGGCAATGGCCGGGGATCAAGCCTTTGTAGTGATGACGCCGTGGGCGCAAAATGAAGTCCGGCAGATCGATCTTTCTGCGATGACGGTGCGAGTCCGAACGGACTTCCAGAACGTCACAGGGATTCCAGTCGCGGCCTCAACCATAGCCGCAAGCGCGGATGGAAGCGTTGCTCTTCTTGGAGGCGCATTTCAACCCGGCTCCACTCCTGCGGTGTGGCAATATCGTATGGCAACAGATGGTTTTAGTGCGCCGGGGCGTCTCGGTTCTTCCCAGGGCGCTTCCCAGACTGACCAAGGCGCCCTGAACAGCGACGGAACGGTTCTGGGAATGAGCGCGTTCATCCTCGATCAGAACCTGAATCCGCTGGTCCCCTTGCAGGGCGCCGCGACGGACAACTTGCTGCCGGGAGGGGGTGGGTTGTTATACAGCTTCGAGGACGGACTATCAATTACCGATACGCGCAATGGAAGACAGCTTTTAACCATCGCGCCACCTCCCGGTCCGGCCGCATACTTCGGGGCATTCGCGACCGATCCCACCGGCAAAAAACTCCTGGTATCTGCCGGCACCTCGCTCAACTATTACGAGCTCGCCGTCGTCCCCCTGGCCGTCGGCACCGTTACTCCTGCGGCAGCAACTCCCGGGACAGCTCTTACCATCCGCGGTAATGGGTTTGTTGCAGCAACCACTGCAACAATCGCTGGCAGGAGCGCGTCGTGTACCTTCGTCGATGGCCAGACCCTGCAATGTGCGGTGCCCAACGCCAGCGCCGGATTGGCGCCCATGACACTCAGCAATCCGGATGGGCAGATCTACTCGATAGAGGGGGCAGTAACCGTCCAGTAGAGCCATTGATTGCGTCTTCTCCGTGTAAGGCCTGTGGTGTCGCGGTTCGTCAATGACCGCAAAATCGCCAGCATACTTGTCGGCCCGGATTAGTACCCAGAAGTCGGCGCGCCTCCATCGACATCTCCATGCACACCCGCCCTTCCGCGCCGCTGTCGGCAAACACCGCAACACCCGCGCCTCTCTGCGCCGCTGAAAAACAACCGCAGATCCTTCGGCTCCCTGCGCCCGCTGCGGCGGACTCCGGTCGCTCAGGATGACAGGCCGCTGTTATGGAGCTGCTCGTCTTTTGAAACGCGGCGCGCGGGCCGGAATCGAATATTTGGGTTGGGCCCTCCGGGCAGGGGCTTGCGGTTGGCGCAACGGCGGGGGAGGGGTAGACTTGAGAGACTGATATGGCGAACAGTTTACGCACATTTGAGGCTCCATTTACTGACGTGCCGGGCGCGCTGGCTGAGATCAAGGCTGGGCGGATGGTGGTGGTGGTGGACGACGAAGATCGCGAGAACGAGGGCGATTTGACGCTGGCCGCCGAACACGTGACGCCCGAGGCGATCAACTTTATGGCTCGCTACGGGCGCGGGCTGATCTGCCTGACGCTGACCGAGGAGCGCGCCGACCACCTGCGGCTGTTTCCGATGACGCAGCAGAACTCGTCGCGGTTTGGGACCGCGTTTACGGAGACGATTGAGGCGCGCGAAGGCGTGACCACCGGCATCTCCGCAGCGGACCGGTCGCATACGATTCGGACGGCGATCGATCCCAAGTCGAGCTTTACCGATCTGGCGCGGCCGGGACATGTGTTCCCCTTAAGGGCGCGGAAGGGCGGGGTGCTGGTGCGCGCCGGGCAGACGGAAGCGAGCGTGGACCTGGCGCGGATGGCGGGGCTGAATCCTTCGGGGGTGATCTGCGAGATCATGCGCGACGATGGGGAGATGGCGCGGGTTCCGGACCTGATTGGGTTTTGCCGGGAGCATGGGCTGACGATGCTCACCGTGGCCGAGCTGATCCGCTACCGGCTCAGGAACGAGCGCTATATTGTGCGTGCCGGGGAGAGCCGCATTCAGACCAAGTGGGGCGAGTTCCGGATGATTGCGTATGAGAGCGAAGTGAACGGCGGGGAAAGCCACATTGCGCTGGTGAAGGGCGAGCTGTGCGGGGATTGTCCGGCGGTTCACGATGGGCCAGCGGGGGGCGCGCCGGGCGGGTTGGCGATTGCCCAGGACGGGCAGCGGGAGCCGTGCGCGCATGCGGTGCTGGTGCGGGTGCATACGCGGTGCACGGCGGGGGATGTGTTCGCGGCCGACTGCCAGTGCCGGGAGACGCTGGACCAGAGCATGCGCATGATTGCCGAAGAGGGGTGCGGGGCGGTTCTTTATCTGCACAATACTTCGCGGGGGTTCGAGATTGAACGGACGCCGGCCGAGGCGCGGGCGTTTGAGCCGGGCGGGGCGGCGACGGGGGGTGCGGCGGAGGCGGACAGGCTGATTCTGCACCAGGGACTGCGGGCGCGCGAAGGCGTGCAGGCGCGGACGGGACGGATTTTGCGGGCGATCGGGCTGGGGGGACAGATTTTGTCGGACCTGGGGATTCGGCGGATCCGGCTGCTGTCGAACACGCCGATGCATATTCCGGCGCTGGAGGGATTTGGGCTCGAGATTGTGGAGCAGGTGGCGATTCCTGTAGGACCACCTGCGGATGGTGCCACCAGCGGTGGGGTTCGCCGCGGCGAACTCGCTATTCGCTCGCAGGAGGCTGGTGGTTCGCTCGTTTCCTGAGGATTGGGCCGTGGAACAGATCGGGCCACCGGCGGTGGGGTCCGCCACGGCGGAGCGCTGGCGCGCCACCAGGCTTGTACTTTCCCACCCATCCCGCGATGGGGCGCGGAATGGATGGGGCACGGGGCGAAGCTGATTCAGCCGAGATAGATGCAGCTTGGGGTGGGCGGGTCCTGGCGCGGGGTGGTGCGGGCCGCAGTGGACTTGGCGGAGACCGGGCGCGCGGCGCCGGAGTGCTCGTGGTTGAAGTCCTGGGCAAAGCTGGAGGACGGGGAGGCAGCTGGACGGCCGCGGCCCTCGGAGATTGCCATGGTGCGTGAGGCCATAGTGTTTTGGGAGTGCCGGTTGGCGCGATGGGCGGGTGTGGCGATCATGGCTTGTCTCCTCTCCGGGAGGGTGGTCTGGTTCAGGCAGCGTGCATGACGCGGCCGGTGCGGAGCAGTTCCTGATGGGGGCGGCGAAGGACGGCGGCGGGGATAGCCGGCGCGGCGACCATGCCCGCCAGGCAAACCATGCGGTGCTCCTGAAGCTCCGCCCGGGCGCGCTCCATTTCTACATTTTTATAGGCGGCAAACTTCTTGCTTACCTGGTGATAGGCCAGGGAGCTCGCTTCAAGGTACTCGGCCTCCGTTGCGGCCAGGACGCGCTCCAGGTTTTCACAAAGCCGACAATACATGGGGTACTCCGTTTCCACTGCGACCCGGCAGACAGGTGTGCGATGAAGGTGAAATCCGGCAGTGAAACGCATCTGCCGGGAGCTGGCTTGTACCAGGCGGGCTGAATTGGCTGCGGCCGTCGGCGCCCGCGAGCGGCGTTGATTGTGGACTGACAGCGTTAAGCGAGCTGATAGCGTTAAGTGAGATGACAGGCTCGGCCGGAGATGAATGCGGACGGCCTCATGGCAGAGATTGCGGTCGATCAATCGATCAATCAGGGCGAGATCGGGAGAGAAGCTCTCAGGCCAAACAGGCTGAGAGAATTGAGCTTCAGGGGCGTTCTGCGCGCTGGAAAAAATCGCTGAAGCGGGTGAGTTCGCGGACTCATCAGAACCCTTGTATTTGCAGGGCCCTTTTGCTGTTGAGGATTTGATCATGCTCTGAATGGAATCGGGTGTCAAGGGATTCACCCAATATTCTCAATGATGAAAGATCGAATTGAAATGTTGCTTGCAGGAGTGGGATTTCATTAAAAATTGCAAAGAATGGTGAGAGAACTCCGATTCGGTCCTTTTGCTGCTGGAGGTGTCCGATTTGCTCCGAAGTGGAACAAACTGGGAGAAATGGCGTTGGGAGTGTCCTGTTTCGATGCAGGGAACAAAAGGAATGTTGGCGGCGTACTGAGCTGTGCGAGGTGATGCGGATGCGAGAACTGCGTTTTGTTCTGTTGTGCGCCGCGGTGCAGGTGGGGATGGCGACGCTCCCGGGGATGGCCCAAACAGATGCCGGTGGCTGGTCGAAGTCATATCCGGTCAGCGGGAAGGCGTCGGTGACAGTATCGACCGGGGATGCGGGCATTGACGTGCATTCGTGTGGCGGCTGCCGGACGGTGACGGTGCGGGTTGACTGGCGCGGCCGCAAGGCGGGCGACTTTACAATCAGCGAGTTTCAGGGCGGAGACCATGTGAGCTTCCAACTGAAGGAGAAGCCGCATCTCAACTTCGCCATCCAGATGGGCAACTTGCACTCCCCGCAGGTGACGGTGGAGACGCCGGCGGAGCTGGACCTGGAGGCGCACACGGCCGATGGCGGGTTGAAGGTATCCGGTGTGCAGGGGACGCTTGAGCTGCACACCAGCGATGGTGGGGTGGACGTGAGCGACGTGAGCGGCGCGGTGCGGCTGACGGCCAGCGACGGCACGATCCGGATGCACAACGTGACGGGCACGCTGGAGTCGCGCTCCTCGGATGGGCACTCGACGATTGACGGGACGTTTACCGGGCTTGCCGTACACACGAGCGACGGCAACCTGGACCTGACAGTGGGTGCGGGATCGCGGCTGAGGACGGCCTCAAGTGTGGACAGTTCGGATGGGAAGGTGTTGGTGCGGCTGCCGCGGTCGATGGCGGTGGATCTGGATGTGCATACCAGCGACGGGCAGATCGACTGCAAGCTGCCGCTGAGCATGGAGGGATACAACACGGCGCACAGCGCGGGGCACAGTCTGCGCGGGCATTTGAATGGCGGCGGCGTGCCGTTGAACATTCATACCAGCGACGGAAACGTGACGATTGTGGGGCAGTGAACCGGCACCCTGGATCGCAGGCGAGCCTCATCCGGCTGAGAGAAATTCAGGAGCGGGTTCAACATTTTTTCAGGCAATCGACAGGGCTTGGAGCGATATTGAAGGTGCGGATGGGCCCTGTGGCTGTAGAATCAGCAAAACTGCCTTGCTGAAGATCGCGCAGTCGCCCGTCGCGCGGGAGCCGAATCCCGCTCACGATATGAACGACCCCGCAGACGCTCTCTGAGGCCTCTTCACTCGCTCCCTCCCCTTGGGATCGAGAGTGTAAAGGTTTGGGCCCCTTGAGCGTTCACCTGGTCAATCCGAGCGACAATTCCTTTGGTACGGCGGTCATCACGCCGCGTTGGCTGTTTGTGCTTGCTGCAGCGACACCGCAGGTGGTGGGCGACCCCATCCTTGTGGACGAATCGCTGGAGCAGATCGATCCGGAGACGATCAAGGTGGGCGACATTGTGGGCGTGAGCGTCCACACGGGCAATGCGCTGCGCGGTTACGCGGTGGGGCGGATGGCGCGGGAGCGGGGGGCATGGGTGGTTTACGGCGGCATTCACGCCACGCTGTTTCCCGAGGAAGCGCTGGAGCGCGGCCAGGGCCACGCGGTGGTGAAGGGTGACGGCGATGTGGTGTGGGCCAAGGCGGTGATGGATTGCCTGGCCGGCCGGCCGGAGCGGATCTACGAGGGCGGGCGGATTGAGGGCTCGCAGTTTCTGGCCGCGCGCTGGGACCTGATGGATCCGGCGAAGTACATGTGGGCCTCGGTGCAGACCATTCGCGGATGCCCGAAGCACTGCTCGTTCTGCTCGGTGTGGCGGACGGATGGGCAGAAGCCGCGGCAACGCAAGTTCCAGAGCGTGATTGACGAGATTGTGACGCTGCGCCGGCTGGGTTTCCGGTTCATCGCGCTGGCCGATGACAATTTCTACCCAGTGACGTTTACCGATCTCCGCCTGGCGCGGGAGCAGGGAAATACGGCCAAGGTCGAGGAGCTCACCGCCATTCGCAACGAGCGGTTGCAGCTGATGGATGAGTTAGCCAAGCTGCCCAAGGACATGGTGTTCTTTACGCAGATGACCATGGAGGCGGGCGAGGACGGCAGCTATCTGGACGCCATGCGCAAGGCGAACATCAAGGGCGCACTGGTGGGTGTGGAAGCAGTGACTCCAGAAGGACTGAAGGCGGTCTTCAAAGACTGGAATTACTCCGGCGAGGCGCTGGCCAAGCAGTTACAGACGTTCAAGAAGCACGGCGTGCATGTGCTGGGCTCGTTTATCTTTGGACTGCCGACGGACCGGCCGGCGACGTTTGACGCGACGGTCGAGATGGCCATGAAGGCGGGCGTGACCTTTGCGCAGTTTGTGATGATGACGCCGTTTCCGGGAACCGTGGACTTTGGCAAGTGGGAGAAGGAGCAGTCGCAGAATCCGACCATCGTGGCGGGTGAGCCCATCACTCGTTACTGGATGATTCCGACTGAAGTGAGGCCGAAGATGTTTACGCCGCATCCGACCATGAGCTCGGATGAGATTCGCGAAAGAACGCAGAAGGTTTGGGACACTTTCTATAAGTGGCCAGCTATCTGGAAACGGTCGGCGTGTACGCCTAACTTGAAATCGCGGATCGCTTTCATGTTTCTGTCGAAGTTATACAGACAGATGTATGCGGGGACGGGGATCTCAACCGACAGCGCGCGGCGCAAGAAGGCCAAGCGCTGGGCCAAGTGGACGGCGAAGCAGTGCAAGAAGCTGTTTGAGGCGCGGCCGATGCCGGAGCTGAAGGGGCCGGTGTGGGAGATGGGGCTGCCGGTGCTGGGGCAGACTGCGGTTGCCGGCGCCGAGCACCAGGGGCCGTTTGTGGTAATCCCCAAGCAGTAGGGCGGCGGCTGCGGGTAGAATCGTGGCAACGGGAACCAATCCTCTGTGAGGGGAGCGGATGATGACGTTGCTGGGGCGGCTTGGCGGGGCGCTGGGGATGGCGGCAGTGATGACAGTTGCCGGTGGATGCGGCGGCAAGGCGATGTTTGAAGCGCCGCCGGCGATCTCGGTTTCGCTCCCCAATCCCAATGTGGTTGTGTCTCAGGACGGCATGCAGGTGACGGTGCCGATCCAGATTGATTCGAGCAGCGAGACGGCCCTGGTGATGGTGACGCAATTGCCGGGCGGCATCCAGGTCAGCTACAAAGCGTCGGACACCAGCCCCTCGGGCGACCTGTTCTTTACCGGAACCACGACGGCTATGGTGGGGACGTACATGCCGCTCATCTCGGTCAGCTCGGCCGGGGCGATGGCGACGACCCAGTTTCAGCTGATGGTGACCAAAGGCGGCACGTAGGAAGCTGTTGCAACAGGCGCCGTTGATTGAGTGAGGATCAATAGGCTTGCAGCGGGTCCAGGGGCAGTCGCACGCGGAAGCAGGTGTCGCGGGGCTCGGAGCGGACGCTCAAGTGGCCGCGATGCTTGCGGACGATGCGCATGGCGTTGTCGAGTCCGAGGCCGAGACCCTGGCCGGGGGGCTTGGTGGTGAAGAAGGGCTCGAAGATGCGGTCCTGCAGGTCGGGACGGATGCCGGGGCCGGAGTCCCAGATCTCGACCAGCAGCATGTCGCCTTCGACGCGCGCGGCGATGCGCAGCTCGGCCTGCTCGGCTGGGCATTCCATTTCGGCGATGGCTTCAAGCGCGTTCTCAATGAGCGCGGTCCAGACCTGGTTGAGCTCGCCGCCGTAGGCGCTGAGGCTGGGCAGGTCGGGAGCGTAATCGCGCACGACGCGCACGTTGCCGATGCGCGAGCCGAGCATCTGGAGAGTGGCGTCGAGGCCTTCGCGCACGTCGACTTCGAGAATGGGCGCACGGTCCATGTAGGAGTAGGCTTTGACGGCGCTGATGAGGTCGAAGATGCGCGCGGTGGAGCTGACCAGGGTGTCAACGGATCGGGTGGAGCGCAGGTAGCGGGCCAGGTATTGGAGCAGCACGCAGCTCTCGTTGGGGCCGAGGAAGGTAAGCAGCTCGTCGAGGTCGGCGATCTGGCCGCCCTGCTCGGCAAGCTGTGCGGCGATCTCCGCGGATTCGGGACATTCGATTGCTTCGAGCCATTTGCGCATGGCTTCTTCGCGGGCGAGGTCGGCGCCGATGTTGGCTTTGGCGGTGCTGCTGAGGCGGGTCTCGGGAGGGCCGGCGGGAGCTGCGGCGCGGGCGAAGATCTTCTGCTCCCAGTCGTCGATGGCCTCAATCTGCGCCTGGCTCAGGCAGAGATTGACGAGCTTGAAACGATTGCGGCGGTTGGCGCCGAGCTCGGTCATGAGTCCGGCGGCGGCGCGCTGCGCGGCCGAGGCGGGATTGTTGAGTTCGTGGGCCAGGTTGCCGGCCAGCTTGCCGAGGGCGGTGAGCTTCTCAGCCTGCTGCTCGATGCGGGTGACTTCACGGACGCGATCGAGGAGCGTGGAGACGACGCGCTGGCCCATGGAAGGGATGGCGCGCAGCATCTGATCGAACTTCGAGTTGTGGACCGCGAGCACCCAGCAATCGGTGACGGCGAAGCCCTGGCCGCCGTAGCCTTTCATGCGCGAGAAGGGGAGCAGGCCGGTCATTTGGCCGGCGCGGCCGATGAACAGGGCCATGGGGCCGCCGTGCTGGCGGCGCACGTGGATTTCGCCGCGCAGGATGAGCATCATCTGCTCGGCCGGCGCGCCTTCTTCAAACAGGATTTCGCCGGCGCTGGCGATGAGCTCGGTGCCGTGGCCGGCTAGCCAGAGGCGGTCTTCGAGGGGCAGGCCGTGGAGCGGGACGACGTGGTCGATTGCCTCCGCGATCTGTTCAGCGGGAGTGGGACAGGCAGGCGGGGTGACGGCGGGGGAAAGCATCCGGGAACCTCCGTGCAGGCAACTTCAGGATAGCCTATGGCGCGGATGGGGAGTTCATGAGACGGGATGTTGAACAGGTTTCCTCAAGCCCCTGTCTTTGCCTGATGCAGCGGGGCCTCAATTACTCCGGGGGCTGTTGTGCGGAGGGAGCAGGGGCATTTATGCCCCTGAATGGAGTGGCGGAGAGTGCGGCCCTCAGGCCCGGGGCTGAAGCCCGGTTCATGCGAGGTTTGTGTAAGGGGCATGAATGCCCCTGCTCCCTCCGGAAAAGCGGATGAGGACGGCAATGACCTCGATCAAAGCCGGGATGCGCGCTCCGCGCCGATCCACACGGGGCTTTCGCTGGGTTTGAGGCGTTTCCAGGGTACGACGCCGGCGATGGCGAGCACGATGATCTCCGGCTCGATGGGCTGGCGGTAGTCCATGAGCGGGTGGGTGATGTAGTAGGTGAGGGGGAAGACGCAGATGAGCACGAGATAGGGTGCGAGAGCAGCGCGGTTCATGCGCCAGAAGCGGCCGATGCCGCGCAGCATGAGGAAGGTGATGGAGCAGACGTAGAAGATGTTGCCGGGCTCGTAGGGCTGCTCGCGCAGTTCTTCCGCGGAGAGGCTCCAAATGCCGGTCCAGTAGTAGAAGAAGCGGCGGATGGTCTTGTGGATCATGAAGCCGGGATGGGCCTTGATGTAATCGACGGCGATCTGGTGTTTCTCCTGGAGGAAGGCGGGCTCGCCCATGGTGAGCCACTTGTGCATCTCGAAGGGATTGCTGGCGGGGTGGGCGAAGCTGGGGTCGAGCGAGGCATCGCCGCCGTTGTCGTCGTAGAGCTCGAGCCAGAAGTTGTCGCGCACCGGGCAGAGAATGCCGAGGGCGCGGTAGTTGCGCACGGTCCACGGAGTGAGCACGGCAGCGGCGGCCAGGCCGGTGAGCACGAAGTTGAGGGCCCAGCGATTGCCACGTATGGTCTTGCGCAGTTGCCAGGCGGCGACGAACGCGAGAAAGGGCAGCGTGCCCAGCGTGGAGGGGTTGGACAGGGCGGTGAGGCCGGCGAGCGCGCCCCAGCCGATCCAGGCGAGGGGATTGGCGGTTTTGTGGATGCGCTGCGCAATGCAGAAGCTGGCAGTGAAGAGCAGGCCAGTGAGCGAGTACTCCCACACGCGGTCTGCGGAAAAGTAAATGGCGAACGGATAGAGCGCCCACACCCAGGCGGCGATTCTTGCGCCGCGGCTGCCCAGCGAGTAATTGGCGCTGAAGTAGACGGGGATGCAGGTGAGGGAACTGAGCAGGCTGTTGATGGAGAGGACCACGAAGGCGGACGTGAGCGTGTAGACACCGAAGACGCGGAAGACCAGCGAGACCAGAAACGGATAGAGCGGCGGCTGCATGGCCGTGGGGCCGGACCAAGGCCAGTAAGGCGAACTGAAGCCGTGGCCGGTGGCGAGGGCGCGTGCGATCCATCCCATCTCCCAGCCAAAGGCCTCGTAGAACTTGCCGGCGTCGGGCAGGTCGCGATAGACGAAGCAGACGACGATGAGGCGCATGACCAGCGCGACGAGGACGATGAACGGAAGGCGAGAGGCAAAGGAGGGCTTCGGCCTGGTTTGCGGAGCTTGTTCGACGGAGAGCTTTTGATTCATGGGTGAGTATTCGCCTGGAGAGTCAACCCGGCCGGGGCTTGGGATGAGGCGGACTAGCGCCGCGGATTTTCGGAGTA
>Ga0302195_10003980_pt1 | contig 11509 bp, 12 predicted proteins | sample II_Bog_N1_2_FD_198778 | JGI IMG/M metagenome (GOLD analysis project Ga0302195, IMG submission 198778) | Peat permafrost microbial communities from Stordalen Mire near Abisko, Sweden - II_Bog_N1_2 | ecosystem: Environmental > Terrestrial > Soil > Wetlands > Peat | place: Sweden: Abisko...
AAAAGTCGGGTTTTGAGTCAAGATTCACAAAGAACATCCCTCGGGGGCTAAAGCCCAGCTTTTATTTTCAGCCACTTGCGGCACGGCTGAAGCCGTGCCCTTTCAAAACTTCGGCCATTTGGTAGTTATTCCGCAGCCTGTAAAGCCCAACATCGATTTGATTGGCTTTATTGGCATGACTGAAGTCATGGCCTGAAACAGAGCGTCTGAAAACGGCTGCCTGAGTGAGTTTTTCCGCAGCCTTTGGGGGCGGTGCGCTTTGGGCCGATCGTAGCATCGGTAGTCTTGCGCGGTGTTTGGGGCACAGTTGGTTGTGGTTGCCATTACAGTTCTCCTCGGCGCTGCAACTGCTTGTAGTAGACGAGCGAGTAGAGCACGGGCGCCAAAGCGCCGGCGAGAAGAACGTAGGTGGGCCAAGGCTGGAGCCCGGCGACCGCGAGGACGAGTCCGAGCAGACCGCCGGCGACGAATGTCTTTGCTGCGAAGCGGTGGGTGGCGTTCCAGACTCGCTCATTGGCCAGGGTCCAGGGGGTGCGGATGCCGATGAAGAAGTTGCGGCGGACTTTGCCCATGACGTTGCCCATGAGAGCCAGCAACAGGCATACGCCGCCGATGAGGTCGCGGCCGGTATCGAGCGCGTGGCCCAGGGCCGACCATGTGATGAGCGCGGAGATGTAGGCCATAAGGCCGAAGACCATGAGCATGATCTGGCCATAGGTGGCGCGAAAGGCTTCGATTTGGAAGTTTTTCGGAGAGAGCCAGGGGAGTAGCCAAGTAAGCAGGATGATGAGTGCCATGACTCCGGGGCCGAGAAGAAATAGCGCCCAGGGCGGGCCGAAACGATTGGGGTGGCCTGCAAGATCCCAATGAACAGGGATGGATGGGGGCAGCCTGGGGTAGGCGATGGCGATGGTTGCCAAGGCAGCGGCCGCCAGCAGGATTTCGAGGATGAAGGTTTTGCGGGTCACTTCTTCTTTGCTCCCTTCTTGCCGTTTTCGCTGAGCAGGTCCATGGCCCAGGACATGACGTCCTGGACGACGGTGGTGTTGAGCGCGTACCAGATTTGCTGGCCTTCGCGACGGCTGGTGATGAGGTCGGCGTCTTTGAGGACGGCGAAGTGATGGGACATGGAGGGCTTGGTCATGTCGAAGGCTTCGGCCAGCGCGCCGGCAGTTTGCTCTCCTCGCCGCAGCAGGGCGAGGATCTCGCGTCGGGTTGGATCGGCGATGGCTTTGAAGGCCTGGTTGGTGCTCATGATTGTTTAGCCGTGCGTCTAATTAGACGACTGTCTAAATATAATGGTGTGCCGGGGCGCTGTCAAGCGGCGGGCAATTGGCATGGGGTGGGGCAACGATGGAGAATGATGGGGATTTGGTGTTGCGGGTAGCGAGGTTGCTGAAGCTGAGAGGTGGATTTGTGAAACTGGATATTCGGAGATTGGGTTGGGCCATCCTGGCTTCGGCATTGGCGCTGGTGACGGTGGGGAAGCTGGGCGCACAGGCGCTGCCAGCCACGCATGTGGATGATTTTCAAGGCAAGCCGCGGGTGATCGTTATCAGCGACATTGGTAATGAGCCGGACGACCAGATGTCGCTGGTGCGGCTGCTGCTTTATTCCAACGAGCTGGACATTGAAGGGTTGATTGCGACCACATCGACATGGCAGAAAACGGCGACGCATCCGGAGACGATGCACAAGCTGGTGGAGGCTTATGGGCAGGTTCGGCCGAACCTGATGCTGCATGCGAAGGGGTGGCCGGAGGCAGGGGATTTGGAGTCGAAGATTTACCAGGGACAGACTGCCTATGGGATGGCGGCGACGGGGGCGGGCAAGAGCAGCGAGGGGTCGAAGGCGATTGTGCGGGCGATTGAGCTGGAGGATTCACGACCGCTTTGGATTTGCTTATGGGGTGGGGAGAATACGCTGGGGCAGGCGTTGATGGATTTGCGGGCTGGGCATACGGGGGCGGAGGTGGAGAAGCTGGTGGCTCGGTTGCGGGTGAGCGCGATCTCTGACCAGGATGACGCGGGGCCGTGGATTCGGAGGGAGTTTCCGGACCTTTTCTGGGTGGGGACGCCTTCTACGCCGACGGGTGGAGAGTATGCGTATGCGACATGGACGGGGATCAGCGGGGATGCGTATTACCGGAACGGGGAGGGCGCCGATTTTTCGACGGTGACCAACGAGTGGCTGGAGGCGAATATCCGAAAAGGGCCGCTGGGGACGCCTTATCCGCGATTCATGTTCATCATGGAGGGAGATACTCCGTCGTATCTCGGGCTGATTGACAATGGGTTAAATGCGTATCGGCGGCCGGATTGGGGCGGATGGGGCGGACGGTACGTGTTTCGGCAGCCTTACGGGGAGACGCACGCAATGTGGACGCAGGGCGGAGATGAGTTTGCGCGGGTGACGTCGCAGGATACGGTGAAGGGAGTTGACGGGAAAGAGCATGTGAGCGACCAGGCGACAATCTGGCGGTGGCGGACGGCGTTTCAGAACGATTTTGCGGCGCGGATGGGGTGGACTGTGGAGGATTTTGCCCACGCAACGCATGAGCCGCTGGCGGTGGTGAATGGGAAGGGTGGGACCGCGCCGGTGGAGATGGATGTGACTGTGGGACAGACGGTGATGCTGGATGCTGCGGGCAGTTCGGACCCAAACGGACGGGGGTTGCAGTATCGCTGGTTCCATTATGCGGAGGCGGGGAGCGCGGATGGGAACCTGGCGGGCGTGACGCTTACCGGCGCTGAGAGTTCGCGGGTGACGGTGAAGGCGGATGGGGCTTGCAGGCCGATGTGGATTCCGGGGCTGGTACCGTGCCAAGGATCTGGGACGGCGCACATCGTTTTGGCGGTGACGAATGAGGGAGAGCTTCCGGTGACTTCGTACCGGCGGGTGATTTTGCGGGTGCATGCGGCGGGAGCAGACGCGACAAATCAGAAGCCGTAGCCCCTATTGGGTTCACCAAACAGCGCGCGGATAGAACTTTGGAATGACTTCGTCAGCGGTGATGAGCCATGCGAAGCCGTTGGCTTTAGCATTCGCAACGATGAGCCTGTCGAAAGGGTCGCGGGTCCATTTTTCATCAAGGGCAGCGTTGGCAACCGTTGAGAACGGGAGATCGCACAGGCGGAGATCGGTCTCGTGCTCGACTTTCTTCAACAGGTCGAGGGCGCGGAACTTCGTTCGTCCGAGTTCGTGGAGGTATTCGAGTTCAAGGAATGCCATTGCGGAGAGCAATAACTCCGACCTGTCCAGCAGTCCTTTTGCTTTGGGACTCAGGCGATTGACTTTGCCCGCAGCGAGCCAAAGGACGATGGGAGTGTCAAGATATGCGATCAAAGGTCGACCCAGTCCTTCTCCCACTCTTTTTCCATCTCGGCCAGCCAGCCAGCCTTGAAAACTGGATCATTCATATCGAAAGTTGGGTCGACCATGATTTCCATGGGCGTGATTCGGCTGAGGCGGCTGACGGGCTTGCCCTCGGGAACGATCTTGAGGCGACGGCCCTTGTGAGTGACCCAGAGCTCTTCGCCTTCCAGCGCCTGGTTGACGAGGGAGAAGATCTGGCGGCGGAATTGGGTGATGGGGACTTCCATGAACCGATAGTAGCACATATGTACGCATAACGATGTACGTCCTGTACGTGCGCGGCGAATGCAGAGAGCCAAAGGACTTCAATTCGCTTCGCCCAGGGCAAACGCATTTGGAACCGCAAGCTCTTGACCTTGTCAGGGAGATGCTTTTGAGGGGCGAATCGAGGTGGAAAACAGAGCACGCTGGGATGGTTTGGGTAGGCGAATTTCGATGTGCGAAAAGTGCCATTTTTTGCTCTAAAGTGCCAGTTTCGATGGTGTTTTTGGTGTTTTTTTGCCTGAAAATGGGGGTTTGTGTTTACCGATAGGTAAACAGGCTGTTTTTGTAACTCATTGAATCGGAATCAGTTAAGCGGATTCTACCTTCGATTTTTTGACGAATTTGGGGTGGGGGGGGTGGGGTCTCAGCGTTTTTGGGGGGTTGAAGGCCGGAAAAACAGGGATCAGGAATCGGAAAACAGGGGCAAAGGCGGGGCGATGGAATTGGCGAGGGTGCGGGTTGCGTTTTGCTGGACGATTTTGGCATGAGAAACACCTCTACTAGGATTGTGCGCCAAAAGGGGGTAATTGCCTGCAAGTATGGCATGGGCGGAAGGTGTTGGATTTAAGCAGGTTAGTCAAGGTCGGTCGGGGGAGGGACTTGCTTTTTTTTGGATGGGGTATGGGGGATCAGGTTGCTGGCCTGCCGGAAGGCACATTCAGTGGTTCGATCGATTTTCAAATGCGTTTGCCCTGGACTGCCGGCGCTAAAGTCCCAGCACCGCGCGCTGGGCAGTAAAGATCTCTTTCAGGCCCACCTCGGCCAGATCGACCAGCGAGTTCAACTGTGCGCGGGAAAAGGAACCCTTCTCAGCCGTGGCCTGCGCTTCGATCAGGCCGCCGTCGGCGGTCATCACCACGTTCATGTCTACCCCTGCCTGTGAGTCCTCTTCGTAGCAAAGGTCCAGCAGTTCGGTGCCCCCGACGATGCCCACCGACGTAGCGGCGACCAATTGTTTCAGCGGAGACTTCTTGAGGGTTCCGGCTTCGACCAGCGCGTTGAGCGCCAGCGCCAGCGCTACTGCTGCTCCGGTGATGGCGGCCGTCCTGGTGCCGCCGTCGGCCTGAATTACATCGCAGTCGAGAATAACGGTTCGCTCACCCAAAGCATGCATGTCCACAACTGAGCGCAGGCTCCGACCGATGAGCCGCTGAATCTCGTGAGTCCGCCCGCCGATCTTGCCGCGTTCGCTCTCCCTTGGAGTCCGGGTAACGGTGGAGCGGGGCAGCATGGAGTACTCCGCCGTCACCCAACCGCGGCCGGAGTTTCGCAGCCAGCCGGGGACCCCCTGCTCGATGGTGGCATTGGTCAACACCCGAGTATTGCCAAACGAAACCAGAACGGAACCCTCCGCGGTCTGGACGAATCCGGGGGTAAGTGTGAGGGGACGAAGCTGTGCCGGGGTTCTGCCCCCGGGGCGGAAATAGGGTGTCGAAACGATTGCGTGCATAGGGGAATTGTACGGGAGTGAGTCTGCGATAGCTTCGGAGCGGTCTGGATCCGTTTCCGGGACGGGATCTGGGAAGCGAGTTCCAAGACGGGAAAATGCCGATTCTTCACTCCGAAACGGGAATAAGCCCGTAAATCAATTGAAACAAGACAGTTAGCAGAAACGGACTCAGGCGCTCAGTTCCATTTCGGGAGTGATTGCCTTCCGATGGGCCTGGGGGCTGTACAGGAATTGGGCAGTAAGTCCTTCCTTTATCAGGAACTTAGCGCGACCGTTCTAGTTTGGCACGCTGCGTGTAATAGAGAAGGGCAGGAAGAAGCTGAAAAGAGAGTTTCAGGGGCTACGAATCAGGGTCAGGAAGCGCCAAGAGGGAATCATCGCTGATCTCTCAATCTGGTAGATCAGCATTCACAACAGACAACGGACGGGAGCAAGCCATGGAGCAAGCGGGACAAACAGCAGGATTTGGCGGCGCGGAACGCACACGGGTGGAAGCGGTGGTTGAGACGTTGGCAACTTTACGCAGCGATGGAGAAAACCTGGCAGAGGTGGCCCACGACGCCAGAAACATGGTCACGGCACTGGGACTCTACTGCGACCTCCTCCAGGAGCCGGGCGTGCTGGCGGCTCCCTACGCGCACTATGGAAGCGAGTTGCGCTTGGTGGCCGCGGCAAGCCGCCGGCTGGTTGAGAAACTGGTAACGCTCGATATGCGGGACAGTGATACCCGCCTCAGTTTGGACAGGAATTCCGTACCGCCGGGTTTGCGCGGCGGATCGGCATTTCAGGGTGTAGCGGCCACCGAAGTACAACCGCGAGCTGTGCGGCCTTGGGATTTGATGCCCGCGATCCCAATCGACGACATGGCTGGAGAGTTGCTGGCCAACCGAAATCTGCTGGCCGCGCTTGCCGGGCCTGCAATCGCGCTTACAGTGGATGCGGAAGGGGGCAGGTTGCCGGTGAGGTTGACCGGAGAAGATTTGACCAGGGTGCTTGTGAACCTGGTGAAGAACGCCGCAGAGGCGATGCCGAGTGGCGGCAGAGTCCAACTGAGCCTGCGCGAGCAGTCCACCGGAGCAAGTCCCCGCGGGGGCCTGCTGCTTACGGTCAACGACAGCGGTCCGGGAGTCCCGGTCAAGGCGCTGGACAAAGTCTTTGAGGCAGGCTTCAGCAGTCGAAATAAGACCTCCTCGGGTGAATGGTGGGGTTCCACGCATCGCGGGCTTGGCCTGTCCATCACCAGGTCCATCATTGAGGCCGCAGGGGGCCGCATTGTGGTTGCCAACAGCCAGCCGGCCGGAGCCAGCTTTCGCATCGAACTGCCGGTTAGGACGCGTTGAGCCCAGGCACTTTCCGCCGCAACTGCCGGATGCAGCCAAGCCGGCCAAACATCTCCCAATTAGCGAAGTACACGTGAGGCGAATACAATGCTCCAAACAGTACAGAGCGGAAGAACAATGCAGTTTATCCCTCAACTCAAAGAACCGGTGGTGCGTCTGCACCTGCTTGTGGTGGACGCCGACCAGGCCATGCGTTCGGCCTGCGGTGAGATCGCATCCAGCCTCGGCTATGCTGTCGAGAGCACCGGCGACATGAGCCACGCCCGGAGCCTTTTGCGCGGACACGCCGCCGACATCCTTCTGGTAAATCTGCCGGCTGGCAACAACACGGGCCTGGAATTGGTGGCGGAAGTCAAGCTGCTTTACCCGGATACCTCGGTAATTGCCATGACCGCATCCGGATCGGTCAATGCTGCCGTTGAGGCGATGCGGTGTGGCGCATCCGACTACTTGACCAAGCCGTTCGCCATGGACGAGCTTTCCACAGTTCTGGACCGGGCAGCCCAAAGCCACCTGACAGACACCACCACACGCCAGTTGCGCGAACGGCTGAGGCTTTCTCAAGGCCTGGGCGCCATGATCGGCCGCTCTGGGGAGATGGAGAAGCTGTATCGCATTCTTTCAAAAGTGGCTCAGTCTACCCATCCAGTTCTGGTATTGGGTGAGAGCGGAACCGGTAAGGAACTGGTTGCGCGCACCATCCACGCCTATGGGCCGAACTCGCAAAAGCCCTTTCTTCCGGTGGATTGCGGTTCGCTGGTGCCGACGCTGATTGAGAGTGAGCTGTTCGGCTATGTCAAGGGAGCTTTCACCGGCGCCAATCGCTCCAAGGACGGTTTGCTTGTCTCTGCCGAAGGGGGCACGGTGTTTCTGGACGAGATTGGCGAGCTGACGCTCGACCTGCAGGCCAAGCTGCTGCGGGCTCTCCAGGAAAAGGAAGTGCGGCCCGTTGGCGCCACCCACCGCATCCCGATCAAGGCGCGCATTGTTGCCGCCACAAATCGCGATTTGGCGGTGATGGTCGAGAAGGGAACGTTCCGCAAGGATCTCTTCTATCGGCTGAATGTGGTCAACTTGCGACTGCCCTCGCTGCGCGATCGGCGCGAAGACATTCCGCTCCTGGCGGCCCACTTTCTTGACCGCATCAGCCGCGAACACGGCACCAAATTCACGCTGAGCGATGAGGCTTTGCGCACCATGATGCGCCACGACTGGCCGGGCAATGTACGCGAGCTCGAAAACTCCGTGGAGCGGGCCTGCGCACTTTCTTCCGGTCCAATCCTGCACCTCGGCGACCTGCCTACGCAGTTGCAGCAACAGGGTCTGGAGGCGCGGCGGACGGCGAGCGCGCAGACTGAAGCTGGTGACGCAACAAGTTCGGCGCCGGAGATGAAGACTCTGGCCGATCTGGAGAAGGAGGCCATCCTGGGTGCCATTCGCACCCTGAACGGTGACAAACTCCAGGCAGCAAAGCTGCTGGGCATCGGCAAGACGACTCTTTACCGCAAGCTAAAGGAATATGGCATCGCCGATCCGCTCAAAGAAGAATGAGCGGGGAGCGGTGAAGCCGGAACAAATTGTGCCGACGGGGCAAATACGGGAACGCCCATGACGCCCTCGGCAGTCGAACCAGCCCGCAATGGAATCAAAGTTGGGCACAACTGGCGCGGTCGAGAAATCCGGACCTGTACCGACGAGGAGCTTGGAATGAGCATTTTGATTGTGAGTGGAGTGGAAGGCGCCCGCAACTGCGCCGCCGTGGTGGGAACGCAACTGGGCATGGAAGTCGAGGTTGCGGAAGGGCGCAAGGCCGCCCTTGCCGCGCTCCGGCGCCATGAGTTTTCCGCGGTCGTGGTGGACGAGACCCTGGCGGAGTGCGACCCATCGGCGGCGGAAGCGATCTGGGAGCGGTCGGGGCTGGCGATTCCCTTGCAGATCAACTTTGCCCTCTCGGGAGCGGCAAGGCTGATCCGCGAGATTCGCGCCGCACTGCAGCGCCGTGAGCGGGAGCAGGGGCTGGCAAGGCGCGCCGCAACCGCGGCAATCGAGGACGAATTGAAGAGCACGGTCGCCGGCCTGCTGCTGCACTCGCAGCTGGCTCTGTCTGGCAGCGAAGTTCCGGCGTCCATCGCAGACCGGCTTCGCGTGGTTGCTGACTTGGCCGGACACCTGCGCCAGCAGTTGAATTCCCCTTTGCCAATGCACCGGGATACCGCAGCCTGAGCAGGCGAACGCGTCCTTTTCAATGACTTCAAGTTTATTGCGTTGCACGCGCATCGCCGGGGCGGCAAAAGCCCCGGCGTTTTTTTGAGCGTGCATGCCGATCCTGCAAGATAGCCTGGATGCCTTAATCTGGAGGGGAGATGAATGATTCGGCTGTACTGCTGATCGACTGCCCCGACCGCAAGGGGCTTGTAGCTCGTGTTTCAAGCCTTCTGTACGAATGGGGCGCCAATATTCTGCATGCGGACCAGCACCAGGATCACGCACTTGGACTGTTCTTCATGCGAGTGGAGTGGGCGCTGATTGGAGCGGCAAAGGTTCCGTTGGCGGCGGCTTCCGCGACGAGCCCTGAGCCTGCTGACCGATTTGATCTGGCGGGCTTCAAGGCTGTCTTTGCGCCAATGGCGGAGGAACTTGGCATGCGCTGGCAGTTGACCCCCGGCGGGCGCCAGACCAGGCTTGCGCTGTTCTGCTCTCAGTATCTGCACTGCATGGCTGACCTGCTTTATCGCTGGCGGTCGGGTGAGTTGCAATGCGAGATTGCGGTGATCGTCTCCAACCACCGCGAGGTGGAGACGCTGGCGGAGTTTTATGGAATTCCCTTCGAGTTCTTGCCGGTCACCGCGGCCACACGCGGCGAGGACGAAGCCAGGCAGCTCTCGATCCTCAAGGACTACGATGTCGAGCTTGTGGTGCTGGCTCGCTATATGCAGATTCTTTCGCCAGGCTTTGTGGCCCACTACCCATCGAGCATCATCAATGTGCATCACTCGTTCCTGCCGGCATTCACGGGGGCTCGGCCGTATCATGCGGCGCACGCGCGCGGAGTGAAACTGATTGGGGCGACCAGCCACTATGTCACGGATGTACTCGACGACGGACCGATCATTGAGCAGGACGTGGCGCGCATCTCGCATCGGGACCAGGTGGAAGACCTTGTGGCCCGGGGGCGCGATCTGGAGCGGATTGTGCTCTCACGCGCGGTGCGCTGGCATTTGGATCGCCGGATTCTCTGCTATGGGAACAAGACGGTAGTGTTCGACTAGGACTTGAGGTGATTTGCTAAGTCCCTTATTTCGATAGGTCGAAGCGGTTTTTTCGGCCTGGTCCTTTTGGTTTGATGGAGTTGCGGCACAATGAACGAATTAGTTCTGTCAGATTGAGAGATTGGCAGCGATTTTTGTCCTTATTTTGAGAGGCTTGGACGATTTTTAGGGTTTGGAATTTCACGGGAGTGTTGCAAGGGCTTGGCAGCGTAGACGAGCCTGACGCCGTTTTTCGCCTTGTTGGCGCCGAGAAGGATGCCTTATCCGACCCAGGCGATGAAGACGCGAATTATCTCCTGGCTGGAGAACGGCGTGTGGGTCCGTACCTTTGCACCCTTCCGCGATGAGGCTACGGAAGGTTGAGTAGGCGGCGAATCGAGAAACATGCCAAGCCAAATCGGCGTGTGTCTATCCCGATCCAGAATATGCCTTCAGGATTGCCCGTGATTCGCGCGGAATCCTGCTCCCCACACGGAAAGAGTTGAGAGCTTTTGCTGCCTGAATCCAGTGACGCTCGAACCCCAGCAGCCACTGCCGCTGAGCACGTGGCTTACACTCGAACTAAATGCTCAACCAGGGCTATGCCTACGCCACAATCATCGGCAACAAACACCATGGGCAAACCCTGCTCTCCCACCTGGCAAGCCTTTATCCCCACTCAACCCCGCAGGGCTGGCAACAAAAACTGAACGACGGGGAGGTCATCCTCAACGGCGTCCCCGCCGCCGGAAGCGAATTGGTGACTTCAGGCCAAACCCTTGTCTGGAATCGTCCGCCGTGGGTCGAACCAGACGCCCCTCAGCACTTCGAAGTCCTGTTTGACGACCCCCATCTGTTGGCCGTCAACAAACCCAGCGGGCTGCCCACGCTCCCCGGCGGCGGCTTTCTGGAAAACACCCTGCTGCGCCTGGTGCAGAAGCGAACTCCCAACGCAAACCCTGTCCACCGGTTGGGCCGGGCAACAAGCGGCATTGTCCTCTTCGCCAAAACATCGCAGGCGGCGGCCAGCCTGTTCGCAAACTGGAACACACCTGGAATTCAAAAAATCTACCGAGCTCTGGCTCAAAACATTGCACGGCAGGACACCTATGAAATACTCACACCCATCGGCCTGGTGCCGCACCCGCGCCTCGGTCAAGTGTGGGCCGCCAAGCCAGGGGGCAAACCGTCCAAGTCATTGGCAAGGGTGATCGCACGCAGCGCAGGCAACGCGGCTGGCGCCACAACATTTGAGGTAAGCCTGCATTCGGGCCGCCCTCATCAAATCAGAATCCATCTGGCGTCCATCGGCCACCCCCTGGTTGGCGATCCTTTGTACGGCCCAACCGGCCAGCCTCTTGAAAATCTCCCCGGCCTCCCCGGCGATGGAGGATATTTTCTGCACGCCCAATTTCTGAAATTCCAGCACCCCATCACCGGAGAACAAATCAATCTTGAGGCAGCTTTGCCATTGCATGGAGCAGCCGCTCGCTTTTCGCTCGCATGAGAGCTGTGGCAGTCCCCGGTCCCCAAGTGTGAGGGTGTTCAGTTCCATGACATCCTTTACACATTGTCTCTGGAGATGCTTTACACTTCGGCGCGAGCGTAAGCTCCATGCAATGGTTCACGGACAAGAAACTCGTAGGCCGGGGAGGCCCTCAAAATCCTTGAGGTTGGCGGTTAACAGAGCATAGTCGTTTTCCATTGCCTGCGCAGCGATCCAGATATCGTTGCCCCGTGTTCCTGACGACCGGCGCGACTGTTTCATGAAGGCGGCCAGGTAGCGGGTGGTCCCCCAGCTAGGAAGACTCCAAAAGCAGAACGTGCTTGCT
>Ga0302195_10003996_pt1 | contig 11481 bp, 11 predicted proteins | sample II_Bog_N1_2_FD_198778 | JGI IMG/M metagenome (GOLD analysis project Ga0302195, IMG submission 198778) | Peat permafrost microbial communities from Stordalen Mire near Abisko, Sweden - II_Bog_N1_2 | ecosystem: Environmental > Terrestrial > Soil > Wetlands > Peat | place: Sweden: Abisko...
CGAGTCTCAACACGCACCTCAATGCGGTGCAGGTGACGTCGGGCACGTCACTACCAATATTCATCGGACTACTCGTCATGATGTACCCGGTCCTTGCGAAGGTTCGCTACGACCGGTTAGGTGCGGTGACGCGTGACCGGAAGTTATTGTTCTCGTCCCTAGTCCTCAACTGGTTGGTCGGCCCGGCGGTCATGTTCACCCTGGCTTGGTTGTTGTTACCCGACCTACCGACCTACCGGACGGGTCTCATAATCGTTGGCCTCGCACGTTGTATCGCAATGGTGTTGATTTGGAACGATTTGTCAGGTGGTAACCGCGAGGCCGCGGCCGTTCTCGTAGCGATCAACTCATTATTTCAGATTGCCGCCTTCGCGCTCCTCGGCTATTTCTATCTAAAGGTGCTTCCAGAATGGCTCGGGCTCAGTACGGTAGGCCTACATCTTTCGATTGGCCGAATCGCCGAGACCGTTGCCATCTTTCTTGGAATACCACTCGTTGCGGGTTATCTCACGCGCACCCTCGGTGAGCGTCGGCGCGGCCGGGAGTGGTATGAAACCAAACTGTTGCCGCGCCTTGGCCCTTTCGCTCTCTATGGCTTGCTCTTCACCATCGTCATCCTCTTCGCTCTTCAAGGTCACACAATCACCGCACGTCCTGGCGATGTGGCACGTATTGCTGTTCCATTGCTGTGCTATTTCGCGATCATGTGGTTCGGGTCATTCGCACTGGGGAGAGCACTTGGCCTTCCCTACGACCGGACCGCAACTTTGGCCTTTACGGCTGCGGGCAATAACTTCGAACTTGCAATTGCGGTTGCCATTGGTGTTTTTGGAGTCACGAGTGGTGAAGCGTTGGCGGGCGTGGTCGGACCTCTCATCGAAGTGCCAGTACTCGTTGGTCTGGTTTATGTTTCGTTGTGGGCAAAGCGTCGCTTCTACGCCTCGGATGTCGCCGTCGACGCGGCCTCTTGAGCAGCCGTCCTCAGAATCTCTTTCTTTTCGTGCACGATGCTGGGAGGTCGCAGATGACCGCTACTTTCGCCCGCGATGCCTTGATGACGCGGGAACGGGACTGAGTTCATTGACCGGGGTGCCTGATTGATTGACAACTTCAACCGTTCGTTTCTCGGGACCAAGTTGAGGGGTCGGATTTCGTCAGTTGTTACGCCGGTGTCTCGAACGGATCACGCACTGTCGTCGCGCAACTCCAGCACAGGATTGGGGATCTACCAAGAGGATCAGCATTCGTGTGTTTGACTATTGGGTATCGGCAGGGAACTGCCGTGTAGTGATTCCAAAAGGTTGTTACGACGTTGCGCGGGGAGTCAGGCAATTTAAAACTTTGTTGTTAGACCAATCAAGCTCCCGTAGCTCAGGGGATAGAGCAATGGTTTCCTAAACCGTGTGCGCAGGTTCGAATCCTGCCGGGGGCACCGTATGTATGCAGAGTCAGCGAGGGCGCGCATGGACGAAATTGCACAAGCCAAGTACATTGCATTTGGAACCTATCGGCCAGATGGATCCATTGCGTCAACCCCCACTTGGGTCGTTCCTTTTCGAGAGGGTTACGCATTCACAACTGAACTTGGCTCTTGGAAGACCAAGAGATTGGCTCGCGACCACCGAGTCGCTGTTACGCCTAGCGACTTTCGTGGCCGCGCACTGGTTGGAGCCACCACCTTTCAAGGTCAAGGAGAATTACTCGAGGGACCGTCAGCTCTGGAAGTTGAGCGCGCGGTGCGTCGTAAGTATCGACTGACGTGGTTGGTGCTGATTGCATCTCGTCGACTAGCAAGGAAGATTGTGCGAAAGCCCGAGGTTGTTGATTGTGCGATCTACTTCATTCTCGTGAATTGACCGGCGGTTTCCTTAGCGCGTGCGCAGGCTCGAAACCCGTCGCGGCCTCCACTATGTTGTGAAAATAGAGACCACTGGGGTCACAAGAAAGGTCGATCATCGGAAGCGAACAAGATGGCGGACCACTAACGTAGTGGCGCGTCTGCGCCACTACTGTCTAGCTGTTCTGGCCGACGACGATTCAGTTTCCAAGCCATCTGTCGATCGAGGTTCACGTGAGTTCGTTGGAGATTGACCGCTACCTCAAGCAAGTTCCTGCTCGCCAGCGCGAGCCCCTCGAAAGCCTTCGGTCGATGATCTTGGACGAGGTCCCTGACGCCGAGCAGTGTATTTCGTACCGAGTGCCGGCGTTTCGCATAGAAGGTGGTGTTGTCGCAGGCTTTGCATCATTTAAGAACCACATGAGTTATCTGCCATTTAGTGGATCAATACTCGGTCAACTCTCGAAAGACTTGGACGACTACTCGTTCTCTAAGAGTGCGCTCCGATTCACCACGGCTTCGCCCCTTAGTGCCGAACTCGTGCATCGTCTTGTCGCACTACGTTTGTCCGAAATCCGATCGCGGAGGCGCTGAGCGGTCGTTTTTTTTGCCCGTGGCAAGAAGTCTCTGGGCTGGGCCATTTGGCCCAAATGAGTCTGGGATAAAGTCCATCAATGAATCGTCGAGAGGTAAAGGGACACGTTCGGAACCTGGCTTCACGATGTTAGGAGTGGGTGGAATAACACTGTGAGCACGGGGCGAGACTCTTGAACTACATCACTGCGAACTGGGGTTATCCCTGGATTGGCGTGGCTGTGCTGCTCTTCGTCGCGATTCACGAATGTGGTTTGCGGTCGCTCAATCGGCGATCGACCAGCCAGCACGCGCAACGGCGGCGGCGGCGTTTGTGGTTGAGCTACGCAGGACTGGCGGTGTTGGCTCTGAGCATTGTGTCACCATTGCAGTACTGGTCGATGCAGTACTTCTGGATTCACATGCTTCAGCACGTCTCGGTGATGCTGGCCGCACCCGCGCTTTACGTAGCCGGAGCGCCGGTTCTACCCCTTCTTCACGCGGTGCCAGTGGGGCTCAGGCGCCGCATACTTCGTCGGATTTTTGTCCGCCCCACTCGACACCCGCTTCGATTGGTGGGTGCGTTCCTAATCTCGCCGGTTTTCGCGGTGCTCTTTTTCAACGTGGTAATGGTCGTTTGGATGATTCCTGGAATCTTCAATCCCATCATGGGCAGTACCAAACTGCACATCGGTCTGATGCTTTCGAGTTTTTTCCTTTCGGGACTGTTGTTTTGGTTGCAATTCATTCCCTCTTCACCCTTCAAACCCTCCCTCTCGCCCTTCGGCCAAGCGGGCGCACTGCTGGCAACGAATCTGATCATGACGATTATCGCCATCGTCTTGAGTTTCTTCACGACAGTTGCTTGGTACAACTTTGGCGCAGCGATGGAAGGTATGGGGTCGATGTCGATGGGAATGTCGATGCCGATCATCACACTCAATCGAGTCGCGGATCAACAAATCGGTGCGGCAATACTCTGGGTCTGTGGAGACTTCTGGTGTTTTCCAGCGCTGTTCATGGCGTTTCGTCGGTCAATGAGCGATGACGACCCCCGAGACATCTTCTCCTCGTTTCTGAAGCGGCACCGAAATATGAGTGTTGAGGAGTTTCGAGCCGGTCGCGAAGATTCCGTCGCAGCCTCGGTGCCCGCGTCGCCCGAGCGACGCGGTGGCGACGACACGATCTAGACAATTCTTATAAAGTCTTTCGCGTCAGTGAAAATGGGGATTCGTTTTTCGGTGTACCCTTCACAAAGTTCGATTGGAGACACTCAACTCTTACGGTGAGTTTCGACCACATCGTCACTGCTCAACTTTTTGTTAGGGTTCCCCTCGATGCCTCAGATGTCAAAGAATCCAGTTGACCTCACGAACTACTTGGTCGTCAATCTTTTCAAGCACGCGTTGTTTCTGACCGGTGCGATCTGGATTTGCGTCATCGCGTTCTTGATTCTGGTAGTGATGCTCGTGAGTCGCCGTATTTTTAACTTCAATGTCCTACCGTCGGGCGAAGAAGAGCCCCCCGCTCGGACCTATCTACGGTGGGGCTTTGGAGCCATGTGGCTCGTAGACGGAATCCTGCAATTTCAGTACACCATGCCACTCGGCCTCGCGAACAACGTCGTCAAGCCAATGACCGCGGGCACGCCTTCGTGGCTCCACTCCCTGATGTTGCACGCGATCAACCTCTGGAACGACCACCCGATCTCACTTGCCGCAGGCGTCGCCTGGCTCCAGGTAGGGATCGGAGTGGCGATCCTCGTGTCGAAGGGTCGAACCGGAAGGTGGGTCGGTCTTCTTTCGGCGATCTGGGCGGCGTTGATTTGGTTGATCGGCAACGGTGCGGGGGGAATTTTCGCGAGTGGCGCTAGCTTGTTGTTTGGCTGGCCTGGTGCAACGGTGTTCTACTTCGTGGCGGGTTGTTGGCTTTTCGTGGATCCGAAGCGTTTTCGTGACAGTTTTTCCACGTTCACACTCCGATTTCTTTCACTGCTGTTCTTGGTCGCGATCATCTTCCAGTCGCTGCCTTCGGCGGGGTTTTGGCATGGTGGTAACGCCAACGCACTGACGACCATGGGTAAGTCAATGACTGCCGTCGCCCAACCCCAAACCCTCGCGTGGCTCGTTCGCCACGTTGGCGACATCAGTGGCCGTCTGGGTGGTGGATTCAACCTCATGGTGATCATCTGGCTGCTGGTGACCGGTGTTGGTCTGTGGCTATCGGTAAGTAGGCCTTGGAATTGGCCGGTGTACTCGTTGGTGATCGGCAGTCTGCTGTTTTGGCTCGTCGCAGAAGACGCTGCTCTCTTTGGTGGAATTGCGACCGACTTCAATTCGCTCGTCCCTCTCGCGGTCTTGGCGTGGTGCGCCCAGCCACGTTTGCAGACGTCTCCAGCCTTGAAGGCGCATCTGCGAATTGAGATGACCAGTGGCATAGGAGCGGTCGTAGTTTCGTTCGCGACAGCGATGATCGTGACCAGTCTCGTTTCCATGGGCGTGGCGTCGGCCTTTGCCAGCACGGAGAACACGTTTTATCTCGCGGGTAACGGACAACCCTCTTCCTTGAACGCCAAGGCACCAAGGTTTACGTTGACCGATCAGTTCGATCAGAAGTACACGCTGGGCGAGCACGCCGGCTACGTCACGCTCATCACCTTCCTAGACCCGGTCTGCTGGACGGACTGTCCTTTACTCGCGAGTCAGGTCGCCCAGGTTCGTTCGCAACTCAGTCCGAACGCCAAGATCGACATCGTCGCGGTCGCGGCCGACCCGTACCACGAGACGCTGGCCGACGTTCGCCACTTCATCGCCATTCGCCATATGGCGGGTGTGAAGAATTTCTACTTCGTTACCGGCACGCGTACCCAGACGAGCAAGGTATGGGCGGACTACGGAATCGGCGTCACGATGACGCGGACCGATGCGATGAGTATCCACGATGACTACATGTACATCGACTCCGCGACGGGCCGACTGAGATGGGTGATCCCGGACGACCCGCCCAGCGCTGCGCCATTCAACTCGTCATCGGTCGCCGAATTGAAATACTTGCTCGCTACCCAAGGAATTCACTGATGCGAAAAAAGTGGCTGGTCGCTGTGGCGCTCTTGGTCGGAGGATTGGGTTTCAGTGCGTGTGGCACGTCGGGCGTGATGGCGAAATTTGTGGCTTCCAAGGACTGTACGGTCACCGCGACGAACTACGACCTCGCCGGTTGCAATCTTTCGGGAAAGAACTTGAGTCACGTTGATCTCCAGTCCGATGACCTGCGGCGAGCCAATCTCTCCGGGGCGAACCTCGATTACGCCAACCTCCAAGGTGCGAAGTTAAAGGGCGCCAATCTGAAGGGCGTACGCACGAACGACCTCACCATTTGTGTCAACGCCGAGGCCGGACCATGCACGAAGCCCGGTTTGAATTCAGCCAGCAGCGCTGATGCCGCACAGGGTGCGTAAAGGCTTTCGAGTCTTGGCAGAAGTCGGGCGAATGAGATTGTCTTTGTTAAATCGTTGGAATGGTGGTCGTAGTTGTTGTCGTCGAAGTTGAAGTCGTGGTCGTGGTCGTTGTGGTTGTGGGGGTCACGAGGTTCGATGATCCGGTCCACACGACGATTTTTCCATCGGAACCATTGGCGAGGGCCATCTGTCTTCTCAGCACGCGCATAAGACTGAGGGCGTGGGCTCCAGCGACGTCAAGCGCATTGGCGCCCGGTTGACTCAGTACCACCTCGTAGGTTGGCACCACGATGCCACCCACGGTCACGTTGATCTCCATGGCGACGCAGCCACCGGAGGCCAAGGTGTAGCCGGACTTCACGCCGACGACACCGTCGGTTCCAATGTAGGGAGTGTACGATCCGACCCAGCCAGCGATGGGTAGGTGGACTTTGGTGAGCGCAACAATGGTCTGAAGGGCCGGTTGACTCGTCAACAGGTCGACGGTCAAGGCTGCCACGTCGTGCGCAGTGGAGAGGTCGCTCGGTGAGATACCGGTGAAGTCGGCGAAGTGCGTTTGGGTGAGGCCCAGCGACGAGGCGCTGGCATTCATAGCAGCGACGAAGGTGGCGCTACTCATGCCGGTCAGTCGGACGAGCATTTCCGCGTAGTCCCCAGACGAGTGCACGAAGAGGCCGCGCAAGAGTGTTCCTTCGCAGAGTCGCTCACCCTTCACGATTTTGACCGTCGACTCCTCTATCGAGAGGTTCTGGTGGTAGAACGCGACATCCTGGGCGTTCACATTGAGGCACGGTCCCATTTGATTGGGGCCGAGTGGGAGCTTCTGCAAGACCACCCAGGTGGTCATGAGCTTGGTGAGACTCGCCACCGGTACCCGGGGTTGATTCGCGGACTCGTCGGTCACGGACAGACTGGGTATCGCAATCGCTGCGCTGTCAGAAGCTGGCCAGGGCAGAACGGTCGTGACCTTCGTCGTGGTCGTCGTAGGCGAACTCGTCGTGGTCCCCGCCAACGTCGATGTCGTTGACGTGCTTGACGTCGTGGTCGTCGAGCTCGAACCCGTCGCGGCGGTGACGAGGAGTAGAGGAAGCGCGAGAACGACGCCTACTGCAATGAACGTTCGTGCAGTACGACGAAGTGACGCTCGCGATGTGACTGGCATTGACCACGAGGATAATGGTTCTCAAAGTGCGGCGATATGACGGTTTCTTGAAATTGTGAGGCAAAGCATTGCAATTCTCTCCGTGACTTAAGTCACGGTGGCGTTGCGAATACACGGGGTTACCATCAGAAAATGGAGTACTCCTTTTCAACAATCATCGAACCGTTCCGCATTCACTCAGTGGAGCCGTTGCGAATGACCACGGCACTCGAGCGACGTCAGGCGGTCCAAGAGTCCGGTTTCAACCTCTTTAATCTGCACGCCCAGGACGTCCTCATTGATCTCTTGACCGATTCGGGTACGGGTGCGATGTCGCGTGACCAGTGGGCGGCGATACAGCACGGGGATGAGAGTTACGCAGGATCGCCGTCGTGGTTCCGGTTCGAGGCGGCAGTGAAAGAACTCTTTCCTTTCAAGCACGTCATCCCCACTCACCAAGGGCGAGCGGCGGAGAAGATCCTGTTCTCGGTACTCGGCGGCGTTGGACGGGTCGTGCCCAACAACACTCACTTCGATACAACTCGCGCGAACGTTGAGGCTTCGGGCGCGCAAGCGGTTGACCTGGTTATCGCGGAAGGACGCGAAGCCTCGACGTGGCATCCCTTTAAAGGCAACATGGACGTGGTCGAGTTGGAGAAACTGCTGGCAGCACGCCGCGGTGAGGTGCCCGTAGTGTTTCTCACGATTACCAATAACTCGGGTGGTGGTCAACCCGTATCGTTGGAGAATATTCGAGCGGTGAGTGAGATCTGTCATCGTTACGACGTCCCGTTCTTTCTTGATTCGTGCCGATTTGCGGAGAACGCGTGGTTCATCCACGAGCGCGAGCCAGGTCAAGGCGACCGTGAGATAGCCGACATCGTTCGAGAGATAGCCTCGTTGGCCGACGGCATGACGATGAGCGCCAAAAAGGATCCCTTTGGAAATATCGGAGGGTGGCTCGCGCTCAATGATGATGACCTCGCCGAAAGTTGTCGCACCGTTTTGATCCTCACCGAAGGCTTTCCAACCTACGGGGGACTCGCCGGACGCGACCTGGAGGCAATCGCCCAAGGTCTCAAAGAAGCAGTACAGCCCGACTACCTGCGCTATCGAATCAGGTCGACCGCGTACCTTGGAGACGCACTGGACTCAGCGGGTGTGCCGGTGGTGAAGCCAATTGGGGGCCACGCGGTGTACCTGGATGCGGGGGCGTTGCTCGAGCACATTCCCGCCCTGGAATATCCCGGTCAGGCGCTTGCCGTCGCGCTCTACACGTCGGGGGGTATCCGTAGTTGCGAGATCGGCAGCGTCATGTTCGGGCGTCAGCCCGATGGTACCGAGAAGCCGGCGGCCATGGAATTGGTGCGCTTGGCGATTCCGCGTCGCACGTACACCCAGAGTCACATTGACTACGTCATCGAAGTGGTGAAGGCGGTTGCGCTGAACGCGTCGAGTTTGCACGGGTACCGGATGATTCGCGAGCCCCGGTCGCTGCGTCACTTCACCGCTGAGTTCGAACCTCTCGAATAGGGACTTGTCGAGTTCGTTAGTTCAAAAAAAATCGGTCTCTTTTCAGAGATCCTCGGGATGCATCTGGTTGCCGTCCTTGGTGCCAGTTGTGTAGGACACGATTGCCGAGAGCAGGAGCAGCGCGAAAGAAATGGTCAGTGCAAGGTTGAGTCCGTGGGTAAAGGCGGCGTAGGCCGCGTGCACGACATTGTGAATGATCGTAGCGACGGCCTTACTGCTCTTGCCGCTCAGGCCCTTGGCTTTGGCGCTTATGGAACCGCTGGCGACGTCAGCGATTATTTCTGAACGGAACGCGGCAGGGATACCAATCGCAATAAGTCGCGAAATGAGGTTGACGGTGAGCTGCCCGTTCACGATTGAACCCAGGATCGCCACACCCGCGACCGCGCCGAGCTCTCGACTGGTGTTCGTCGTCGAAGCCGCCATTCCCGAGTTGGCCGAAGGAATGCTCGCGAGGGCTGAATACGTAACGGGTACGACGAGCGTCCCAAAGCCAATACCAGCGATGCCCATAGTCCAACCCACGGTGTCGAGGCCGGCGCCGGGGCCTATGAATATGTCAGTGAGCAGTACACCTATTGCCGCCACGACGCATCCGGTCATCATGGGGACCCGCGTGCCCACGGCGCCGACCCACCGGCCCGCGTAGAGCGACGCAATGACCATGCCAGCGAGCAGAGGGAGGAAGTCGAGTGCGAGGTTGTACGCACTTACCGAGGTGACGATCTCTAGGTAGAGCGCCACGAAGAAGAAGATGGAAAAGATCGAGAAGTAACTCGCGAAGGCGATGAAAGTCGAACCAGCAAATGAACGACGCCGAAAATAGGACAAGTTGACCATTGGGTGTCGTACCCGGCGTTCTACGAAGATGAAGACGATGACGGACACGCCGCTTATCACGTAGAGGGTGATGATCCAGCTAGCGAGATACCCAGCGCTTTCACCCGCGATAGTGGCGAATGTCGCCGTACCAAGCACGATGGCGCCCACGAGGAAACCGGCGTAGTCGGGTCGGGTACGCGTCGGGTCTGAGCTCTCGGGAAGCATGATTCCCGCGAGAAGCATCGCGACAAGTCCGAAGAACAAGTTTGCCCAAAAAATGGCGCGCCACGAGTAGACGCCCACGAGAGTCGCCCCGATCACTGGCCCCATCGCAAGGGCGAGACCTGACACCGCCGCCCAGGATCCCAGGGCGCGGGCGCGTTGGCGATGTTCGGGATAGATCTGTCGGATCATGGAAAGTGTGCTCGGCTCCGACCCGGCGGCGCCGATCCCCATGATGACCCGTCCGATGATGAGCATGGTCGAGGACGTGGCGAGCCCGCAGACGATCGAGCCAGCGCAGAAGATACCGACGCCGATGAGCATGATTCGCTTGCGGCCATAGTTATCACCGAGTGAACCGCAGATGAGCATCAGGCTCGCGAAGGTGAGGGCGTAGGCGCCTACGATCCACTGCAGATCAGTGATCCCCGCGTGCAGATCGGACTGCACGTTGGCGAGCACCGCGCTGATGATCGTGTTATCTAGGAAGGTGAGAAAGAGTATGGCGAGCAGCGCCGCAAATCCAAAGTGCATGGAGTAGCCCCTGCGTTCTGAAAGGGCTTGGGCGTCGCTGTACATTTCGGGGATTCCCCGCCACCTACGTGGATTCTCCATACGCTCCTTCACAGATGGGCGGCCTTACCTTTTCGCTTGACCACCCGAATCCAAAGACGCCACGAACTTACCCCCATGGTTCGGGGCGAATTCGAGACGGCCTTGGACTTAAAGGTCTTGGTGTCTTACTTGAAGATGATCGGGAACACGGCAGAATCAGTACCCTGCGCGTTTCCGACACTGACGTCGCACTTCTTGAGATTCGAGGGCTTCGTTCCACAGGTGCCTGTACCGATACTTCCGGTAGTCACCTTGAAACGAGTCAAGGGTAGGAGACCCTTGCTGCTTATTGTTGCGGGAGTCGCGCCTAATTCGTTGCACTGAGCTCCGCCTTTGGCGCCAATGAGACATTCGACGACGTAGACCGAGTCGCCCTTCTTGAAGCCGGTGCCAGTCACACGTACGGTTTCACCACTCTTCAAGTTCTTCGAAGGAGTAACAGTCAACTTTGGCCCTGAGGTTGCACCCGCACTCAAGACACCGCTACCGACTATGAGCGCTGCAGTGGCGAACACGCCGAGACTGACTCGTAAGCTTCCAGATTTCGTCATTATTCCTCCAATAGGTTGAACAGGACGCATGTACTTCCGACGTCCGATCCCACGAAAGGTCTAGGCGTCAATTGTCATTGCGTCAAGCTACCCACATGCTCACGCATTGCGAGCATTCCAGGAGCAATGGAGCAAACAGCCAAAATCACCTTGATTCGCATGAACCACATACATCGTAATGTCTGTCAACGGGAAGTGACGTCGTCGTTAAGGAATCTCTCAGTAATGCGTGGCTCGTCCCTCACGTAGAGGCGTGTTCTCGTGAGAACACGCAGCGCGAATGGCGAGATGGAGTGGAGTGGCACTCGTCGTGCGGCGGGAACGCGGTTACTGCAGAGTTTCCACGACTACCGCGGTGCCGTAGGCAAGTATCTCTTGGAAAGTTCCCGCTAGTTCATTCGAGTCATAGCGCATGGCGAGCACGGCGTTGGCTCCAGCGGCCTCGGCGGCTTCCTTTAACCGGTTCAGTGCTTCTTCGCGCGCTTCTTGAAGTTGCTTGGTGAGCCCGCGTAATTCACCTCCGCCCAAGGCCTTGAATGAAGCACCGATTTGCGCGCCGACGTTGCGCGTTCGTACGGTCAAGCCATTGATCTCGCCGATCACTTTGGTGACTTTGTAGCCGGGCAGGTCATTGGTCGTCACAATCAACATGAAGCCTCCTTGGTTCTAGGCCAACTCTACGTCGTGGTCTCGGGCGTACTTTCAATGCGATTGTTCGTGCTTTCGAGTT
>Ga0302195_10004014_pt1 | contig 11451 bp, 14 predicted proteins | sample II_Bog_N1_2_FD_198778 | JGI IMG/M metagenome (GOLD analysis project Ga0302195, IMG submission 198778) | Peat permafrost microbial communities from Stordalen Mire near Abisko, Sweden - II_Bog_N1_2 | ecosystem: Environmental > Terrestrial > Soil > Wetlands > Peat | place: Sweden: Abisko...
ATCTCAAGACCCTGCAACTGGGACCTCGTCAGAGCTTCACCTTCGACACCCGCGACGCGGAATGGATCGTCCTGCCATTGTCGGGTAGTTGCACCGTCACGTGTGGCAGCGACGTGTTCGAACTGCTGGGTCGCGAGGACGTGTTCTCACGGGTGAGTGACTTCGCCTACGCGCCGCGCGATGCGACGATAACGATCAACAGCATCGCCGGCGGACGATTCGCACTTCCCGGGTCGAGAGCGCGACGCACGCTGCCCGCGCGCTACGGCCGAGCCGAAGACGTGCCGGTCGAGATTCGTGGCGCGGGTAGCGCGTCGCGCCAATGCAATAACTTCGCCTCCCCCGATGGATTCGAGACTGATCGGCTCATCGCGGTCGAGGTGTTGACGCCCGGCGGCAACTGGTCGTCATACCCACCCCACAAGCATGATGAAGATCGTCCCGGCGAAGCCAAACTCGAAGAGATCTACTACTTCGAAATCAACGGCGGATCGGGACCCGGTGACGTCGGTCCCGGTGGCTACCAACGCGTGTACTCCTCGGGTCGCGATCGTCAGATCGATGTACTGGCCGAAGTATCGACCGGCGACACTATCTGCATCCCTTTCGGGTATCACGGCCCCACCATGGCGGCTCCGGGCTACGACCTCTACTTCCTCAACGTCCTAGCCGGCGACGCGACGACGCGCACCATGGCATTCTGTGATGACCCCACCCACGCGTGGATCCGTGACTCGTGGAAGTTCCAGGAAATCGATCCACGTCTTCCCTTCACGTCGCATCGAGGTAGAGAATGAATCTGACAGTGGCCCAAGCACTCGTGCGCTTCTTGTCGGTGCAGTACGTTGATCGCGACGACCACCAACAACGCTTCTTCGCCGGCTGTTTTGGCATCTTCGGTCACGGCAATGTAGCGGGCATCGGACAGGCGCTCCTGGAGAACAGCGACGACCTGCGCTACTACCTGGTTCGCAATGAGCAGGCCATGGTGCACAGCGCGGTGGGCTATTCGCGAATGGCCAACCGGCTGCAGGCCTTCGCGTGCACGACCTCCGTGGGACCGGGCGCCACCAACCTAGTGACCGGTGCGGCAGTCGCGACGACGAACCGCATACCGGTGCTGCTGTTGCCCGGCGACGTCTTCGCCACCCGGCGGGCCAATCCGGTATTGCAAGAACTTGAAGACCCGACGTCACTCGACGTCTCCGTCAACGACTGCCTGCGCCCCGTCTCGAGGTACTTCGACCGCGTGTGGCGAGCCGAGCAATTGCCCCAGGCCCTGCTGCACGCGATGCGCGTGCTCACCGACCCCGCGGAGACTGGTGCGGTCACGATCGCCCTCCCCGAGGACGTGCAGACCGAAGCCTTCGACTTTCCCGACGACCTCTTTCTACCGAGGGTCTGGCCCGTGCGACGGCCACGACCGGATCGAGGACAGATGAAGGAGCTCGCAACGATGCTGCGTCAATCGAAGCGACCGATGATCGTCGCGGGCGGCGGCGTCATCTATTCCGACGCCACCGACGTGCTCAGCGATTTGGCGCGGCAGACGGGCATACCCGTCGCGGAGACTCAGGCCGGCAAGGGCTCGCTGCGATTCGATCACCCGAGCAGTCTCGGTTCCCTGGGCGCGACCGGTTCCACGGCCGCCAACCAGGCGGCACATGATGCTGACGTGGTGATCGGTGTCGGCACGCGCTGGAGCGACTTCACCACGGCATCGTTCTCGGTCTTTCAGAATCCCGACGTGCGCATCGTCAATATCAACATCACCCCCTTCGACGCGTACAAACTGTCGGGCGTCGTCGTCGTCGCGGACGCCCGCGAAGCACTCGAGGGACTAACCCGGCATCTGAAGGACTGGAGGGTCGACGAAGAATACGCCGAGCAGTGCCGTACGGCGGCAGCGGCGTGGAACGACTCCGTCGAGGCCGCCTACGCGCTCGACCACCATCCGTTGCCGGCCCAGAGCGCGATCATCGGCGCCGTCGAGGCTGCCACGAATGACCGTGACGTAATCGTGGGCGCCGCCGGCAGTCTGCCCGGGGACCTGCACAAACTCTGGCGTACCCGCGACCCCAAGGGCTATCACGTTGAATACGCATACTCGTGCATGGGCTACGAGATCGCCGCGGGCTTGGGCGTGAAGATGGCTGACCCGTCGCGCGAGGTCTTCGTCTTCGTCGGGGATGGTTCGTACCTGATGATGAATTCCGAGATCATCACCTCAATCCAGGAGGACATCAAGATCATTGTGATCCTGGTGGTCAATCACGGTTTCCAGTCCATCGGCGCACTCTCGGAATCGGTGGGCGTCGAGCGTTTCGGGACGACGTACCGCTACCGTGACCAGGCCGGCCAACTAGCGGGCGACAAGTTGCCCCTCGACTTGGCGGCCAACGCCGCCAGCCTCGGCGCCCAAGTGATTCGAGCGAACAACCTCGAGGAGTTCCGCGCGGCATTGGTACAGGCACGAGCCAACACCATTACCACCGTCGTGCACATCGAGGATGATCCGACCATTGCCGCGCCGGATTCCGGCTCGTGGTGGGACGTGCCCGTGGCGGAGGTGTCGACGCGAACCTCAACTCGTGAGGCCCTGGTTCGCTACGAAGAGGCTCGTACGGCGCAACGTCACTTCCTGCGTCCGACCAATTGGGGTGACCCCGATTCACCGTCATGACACGTGACAGTGAATTGCGCGGGTCGGCCGCGACCACGCCCCGGTGTTTCGGGCGGATCTAGACGGTGGCGTCGTGTCATTCACCACTCCCGAGAGCAACTCAACGACCACCGACGTCACCTTTGGGTCCGTAGCCTTCGCCAACGCCACCGCCACGTTCTTGATGTTCGGAGCCACGTCCTCGCTGTTCGGTCCCTTGCTGATCAGTTTTTCTCACCGCTTCGACTTGTCCCTGCCAACCGCGGGTACGGTGCTGAGCGTCTTCTTCGTCGGCGCACTGGTCGGGGTGCCCTTCGGCTACCTCGGCGTCAAACGACTCCCGGGCAACACCGCTCTCTCAATCTTGATGCTCGTCGCCGGTATCGGAGCTCTGGGAGCGTCCCTGTCGCAGAATTGGCTGGAATTCCTGGCCGGCGTGTTCGTCATCGGTGTGGCCTTCGGTGGCGTGGACTTCTCACTCAACACGTTGCTGGTGCGCACCAAGACCGATCGCCGCGGACATCTCCTCAGTTGGGCCAACGCCGGATACGGTGTCGGTGCGGTCGTGGGTCCGGTCGTGATCATCATCGCGCGGCCCAATAACTTTCCCTCGATCTTCGCTGGTGTCGGGGTGACCGCAGTGGTCCTCTCGGCCTTCTTCCGCGACATCATCGCTCCCCCGATGCACGTCGTGCACCACCGCAGTTCGCTGTTCGCCAAAGGTCGCCGACGTTCGATCCTTTTGACCTTCATCGTGGCCTACATCCTCTACGTGGCGGTGGAGACGAGCACGTCGGGTTGGATCGCGCCGCAGTTGCATCGTGTGGGCTACTCACAGTCGTTGGCGAGCGCGGTGACGGCCGGGTTTTGGGGCGGCCTCGCTCTCGGTCGCATAGTAGGAGGACCGCTCGCGGCACGGTGGTCCGGGAAATCGTTGGTACTGGGTGGCCTCGCCCTCGCCGTGGTCGTGGCCATGGCCTCACTCGTCAACGCCGCCGCGCCCTACACCTACCCCGTACTGGGACTGATAATCGCTTCGGTTTACCCCATGGGCCTGATTTGGTACACGGTGCTGTGTCCGGGCGACGGTGACGGACTGGCGACATTGATCCTGTGCATGATGGTCGGTGGCATCATCGGGCCGGCCGTCGAGAGTCTGATGGTCTCCTTGACGAACATCCACGCGGTGCCCATCGTGATCGCCGCATTCGCACTCTTGGACCTCGGGGTCTTCGCCAGCGCCACAAAGTACGACCAACCCGACGGCCTTACGCTCCCAACCGCCCACCACTGAGGTGAGACGACGACGCGACTCGTCGCGCGTCAGCGCGCGATTATCGCATCGATGTCTCGTGCGGCGGCGGACATGATGACTTCGAGGAAGTTCGGCGCGACGTAAGCCGCGCGAAGTGCCGTGGTCCAACGTCGCGCCACGTCGATGTAGTTGACCGCGGGGGTCACCAGCACCTCGCCCACCTCCTCGACCAGAAGGCGTGAGACATCGGCGAAAGAACCCCAGCCCGACGAGAATTCTTTGAATCGCGGGTGGTCCCACACGCTCGACCTCGTCGGATTCATGTTGCCCTCAAAGGTCGACTGCAGCAAGAACTCCTTGCCGGTCGCCCACTCCATGAATTCCCACGCGGTGTCCTTGTCATGGGAATTCGCGTTCATCACCGTCGACCAGGTCCACACGTTGGCCGAGCGACGACCCGAAGGACCTACTGGCGGTAGCGCGTATTCGACGTGGCCGTGCACGGTGGAGACCTCGGGGTTCTCGAAGAACGCCACGTAGTGATCCGAGTCGACGATCAGTCCGTAATCACCGTGAGCGAAGTCGATCGCGAGTTCGTACCAGCGCTGGTTCAGCCAGTCACGCGGTCCCGACTCGTGGAGTGCCTCGACGATGTCGCGCGTGGCGTGCAATGCCTCGGAAGAATCGATGACGCACGCACCCGCCGCGTCAAAGTCGCGTCCACCGTAGGACCAGAGTTGGCTGGCGAAGCCGGTATAGATCGTGTGCCACTCGTCAGCGCCACGCTGACCGAATCCGCGCGCGGGAGCGGCGCGCTGCACGACGGCGCGCGCGGTGGTGAAGTATTCCTGCCACGTCGAAGGGACGGCGACCTCGGCCCGTTCGAGGATCTCGGGAACGTAGGCCAAGTTGTAGGACTCACAATTGACGGGGATCTCCAAGAGCTCACCACGACCCAACGACGACCCGAACTGGCCGTCCCAGCGGTTGCAACTCAGGAGCGTGGGGATGAAATCGGCCACGTCGAAGTCGTCACTGGCTCGCGACAAATAGCCATCGAGCGGCTCGACGAAGCCCTTGCCCAGTTGCTCCCACATCAACACTGGCCCCGATACGAAAACGTCGGCCGGGCTATGACCGTCTAAATACCGGTCGAGTTGATTGGAGAAGTACTCGTCATTGTCGATTAACTGCACATCCACTTGGTGACCGCTCGCCTCCTCAAATTCACTCACGTGACGAGCCACACTCGCGCAGTACGCGTCCTGGTCGCATCCGAGGAATCTGATCCGCCCCATGTCCCGCCTCTCGAATAATTCGCCGCAGGGCTCGCGCTCTCGCCACCTTGCTGATCGTTTCAACGTTTCACACAGTAGACCTCGCCCGAGTGCGCCGACCAACAAATTCTCGCCCGGGGCATGCCGCACGACGAGACGCCACGGGTGGCGCCCGCTCGTCGGTCCCACGCGCTGTCAGCCTGACAGCATCACTGAACACGTACCCACGAGAACTGCCGTGGCCCGTTTGGGCCCTACGGCCCGCATCGCGTGGCGCGTACGTCGTTAGCCTCGAAGTGAGGGGCACCTTTCATCGGAGAACATCATGGACCTTGACATTGCCAAGCAACGACTGAGCGATGAGCACGTGTCGCTGCACGAACTTCTTCTGACGTCGGCCGTTCACAACGTCGACGACCGCGCTGGCGCGAACGAGCAAGGTGATTGGAGCGACTCCGAAGAGGGCCTCACGACCCAGGAGGAGGATGACGCCGTGGCCGGAGGCTTACGCGATCGCCTCGTCAAGGTGCACGCCGCCTTGGACCGACTGGCGGCCGGCACCTATGGTCGCTCGCTGCGCAGCGGTGAGGTGATCTCCGATGAACGTCTGGACGCCGACCCGGCGGCCGAGTTGACCGCGCAAGAGGCCGCCGACTAGGGGTATTTCAGCCACCGCGTCGTCCGTCACTACTCCTCGCGGGGACCTTCGCGTCCTCGGGGACGCGACTCCGCGGCGCGACGCCGTTCATGGGGGTCGAGTTCACCCACCTGCGCCTCACGCCATGCCTCGTATCGACTCGCCGCCAGCTCCCCCGACAACAACGCCGCCTGCACCGCGCAACCATCGTCACCATGATGACGACAATTGTTAAAACGACAACGTAAGGCCAGTTCGTCGATGTCGGCGAAGTTCTCGTCGAGACTGCGTTGATCCGCCACCACTTCCAACAATCTGATCCCGGGAATGTCGAGCAACACCCCTCCTGAGGACAGCCGATAGAGCTTGCGCGTGGACGTCGCGTGGCGACCCTCTCCGCTACGGCCCACCGCCCGCGTCAACTCCTCGGTGCCCTGGAGCGCATTGAGAAGTGACGTCTTGCCCACGCCGGACGCGCCGAGCATGACCGCGGTCACTGTCAGGGGCAGCAGGCGACGCACCTCGTCGATGCCCTCACCGGTCAGTGAACTCGTGACCACGACCTCCACATCGGGCACGTGGTGGTGAACCTGCACGCAGAAAGCGTCGACGTCGTCGGAGTCATCGACCTTGGTCACGATGACCACGGGCGTGGCTCCCGAGTCGAGAGCCATCATCGAGAGGCGCTCGAGCACCCGCTCGTTCAGGTCCACGTTGACCGCGACGACGATGAGGACCAGGTCAACGTTGGCCGCCATCACCTGGGGTTCGCGACCGTAGGGGTGGGGACGACGCAGTTCGCTACGCCTCGCCAGCACCTTGACGATGCGCTCGTCGCTCACGACCACCCAATCGCCCGCCACCGGCGTCTTCTCGAGGTTCCTGGCCAAGGAGCACAGACCAGATGCCTCCGCGCCGTCACGTCCCTGCCAGATCACGTCGGCGCTCGCTCCGTGCATGATCACCACGCGTCCCACGAGCTGGTCGGGCGCAACGTCGAGGTGGTCGAGGTCGCTGCGACCCAGACTCTCCAACACCGTGGTCATCAACCTTCACTCACCATCATCACCCTCGTGAATCCATTCGCCCGCCGTCCGCTCACCATTATGGTCCCCTGCCCCCACCCCAGCGCAGACAGATCTGGTCAACTCCTGACAATCTGGTGCGCGCCACGGCATCCAAGACGGCTGATCGTGGGCGAAATCGCTCCTCGGGACCTCACCGCGGGCCGCGCACGAATCACCCGCTCGAAAAGTAATACGCGACGCTAGTGTGCAGTTCAGGACGTCAAGACTTCGCATCCTTCTGATCTGGCCCCGCGCCAGTCGTAGGGAAGGTAGTGCGAAATGGGTCTCCCCGCAATGGCGTTCAGCGCCTCCTTCGACGTGGGTGGACTGATCACCTACTGGGTGATCGAGTACCACCGCACCGGTTTTCACGTTTCCAGCGCCGGCGTGACCTGGTTGATTCTCGGCGCTCTCGCCTTCGTCATCTCCTCAATCGTCCACTTCAGGTCACGTGGCCCCCACGAGACCTCGGATGAGGCCATCGCCCGCCAGACGCTCGCCGCGACCAGAAAGGCGAGCCCGGCCCATGAAAACGCTTAACGCCGTCGCACCCCGTCCCATCCCGTGTACGCGCAACTTCAGTTCGAACGCCGAAAGAAACGGTCGCAATGTAGCGATGGACGAGCCGCCCCGACACCCGCTTCACGGAGAGGAGAAGTAACCATGTACATCGGACTGGGTGGCCTGATCGTCATCCTGCTCTTCGTCGTCATCTTCTTTCGCCTGAGGTAGGACCGGCTCGCTATATCGCAACATCCGACGTCGCCAGATTGGCGATGTCAACGAATTACCGGGGTCCGAGAATCGGGACCTGGAGAGTTTGAGCAGTTCCCTCGGTGGCAAATGCTTCCGTGGACACGTAAGGAGAACAGAAATGACGAAGCAAGACAAGGCCAAGAACGTCGCACAGATCGCCAAGGGCAAGGCCAAGGAGGCGGCGGGAAAGCAACTCGACAACAAGGAGATGGAGATGGAGGGCCGGCTCGACCAGGTCAAGGGCGACCTCAAGCAAGCGGGCGAGAAAGTCAAGGATGCCTTCAAACACTAATTCGAACACTGCCACCGTGGTCACGGTGAATCGCCGATCGACAGAGGCTCCCTCCTCCCTAGGGGCCTCTGTCGTCGGCGAAGCGACCACCACGTCGGTGCGCGTGAGGCCCACTTCGAGGCCGCATTCACTCGACACCCCCGTGGATTTTCCTTCGATGTCGCCCCACGACATCACCCAGATTGCGACCTTCGTCCATCAACTTCTTGAGGCCAGTACCTCAACGTCACGAGCGGACGGTGCTTTGTCGCGCCGCTGGTTCAATGACTGCGCGGTTGGCCTGTCGAGTGTGACGCCGTACTCCACTGCCCTCCTCTCACCAGTCGTCGCGCCAGGGAAAGAGACGTGACCAGGTTCGACCTCGGTGCTAAATCGTCCTTCGAAGCAATGGGCGACCGGGTGAACCCCGCCTTCGAGAGAGACGACACCGCGGCCAGTGCCGCGGGCCCGGTAGCCGCACCGGCACCGGCACCGGCACCGGCACCCAGCAATTGGCCCCTGATCCCGTGGCCACGAGGACCCCTCAGCGCCGCCGTCATCAACGCGCTGCAGAGCGAACCCGGGACCCTCGGCGATATGCCTGACGTGCGCGTGGCCGATCCGCTCAGCGACGATGACTTCCAGTTGGCCCTGTATCTCTGCTATGAGGTGCACTACCGCGACCTCACGGGACTCGACTGGGAATGGGACATCAAATTGCTCACTTTTCGAGCGCAACTCGAGGAGGCCTTCGTGGCGCAGCTTCGCGAGGGGATCTCTCCAAATTCCAGCCGTCGTCGCCTCGACGTACCGGTCGAGATCGACCGGTTGATCTTCGCCTCTCGGCGGCCCTCCATCTCGTCGTATTTCAACGGTGAGGGCACCTTGGACCAGTTGCGCGAGTTCTGCGTGCATCGCTCGGCTTCACACCTGCGAGAGGGCGATCCTCACGCCTTCGCCATTCCGCGTCTCTCGGGCGAAGCGAAAGCCGCGCTCGTCGAGATCCAATACGACGAGAGCGGCGCGGGCAACTCGCACGCCACGAGATCGACGCTCTTCGCGGCCACGATGACCGCGCTCGGTCTCGATGCGTCCTACGGCTCGTACGTGGAGATGCTGCCCGGCGTCACTCTCGCGACGGTGAACTTGGTGTCGATGTTCGCCCTGCACCGTCGCTGGCGAGCGGCACTCGTCGGCCAATTGGCCGTCCTCGAGATGACCTCCGTCGGGCCGATGGAGCGATACAGCCGTGCTCTCGAACGATTCGGCATCGGCCCCGAAGGTCGCCGCTTCTATGACGCCCGCGTCGACATCGACGCCCACCACGCCGAGGTGGCCCGAGGTCGAATGGTCACCGGGCTGCTCAGCGCCGACCCCGAACTCGGCAGCGAGGTCCTCTTCGGCGCCGCCGCGATGCTGCTGCTCGAGGAGAACTTCTCGCACCACTTGCTCGGCGCGTGGTCCCGAGGACGTTCTTCGCTCGTGCCGTGGGAGATGAACTCCGCGGAATGACATTCGTGGCGCTGCAACGACGCAGTCGCCTCGGCTGACCACCGTTCCCCTCGCAGATAGGGCCACTCGAGGGGAACGGCTCGGACGGTTAGTGAATCGTCACCGGCGGCGCTAACGCGCCGGCGCAAGGTAGTCAGCGATGCGACTCGTGTCGTAGTGCGTTCCATACCTCGAGCAGCATGCGAATTGTCGACTTGCTCGTGTCGACCAACGAGAGGATGACCGGTGGGTCGCTCGAGCGATTGTCCTTGAACATCAGCGCCCGATCTGCAGCACGAGGGTGCCGACCGAAATGGCGAACAGGACGAAGGCTGGGGCCAGCGTCGCGACGTTGTCCTTAATCCGCAGGTGGGCCACGACGGCGCCCGCGAAATACAGCACCAGGCCCACGGCGGCCAGTCGACCGAGATCCTTGAGGGCGAAGCCCACGAGCAGTCCCACGCCACCGGCGATTTCCAGCAGGGCCAGCAGGGGAACCTGGTTCTCCTTGACGCCGACGTGCGTCATTCCCTCGATGACCTGGGGCGACTTACTCAATTTTGCTCCCGCGGACGCGAAAGCCGCGAGGGTTAATAGTGACGAGACGATGATCATGGCGATCTTCACGTGTGCTCCTAGTTCGACGTTGTCAGTGGCCGGTTCATGCAGGGGTCAGTTCAGTGGGTGAGGGCGCTCGAGAGGTGACGCCCCTGCTCGGCAGCCACGCGCTCTGATTCGCGGCGCATTTCGGCGGCCAGGTCTTTGAACTGGTCCAGGGCTGGGTTCACTCCCACGAGGGTGAACTCGGTCTCGACCACGCGCAGGTCCAGTCCCCACACGTCCTCGAGGATGCGGCGCATCCAACCAGATGCGTGGTCCCAACCTTCACGTGGCGTTCCCGCACCGTAGGCGCCGCCGCGCACGACCACCAGGACCGCGGGGCGGCCCTTGAGGCCCTGACCGATGCGCGGATCGGTGATGACGAGGTCGACCCACGCCTTGAAGTGCTGGGAGACACCGAAGTTGTAGAGGGGAACGGCGAAGAGCAGCGCGTCAGCCGCGAGAAGCTCGTCGGCCAGTGTCGTCGCCAATGCGACGGCACTCTTCTGCTCGGAGGTGAAACCTTCGACGTTGTTACGATCGGCGAACACCGACGCGGCCCATGCGGTGGCGGGCACCGGCTCTACTCCAATGTGACGGCGAACGACCTCCTCGTCGGGATTATCCTGGCGCCACGACTCCTCGACAATGTCGGCGATGGCACGGCTGACCGAGCCTTCGGTTCGGATACTGGCGTCGAGTCGAAAGAGTGACATGTGATCTCCTGTTGGTTGTCAACTATTATTATACCTGTCACTATTAAAAACAAAGCGCCTCGTTTCGCGCAAGCCACTGGTAGAATCAGATTCATGGAAATGGATGTGTCAGCGACGCCGACAACGGCAGCGGTCACGTCCGATTCGCCCGCCGCTTCCTCCTGTGAGGAGATGTCCAAGTCGTGCGACAGCGCCCTGGCGCAGGCGTTCAAATTCCTCGGCAAGCGATGGAACGGCGTCATCCTCGGTACCTTGAGCAACGGCTCGTCGGGCTTCGCCGAACTCAAGCGCAACGTCGTGGGCATCAGCGACTCGGTGCTGTCTGAGCGACTCAGCGAACTCCAGCAGGCGGGTCTCATCACTCGATCCGTCGTGCCCGGCCCCCCCGTCTCAGTGTCCTATGAACTCTCCGACACCGGCAACGCACTCATTCCAGCGATGCAAGCCTTGAGCACCTGGGCGAGCGAGAACTTCCCGCGCGCCACCGACCGCTAACCAATAGAAGAGAGTCATCATGTCCAACCGTCTCGACGTCTTACGCGCCTCCGTGGAGCACCTGCACCACGTCATCGACAGCATTGAGTCCTTCGACCCGGGTACCAGCGCGTACCCGACCGAATGGACCATCGCGGACACGATGTCGCACATCGGGTCGGGTGCCACCATCATGAACAAGAACCTGGAGAACGTGGTGGCCGGACGCGAGGGCGACCCCGCCT
>Ga0302195_10004031_pt1 | contig 11434 bp, 7 predicted proteins | sample II_Bog_N1_2_FD_198778 | JGI IMG/M metagenome (GOLD analysis project Ga0302195, IMG submission 198778) | Peat permafrost microbial communities from Stordalen Mire near Abisko, Sweden - II_Bog_N1_2 | ecosystem: Environmental > Terrestrial > Soil > Wetlands > Peat | place: Sweden: Abisko, Stordalen...
CCTGGTCGGGATCTGCTTCGCATTTGTCGATTCGCCGCGTCCGGCTCGTCCGTTCGGCATGAACTTCCTCTCCACCGCTCAGGGAATTGACATGTGGAACCAAATTTTGCACCTCACCCGGGCCGAAACGATCCGTCCCGTGATCGGCCGGGAGATTGCGTTCACCGACGTCCCTGGGGTGCTCGAGGCGCTCGAGCGTCGTGAAACGACCGGCCGCACCGTGGTGAGACCGACGGTTCAGTAAACAAGACGGCCTCCGCCCGCCATTCCCGGGAGTCAGCAGCGTTATCTGTCGACGGCTACCCGCGGTGCCTTGAATCGGGCTGCTGCTCGGCCCAGTCGGTCGATGAATTGCAAGAGGCGGACCCGAGCGGCCTCGGCCGACGGGTTGAGACCGTGTCGGCCCGCCACGTCCCAATGGCCGAGAACCACCGGCCGAAGGATGGAGTCGTGGTGCACGCCGAGGTCGTAGATCCCAACTCGTGCAATGGCCTTCGCATGTTGGGCGAAGTCTGGGATGCCGGTGCCGGGCATCTCGAACGTCAGTACCTGACGTGTGATGGCTTCCATCATCCCCGAGGGATCGATCTCGAGTGCAGCAGACACCAGATCACGGTAGAAGAGGTAGTGGAGGTTCTCATCTGCCGCCACGCGTTTCATAACCCCATAGCCCTCGGCGTCAGGCAATGCCTTGCCGGTGTTGTGGTGGGCAATTCGAGTCGCCAACTCCTGCAGAGCGAGATAGACGAAGGTGTCGGCAATGGTCAGTGGTTCGGGGGAAACGCCCCCGGTGACTTGGGCCATCCGGGCCCGTTCCAGGGTGACCGGGTCGATGTGGCCGCTCATGATGAGGTAGTCCCGCAGGACGATTGAGTGACGTCCCTCCTCGGCCGTCCACCGCCGGGTCCAAAAGCCCCAGGCACCGTCCCGACCGAAAAGGCCATCGATCGAAGAGAAGTAGTACGGCAGATTGTCCTCAGTCAGCACGTTCACGAAGAGGGCACTGGCAACACCATCGGGTAGGGGTTCGCCGATTTGGATCTTTGGTGGCTGGCGCCACTCCACCAGATCGTGGGGGAACCATTCCTTGGACATGCCCAGGTGCCGGTCGACCAAATGCTCGGCGGTCGGGAGGAGCTCGGTAAGCATGCCTACGTCATCCATGGACGGCTCTCCTCCTTTTCGTGGTGGTGCCCCACCTGATAGTAGAACGCTCTACCACGGCGGGGAACTGGTCAAATGGGCCAGAAACCGGTTGGACCGAGGTGCACTGTACGAGAACAGCTGGGAGCCACGGATTCCTGGAGACATCTCCGGACCTGGTTGGGCCGTTCTCAGCGGTGAGGCGACAGCTGGGAGCACCAACCGACAGGTCGACCTGGTTGAGGTCGAACCAGAAGTTGAAACCGGTCACGGCTGACAAGATGAGTCCGATGGCTGACGAACTCGGTTCGATCCGACAATTTTTGAAGACGGTGGTCCGCCCGGCGATCTATGGGCGGCGTGCCCCGCTGGAGGTGTCGGCCCACCACCTGCACGGCGAGCCGATTGCGGCCCACGAGGCCGTTGGACGACCGTTCACTCCATTCGAAGTCGGCGACGCCTGGGGGGGCATGTGGGATACCACCTGGTTCCGGTTTCGGGGTTCCATCCCGGGCTCCTGGGCCGGTTCTGAAGTGGTGGCTCTCGTCCACCTCGGTGGCGACCAGATGGTCGGCTTCACTGCCGAGGGTCAGATCTGGGACACCGAGCTCCGGCCCGTGCAGGGACTTCACCACCGCCACCGCGAGTTCGTGCTGTCTCCTCGGGCCCACGGGGGCGAGCCGGTCGAATTCTTCGTTGAAGCCGCTGCGAACCCCATCCCGCCATGGCAATTGGCCGACTGGCCCCTGCTTATGCCTGACTATCGGGGGGCACCGCTCTACTGCCTCCAGACGGCCGAGCTAGCGCTCCCTGACCGGTCCGTCGAAGGACTCTTCCTCGACATGCAGATCCTGGTCGAACTGGCCGTGCATGATCCCGACCGATCAGAGGACATCGTCCGGGCGCTGGACAGGGCACTTGGCGTCATCGACCCCGAGAGTGTCTCCGCCTGGGTGGCTCAGGCGCGGGACATCCTGGCACCGTTCCTCGACATGCCGACATCCTCAGGGAACACTGTGGTGGCGGTGGGTCATGCCCACATCGACTGTGCCTGGTTGTGGCCCCTACGCGAGACCAAGCGCAAGTGTGCAAGAACCTTCTCCAACCAGCTGCGCTTGCTGGAGCGCTATCCCGAGCATCACTTCGTGTGCAGCCAAGCCGTGCAATACCAGTGGATGAGGGACGGGTATCCCGACCTGTACGAGCAGATCGTGGACCAAGTGCGGTTGGGGAAGTGGGAGCCGGTCGGAGGTATGTGGGTCGAACCTGATACCAACGTCCCATCGGGCGAATCGCTGGTGCGCCAGGTGGTGTACGGCAAACGATTCTTCGCCGAGGAGTTCGGGGTCGAGACACATGAGCTGTGGATTCCCGATGTCTTCGGATACTCGGCTGCCCTACCCCAGATCGCCCGGGAGGCCGGCATCACCTCCTTCATTACCCAGAAGATGAGCTGGAACGACACCAACCCCTTTCCACACACCACCTTCTGGTGGGAGGGCCACGACGGCAGCCGCCTGCTGGCCCACTTCCCCCCGGCCAACACCTACAACGGCGACTTCTCCGTCGTGGAGGTGGCTGCCGGCCAAGACCGGCCCCTGCCCGATGGCACCGCGCTCAACCTTTACCCATTCGGCTACGGCGACGGCGGTGGCGGTCCAAACCACACCATGGTCGAGCGCTTCCGACGCATGACCGACCTTGACGGCCTGCCTCGAGCGGAAATCGGAACTGTCGCGGCTTTCCTCGACAGGTTGGAAAAAGAGGCCGACGACCTACCCGTCTGGGTCGGTGAGCTCTACCTCGAAGCCCACCGGGCCACGCTGACGACGCATGCCGAGGTCAAGCTGGCCAACCGGCGCGCCGAAGAGGCTCTCCGGGCCGCCGAGCTGTGGTCAGTGGCGGCGTCCCTCGACCGGCGTCCCGACCTCGATCGGGCCTGGAAGCTTCTCCTGCTCCACCAGTTCCACGACATCCTCCCCGGGTCAAGTATCCATTGGGTCTACGAGGACACAGCGCGCGACCAGGCCGAAGTGCTCGCCCTGGCTGGGTCGGTCGTTACCGAGGCGCAGACTCTGCTCGCCGGAGGAGACGGGGCCGTGGGACTCGTGGTCTTCAATCCCTCCTCCACGGACAGGAACGAGGTGGTCGAGCTGCCTGACGGTTCACTGGCCTTCGTCCCGGCACCTGCGTGTGGCTGGTGCACGGTGTCACCTGAGACGTCGCTCGGCGTCAGGGATCAGGTCACCGTTGGCGTGAACTGGATGGACAACGGACTTCTGCGGGTGGAGTGGGATGATGACGGACTGCTCACCTCAGTGCAGGATCTCGACGTCGGTCGAGAAGTGCTGGCCGACGGTGGGCGTGGCAACCTGTTCCAGCTCCACGACGACCATCCACTGGCTTTCGACGCCTGGGATGTTGACCGTTCCTATCTCGACCACGTCACCGATCTCACAGCCGTGGACTCCATTGAGGTGGTCGAGCGCCATCCCTTGCGGGGCGGGGTCAACTTCACCCGCTCGTTCGGGTCCTCGACCATCACCCAGACCATGCGGCTGACCGCGGGGTCGCGCCGGATTGAGTTCCATACTGACGTGGAGTGGCACGAGCGACACCGGTTTCTAAAAGTGGCCTTCCCCGTCTCCGTCCGCTCAACCCGCGCCACCTACGAAATGCAGCACGGTCACCTCGAACGGCCGACCGTCGCCAACACCAGCTGGGACGAAGCGCGCTTCGAGGTCTGTGGCCACCGGTGGGCGGATCTGAGCGAGTCCGGCTACGGCGTGGCGCTGCTCAACGACTCCAAATACGGCTACGACATCCTCGGCCACACCATCCGGCTCTCGCTCCTTCGCGGCCCAGGATTCCCGGACCCTGAGGCGGACCAAGGCTTCCATCGGTTCGCCTACGCGCTGTTCCCCCACGAGGGTGATCTACGGGGCGCCGGAGTGATCGCCGAGGCCGAGCACTTCAACCTGCCACTCTCCCTGCTCGCCGGTCAGGGCGAGGGGCGAGTGGTCTCCGTCGACCGGCCGGGGGTGAGCGTGGAGGCTGTCAAGTGGGGCGACCGCTCCAATGCCGTGGTGGTCCGGCTGTGCGAGGTGTGGGGCTCCCGGGGTCCTGTCCGCGTGACGCTCCACCGCCCTTTTTCGTCGGTGGCTCGCACCGATCTGCTCGAGCGTCCGGTGTCGCAGCTTGACAGCCAAGACGGCACCGTCGAGTTCGAGCTCCGGCCCTTTGAACTGGTCACGCTGGCCTTCGACCTGTCCTGAGTCGCTCCACTGCCGGGGCGGATCGGGTGAACGGCGTGGAACTGGGTTGACGGAACGGCAATTCCGCGTCCATCCGGCGAAGTCGAGCGGACGGGGGAGTCACAACTGCGCCCGCAGGACACTCGTCTCCGAGTGGGCGGGGTCACCGTCGTTCGACTGCAGGCTTACATCGACTGCGGAGTAGCCGGCCATGATGCCTGCCGAGACGGAGTAGTTGCCGCCACCCGAAGGCGAGAGCACGCCCATCGGCAGCATTTTGCGGGTAGTGGGGTCGAGCAGCCAGACCTCGTAGAAGCGCTGGGGTGCCGGTTGGGGCAATTGGTGGGTCTCCACGGTGAGCGAGCGGGTTGCTCCGTCGGCGAAGACACTCACGGACCCCGACGCGCTGGTAGGAGCCTCAATGGGTTGGAGCGCAGCGCTGGCGACCGGCGTGGGGCCGCCCCGACCCGACCCGGCCGATATCGCAATGACGGATCCGACGACGAGCAGGACCAGGATGGCCGCCACAGCCAGCAGTCTCGCTCGCTGCCTGCGGGTGGCCCCGCCGGACCGATCAGTCTCTGGGTGCGGCCCCGCCTCTGGCGTGGTCGTGTCGAGTGGCGAGAGTGGCGGCAGCAGCGCGGTCATCCGGTCGCCGTCGTGTTGGGCGGCCGTCTCGACATCCTCTTCATCCTCTTCCAGCAGTCCGCTCACCCGGCTCGACGAGCGCAAGGCGGCATGGGCCACGACAATGTCAGCGAGCTCGTGGGCGCACTTCGCGCAGCCTTCGAGGTGTCGGGCCGCAGCCAGGGTCTGGTCTCGGGGGAGTTCGCCGGTAAGGAGGCCCACGAGATCTGGGCTTTCGTGCTCAACGCTGCCGTGGTCTGTCATGTGGCTTCTCCTTCTGCGACAAGCAAGTCCGTAAGTCTGTGCATTCCCCTCGCCATGCGTGCCTTGATGGTGCCGATGGGCGAGCCGACCCGGTCGGCGATCTCGGCCTGGGTCAGGCCCGAGAAATAGGAGAGCTCAATGGCCTCTCTCTGTTCTGCGGGCAGTTTCGAGAGCCCGCCGCGCAGTTCGGCGCTCCACGCCACGCGGTCGGCGAAGTCTTCGCCGTCGGGACCGACGAGCTCGCGGACGGTCTCGACGGATACGATTTCGTGCGAGCTGCGCCGCAGTTGATCGATGGCCCGTTTGCGAGCAATCCCAAACAGCCAGGCCTCAAAGGGTCTGGCGGGATCGATGCGGGACCGTGAGCGCCAGACTTCGAGGAAGACGATCTGGAGCACATCGTCCACTTCCTCGCGAGGAAGGAAATGTCGGAGGTACGCGCGCACGGCGGGTCCATAGGCGCGGTAGGCCTCTTCCAACGCCCCTTGGTCATCCAGGGCGATTCTGCTGGCGATGGAGCCTGTCATGGCTGCTTCGATCACCGCGACGAGCGCCCGGGTGTCGATGGAGCCTTGATGTTTGCCGTCGTCATATGCGCTACGTTGCCCCTCCCGGGCAGGCCACCAGGCCGGGTCCGGCGGCCAGTACAGCGGCGCCGCAGGCGACTGCTCGGGTGCTCATTGCTGGCTCCTTCGTCTCAGGCTTCTGGGTGCTCAGTCACCTTCGTCCTCAGCACCTTCGTGCGGTTGGGCGATTTGGATGCAGGGAATCTGCTGGATCGACCTCCGGGTCGCCGCGTGGCGCCGAGTAGGAGGGAGGCGATGCTGTTCGTCGGCTAAGAGTTTAGTACTAAATGAACTTCTCAGGGCTCGTTGGGTGCCCGGGAATCGGTGGCGTTGTACAGGTCCCGCCGGGATCAGAGCGACGAGAGCCCAAACGACGAACGTGAGGCCGACTCCCTGCCAGGATCGCTGACGGAGGCGTTCAGCACGGTCGCGAACATGCTCCAGACGAGATAGGGCAAGAGGAGGGATGCTGCTCCGGCATCCTCGTTCCGCAGTGAAGCGATTTCCGCAACGAGGGCACAGTCCAAGAGTGCGATGACGACGAGAGAAGAACGCTTGTCCCGTACGCCGAAGAAGAGGACCGGCCACGCCGCGTTGAGCGAGAGCTGGACCAAGTGGAGTGTCTTGGTTCGTCTGGAGGCGGAGCGGAGGAGCCTCCAGCCTGCTACGCCATTCGTGAGGTACAGAATTGACCATACCGGGCCAAACACCGACGCTGGTGGTGCCCAACGTGGCTTGGTCAGACGGGCATACACCTTGGGAGCATCTTTGGCGGCCAGTCCACCCAGTCCAGCGGCGACTCCGACGGGGAGAACCGAAAACGCCCACCGGGGAAGATCCATGGGTCCCTTCTACCAGGTCGATCTAGGCAGTTCGCAAGCTGATGCCTGAGGCGCGATTTGCGAGTCGCGACCGAACGGCGAGGGGCAGGGGTACCTCAACTTGCCGATGCATCGCCGAGTTCTGCCAGTGGGTTTCGGACGCGGTCGGGCGCCTCGCCGCCGATGAGTGGACGGGGTCGGCTCTGTGCAGGTTCGAGACCGAGGACCTCGTGCAGCTTGGTGAGCAGTTGGTGGTGACCAAAGGGTTTCCGCAAGAGGTCGCATCCCTCGTCGAGCCTGTTGGTGGGCCCGAGGGCTCCAGCCGCGTAGCCCGACATGAAAAGCACACGCACATTGGGTTGCTTCGCTCGGACGTGTTGCGCCAGTTCTGGTCCGAGCATCTTGGGCATGACGACGTCGGTGAGCAACACATCGAAGCGGGTTGACGTGTGCTTGAGGAGATGCAGTGCTTCGGCGCCATCGGCACACGGGAAGATCTGAAATCCACTCTTCGAGAGCATCCGGCGAATCGCCTCCCGAAGCACATCATCGTCTTCGACCAGGAGAACGGTCTCGCCATGATTACTGGGATCTGCGCAACGGGTCGCCACGTCTTGCCCGACGTTGATCGCCTCGTCGCCTGACGGGAGAAAAATTGTCACTTGAGTGCCTTGGCCGAGCTCGGACTCGATGTCGATGGTCCCGCCGGCGCGGGTGATCAATCCGTAGGAAGAGGCAAGACCCATGCCCGTGCCTTCGCCAGTTGGCTTGGTGGTGAAGAAGGGCTCGAAGACGCGATCGAGCGTTTCGGCCGACATGCCAACACCATTGTCGGCAACCCGGATTCGCACCTGGTTGTCGCCGGACTCCTTTCCGGGGATGTTCTGTGTGTCAATGATGAGTGTGCCCCCACTGGCAAGGGCGTAGCGAGCATTCACGGCGAGATTGAGGAGGACCTGCTCCAATAGTCCGGGGTCGAAGAGTATCGACCAGGTTTCCGGAGCCACGTTTATGACCAACTCGACGTGTTCGCCCAGGGAGCGCTCCAAAAGAGCGGCCACTTCGTCGACGACACCCTTGATATTGAGTGCACGAGGCTGGAAGACCTCACGGCCGGCGAAGGCCAGGAGCCTGAATGCGAGTTCCGCGCCTCGCTCGACGGCGAGGAGAATCTGCTTGACATCGGAACGGACGGCATCCCAGTGGTCCGGATCTGTGGCACCGGCAGCGACTGCTTCGGGGGTCACGGCTTCAGCCACCATTTCGGCGTAAGGGGCGATTAGACACAAGATGTTATTGAAGTCGTGCGCGATGCCGCCGGCGAGTTCGCCGATGCTGGCCAGCCGTTGGGACCGATCGAGGAGGGTCTGGACCCGCTGGCGCTCCGTCACATCCTCCGCGACGACGAAGCGAGCGGGGCGCCCCGAGAACTCGATCTCACGAGTGCTGATGAGGACCTGAAGCCGCGTCCCGTCCTTGGTCCAATTGACGTAGGGCCCGACGACGCCGAGGAGGCGGCCGTCGACGATGGCAGCGCGGTCCTCGGAGAGCTGTGCTTCGGCTCCGATATCCGCCAGCCGAAGGGCGAGAAACTCGTCTTCCGAGAATCCATACAACTCGACAGCGGCAACGTTGACCGCTAAGAATTCGGTCGTGGCTGCGTCGTAGACGAACATCGGGAGGTGGTTTGCTTCGAACAGGGAGCGATACGCCTGCTCTGAACGTTTGAGCGTCGCTGTCGGGTGCCTCGGGGTCACCGGCACGAGCTGGTGTCCATCAGGTTGAGTGCGACGGCTCCGGAATTCAGCCGTGCCGGGATGACATCGTCGTAGTCGAGCGGTGGCCAGAAGAAATACCCTTGACCAGTGTCAACCCCGAGCGCCGCCAGTTGGTCCCTTTGGTCTTGTGACTCAATGCCTTCGGCGACTACTTCGAGATCGAGGGCTTTGCCAAGTTGTACGAACGTCTGAATGATTGCACGTGACTTGTCCGCGGCAACCAGGCCCGCCACGAAGGAGCGGTCGATCTTCAACACATCGATCGGGAATTGCTGCACGTAGGCCAGCGAGGAGAATCCGGTTCCGAAATCGTCGATGGCCACGCGCGCCCCGGAGCGTCTCAGCCGCAAGAGACGATAGATCGTGACATCTGCCTCTCGCATCAGCGTCGTCTCCGTCAGTTCCAGCAGAAGCAGCGTGGGGTCCAGCCTGCTCGACAAGAGAGCACTCTCGACGTCATCAATGATGCTGTCGCGTTGCAGTTGCTTGGGCGAAACGTTGACAGCGAGCGTGATCCGATGGCCCAGAGCCTCCCAGGTCGCAGCGGCGTGGCAGGCCGTCTCGAGGACCCAGCGCCCGACTGGGACAATGAGCCCGGTCGACTCGAGTGCGGGGATGAACGCATCGGGCGCCAACACCCCACGGGTTGGATGTCGCCAGCGCAGAAGCGCCTCCACACCGACGATCTCTCCGGTGGCCAGACTGATCGTCGGCTGATACTGCAAGAAAAACTGATGCGAGTTCAGAGCGGTATGGAGTTCTATGTTCAGTCGGTGCTTGTCATCGAGGACCTCTTTCATCTGATCCGAGTAGACGGCATACCGGAACTTGCCCGCCGCTTTCGCGTGGTACAGCGCAATGTCGGCGTTCCGCAACATGTCTTCAGGCAATATTGCGGTGCCGTTCGCCATCCCTATGCTGGCCGTCACGGTGACCGGTGTGGGCACGCTCTGGATCTCGAAAGGCCGCCCCAGTTCATTGAGGATGCGCTCTCCCAGCGCCTTGGCAGCGCTCGAGGTTGCTGAACTCTCAGTCAGCACAATGAACTCGTCGCCACCGATCCTTCCAAATGTGTCTTCTCCACGGAGTAGTCGTGACAAGCGGGTAGCAACTGCGATGAGAACCTCGTCTCCGGCGCGGTGACCCAGCGTGTCATTGATGTCCTTGAAGTTGTCAAGATCGAGGAAGAGTGCCGCCACTAATCGGGGACGGCGGCGAGTCGGCGCCAGCATCTGCTCCATGCGGTCGAGAATCAGGGTCCTATTCGGAAGGCCTGTCAAGGCATCGTGAAACGCTTGGAAGGCAAGTTGATTGGTGCCCTTCTCCACTTGACGGAGCGCGCGCGAGCGACTGGTGCCGAGAGCGAAGATTAAAAGGGCAAACAGAATCGAAAGTGCTGTTCCGCCGAACAGCAGCCCTGAAGACATTTCATCGGAGAGAAGTCCTCGTGTGGTGGCGGCGCCCAGAACTTCGACATGCCACCCGTTAGGCAGGTGTACAGACGTCGATTGTGCTTGTGACGGCGCGGTTCCGTCCGAAAACGTGATCTGGGACGACCCCGAGCCGTAGCGGAAGAAGACCGCCGTGTTGGGATGATCGTCGAGGGCGAAGGCGAGGAGGACTTTTGGCAGAATTTCCATTCCGGTCCAGCCGATCAGCGTGGCGCGGCGCAATGCGATGGTGCTCGGAGTCGTGCCTCCTGCGTACACAGCGTTGTCGAGTACGAGTTCGTTCAAGTTGCCCTGCTTGTACGGGACATACAGCGCCCGACCCGTATCTCTCGCCTTCAGCAACTGGGGCCCGAGGTCCGTGAGACAGAGGTCGGTCCCGGCGGGAACGGCAGAACCCGGATAACGTGATTGCACGACAGTCTGGAGGCAGTAGTACGGCCTGTAGCCGGCGGGGGACACCCGCAGGGCTTCTTCTGCTGAAAATGCTCCAGCGGGGTCCGGCTCGACCCGGGCCGCGAAAGACTCGAGCTGGGCGGCTGTGACCATGGTGATCTCCGAGAGACTTTGGAGCTCTGGGTATTGCTCGAAAGCATGGTTCGAGCGTGTCCACTGAAGGAAACCTGCCTCGGTCGGCTTCGGGTTGCCGATGAAAATCGAACCCGCACCGACGACGAGATCCTGCTCATGCATGATCGCCAGTTGGAGTCGCGACGCGATTTGAGTCGCCGAGGTGGTGAAGGCCTGTCGGGTCCTTTGATTTTCCTCTTGGTGGACCTGCCATGCCCCGGCGACCGAAGCCGACGAACCGAGCAAGACCAGTGCGGCCGCCGTTAGGGACCAGACGAGACGCGACCGCTTTACGTGATCGCCAGGGATGGCTCTTGTGGGGTCGTCGACCGTAGGACCGACAACCCTAAGTTCGTGAATCGTGAGCTCATCGCCCCCGTCCGGTGGAATTCGGACGAGTGTGGCTCAAAGCAGGCCTCACCGGAAGATCGTGATCATGAAGAGCCAGGGATCGTCGTTCACTGTGGCGTGTCATGCCGGCGAAAGGGAACAAGGAGCCGGGAAAGCCCACTGCCTGTTCGATCGTCCGAGAATCCCCATCCTCAAATAGCCGACGCCGAACAAGTATGATTCGTGTTGTTGTCCGACAAGCATGTGGAGGCTCTTGACCAAGATGCCTCCGCTAAGTCGTGTCATCTGCAAATGGTGGGATCTCACCGAACCCATCCCCCTCAGTCGTTATCCGCGCAACTATGCGCTTGACAACGACGGTTACTACTAGGGCTTACTGCGTATTTCTCGAAGTAATTCTATGAAAGCAGCGCGTCGTGTGCTGATTTATGTGGTGGGCGTACTCGCCAGAAGCGCTGGCGTACCGCTTTCCGATTGTCTCGTGTAGTCCGATCGTGCTCGGTGGATGCTGAGAAAGACGGCTGAGAACTCCTCGTATTGCTGGCGAACTCCAAGCGTCATAAGGGTTGCTTGCATGCTCTTCAGGAGTGCAGTGTCATCGGCGGAACTGAC
>Ga0302195_10004054_pt1 | contig 11410 bp, 9 predicted proteins | sample II_Bog_N1_2_FD_198778 | JGI IMG/M metagenome (GOLD analysis project Ga0302195, IMG submission 198778) | Peat permafrost microbial communities from Stordalen Mire near Abisko, Sweden - II_Bog_N1_2 | ecosystem: Environmental > Terrestrial > Soil > Wetlands > Peat | place: Sweden: Abisko, Stordalen...
CTTCCAACGAAGATGCCTTCGGCGTCTCCGCCGAGCACGGAGTCTATCTTGTCTGCGACGGCATGGGCGGCGCGGCAGCCGGCGAGGTCGCCAGCGCGCTGGCCGTCGCCGAAGTGCTGCGCGCGCTCAGCGGCCGGCCCGAAGCCGAGTCTGACACCATGCCGCTCGAAGATGTGGTTGAAGCGGCCGTTTGCGCCGCCAACCAGACCATCTACTCCCGCGCGCAGAGCGACTCTCAACTTCACGGCATGGGCACCACGCTGGTTGGTCTGGCGACCGAAGGCCCCCGCGTGCTGGTCTTCAACGTGGGCGACAGCCGCTGTTACCGATTGCGCAATTCCGCTCTGGTTCAAATTAGCCAAGATCACTCGCTGGTCGAGGAGCAGGTTCGCTCGGGGACCATCACGCACGCCGAAGCCCTGCGCTCTCCAATGCGCAACATCATCACCCGCGCTCTGGGCACAGAGAGCAGCGTTGAGCCGGATCTCTTCGAGTTAGAGGCCGAGCACGGCGACCTTTTTCTGCTCTGCTCCGATGGCTTGACCAACGAACTCCCCGACCCGCTCATTGAATCCATCCTTGCAACCGATTTGTCGCTCAATGAACTCTGTGCTCGCCTGGTGGCCGCCGCCAATCGCGCCGGTGGCCGCGACAACATCACTTGCCTGCTCGTCCGCGCCGAGAGTTAGCGCAGTGATCCTAGAGCGTGTTTCATAAATCCGGTTCGTGTCAGGGCACGGCTTCAGAAACTGCGGAAAAACTCCTAGATCGTGTCTCAAAGGAAGGGCTGCTTTGTATCAGGGCACGACTTTAGTCGTGCCGTAAGTGTCGCAAAATCAGCGTGGCCTTTAGGCCCTGAGGGATGCTTTTCGGGAGTTTGGATCTAGTCAGGGCCTTTTTCCGCAGCCTCTTCAGTCGTGCCGAAATGAATCGGAAAAGCTGAGGGTTTTAACCCCTGGGGTATTGCAAATGGACATGGGTCTTTTTATGAAACAAACTCTTGGAGTTGGCAGCTAAATGTGGAATTCAGGAACAGTTTGCCGGCGACCGGTGTCTACACTAGTGTGATGGCCTGCAAGAAGTGGATCCTTCGCACTCTGCGCGTCGCGGGCTTGGCCGCGCTTGCTGTGGTTCTGCTCACCTTTGTTGCGGTCCAGTTTCAGCAGCGGCTATTGCGCTGGCGCGCCGAGCGGTTGATGGCCGATATGCACCAGATTCACCTCTACCAAAGCACCTGGGCCGACGCGCAAAGGCTCATGTACAAGTGGGGCGCGTGGGGGCATTACGACGGAAGCTGCACGGCTGCGGAGTGCCGGTATGAAATCTCACTCACCGACATCAGCTACAGGAAACTTGGGCGGCTCATGCGGCACGGCGGATTTCGAGTTTACAGTTTATTCGGTGGCCGCGCTACCCGGTTATCGGTGTCCTTTACTGTGCACGACGGCACCATCTGGAGAGAGACCGCTGGAATTAGCGTCACTGCGTCGCCCAGAGTGCTTTCCGCGGAGGACGAGTTTCCACTGACTCTGATCGTGGAAACGAAGAGCCGTCAGCGGCTCCGCCGGACCGAAGATGACTGGTGGATCATGGGCCCTGACGAACAGCTCGCGGAACACCCTTACTACAAGGTTGGCCGGCCCGGAGGCTGCGAGATCAACTGCGAAGAGGCGGTTGTAACCTATTCCACCCGGACTCCGCCAGTCGAGATCGACCGCCTTATGTCGTTCAATCTCTCTTGTCTGACGCGCTTGTCTTCCTGCATGGAATTGGAACAAATTCTGCCAGCCGCCAAAGACTGGGGCCTCTATCACGAAAAAGAAAACTCGGCGATGCAAGAGATAGCTGGACCACCGAGGCCGTGTGACATTCCTCTATGGGCCGTCGCTCGGGACGTACGATACGCTCTGGGCGTTGAGGGACTCTCGACCAAGAAGGTGAAAAAGCCGGGGGTTACTTTTCTTGCGGCTGACGATCCGCTTGGGAACGGGCCGGATTTCAAGGAGGAGGAGGATCAGGTCAGAATTCTGACAATCTTAAAAGGCACTCCTCACTGGGATTTAGGAGCGATCGTTCTTGCCCATCCTTACGGAGGGACAGAGTTTTATCCAGACGTCCTTGGGGCGTCGGAGCATCTGCTCCCTGGGAAGCACTACATCGTGTTTCCCATCGGAGACGACCGGCGCGATCAAGTTCTGACACAAGAATCGCCGATCGCGTTAGACCCCTGCGGCGTTTGGGAAGACACGCCGGAGGTTCGCCTCGAACTGGAAAAGGGCTTTGCGCAGAACGACAATCTGCGTGGACCTGAACTCAGATAATTCTCAGTCTTCCAATTCCCGCATCAATCATGCTTCTTGACTTTCTGGAAAAGCATGACCAATGGCAAGCAGAGCAAAGCAAGCACGGCCAGCAGTCGGAAGTTATCCGTATAGGCCAGCAATGCGGCTTGCTGCTGCACGCTGCGATAAAGCGCTCCCAGAGCCTTTTGATGCGCGGTGACCATGTCCGCGCCCTGGGAGAAAAGCCTTGCCTGCAGGCCGCCGACGAAGCCTCCCTCGACAGCATTTCCCGCGCCCGCGTTGGCCGCCAAATAATTCTGATGCACTTGTGAGCCACGGACCAGCATGGTCGTGATGCTGGCGATGCCGATGGATCCGCCGATGTTGCGCATCAGGTTGTAGATGCCTGCGGCATTGCCCATATCCTGCTTGCGCAGGCGGCTCAGCGTCATGGTGGTGAGCGGGACCCAGATGAAGCCCATGGCGAATCCGTTGATCAGGTTCGGCACGACCACCGACGACATACCGATCTGCAGGTTGACCTGACCCAGCATCCACGTGGAGACGGCGAGCAAGCCAAAGCCGAAACACATCAGCCAGCGGCCATCGATTTTGCTCACCAGAAGTCCGACCACGATCATCGACACCATCGACCCAAGACCGCGCGGACTCACCGAGAGGCCGCTTTGCAATGCCGAGTATCCCAACAGCGTTTGCAGAAACAAGGGCAGCATGGCCGTGACGCCATAAAAAACGAAGCCGTAAGTGCAGGTAATCAGCGTTCCCACGGCAAAGTTGCGATTGAGCAGAATGCGCAACTGCACAATCGGTTCGTGATCAGTGAGTTCGCGAATGATGAAAGCGACCAGCGCTGCCGTCGAAATCGCAGCGGTCCAGCAAACCCACGGAGCCGCGAACCAATCCGCCTCCTGCCCCTTGTCCAGCACCAGTTGCAATGAGCCAAGCCAAAGCGCAAGCAAACCAAAGCCGAGATAGTCGATTGCTCCCTTGAATTTCTCGCGCAGATAAGGAGGGTCTTCGACATACAGATTGACCATGAAGAGCGCCAGCAAGCCCACCGGCAGATTGATGTAGAAGATCCAGCGCCATGAGTAGCTGTCAGTGATCCATCCGCCAAGGGTGGGGCCAATCACCGGGGCCACAATGACGCCCACGCCATAGACGGCCATCGCCGTGCCGTGTTGTCGCGGCGGAAAACTTTCCAGCAAAATCGACTGCGCCAGCGGCTGCATTCCTCCGCCGCCAATGCCTTGCAACACGCGGGCCACAATCAGCATGGGCATGGTCAACGCCACGCCGCACAGCAGTGAAGCCACGGTAAAAATGACGATAGAAAGCAGCAGCAGCCGTTTGCGTCCGATGCGCCGCGCAATCCATCCCGCGGCGGGCAGCATGATGGCATTGGAAACCAGGTAGCTGGTCAGAACCCAGGTTGATTCATCAGTTGAGGCCGAGAGATTGCCCGCAATGTGCGGCAGCGCAACGTTGGCCACCGAGGAATCGAGCACCACCATGAAGGTCGCCATCATCACCGATGCGGCGATCATCCACGGATTTGCCTCGGGTTTCCAGGCGTGCTCTTCGGCCTCCGTAAGGCTCCGTATATTACTGGGGGTGCTCATCCGGCTGTCTATCGCTTTCGTTTCGCGGGGGTGGCTGCCGGTGGCCATGACCAGAGTCCCGCTGGAAGTCACTCTAACTATTATGCGCGATTTTGCGGCGCGCTTGTTTCCCGCCGGCCCATGTACCATGGGGATAGGCCCCTCATGACAGACACCAAGAATCTCTCCCCTGAAATCCTTCTTCACATTGCGAAAACGCTGAACCTCCCACTTCGCGGCTTGGTTGCCGTCATCGAACTGCTCGACGAAGGCGGAACCGTGCCGTTTATCGCGCGCTATCGCAAGGAAGCCACCGGCAATCTCGACGAGGTGCAGATTCTCTCCATTGAAGAATCGCTGGCTTACTTTCGCGACCTTGCCAGCCGCCGCGAAACCATCCTCGCCTCCATAGCCGAGCAGGGCAAGCTGACCGATGAGTTGAAGGCGCGCATCGAAGCCACGCTTGACAAAGCGGAACTTGAAGACCTCTACCTTCCCTACAAGCCCAAGCGCCGCACCAAGGCCACCATTGCGCGCGAGAAGGGCCTCGAGCCTCTTGCCGCTTACCTGTGGGCGCAGCAAAATACCGGCCAACCGCTGGAATCTTTTGCAGCAACATTTGTCAACGCGGAGTTGGGCGTGGCCACAGCAGATGAAGCCCTTGAGGGGGCGCGCCACATTGTTGCCGAATGGATCAGCGAAGACGCCGATCTGCGCAAGGCTCTGCGTCAACTCCTCTTCGACGAGGGCGTGGTCGTCAGCCGCAAATCCACTGACGCTGTGGACGAGCAGGAAAAGTTCAAGATGTACTACGAGTACTCCGAGCCGGTAAAGACGATTCCCTCGCATCGCATGTTAGCCATACGCCGCGGCGAAGCGGAGAATATTCTTTACTTCCTCCTCGAAATCGAGCCGGAACGGGCCATCGCGATTCTCCAGCGTCACGTCCTGCGCCAATCGGGCGACTGGACGCCCCAGCTCGTGATGGCCATTGACGATGCGTGGAAGCGATTGCTGAACTCATCCATTCAAGGTGAGATTCGCCTCGAACTGAAGCGGCGCTCCGACACCGAGGCCATTCGCGTCTTCCGCGACAATCTTTATAACTTGCTGCTGGCTCCGCCCGCCGGACCTATCTCCGTGCTGGGCATCGATCCGGGTTTGCGCACCGGCTGCAAGGTTGCTGTTGTCGATGAGACGGGCAAGCTGCTGGCGCACGATGTTTTCTATCTGCATACGTCGAAGCACGGCAATGCCGAGGCAGCGCCAAAGCTGGAGGCTCTGCTGCGCACGCACAATGTCCGGGCCATCGCCATCGGCAACGGTACCGCATCCCGCGAAACAGATGCGTTTGTGCGAGAGTTCCTGAAAGAAAAAAAGATCGAAGGAATTTTCTCGGCAACTGTAAGTGAGTCAGGCGCCAGCATCTACTCGGCCTCCGCGGTCGCGCGCCAGGAGTTTCCCGATCTTGACCTTACGGTGCGCGGCGCAATCTCCATCGCTCGCCGCCTGCAAGACCCGCTCTCCGAGTTAGTCAAGGTCGATCCGAAATCGATCGGCGTCGGCCAGTACCAGCACGATGTGGACCAGCGGCAACTTCAGGAATCGCTGGAAACAGTCATCGAGAGCTGCGTCAACAAGGTCGGCGTCGACTTGAACACCTCGTCGTGGACACTGCTGCGTTTCGTCGCCGGCATCACGGAGCGCGCCGCGCTGAACATCGTCAGCTTCCGCAATGAGAAGGGCAGCTTCCGCTCGCGCATGCAAGTCCTGGAAGTGCCGGGCATCGGCCCCAAGACCTTCGAGCAGGCGGCAGGTTTTCTGCGCATTCGCAATGGCGATGATCCGCTGGACGGGACTGCCGTTCATCCCGAGTCTTATCCCGTAGTCGAACAGATTGCCGCGTCGCTGAAGACCACCGTAAAGGCGATCATTCAGGAGCCGCAATTGCTTGAGAAAGTGGATCGCAGCCAACTCTCTGCCGGTGCGTATACGGTGAACGACATTCTTGCCGAACTGCGGAAGCCGGGGCGCGATCCGCGAGACAAATTCGTCGCGCCCAGCTTTCTTGAAGGCGTGCGCGAAATCGCCGATGTCGAGCCGGGCATGGTGCTTGAGGGGGTGGTGACAAACGTGACCAAGTTTGGAGCCTTCGTCGATATCGGCGTCCACCAGGACGGGCTGGTGCACATCAGCGAACTTTCCAACCACTTCATCAAGGAGCCGTCCGAAGCCGTGAAAACCGGCCAGATTGTCAAAGTCAAGGTGCTCGCGGTGGACACGAAAGCCAAGCGCATAGCGCTCTCCATCAAGCAATTGACCGCGCCAACCGCGCGCCCCGCTACGAAATCCGCAGCAAAACAGGAGAAGCCAACCCCAAAGCCGCAGCCCACCATGGATGAAAAACTTGCTGCGCTCTCCATGAAGTGGAAGTCGCGCTAGCGCGCCGATCGGTCGAATGAGCGCCTGCGGAAAAACCCCGTTCGGAGGGAGGCGGGGGTTTCAACCCCCGCACAAAGCCAGCAAAATTGACGCGGGCTTTAGCCCCGGCGGGATGTTTCCGAGCATGTCTCAAGAAGCCGCTTTGTATCAGGGCACGGATTTATCCGTGCCGCAAAGCCCAGCAAAATGACCGGGCTTTAGCCCCTGCCGGGGACTCTTGCTAAAGACTACGACTTTGGGGGCAGGATCCGAAGTTCGGGCAAATTTGCCAATCTTTCACGGGGACAGGCCGGGTTAACTGAGAGGCAATTTCCGAATTGGCGACCATCCACCAACAATGGTTGGCTCGCTCAGGTTAATCTGAAGTGAGAGGTGCCGGAATGGATAGTTGGCCCACGGGATGGCGTTTCTGGCTGCTGGTTGCTCTGCTTTTTCTGTTTCCGGTTGTGCTTCATCCGTGGTGGCTGTTTATCATCTCCACCGCAGCCTACGCTTTGTTGATTTGGGTTGTAATTCGGACGCGGAAAGAGTCAAAGTAGCCCACCACCGAAGCGCGCAACGCCGCATCAAGCGGCATTCCGATCGGATCATGTACGGTGGGGCGACTATACAATCGTGACGAGGCATCGAGCCGCACCGTTGGACTGGTTGTACGATTGAAGAGGTACAAAGGAGCCGGTCGGTTCAATGTCTCTTGGAACTGGAGCATTCCTGATTTTTTGCATTTCAACGATCGCTGTTTCGCTCATCTCGTGCGCGAAACGGCCCTCAGGAAGGTTCTGGTTTTTAATTGCGGCGCTGAGTGTGCCGGTCCTGCTTGCGAACGGCCTTTACTGGTCTGTGGCCTGGCAGCACACCGACCCGATTGTATTTGGCGAATATGAAATGTGGGCACCCATGTTCATCGTTCCGTGGTCTATCGCCGGGGCGATTCCCTCGATTCTAGCCGTTCTTTTTATCCGGAGGTCTCCTCCAAACGCACAGCTTCCGCGCAAGCCAAAATGATTCACTTTCGCTGGGTCGTGGATGACCGGCCATCCGGACAGAACTCAAAGACGGAGGGTGCCGTCTCGTCAGGCGACGATACAGCCTCTGCGCGTAAAAAGTCTCAAGCCGGGATCATTCGCGACATGACGATCTAGCTTTCTGTCTTGATTCTTCTTTCCAACCCTGCGATTTCCCGCTGTAGCTGCGCAATTCTCGCGCGTACCCAAATGTGCGGGTCTCGCGACTGCATCTGTTTCATCAGAGGCCCTATGAGGTCGCAAACGTGATCGTGCCGAGCAAGACGTGCCGAGGTGAACGGAGTGTCACCCTCGCTCATCGCAAACAGATCCGCCCCGTTCTCGATGAGTAGCCTAACCATCTCAACGTCGCCTTGAATGCAAGCAACGTGCAGCGGAGTATATCCAAGATCGCCTGCCTTGTTCACGTTGATGCCAGCGTCAATGAGGACTTTCGCTGCTGATTTGTCCTTCCATCGGACAACACTATGCAACGCGTTATCTCCATCAGTGCTGCACGCATTCACATCGGAGAAATCGGCTTCAGCAAAATCTGGTGTGACACCTAGTCTCGCAAGAATGGATTCTAGTTTGTCGTCCATACCTCCATTTTACCGAGCTTCGCCTCGCAACCTGTTCCGGATGGAAGAGCTGCTCATATCGCTGGGGCGGATTTCCTGTTCTGCGGTTAAGGTCGCATCACCGGCAATCCGGCAATCACCATTTGTCAACATTCACACCCGATCAATCCAGCGGCTGGGGGATCTGAACGGATGCATTCTTGGGCAAAGCTCCCTGCCGAAATGATCGTCCGTATAAAAGGAATCCATCCCGCGTGAATTAGAAGACTATGATTATTGCGGCGGCGAATACTGCCGATAAGAAGAGAATTGCCCCGTAGCGTTGGAGGAAAACCGATGAAGGACAAGTCCGGGAAGGAACAGCCGGAGACAAAGCCGGTGGTGGCCGTTGCCAATAGCAACAAGCAGGGCGGGGACCAGCCGTCGCCGTCGCCGGTCAACGCAAAGTCACTGCGTCTCGGCAAAGACTGCGACTATGAGAAGGAACTGAGCCGGCTGCAAGTGGAGCTTGTCAAACTGCAAGAGTGGATTCGCCAGGAGAAGTTGCGGGTGGTGGTGCTGTTTGAAGGCCGCGACGCGGCGGGCAAGGGCGGCGCCATCAAGCGCATTACTGAATCGCTCAATCCGCGCGTCTGCAACGTGGTGGCGCTCACCACGCCCACCGAGCGCGAACAAACGCAGTGGTATTTCCAACGATATGTTGCCCACTTGCCGGCGGCGGGTGAGATGGTTCTCTTCGATCGCAGTTGGTATAACCGGGCCGGCGTTGAGCACGTGATGGGCTTCTGCACCGAGCCGCAGTACCTGGAGTTTATGCAAAGCTGCCCAGAGTTTGAGCGCATGTTGCTGCGCTCCGGAATTCGCCTCATCAAATACTGGTTTTCCGTCAGCGACGAGGAGCAGGAACGGCGCTTTCAGGACCGCATGAAGAACCCCACCAAACGCTGGAAGCTGAGCCCGATGGACCTCGAGTCGCGCAAGCACTGGGCCGAGTATTCGCGCGCCAAGGACGAAATGTTCGCGGTTACCGACACCAAGATGTCTCCGTGGTTTGTGGTAAACGCTGAAGACAAGAAATCTGCCCGGCTGAACATCATCCGGCATCTTCTTTCGATGTTTCCCTATCGCGATCTAACTCCCGCGCCGCTGGAGTTGCCCAAGCTGGAGAAGTCGAAGTACGTGCGTCCGCCCATCCAGGAGCAGAACTTCATTCCGCAGGTTTACCGGTAGAGCAGATTGAAGCGGAATCGCCCCGCCAATTTCACCGCTTCATCACAAGTGGTCCGCAAACACCGCCGATTTTCTTAGCGCACCGAGCCTCGCCGCCAGCTCCGCCAGGGACTCATCGTATCCGCGCGCAGCTGCTAACTGCATTCCGCCGGCCGTGCATGGAAGAGTGACCACTGGCACTCCCGCGAGGCTGATTGGTGTCGTGTATCGGAGTATCCGCGCGCGAGTCATGCTGTGATCCGCACCTGCCACCAGTCGCGCGATAGGTGATGCGGGCATCAGCAATAGATCCTGTGTTGCAAAGACTTCATCCATGCGCGCCGTAAAGTTTGTATGGCGCTGGCGCGATGCGGAGATTTCCGCAGGCGTAATCCGTCCGCCCCACTCCATCCGTTCGCGCAGCGCTGGTTCAAAAATCCCAAAGTGGCCTGCGTGTACGCGCGCCGCCTCCCACGCCTGAATGGGCGCATAAATCTCGAAGGCCTCCTCCCACCAGCTTGCGTCTATCTTGACCGCGCGCAGCCCCAGAATCTCCAGGTCGAAGATTGTGGAGCGAAGACTGGCGATAATCTCCGGCTCGCAGTCGTAGAAGAAGCTTTCGTCCGGAACCGCAAACCGCGTGAAGGTATGCGCTGGAGCCGCATCCGCCGGCGCGAAGAAGCCGGCCAACAGCGGCGCATCTTCCAAATCGCGAAACAGCCATCCCATGGTGTCGAACGATTGCGCCAGGTGCGCGCCGCCCTGCCAGTCGCCACGGCCCAGCGAGGCGCGGTATCCAGCCAGTCCGCACAGCGCGGCGGGCGCGCGGATTGACCCTCCTGTATCAGTGCCGAGCGCGGCCACGGCCGAGCCTTCAAGCACGCTGGCTGCCGCGCCCGACGACGAACCGCCAGTCAGCGCGCCCTCATCGCCCGGTTGCAGGCAATCGCCATAGTCTGGATTTTCGCCGGTGATGCCGTAAGCCAGCGGGTGCAGATGTGTCTTGCCGGTGATCACCGCGCCGGCTGTCCGCAGCTTCTCCACCAGCCAGGAATCGCGCAGGGCAGCGCCGTTGAGGTCGCAATAAGATAGCACTCCGCAGCTGGTGGGCGTTCCCGCCAGGTCAAAACAGTCTTTCAATGAAATGGGCAAGCCCCACAGCGCGTCGCGGCCGTCGTCGAATGGGCCTCCATCTCCGCGTGGCATCGAACCTGCGCGCATCGCTTCAGCCAGCGTCCACTCGGGGTCTTGCCAGAGGTATGTATTGCAGCTTCGATTCCCATTCGCGCGCGCCAATGCCATTTCCGCCAGTTCGACGGGCCGTACAGTTTCATCGGCAAGTGCCTCACGCAATCCGCGAATCGTCCACGAAACATCGGTCATATTTGAATTCTAGGGCAAGACTCGGCGAGGCCTTGACCGGCGATGCGAAGTTTTCCACAAAATGGCTGAAACGATTCCCGGCCCGCCCGCACTATACCTCGTAAGACAAAGATGAGTTCGAGTGCTCAGTGGCTTGTATGCACGTGCGGTCACGTTTCGCAAGCTCTGAGGCAGGTTCAGGGCGCCCCAAAACCATGAGAGCGCCCAAACTGCCTAGATTGCCTGCCCCCTTGGTTCCTCTCCGTATCAACGTGGGCAGCGACGGAGGTCCATCTTGAACTCTGTGCGGCTGGTATTTTCCCGCAAGCGATCAGCTAGCGGATTCGACCGGCTTCCCCAGAGCAGGCGGAACCTGTTTCCCATGCAGGTTCCGTCTGCAGCCACGACAGAAGGGAGAAACTCCGCGATGATCGAATTCAACTATGTCGGATGTTTTGCCCTGTGTGCGCTGGCCATAGAATCGGCCCGCAGCGTGTCGGCGATGCGAAAACAGGCGCAGGTATCACTGGCAAGCTTTCAGAGTTCAGGCGCACAGAACAATCAGGAACTGCTTCACAACCAGATGGAACAGGCGGCGCCTTGGACGGAGTTACTAACTCCGGTCGACTTATCAGAACCGGGTAAACCTCAGTCTACGTCCCAAGGAAAATCGAAGTTAGACATTTCATTCAGTACGCCCTGGTTGTACTTGTCATTACTTTTACTGTTGTGGCTGCTTTTGCTCTGAGAGAGATACGGCAAGGCTATTTCGAGTGGCCAGCAACGGTAAAGCTTCAGGCTCTGCCTGGTGATACTTGCCTTGGAGGAAAATCATCATGTTCCGCAGTCAGCGGCGTAGCGCGTTGAGAATCGTTGGAACCACGCAGAACGGCGCACTGAATCTCAGG
>Ga0302195_10004064_pt1 | contig 11401 bp, 10 predicted proteins | sample II_Bog_N1_2_FD_198778 | JGI IMG/M metagenome (GOLD analysis project Ga0302195, IMG submission 198778) | Peat permafrost microbial communities from Stordalen Mire near Abisko, Sweden - II_Bog_N1_2 | ecosystem: Environmental > Terrestrial > Soil > Wetlands > Peat | place: Sweden: Abisko...
ACGAGCTGCCACGGGGATGCGCACTCGATTGTGCCGAAGAGCGATCCGAAGTCGGCGGTATATCCGCTGAATGTTCCGCGCACGTGCGGACAGTGCCACGGCGCCGAGGGAATGGCGAAGAAGCACGGACTGCCGAGCATCTATCCGCTGTACATTGACTCGATTCACGGATTTGCGTTGAGCAAGGAAGGGCTGCTGGTAGCGGCGAACTGCCAGACCTGCCATGGATCGCATCATATTCTGCGCCACACGGATCCTCAGAGCGCGACCTACAAGACCAACATTCCGGATACATGCGGAAAATGCCACGCGGGGATTGCGACGGATTACGAACAAGGCGTGCACGGCAAGGCTGTAGCGGCGGGGAAGAAAGATGCGCCGGTGTGTTCGGACTGCCACAATGCGCACGCGATTCTGCAGCCGACGGAGTCTGAGTTCCGCTCGCAATCGACGCCGATTTGCGGATCGTGCCATAAGGAAAAATTCTCGACGTACCGGGATACATTTCACTCGCAGCTTGGCTCACTGGGCGGGTATGTGGAGACGGCGCGGTGCTGGGACTGCCACGGGGCGCATGAAATTCTGCCTGCATCGGATCCGCGTTCGCCGGTTAATAAGGCCAACCTGGTGAAGACCTGCGGACGGTGCCATGCGGGCGCCAATGAAAGTTTTGTTCAATATCAACCACACGCGAATGCGCATAACCGCAAGCTGAATCCGGCTCTCTACTACATTGGGCTCTTCATGAATCTGCTGCTGGTAAGCGTGCTCACATTCTTCCTGATTCATACCATTCTGTGGCTGATTCGCCAGCGTCTGGAACAGGTGAAGAAAAAGTCGACTGAAGGAGGGAATCATGCCTGATCTGGAGCAAGCGACAGCGATATCTGCGGAGAAGCAGCGCTTTTTCACGCGATTTACTGCGGCGCAGAGGTATATGCATGGGGTGCTGTTCAGCTCGTTTCTGGGGCTGGCTGCGACGGGGCTTCCGATGCGCTTCAGCCAGAGTTTCTGGGCGCGCAAGTTTGCATCGGCGGTGGGCGGGTTTGGCGCGATCATTTTCTTCCATAAGCTTTGCGCGATTGTATTAACGATCGCGTTTCTGATTCACCTGAAGGATATTTTCACGCGCGGGATTGTGAATCGCGAGAAGGGAATCTTCTGGGGACCGAATTCGATGGTGGCCAACTGGAAGGACGTGAAGGACCTGGTGATGCACATGCGCTGGTTTGTGGGCCTTGGCAAGCGGCCCACGTTCGGGCGATACGCGTACTGGGAGAAGTTTGACTACTGGGCGGTGTTCTGGGGGATGCTGATCATCGGCTTCTCAGGCTACGCGATGTGGTTTGCGCCGTTCTTTGCGCGGTTCCTTCCGGGGTGGGCGTTGAATGCGGTGCTTGTGGTGCACAGCGAAGAGGGATTGCTGGCGATCTTGTTCATCTTCTCGATTCACTTCGTTAACACCCACCTGCGGCCGGACACATTCCCGATGGACATGGTGATTTTTACGGGCGTAGAGAGCGAAGAGGAGTTCAAGCACAAGCGGCCAGAGGAGTTTGAGGCTCTTCAGCGGCAGGGCAAGCTGGAAGCGAGAACTGGATCGGCGCCGGCGACGTGGTGGATCAACTTTGCACGGGTGATTGGGTTCACGGCGATTCTGATTGGGCTGACGCTGCTGGTGCTGACGCTGAGTGCTTACTTCAGCTAACGGAGAGAGAAGAGACGCGCGCGAGTGCGTTAGTGCAAGAAATCGATGTGTTTGTTGGACGGTCCATTTTCGAAAGAAGATGGGCCGTTTATTTTTCGTAGTGCGGAGTGTTTTTATAGTCAGTAAGTGGGACGATGTGCGCGTTCTCGCATGTGGATGTGACTGCAGTCACTGCGCATGATTTTCAATAAGCATCTTCTCGATGGCGTGAAAGTTTCTGCACGTTTCATTGCTTCTATCGTTGCCGCGACGTTGTTTTGCTTTGCATTTTCTCTAGATGCCGAGCAGAAGCTGAAGGATAAAGACTGTCTTGGTTGCCATGCGAGTCCAACACTGACTACGCAGGTGAACGGCAAGACGGTGAGCGTTTATGTGGACCCCGAGAAGTTGAAGCATTCGATCCACGGTGCTGGGCTCAACGGGGCGGGGTTCGCCTGCGTGGATTGCCACAAGGACGTCAAGGGGTTTATTCACGAGACTCCGCCGAAGAAGATTACATGCGCGGAGTGCCACGCGGATGCTCAGGAAGCTTACTCGCACAGTCTTCATGCGAAGCCGGTGAAGGCGGGCGGGGCGGCTGCAGCGAATTGCCAGGACTGCCACGGCGGGGCGCATGAGATTGTGGGTGCGGACGATGCGAATTCGCCTGTAAATCACAAGAACATTCCTTATACTTGCGGCCGGTGCCACGGGCAGAAGTTTTTGATGGAAGGAGCGGGGCAGAGCTCGCAGGCATTCGCGTCGTACCAGGAGAGCGTGCACGGGCTGGCTACGGAGAAGGGATCGAAGAAGGCGGCGGTGTGCACGGATTGTCATGGCGCGCACCAGATACTTCCGGCGAACGATGCGAAGTCTCCGATCTATAAGTTCAATGTGCCGTTGACCTGCGGAAAGTGCCATGCGGCCGTGGAAACAACGTTCATGCAGAGCATTCATGGACAGGGGATTGCGAAGGGCAACGGACTTGCACCGGTGTGCACGGACTGCCATGGAATCCACTCGATCAAGTCGCATGGGAATCCGAATTCGCCGGCCGCAGAGGAGAATGTGTCCAAGGACATTTGCGCGCGGTGCCACGAAGGCGTGCGGCTGAGCCAGGAGTTTGGCGTGCCGGGAAACCGCGTGACGTCGTACTTCGACAGTTATCACGGGCTTGCGGCGCAAGGCGGATCGATGGTGGCGGCCAACTGCTCAAGCTGCCACGGCGTGCATAACATTTTGCCATCGAGCGATCCACATTCGACGATCAACAAGGCGAACCTGGATGCGACCTGCGGCAAGTGCCACAAGGGCGTGACGGAGAAGTTTACGCTGACGCGTGTGCATTTCGAAGACGGCGGGCATGCGAACGATATTGGGACAATCGCTGTGCGGTGGGTGCGGTTGTTTTACATTCTGCTGATTGTTGCGGTGATCGGCGCGATGTTCCTGCACAACGCGATTATCTGGCGGAGCAAGGCGGTGGCGCGGCGCCGGATGATGAATCCGAGCATGACGCGCATGACGACGAACCAGCGATGGCAGCATCTGTTCCTATTGACGAGCTTCATTGTGCTGGTGATCACCGGGTTCGCGCTGAAGTTTCCCAACTCATGGTTTGCGGAACTGCTGGGGATGAGCGAGCGGCTGCGCAGCATTACGCATCGCGTGGCGGGCGTGATTCTGATTGCGGCGGGCGTTTATCACATCTTCTACCTGATGGTGACGCGCGAGGGACGCAGGCTGGTGTGGGATTTTGCGCCGAGACCGAAGGACGGGTTCGATGCGTTTGGCACGATGCGCTTCTACCTGGGGCTGAGCAAGGTGAAACCGCAGTTTGGGCGATTCAATTACGCGGAGAAGGCTGAGTACTGGGCGCTGGTGTGGGGAACGGCGCTGATGGGCGTTACGGGCATCATGCTGTGGGCCAAGGTGTGGGTGGGCAACCTGCTGGCGCGGTGGTGGGTAGATGTGGCGACCGCGGTGCACTTCTACGAGGCGATTTTGGCGACACTGGCGATAGTGGTTTGGCACTTCTACCAGGTATTTTTCGATCCGGATGTGTATCCGATGAACTGGGCTTGGTGGGATGGGAAGATGCCGGTAGAGCAGTACAAGCACGAACATGGGCTGGATACGGAGGCGCTTGCGGAGGCTGAAGGGATGCGTGGGTTGGATTCGGACGGCGTGTCGGGTAGTGGGGCCGCGGCACCCAAGGCGGACGACTAAACGGCGGGCGACGGATGAGGATAGGGGGCAGGGATTGAAGATCGCGAATGATGTACTTTGATTGACTGGCTTGACTTCTCCGGGACACCGTAGTAAGTTGGCGCTTCCCATCGAAAACTCCCCCAGAGACCTTTGAAAGGAAAAGGTGCTTATGAAACTGGTTCGGCGGTTTTGTGCATTTGGAGTGGTCGCAATCACACTTGCATCCGGTTTGGGATTAGTTGCGCAGGCAGGCGATCCAGCGGCAATTCAACAGAAGCTTGGTTCAATGTTCACGGCCACGAAGCTTACGGCTGATCGGTCGGATATTGTGACGGCCGGTTCCATTGTCGTTCTGCACAAAGAAGGCATGATGATGTACGGCTCCACATCACCGTTGCCGCCATCGAACACTTATAAAAACGGGAGGGTTACGCAGGGTGGAAGCGGGTTTGGGAGAGACCTTGCGATCTCGTTGTTGACGCCTGGCGGTGGGACCTCGGCAAGCTATCCGCAGCGGAGGTTCGTGGCGGAGGAGAAGTGCTTCCTGACGGGGCTTGTGGTGCAAAAGGATGGCATTGTCGTCCAGCTTTACAGCGATCCGTACGATGATATTCGCTATTACGGAAACCTGAAGATTCCTTTCCCGAACAAGAAAGAAGTGCCGTCAGTGGATGCGGCCGTGCAATTGGTCACGGAGGTGCTGACAGTGGCGCCGGCGGACGATCAGGGCGGACAGCAAAGCGATGCCTCGGCGGGTGGTGCGCCTCCGCCCCAGCAACAGACTGGTGAGATGCCAGGGGTCCCTGGACAGTACTCCAGTTCGGGTGGGTCTCGTCTGCTTCTTACTTCCGACGGCTCATTCACGAAGTTTGTGGGCGGAGGGCAGGGCAAAGGCCAGTATGCCGTCGATGGGGATAACGTGACGCTCACTTTCACCGCTACCGGGTTTGCCCAGCATTTCAAGCTTCAGAGCGGGACCCTGGTGGACGTGAATACGCACCAGCAGTGGGCTCGGACGGGAGACGCACCGGGAGCACCCCAAGCGCCGCCGCCCATGGCTGTCATTGCGCCTCCGCCTCCGCCGCCGGATGCGCCACCGCCAACCCTTTCAGTGGGGCAGACCAAAGACCAGGTGACGGCTGCATTCGGCCAGCCGGTGAAGGCGGCGAAGATTGGAGCGAAGGAGATCTTCTACTACAAGGATATGAAGGTGACCTTTATGAATGGGAAGGTCAGCAACGTGGAATAAAGCATGCGCAGTCGTGTGCTGGGCCCGTGCGAACACTGAGGAAGGGAATATCGATGAAGCTGGTATCGCGATTGACTTTCGTTTTTGCCTTTGGATTTGCCGCCGCGGCTTGGGGGCAACAGAGCGCGCCGCCTGCTCAGAAAGCGGTCGACAGCGGGCCGACGCTGGCAGCGACCATGCAATTCATTCAAGAAAAGTTGAGTGAACAGGGGAAGGTCGGCTGGGCGGAGACCTACAGCAATCAGCCGGATGTGACCCGGCGCAGATTTACACAACTCACCGATGTAATGGCCGATCCGGGAGCCTGCACCCTTTACACCACCGAAACGAGCGAAACTTTCGTCGACTTACCCAAGGGAAGCACCTTCAAGTCGAACGGCAAACCTGTCAATGCTGACGACTTGCACACTCAGATCGTAGAAACGGACACAATCTCATTCAAACAGGTCGAGAAGGTCACCGTCGAGTTTATGGTGAATAGGGCGCTTGGAGTGCCCGCTCACCCTGAAATCTCCGCGAGATTGACGCCCCCCGTCTTCTATGTGAAGCTGTGGGCGTCGGATGATGTTTTTGCCATTCATGCTTCCACTACGACGGGTAGGCAGGCACCCGTTGAGAAAGACGTCACCAGCAAGATAATGGGCTACTACTATCGCGATCAGGAGACGGCCAACAAGGTAGCCAAAGCCATGACTCATGCCATGGAATTGTGTGGCGGCGGTGTCACCAAGAAGGAGCTCTTCTAGAGATTCCGCGAGGGCGCTGGCCGAAAGATTGCCATACACGGGGTGACCTGGCGAAACACATAGCCGTTTTTCTCAGATTCGAGGTGGAGGATTCCTGTGAGCGGGACAACCCTTTCCAGTCCGCACCAACTGAATGCGGGACCTATTCTCAATGCGATTGACTCGATTTCCGCGACGAGAAGCCGGTCATGCTATTTATCGATGAACGGCCAAATGAGGAAGTTACGAGCACCCAGAAATGCTGGGACCACGGTGATGATTGAACTGCGGCCGCCAGCCGGGGCCAATTCGAATGTGTTGCCGCGCGGTCCCAAGACCTCGCCACTGAACGAATGGCTGAACATGGGGTTGGACTGCGGAGGGGCTGCGATCACCTGGGTGGGTGTTGGAGGGGCAGCGGCGGCTGCGCCGGAAAGTGGTGGCCTGACGGGGGTTGGCGCCGCGTTCCTTTATGGCGGAGCGCTTGCATCGAGCGCACAATGCGGGGTTTCGCTTGTACGTGTGGCGAATGTTTCCTTTGGCGGCCAAGGCCTAAACGCAGCGATGGACCAGAGCCGAGTGTACCGAACGGTGATGTATAGCCTGGATGCTGTGAGCTTGGCGAGTGTAGGATCCGATTTGTATCGATCAGGCAGCGTGTTGGACGCCGCGTCCAAACTGAAGCTGCTTACTTATATCTCCGATGGCGTTGGCGTCGCTGCCAGCGCAGCCGAGCCAGGCGGCGTCCTGCATGACTCGGTGGTTTGGTTCATTCGGCAAATTGGGCGAGCGAAATAGACGGCTACAGCCATGGTCCGGGTCGGCCGTGCCAGTGCCAGTTCAGATGCGCCAGTCGTCGGGGCGCCAGGACTTGATGCGCTCCTTGATCTGCTTGCGGGTGAGGTTCTCTTCGAGGGCCTGTTTGGCCAATGCTACGACTTCGTCGTCGGAGGCGAAGCGCAGGGCGATCAGTTGGTCTTCAGAGAGCTTGTAGATCTGCGTGTGCCATTCGGCTGGAGCCAATGCCTGGAGACGAAGGCGCTCTTCGAGGCGGATGACGCGGTCCTGGACCTTGAGGGGATACTGGCGCAGTCTGAGAACGGGAATCCAGATGGCGATAGAGAGGATCACCAGCCACCAGGAGAAGACACTGGGATGCCTGAATGCGAAGAGACCAACGATATAGAGGTTGACAGCCAAGATAGTGGCAAGAACCATGTGATACGGCGGATCGATACGGCCATGGTTCTTGAAGTTTTGCGGAGAGGACTTGCTCATGAAAAACTCCCGATTCTTTTCGGCCTAGGGATCTGCCCGGAAAGACTGCGCTTGCGCAGTTCCGATGCCAGCTGCGACGGGGGCCTGATTGTCCGCGCTGGGAAGATATTGCCTTTGGCTGACGGAATTTGTCAACCCGGGCAACGCCAGTGAAGAGATGGTGTCCGCTGTGAGCACCTGCGAATGTCCGGGGATGAGGCGGTGAAGACCGCGGATGAAGTAGTCCACAAAAAGGCCGGCAGCAATATACGAATTGACGAGCGCGATAGGGAGATCTGCCGCTGAAGTCTGGTAGCCCACATTCAGGTCAGGTCTGGTATGGTCCTTTTTGAGGGAATCTGTAGACCATGACTCGCCCTGCCAAACCAAGACAGAAGGCTCCGCACGGATTTGTTCTGGAAGCGCTGATGCCCTTGAATCCCGAGGTGCGGCGCATGTTTTCCGGTTTCGCCGTTTACGTGGGCGTCCACCTGGTTTGCATGCTCCGGGACAGTCCCAAATCTCCGCGCGACAACGGCGTTTGGCTTGTTCTTTCGGAGAGCACCGACCCTGGAGATGCTGGGCTGCGCCGGGAGTTTCCTTCGCTTCGCTCGATTGAGTTGCTGGAAAACAAGATCGGCCATTGGCTGCTCATCCCGAGTGATGGCCCGGGCTTTGAGATGGAGGCACTTCATGCTTGCGATCTTCTTCTGCGGCATGATCCGCGGCTGGGGCGGATTCCGAAATCGAGACGATAACCGAAGGCTTGAGAGCCGCCTCAGAGCCGATCGTGGAGTTTTTTTGTTCATCTTTCCGGCGATGTTTACGCAGCCAATAAGGCTTCTGGACAGCCGGAAATTTAACCGGAACCCGAACAACGAGGCCTGCTGCCGGGGCATCCTACCGAGGAAGGAGTTTTCCATGAAAAAGCTGCACACTGTTTTAGCGCTGGCGATCCTTTCCACAAGCCTTATGGGCGGAGCCGCATTTGCCCAGGACCATCACGACAACCACGCTTATGTTGAACACAAGGAATGGAGGAAAGGCGCACCCATTAAACACGAAGACTGGGATCGCGCCGATAAAGTCGATTACCGCCAATATCATCTGAACGCCCCGCCACGGGGTTACGAATGGCGTATGGTTGATGGCAACTACGTTCTGGTGAACAGCTCGAACTTCCAGATCCGCACCGTTGTCCGCGTGCAGTAACGCGGCCTCCCGTAAGCGATAGGACAGAATTCTTCGTCCATTCCGATGGATGAAACAACCCCGCTGGCAAGTATTCGTCCGCGGGGTTGTTGTGGCTTCGGCTGAGTTTTGTCGCCGCTGGGGGTCGTGCCGCACCTCGCAGTGTTCCTCGGGGTGGACATTCAGCGTGGAGCTGAAACCTCGAGTGAGATTTCGCGCAACTTCTTATCGAGACTGTCGCGAGAGTAAAACGTCCCGTTGCGCACCACCGCGTTGATCCGATCCAGATTTTGAGCGCTCTCCATGGGATTTGCATCAAGCAGCACGAGGTCCGCATCTCTACCCACCTCGATGCTCCCCATATTTGCCTCGCGGCCGTAGAACCTGGCCGGGTTCAGCGTCGTCAACTGGAGAATCCTGAGGGGGCTGAAACCGTCCTGCGCAAGAAGGGCGAACTCCTGGTGCAAGCTGAACCCGGCAACGATTGCGCCCCCAGCGGAGTCAGTGCCGGTCATCATGGGAACTCCAGCGTCATCAAGCATGCGGGCTAACTTGAGTTGAAGCTCCCAGAATCGTTGAATGGTCAGTTTCTGCGCAGGGGTAATCTTGTTCGAGAACCGGTTGCTTACATCGATCCAGTCTTTGCGATTCTGAGCAGACACATATTTAAAATTCGGATCATTGCGAAATTCAGGCGCATCGGCGAAGTTACTCGTCCGAATGCGGATGAGAGTGGGAACCTGCCAGGAACCGCTCTTCGCGATAGCAGCGGCGACACTGCGGCACTTGGCTTCGTCGAAGGTGTCGACGATTTGTTGCATACGCGTGAGGGTATTGTTGTCGAAGAGCATTTCGAGCAGCAGCGGATCAAGGAGCAGTTTGTGCAGGAAGATTTGCACCAGGAAGTCGGGAATTGGTGGTGGCTTTTTCAGGGGATGGGCGGCGATCTCCTGATCGAGCGCGGCTTGCTGTGTGGAGCAACTGCTTAAAATCGCCATGCCTGGGCCGAGGTGCTCGATTGAACGGTAGCCGGCGTTCACAGCCTCAACCGCGTCGACGCCGGGCGGAAGGTGACCTTCAAATGGCAGACCGACTTTTTTCGCTTCAGCGCCTACGGCGTAAAACGTCTGCGGAGGCACCAGGCCCACCTTGATGAAGTCGGCGCCTTGCGCCTTCTGCCGATCCACCTCCGCGACGCCTGCCTCGGGCGAGAAGGCGTTGGTTGTCAATAGCACTGGACCCGGCATCGCCAGCAACTTCGGCGCGAAAGTCGATTCGAAGAGCCGGCCCTCGCGCCTCTCTTCAAGCAGGTCAGCCGTGCCATCCATCTGGCGGATCGCGGTGATGCCATTTGCCAGCATCAGCGCCTCGTCCTTCTCGGCTTCAGTGCTGTGCAGAATGTGGGTGTGTGCGTCGACGAATCCGGGAACAAGAAACTTGCCGCCAGCATCAATGACGGGCGGGCCTCCGGACGGCGGAAGAGCTGCCTTGTCTTTCTCAATACGTGCGATTTTTCCCGCGACGATGACGACGGTCATTTCCGGGGCGAGGTGGCCGTCGTGCGTGTCGACTATAGTGACGTGTTTGAGGATCAAATCACGGCCGGAATCGACTAGTGGCGCTGGCTTTTTCGCAGTGGAGCAGCTTATCGCAAGTGCGGCGACCAGGGACATTCCCAGAATAACGACGGTGTTGCTTAGCTTCCTGAGTTTGAAGTAATCGGATCCCGAACGTTCGAACATAAGATCCCAACCGGGCACCAACATTCACTAAACCTATCAGACTCAATCCAGATATTGTTTCGCCATGTATCTAGTGGGAAGGGACGCAATGCTTAGTCGTGTTTTTAGCTGGAATGAAGAAGGCACGCCGATGCTTTCGCTCCGACGTCCACAGGCACCGGAGCCCCAACGTATACTACTTCGGCTATGCGAATGCGATGGATAGGTGTTGTGGTTTTATTGGCGGCTTGCGCGTGCTCGGCGCTGCGCGGGCAGACTGGGTTTGTGCATACCAAGGGCGCTGAACTAGTGGATGGCGCGGGCCAGCCGCTGATGCTGCGGGGAACGAACCTGGGGAACTGGCTGGAGCCTGAGGGCTACATGTTCCACCTGGGTGACGGTGCCCAGAGCCCGAGCGAGATCACGAGGTTTAGCCGGGAGTTGATTGGTCCGGACAACTCGGACGCTTTCTGGAAGGCGTGGCGCGATAACTACATTACTGAAAAGGATCTGGATCGCATTGCGGCGATGGGGTTCAATTCTGTGCGGGTGCCAATGGATTGGAAGCTCTTCGACAGTGACGATGCCGAGGGATTCCGGTTGATGGACCGGCTGGTGACATGGGCGAAAAAAGACCAGGTGTATGTGATTCTCGACTTACACTGCGCGCCGGGCGGCCAGACGGGCACGAATATCGATGACAGCGACGGCTATCCATGGCTCTACGTGGATGCGGGTGCGCAGAAGAAAACAATTGAGATCTGGCGGAGGATTGCGGAGCACTACAGTGCTGATCCGACGGTGTTGGGCTACGACCTGCTGAACGAGCCGATACCGCACTTTCCTGCATTGCAGCGATACAACCGCGATCTGGAGCCGCTGTACAAGAGGATCGGCGCAGCGGTACGCGATGTGGATAAGAATCATGTGCTGATCCTGGGCGGCGCGCAGTGGGATTCGAACTTCAAGGTCTTCGAGAAGCCATGGGATGGGAACGTAATGTATACGTTCCACAAGTACTGGTCGGCTACGGATGCGAGTGTGATCCACGAATATCTGGAGTTTCGAGACAAGTGGCATGTGCCAATCTGGCTGGGCGAGTCGGGGGAGAACAATGACCAGTGGATTGGGGCATTTGTGAAGACGTTGGAAGAGAACCACGTTGGGTGGTGCTTCTGGCCTTACAAGAAGATGGACGCGGGATCGAGCGTGGTGACATTCGATCGGCCCACGGGATGGGATGGGGTAATTGCGGTGAGCAAGATGGCCAGCGGGACTGCGAATGCGGAAAAGCGGATTGCGGCGCGGCCGACGCCGGAAAATGCTCAAGCCGCGTTTGACGATCTGCTGAAAAAGATCG
>Ga0302195_10004087_pt1 | contig 11368 bp, 11 predicted proteins | sample II_Bog_N1_2_FD_198778 | JGI IMG/M metagenome (GOLD analysis project Ga0302195, IMG submission 198778) | Peat permafrost microbial communities from Stordalen Mire near Abisko, Sweden - II_Bog_N1_2 | ecosystem: Environmental > Terrestrial > Soil > Wetlands > Peat | place: Sweden: Abisko...
CAGCCCGAGATCGGCATGGTGCAAACCCGCTGGACGCACCTCAATCGCGAATACAGCATGTTGACCCGGATTGAGGCCATCCTGCTCGACGGGCATTTTGTGCTGGAACACGGCGCCCGCGCCCGCTCCGGCGAGTACTTCAACTTCAACGGCACCGCCGGCATGTGGCGTTGTCAGGCCATCACCGACGGCGGTGGCTGGCAGCACGACACGCTCACTGAAGACACCGACCTCAGCTACCGATCGCAGATGGCCGGCTGGAAGTTTAAATACCTGCCCGAGGTGGAATGCCCCTCCGAGCTGCCCATCGAGATGACCGCCTTCAAAACCCAGCAAGCGCGCTGGGCCAAGGGACTCATCCAGACCAGCATCAAGATTCTGCCCCAGGTCTTCCACTCCAACACATCCACGCGCAACAAGGTCGAGGCTGTTTACCACCTCACGGCCAATCTCAGTTATCCGCTCATGGTCGTCATGTCGGCGCTGCTGATGCCTGCCATGATCTGCCGCTTCTATATGGGCTGGTTCCAGATGCTGCTCATCGACGTGCCCCTCTTTACCGCATCCACCTTCTCCATCGCGGTCTTTTACGTGATGAGCCAGCGCGAGCTCTATCCCAAGAGCTGGAAGAAGACCTTCTACTATCTGCCTTTCCTCATGGCGCTCGGCATCGGCCTCACCGTCACCAATACCAAGGCCGTCATGGAAGCGCTGTTCGGAATCAAGAGCCCCTTCGTGCGCACGCCCAAGTATCGTGTGGCGCAGAAGGGCCAGAAATCCCAGGCCGCCAAGTATCGCAAGCGTCTCAAGCTCGCCCCCTGGATCGAACTGCTGCTGGGCTGTTACTTCATGGCCGCCATTCTCTACACCTTCTCGAATCACAACTACTTCACCGCGCCATTCCTCATCCTCTTTGTGATCGGCTACTGGTACACGGGCCTGATGAGCTTGCTACAGGGCCGCTTCGAGCGCTGGCGCACTGGCGTTGACGCCGAAGAGTCCAGCCCCAAGCCGTTTCCGGTGGGCGTGTAAATGCCGCCGCAGCAGGTTGTTTGGGATCCGGAAAAGGCGCGCCGCAATGAAACAAAGCACGGCATTGATTTTGACGAAGCAGCGACCGTATTTCGCGATCCCCTCCTGCTGGTGATGCCCGACCCGAAGCACTCGCAGGATGAAGAACGATGGATTGCGCTGGGAAAATCAATCCGGCAGATTCTGCTTGTAGTAGTGCATACTGAGGATGAGTGGACAATCAGAATTATCAATGCGCGGAAAGCTGAGTCGCGGGAGAGGAGACAATATGAGCGGGAATTCTAAACGAGGGAAGAAAGACGACGATATGCACGCGGAGTATGACTTCTCCAACGCGGTTCGTGGGAAATATGTAAAGAGGTTCTCGCGCGACGTGGTGATGGTCACGCTGGCCCCCGATGTCGCCGCTGCGTTTCCCGACGCCGCCGCCGTGAACGAAGCTTTGCGCCTTCTTCTCAATACCGCGAAGAAAGCCTCCAGGCCAAGGGCGAGAAGCGGAGAGAAGGCTGCGTAAGTCATGCAAGCCGGCACATTCGATAATCCTCTGGTCAGCAATCTGGGTATTGCGCTCTTTTGCATCGTTTTTCTTTGCGGGGTTGGCTTCCTGATCAGCCTGCAGAGCGGCTGGTTCTCTCTCGGCCGGCGCTTCAAAAAGCAATCCGATCCATACGGCGACACGAAAACCGCGGGCCCGTTCTTTTACACCGTTTACATGCGCTGGTGGAGCAAGTACTCCAGCGCGATCCGCCTGACGGCCGCGGGGGATGCGCTCTATATATCGATTCTGTTTCCGCTCCGCATCGGCCATCCGCCGCTGCGCATCCCATGGGACGAAATCCGTTTCAGCAGAACGAAATTCTTCTTCCGCACATATATCGTGCTTACCCTCGGCAACGAGGAGAAGATCCCCATGCGCATCTCCCTGCGCATGGCGCGGAATTTGGGAATTCTCGACCGGTGTCCGGAGTGAGCCGGAAAGTGTGCCGCCCCGCCGCATCGCGCAACCCGGTAACCCTGCTGTGCTACATTGTCGCCATGTCCTCGAAGCACTTGGTCACTGCTGCCGCGCTGCTCTTCTTAGCACTCGCGCCTGAGGCGTGCCCGGCGCAGACAGGAAATCCCGCCACACCTGCCAAGGCGCAACCCGCCACTCCCGGCACATCCGCAAACCCGACCTGCAACGGCGGGCCCTGCGATTACGAGCAGCCCCACATCACCATCGCCACTCCTGCGCCGGCACCCGCGCCGTGGCCTTTGCCCGACCGCATCCGCTGGGCTGCTGAAGTGCTGCTCCTGATCCTCGCGTATCCCGCCATGCTGTTTGCCGTCTCCGCGCTGCGCAAAATCGAGCGCCAAACCCGCTACGCCGAAACAACTGCCCAGGCAGCCGCTGACAGCGCCAAAGCCGCACTGCTCTTTGCCGAGAACCAGGCCAAGGCCGAGCGCTCCTGGATCCTCATCTCCACCAAGCCCACCCCCGGCGTCATCAACGGCTTCTCCGTGGTCGCCACCAACCGGGGCCACTCGCCAGCCCGCATCGTATCTCTCACCGAAGACTTGATCATCGTTCCGGACGAAGCGCAGTTGCCGCTCGCTCCGGTCTTCAAGACCGAGCCCAGCCCCCCGCTGGCGCCCATCCTCCTGCTACCCGGCGAGTCCGCAAGCATCAAAACCTTCCAACGCGACGAAGTGAATTCGGTCTGCGAGAGCCCCGAACAGGTGCTCCGCGTCGAGGACTGGAAAGAGAAGATCTACCTCTACGGCAAGGTTGCCTACACCGAACTGGTCGGGTCCGGCGACGACGTGCATGAAACCGGCTGGTGCTGCTGGTATATCCACGGCCGCCAGAAGAGCGGCATGATCATGTCCGGCCCGCTCGACTACAACCGGCACACGTAGATCGGCGTCCCGGCGCTTGCACTCAAAGCAAAGTTGTCATCCCGAGCGACCGCAGTCCGCCGCGGCGAACAAACGGAGTCGAGGGACCTGCGGTTGCTTTTCTCTTGCTTCCAATCCAGCACAAACTTGGGGTGCCCCACGTCTCGATTCTAAGACGTGGGATAGCACGTTATCGTCCCGTTCCACCCACCGTCATCTTGTCCAGCTTGATGGTCGGCATGCCCACGCCCACGGGCACGCTCTGCCCATCCTTGCCGCAGGTCCCGATGCCCTCATCGAGCTTCAGATCATTGCCCACCATGGACACGTACTTCAGCGCCTCAGGCCCGTTGCCGATCAGCGTGGCGTCGCGCACCGGCGCCGTCACCTTGCCATCCTCGATCAGGTACGCCTCCGACGCCGAAAACACGAACTTGCCGTTCGTAATGTCCACTTGGCCGCCGCCGAAGTTCACTGCGTAGAGTCCGCGTTTCACGCTGCGCAGAATGTCCTCGGGCGCATCGTCGCCCGCGAGCATGTAGGTGTTCGTCATGCGCGGCATGGGGATCGATTGGTAGCTCTCGCGCCGCCCCGATCCCGTATTCGGCATGCCCATCAGCCGCGCCGAGAGCTTGTCTGACAAATATCCCTTCAGCACTCCGCCTTCGATGAGCACCGTCTCCTGCGTCGCCGATCCCTCGTCGTCCACATTCAGCGAGCCGCGCCTGCCGGCCATGGTTCCGTTGTCGACGACCGTCACCTTCGGGCTCGCCACCGGCCGCCCGATCAATCCCGTAAACGCCGAGGTCCCCTTGCGATTGAAGTCGGCTTCCAGCCCATGTCCCACGGCTTCGTGCAGCAGAATTCCCGGCCAGCCCGGCCCGAGCACCACTTCCATTTCGCCGGCTGGCGCGGCCACCGCGCCCAGTTGCAAAATCGCGCCGCGCGCCGCCTCCTGCGCTAAATGCTCCGGGCTCTTCGATCCGACAAACTGCTCCAGGCCAGACCTGCCTCCGCCGCCTGCCGAGCCCTTCGTCGTCACCGCGCCGTCTTTGGCGATTACGAAAACATTCAACCGGCAAAGCGGTTGCGTGTCGCTGGCAAACGCGCCATCCGACGCCGCAATCAAAATCCGCCGCAGCTCCTCGCTGTAACCGGCCCGCACCTGCACCACGCGGTTGTCGTAGGCCCGCGCCGCGCGGTCGGCGCGCAAAATCAGCTCCAGCCGCGCCGCCAGATCCAGATCGAAGCCGCCCAGCGGAACCGGATAGAGATCCGCGGTCCGCGTCTCCGTAAATCCCTGCACCGGCTGCTTTGCCGGACCCGAAGCGATCAGCGCCGCCGTTCGCGCCGCATGCAGCAGCCGCTCCGGGTTCAGGTTGTCGGTATACGCGTAGCCGGTCCGCTCCCCGCTCAACACGCGGATGCCGCAGCCGGCGCTTGTGCCTTGGCTCGCCGATTTCACAATCTGTTCGTCCACGCCCAGCGCTGTGGCCGTAACTGATTCGAAGTAAAGGTCCGCGTAGTCGCCGCCCGCGCTCAACGCCTCTCCCAGACAGCGCTCCAGCAGCCTCTCAGTCAGGCCAAATTTCTCAAAAAAGTAGCGCCGATGGCTCGAATTTGGGGAAGTCTCGTGAAGCATCATCGTAAACCCAGTGTACCCCGAGTACGTCTCATCTATCAGGCAGGCCAGGGGTCCGCATCGCTGCGTTACTTTTGGGATACATTCTGCGGTCGCGCACTTACTCCTGCAAATCTCCGCGTGCTAGGATTCGTCTTATGAAGAAACTGCTTGCAACAGCGCTGCTCCTGTTGGTGTTTGCAAGTCCCGCGTTCGCTGCCGGGTCCCATCACCACCACAATCATCATCATCACCACCATCATCACGGCGGGTAAGCGCCGCTTTTCGCGCTGCTTCTCCGCTTCGTGGGGGTGGCAGCCTTTATGTGTCTTTTCCCTGATCGCGTTTCCCTCAACGCTCAAGGCGTGTTAACGTTCTTGCCATGACCGATCAGGACGATCTTCGCTATCCTGTGGGACGTTTCTGCCCGCCCGCCGCCAGCATGCCCGGCGTCCGCGCCGCGCAGATTGAAACTCTGCGCCTACTCCCCGAGCGTCTTCGCGCCGCGGTCGCCGGCCTCAATGAAGCTCAACTCGACACCCCCTATCGCGACGAAGGCTGGACCGTCCGCCAGGTGGTGCATCACTTCGCCGACAGTCACGCCAACTCCTTCATCCGCTTCAAGCTCGCCCTCACCGAGGATTGGCCCACCATCAAGCCCTACGACGAAGCCGCGTGGGCGCGCCTGCCCGACTCGCGCCTGCCCATTGATGGCTCGCTGGTCTTCATTGACGCGCTGCACGCGCGTCTTGTGAGTTTGCTCAAGGCGATGTCGGAAGAAGACTTCCAGAAGGGTTTTATCCATCCCGAACGCGGGCGCGTGACTCTGGCCAACAATCTAGCCATCTACGATTGGCATTCGCGCCACCACGTTGCTCACATCACCAACCTGCGCCAGCGCATGGCGTGGTAAGGGAACGCCATGCGCGCCGGCGCGACGCCTCGGCAAAAAGCTGCCGCAGAAGAATCTGGCGCCCCGACCGCCTCCCCCGCGCAACTGGCCGGGATCATCGAAGCCTATCTTGCCGCGCACCCCGCCGCGGCTGTGCTTGAAGATGGCCGCGTGCTCTTCGACATGCGCATCGCGCGCTACTCTGTCGCCGAGTCCCATGGCCGCTGCCTGCTCCAGCTTTGGAGCGACGAGCGCAACCTGGTGCGTACCGTCGTTGATGTAAAACAACGCGCGCAGTGCCTACGCCTGGCCACGCGCAAGATGGGCGCTCCCCGGCCTCAGTTCCTCGAACTAACCCCCAGCAGCGACCGCCGCACTCCCACGGCCCGCGATGCCGCGCGCCGCAACTATCAAAGACTCCTGGAGCGCGTGCTCACGCGGCATTTCATGGGTTCGAAAGTCGACGGCCTGCGCACCGCCATGGATCTCGAGCACAGCTTCGGGCCCGCCTACGTCCGCGGCCGTTTGCTCAAGGGAACCGCGGCCGATGCCGTGATTGGCGTAAGCGCCGCCGAATCCGCCTCGGTCATCGATGGCGTTCTCACCCTCGGCATTCTCTGGCTCGACTACTGCCGCCAGCATGCCGGCGCGCGCCGCCACTTCGGGGGTCTCAAAGTTGTCGTTCCGGCGGGCACATGGCGTCCTACAGCCGAGCGCATGGCCTGGCTCAACCACGCCGCCGCGGATTTTGAATTATTCACTCTCGACGAACGCAGTGAAGAACTCGCCCCCGTCGACTTCCGCGATACCGGCAACCTTGAGTCGCATCTGGTCCACGCCTTTTCGCGCCCCGCCGCCCTCGATCGTTGTAACTTCGGAATTGTCCGCCTTCTCGCGCTCGTTCCCGATGTGGCGCGCGAGCGCGTCGAAATCCGTCCCCACTCCGCGACCGAAGTGGGCATATTGCTGCACGGTCTGGAATTCGCCCGCGTGCGTCACGGCGTTTCAACCCACTCCTTCGCGCGCGAAGACGAAATCACCTTCGGCGCGGGACCGAGCGAAACCCCGCTCTTACCCGAAAATGAGGACCTCTGCCGCGATCTTCTGCGCCGTCTTTTTCTCAGCCGCCACGCCGACGGCGCGCACACCGATCCGCTCTTTCGCATGGCGCCCGAGCGCTGGCTCGAGTCGCGTCTGCGCACGGCGCTAGCTGAACTGCTTCCCGAACTGCGCGGCGATCTCGTCTACAACCAGGTGCCAGCACTCTCCAGCGGCGACCGCGGCATGCTCGATCTGCTCACGCTCGACCGCAACGCGCGCCTCGTGGTCCTGGAATTGAAAGCCGACGAGGACCTGCATCTTCCTTTGCAGGCGCTCGATTACTGGATGCGAGTGCGCGCTCTCAACGCCGACCGCCAGCCCGCGGCAGGAACAACAGCGCCACTCTCGGCCTTCTCGCGCAGCGGCTATTTTCCCAGCGTCGAAATTTCTGCGCTTCCGCCGCGCCTCATTCTCGCGGCGCCCGCATTGCGCATTCACCCGGCCAACGAGACGGTGCTGCGCTACCTCTCGCCCGAGATCGAGTGGGAGCTCCTCGCCCTCACCGAACACTGGCGCCGCGAGCTCAAAATCGTCTTCCGCAAACGTAGCAGCGATCCACGCTGATCGCGGACCCCCGCTTTCCACTCCCTATTCCCTACTGGCTATTCCCTGTCGTCAAGGCTTCGACATCATGTCCGGCACCGGTTTGCCCATGGAAAAGTCAATCGGCACCGACACATGCTCCTGCACGATCAGCCACTTCCCATCGATCTTGCGGTACACGTCGGTCACGCGAACCGTCATCTCCATCGACGACCCATCCGCCATCGCTCCCAATAGATGCTGGATGTTGTGCCCATACGCGATCTTGCCGTCAGACATCACGCTCAGGTCGCTGATTGTGAATTTGATGGGCCCGGGGAGCATGGAAAGAAAATCATGCCAGTCCTTCTTGTAATCGTCCCAACCCACGTGCTGCCGCGGAGCGCCCACGTCAAACACGAACAAGTCATTGCCCGGAACGTACACCTTCATGATCGCGTCCAGGTCCTTGGCATTAGCGGCCGCTGCAAACTGGTCTTCCAGTACGCGAATCTCCTGTTCATCCCTGGTTTGCGCCTGCGCCGGCAGCCCCGCGCTCATGCATCCCGCCACAAGCGCCGTCCCGATCACACAAAACAAAAATCTCCTCATTGACCTCTCTCCTCGCTTCAGTTGTTGGATTTTGGGGAACCCGATAGCCCTGTCAGGCTTTGAGATATACGATTCGCCCAATCGCTCTGTCAAGCGGAAAATGGTCTGCCGCGAAGGCGACTGTCCCGTGCCGATTGCGTCGTGCCTTTCTATTCCCTATTGGCTACGGGCTAATCCTTGCTTTTCTATTCCCTGTATCGTTGCCGTAAACTGGTGAGGCTATGGCTATCGCTGTTATTCCTCCAACCATTAAGCCACGCACGCCCCAGGGCGTGTTTTCGAACGAGCCCTTCATTAACTTCAACGACCCCGAGAATGCACGCGCCATGCGTCACGCCCTCGATGAGGTGGCTGTGCATCTCGGCAGCGATTACCCGCTCATCATTGGCGGCAAGCGCCTGAGAACCGTCGAGCGCATTCGCTCTATCAATCCGGCGCGTCCCGCGCAAATCGTAGGCGTGCATCAGAAGGCCGGCGCCGCGCAGGTGGATGCCGCCATGACGGCCGCGCTCCGCGCCTTCGATTCCTGGAGTAAAGTCAGCGTCGAAGAGCGCGCGTCTCTGCTGCTCAACGCCGCGGACGTCATTCGCAAACGTAAGTTCGAGTTTATGGCCTGGCTCACTTACGAAGTCGGCAAGAACTGGGCCGAGGCCGACGCCGATGTGGGCGAAACCATCGACTTCCTCGAGTTCTACGCCCGCGAAGCGCTGCGCCTTGCCACGGCCACCACTCCCATCCAGTATCCCGGCGAGCGCGATGAGTTGTTTTATATTCCGCTCGGCGTGGGTGCGGTCATTCCGCCGTGGAATTTTCCCTTCGCCATTATGGCCGGCATGACGGCCGCCTCCATCGTCACCGGCAACACGGTCATTCTCAAGCCGTCGAGCGACGCGCCCACCATCGCCGCGCGTTTTGTTGAGGTCCTTGAAGAGGCCGGCATGCCCGACGGCGTGGTCAACTTCTGCCCCGGCTCCGGCGCGTCTTTTGGAAACGCAATTGTCGAGCACCCGAAAACCCGCTTCATCGCCTTTACCGGTTCGCGGCCCGTCGGCCTGGAGATTCACTTGCGCGCTGCGCAACCGCAGCCAGGGCAGATCTGGATCAAGCGGACAATTCTGGAAATGGGCGGCAAGGATTCCATCCTGGTCGCCGAAGACGCCGACCTCGACGCCGCGGTCCAGGGAGTGGTCGCATCAGCCTTCGGGTTCAGCGGCCAGAAATGCTCGGCCTGTTCCAGGGCAATCATTGAAGCGCCGCTTTACGACATTTTCATCGAGCGCCTGCGCGAGCGCGTCGCCACGCTCTCTGTGGGCGATCCCGTGACCAATTCCGATCTCGGACCCGTCATCAACCAGGCCGCGCTCAACTCCATGCTGGGCTATATCGAGACCGGCAAAAGGGAAGGCAGGCTGATTGCCGGCGGCAACGCACCCCAGACCAGCGACGGGGGCTACTTTCTGGAGCCAACCATCTTCGCCGATGTCGCGCCCAACGCAGTGCTTGCTCAGGAAGAAATTTTCGGCCCCGTGCTGGCCGTCATCAAGGTAGCCAATTTTGAAGAGGGCCTGCGCGTGGCCAACAACACCGAGTACGGCCTCACCGGTTCTCTCTACAGCAACAATCCGGTCCAAAAGGCTACTGCACGGAGTGCCTTCCACGTCGGCAATCTCTATTTCAATCGCAAGTGCACGGGCGCCATGGTGGGCGCGCATCCTTTCGGCGGATTCAATATGAGCGGGACCGACTCCAAGGCTGGCGGGCCAGACTATCTAACCCTGTTTACGCAGGTCAAGAGCGTCGCAGAAAAGCTCACGGAGACCGGTTCGTGAGCCCGCTTCAATTCATCCGATGACAGCTATCGAGTTCACTGTCGTGGTTTGGGCGCTCTCCGCGCTCGCGGGCTTTCTGGGCGCGCTCACCGGCCTCGGCGGTGGAGTCGTGGTCGTGCCCGCGCTCACCCTGGCCCTCGGCGTCGACATGAAATATGCCATCGGCGCTTCGCTGGTTTCCGTCATCGCCACTTCTTCGGGAGCCGCGGCAGCCTATGTGCGGGAGGGCTTCTCCAACATCCGCATCGGGATGTTTCTTGAAATTGCTACAACCATCGGCGCCGTTTTGGGTGCGTTCCTGGCCAGCCGCTTCAGTACCCACGCACTGGCAATTGTCTTCGGGCTGATCCTGTTTCAGGCCGCGTACCTGTCGTTCAAAGGCGTACCAGAGAACGCGGAACGCGTCGCATCGGATGCGCTGGCCACAAGGTTGCGCCTGGGCGGAAGCTATCCTGTCGCCGGCTCGCCCCAGACTTACGGCGTGCGTAATGTTCCGGCAGGCTTCGCCATGATGTTCGGCGCCGGCGCGCTTTCGGGCTTGCTGGGCATCGGCTCCGGCGCCGTCAAAGTGATTGCCATGGACCGCGTCATGCGCATTCCCTTCAAGGTTTCTACCACAACCAGCAATTTCATGATCGGCGTCACCGCCGCGGCCAGTGCCGGACTTTATCTCAAACACGGATACATCGACCCGCGCGTGGCCATGCCGGTGATGCTCGGGGTGCTTGCCGGGGCCCTGGTGGGAGCTAAGCTGCTCGTGCATATGCGCGTCAAAACGCTGCGCATGGTCTTTGGCGCCGTCATCCTGACCCTCGCCATTGAAATGATCGTGAACGGCATCACGGGGAAGGTGTAACCGATGGACGATCGGCGTCTCGAAACCATCATCGGCCGGCTATTGCAAGCCGGCGTTCTGCTGGCTGCGGCCGTGGTGACCATCGGTGCGGTGGCCTATCTGGCCCAGCACCACGCCGACCGCGTGGATTATCGCAACTTTGTCCCTGGCGGGCCCGGCATTTGCACGTTCCCCGCCATCGTGCGCTCGGCCGCCCACTTTGAAAGCTTAGGAATCATCCAATTCGGGCTGCTGCTTCTCATCGCAACGCCGGTGGCGCGCGTGGCTTTGGCGATTGCAGGCTTTGCTCTGGAGCGCGACCGGCTCTACACCGTGGTCAGCGTCGTCGTGCTGCTGATTCTGCTGGCCAGCCTGTTGCACGCAACTTGAGATCAGGCGGGGGGCAAATCTCTAAGAGCCTGTTTAATATCTTCGTTCGGAAGGTATTTTTACGCCCGCTCAAGCGGGCTACGCACGGAATGATGCAATCTCCCCAGGCTTGCGCCTGTGGCTAGCGTCTGCCGTCCACCATCGGTGGACTGTTGTTGCGGTAATAGGAGACTGTAATCAGGCTCTGAGACGCCTTAGGCCACGGCCCCCGGCGAGTTCCGCGCCTCGGCTTCCATCTTGTGGCCGGCTTCTGCTGCGGCCCTTGCCAGCACCCGGTGATGAATGGTGAACAGGGCCAGTTCCAGCCGGTCGCCCACGCCGGTTTTATCGTAGATGGAACGCAGATAATTCTTGATCACCTGTTCTGTGGTCTTGAGCCGTTGCGCAATCTCGCGGTTCTTACATCCCTGCACAATCAGGGCCACGATGCGCATTTCCTTGGGGGTCAGGCGGTCGCGCACGCGCGCTCCCACCAAATCCTCTTCGGGCGACTCCGGCTGCGCGGTCTGTGTGGGCTGCCAGATATCGCCCCCGGCCACGCGACGCACGCACTCCACCAGCGCCGTCCCCGTCACGTTGCGAAACACCACGCCGCGAAATCCCTGTTGCAGGTAGCTGGCCGCGTTCTCGTTGTTTTCTATCACCACAATGCCGCG